>Ga0208819_1000579_pt1 | contig 25130 bp, 22 predicted proteins | sample June2015DPH_11_1_3_FD_184707 | JGI IMG/M metagenome (GOLD analysis project Ga0208819, IMG submission 184707) | Peatland microbial communities from SPRUCE experiment site at the Marcell Experimental Forest, Minnesota, USA - June2015DPH_11_150... | ecosystem: Environmental > Terrestrial > Soil >...
TCAACCGGTTTTATGGGTTGCGAGCGAGGGCCGAGTCTGGGTGGCACTCGCTGAAAAGCATGGTCGGAGACTTTGTCAGAAGCAAGACTGTTCAAACCATAAATGCGGAGGTCTGGTCAAAAATTACCTGCTACAACCTTATTTGGGCAATCAGAGGAGAACACGGATTTTGAGCCAAAACCGTATATTCAAATCGTTCTTTAACAAAAATAACTCCATCCATCTCTTACTGGAGAAGTTCCCGTTGTTAGCTCATATCATGAAAGGATATATTTGAGAATCTCTCACAGTAGTTATGGAAGATAAGTCTATGTGTATGGGAAAAGTAGTTGTTCGTTGTCCTATATGCAAAAGGCAGATTCAGGTCATTAGACCGGATAGCATTCACTCGTTTTGGTCTACAAATAAACCTGGAAAAGACGAAGGCATAGCCAATGTTGTTGAGCAAGTTCTTGAATGCAAAAATCCAGCATGTGCTTCAAAATTTTCGATTTATTGGTACGACAAATAAACACACTGACAAAAAATTGCTGACATTACAAGAAAGTGACTAAATTGTTTAGTCATGCAGGTTTCAAAGTCTTCTTGAATATTTCTTCTCGCCACTTGCCTTCCCAGCTTGCCCAACCAGTCTTCACAAGGCTTTCTCTCAAGTGAGGGTTTTCAGCAACCCACTCCAGAAATGTCCAAAATCGCCTTTTGTCTAGGAGCATTTCCTCGGGCACACCTTTTTCAACGCACCATCTAATGTAGCCTCTTTCAACCATCTGCTTAAGTTCGCCTGTGGATTCGACTTTTTGAACTTTGAACCCTCGGCTTTGTAAGTACACGGCTACGCTGGACAGCACGTATTCTGAACAAACCTTAAAACAGGTTTCAGCGTCAGGCTGCATTACTGCAACAATCTCGTTGGCAATCTTCACCGCGTCATCCAAATATTTCTTGTTCTTGAAGTTTGGCGGCTGAAAGGAAGACGTGGGGATTCTGCGCTCCATCACCATGGGTTCGGGAGGCTTGAGCGCGCCAACCACCACGCCCAATAAGAGATCGCCCCATCCTGAAGCATCTATCAAAATCGTCTTCCTAGGAAAAAAACAATCCAACGCCAAACTCAATCACCACACTGAGAAATATTTAAGGGGCGTATGTTTTTCTGTCTTTTGTTTATTGGGGCTTTCAATTCAATCAACAGACTTTAATTCTATTTTAGGAGTGCTTGCGCTTTCGCAAATGTTACTAGGGGAAAGCTTGTTAGATTATTTTGGTGCCTTCTTCTTTTCGTTAGCTGGCTGCTCCGAAAACTGGTTCGGCTCTCGATTGGAAAGAAGAAGAACGGGCTGCCCCGTAGGAAATTGTTGTTTTTCTTCTTCTCTTAGAATATTGGATAAGTCAGGTTTCTAGTTGAAAGAAAAAAGAGTTGCATTTCTGTGGGGAGCAGTTTTTTCTTCTTCTGCATAACTGGTTGTTATGAGAATCGAGTCAGCCATCGGTCTGAAAGACCCCTATACACCATTGGTTCGGAGTCTGGACAGCGCCAAAACTGAATGTTCATGGGTCAAACTTAAATTATACACCTTCCTAAGGCATAAAGCAAAAGAGTAGTATTCATGAGACGGATTCCAACACAGTTCTTTACTCCAGTATGCAGAAACCCCGAACTCTTGAAGAGCTTCATTAGAGGTTCATACAGAGAGTTTGTTAAATCAAAACTAGATTACCGAAATGAAGACGGAAGCAGCTCTGCCCTTTGGTTGCTGAGCCTAAGAATTACGCATCGCTGTAATCACAGATGCGCAATCTGTGCACAATGGGGACAAAACGGATACAACGCAAGAGAAGATACACCAAAAGTTACCGGAGAAGTCCCAATTGAAATTTACAAAAAAGTAATAGACGAAGTCGCCCCAAAAAAAGTTCATGTTTACATAACGGGCGGAGAACCCTTTCTCTACGAACCACTGGTCCCCCTTGTTAACTACATGAAACAAAAAGCACTAACGGTTCAAGTAGTAACAAATGGGGTCGGATTAGAAAAAAACGCTGAAACCATAGTTGAAAACGGATGGGACATGATTTGCGTCTCCTTCGATGGCCCAAGAGAAATTCACGACAAATGCCGAGGCGTCCCAGGAGCATTAGATACAGCGACCAAAGGAATAATGGCGATCCAAAAAATAAAGAAACAGAAAAAAAAGAAAAAACCTGCCATCTTCATTATCACAACAATCTCCAAGAACAACGAATCCTCATTAGTTGACACCGTGAAAGAAGCAGAAAAACTAAGCCCTGACGGCATGACAATCTACTACTCATGGTTCACCCAAGAATGGATAGGACAAAAACACACAAAAATAGCAAATGAACTGCTAGGCATAACACCTTTCGCATGGAAAGGCTACGTCCGCGACACCACAAAATTGGACATAGACAAAATTGCAGAACAAGTGCAAAAAATAAAATCTAAAAAATCCACCACACCCATTCTGTTTGTACCCGACCTCAAACTAGAGGAGATCCGAACGTACTATACTGAACCCGAAAATTTCTTCGGATACAAAAAATGTGTTTCACCCTGGTTCCAATTAGACGTAATGCCAAACGGAGACACCGTCACATGCAGAGACTTTCCAGACTTCGTTACAGGAAACATCAAAGAATCAAATATCCTCGAAATATACAATAACGAAAAACACTGCAAATTCAGACGAGCCCTAAGAAGCTGTGACAATGGAGTTTTTCCAATATGCTCTCGATGCTGCGGCTTGATGGGGTATTAAAAACGCTTTTCCCCTACGAGGAGAACACGTTTGAAAGACCCATCAATTACCGATTCACCAAAAAAAGATGCCAACAACAAGCAACCAAAACTGTTCTATTCAACCAAAGACAAAAAGGTCATCAACTAGAAAAATAGGTTGATTATAATGGAGCCCATAGACGTTGCCATTCTCACAATGAACAGCGAACGAATGTTGAGGGAATGTATTAATTCTGTTTACAAGAACCTACCAGTTAACAACCTGATTATTATTGACGGCTACTCCACTGACACTACAGCAGACATAGTGAAGGAGTTCCAAGAAAAATATGGGAACGTTAACTTCGTTCAAGAAAAGGGAACAAGAGGCAGCGCTAGGCAGAAAGCAATTCAACTGGTAAAAAGTGACTGGTTCATGTTTGTCGACAGCGATGTTATCCTGTCAAAAAACTGGTTTGCCGAGGCGGAAAAACTAATAAAAGACGACGTGGGCGCAATCTGGGGAATCGAAATTTGGTCGGTGCTAAAAGGAACGAAAGTACTAAAGCTGTTCGAAAGGGTTACACTAAAAATATTCGAAAAAAGAGGCGGAACCCACGACCTGCTAGTTCGACGAAAAACAGTTGAAGACATCAAAATACCCTATCAGCTGCATACTTACGAGGACGGATACATCAAATCATGGATCGACAAAAAAGGCTACAAGGTACTAGGCGTCTATGAACCCTACTGCGTCCATTTTCGGTCAGATTCCGTGTGGACAACCAAAAAACACATCGAATTCATGGTCAGCGACCTTAAGTACGCTGTTCACCGCCCCATACTTCTACTTTCGTACGGCTTCTACTCAGCCATCGTTGCTTACCAAATCGTCTCAAGCAAATTCAAGCGAACAAGCTAAAAAAGTAAACACAGAGACCTCTCGTCATCAATAATTTTGACAACAAGATCAAAAAAACCAACAGTTCAAAAAGGGCAAAGATTCGACAAGACTTTTCGCTTCAAGCTTATTCACGATCACGACATGCCTGGTTTCTCAAAAATATTGCGGGAAATAGTGAGTGAGCATAAAAAATGCTACTATACCAGCTATTTCACTGTCACTTTGTGCTTTTTAGGTGCGGGTGCAATCGTCTTCTTTGGGATGGAGACTTCGAGTAATCCGTCCTTAAATGTGGATTCAGCTTTCTCAGGGATTACTTCTTCGGGGAACGACAGCTGTTTGTAAATATGCGAGTAAACGCGTTCTCTGATAACAAAGTTCTTCTCCTTGTCTTCTTTTTCAACATCTGTTTCAGCCGAGATTTCTATACCATCCTTCGTCAGGGCTACGTCGATCTTGTCTTTAGCTACGCCAGGCATCTCAGCATGCACCACAAACTTGTTTCCCTCATCAACCAGATCTACAGTTGCCTCACGGACCGGAACAACAGGTTCAAGACTTATCCACTCAAATGGAAAAGCTATACTTTCAATGAAATTTTTGCGAAAATTATCCATCAAATCGTCAAACGTCGTCAGAACATGAACTGCAGGAACTTGTTTGACAGGAATGCGTTTAGCAGGAACAATTTTAACAGGTTTTACTGTGACACCAGCTTTTGCGATTGCCTTCACCGGCGCCTTTTTTTCTTCTTTAATCACTTTTTTTCACCTCAATTAATCTATTATTAGAAAACTAAGAATACGAGAATCAACTGTTGCCCCAGCTATTTTTGGATCGCCACAGTCCTCTTTTGCGTTATTGCTGCCGTTTTAATCTGACGCGGGAAAGGAAACTTCTGCAGAATCTATTCTTTTTTGGCAATCCACTTTCTTACTGCTTCTTCGATAGCTTTGGACAAGTCGCCTTTTTTCCCGCCGAACCTCTCGACTGTTTTAAGTCTGAGCTGCTTTTCCAACTCATCTGGGAGATCTACGCTGATTCGACCCATATTTTATCGCCAACTTAGATTTTTTGTTGCACGGTTCCACGTGTCAAGCGTTCTTCCAATAAGCGAGTTGCCAAACGCCGAATTCTATTTTTGTTTGAGTTATCACTTTTCATTCACCTTTTCGCTTATTAGCTTATCAACATAAGCTACTATGTGATTACGCTCTTATATAGGTATTGGCTTAACCTAACTTCTTGTTCAATCTTTTGTTCAAAGTGTGCTGCCATGTTTCCATGGTGAGATAAATGCGTCAATTACATAAAGGATGCTTGATTTTTCAAAAATTTACCAGTGAGATGGTGCAGGGGGTGGGATTCGAACCCACGAACGCCTACGCGATAGGGTCCTAAGCCCTACTCCGTTGACCTGGCTTGGAGACCCCTGCCGTGGCTTCAGCGTTGAGAATACGTTTAGCCTCCTTTAATATTTATTTACCCCTCAAGTTTTCTCGGTTTCAGCGTATTTCTGCAGGTTTATTCCGTTGAGAAAATTCTGGTTGACCGTAAGCTCTTTATTTCATATCGCATGTTGTTTCAAAGAGAAATGGATTTGCCTCGGTAGCCTAGCCCGGTGGGGCGTTACCTTGGTAAGGTAATGGTCGCGGGTCCAAATCCCGCCCGAGGCTCCACTCAACTTTTGCTGATTAGGTGTTTTTTAGTTTATTCGGCATTAAACCGCTAATGCTTCGACGCCCTTATGACAGAGACTTAGTTCCGCAACACTTTCATGATCGACAAGACCCTGCTGTATCTAATTGTCGCGAATTCAGGCAACATTATTCTCGTCGCCAAACATTATAAGGACACTGACTCCAACAGTAAGTGCTTGCCTTGTAAATGCAGTCCCGACACTCGGGATTAATAAAAGGTCTACGCTTACTCACAAAACACTCGCCGATCAACTAATATACGCAGAATCCACATATAGGCTTTTTCAACCAACAAACATGCAAACATTCTAAGACATTTGACAAGTTTTTCGGTTTCGGTTTTGTTTTTAGGTTCTTTTGGTTTGTTGGTGGCTAAGCAAGTTTTAATAAAGAAAAAACTGAGGGATGTTGACTCGCTAAGATCCTATGGACCTGCGCTTTTCCACGCTACCGAGAAGCTTGTTCCGTCCGTTGACAGTGATGATGGGGAAGCTTTGGTTGTTGTGCCTCTATTGGTAACCATTGTTATCGTCTGAACTGCTGAACCTAAAGAGCTGATTTTCCCGTTGACTCCACTTATCGTAGCATAACAAGTTCCTGTAATAGCCGTAGTGTCCATACCAAAGTTTACAGTGCCGAAGTTTGCCAGTGGCAATACTCCTCGATATGATGAGGGTGCCTCTGCAATCCACTCTGCCGAAGACATTGCCGCGTTTGAAACAGTTCCTGTCGTCGTAAAAGACTTACCCGTCCTTCCATCCGTAATAGTAACGGTGAATATGCTGCTTTGCCTGCCGAAAGAGCCCCTGCCTGAGCTACTGCCTGAGGATGTCACGCTTGCAGAGATTGTGTCACCTGGCTTTATTGCTAGGGTGGTTATTGTGGACATTGGGCTTGGGTAGAACTCAAACCAAGCGTAGTACACTGGTTTCCCGCCGGAGATGTCTGAATCGGTTCCTATTTGTTCTACAGTGCCAGAGTTGAAACCGTCGATTCCCACCCAGAAAGACGAATACGCTGTTGATGAGCCAATTACCGAAGGCACTACCCATGAGCCTTGAACTTTAGTCACCGAACCTTGCGAAGCTGTTACTGCATACCCGCACCAGTTAGTGCTTGACCAACTGCTGTCGCTTGAGCGCACTACGACCATTCCAGGCGCCATCAATGGACTAGTGAAAGCAAATGCTGGACTGAAAGCGGCTAGGAGCATGAGCGAACCAACAAGAAGTATAGACAATTTATTTACTGCTTTCATATCAATCGCCTTTTTGAGGATTAAATTCTCTGGAATGTAATCCGTTAACATGATTAAGCCAGTCTAGAATTAAAAGATTTCCAGGTCTGATCGTTAAATTAACGCTTTAGCGAGCTTGCGCAGTAATTTTACTCCATTTTATTGGTTATTAAACCTGACAATTAGCTTCTTCTGCTCTTATACTCAAATAGTAAATGATTGATTTTTGAAAACCTTCTTATGCCATTGTTACAAGTGTTTTAAATAAGGGAGGGGAAAACGCGGTTAACTTCTCGTTTGTGAAACGCGAGACTATTATTTTAGCCGTCTTACTTTTAGTCTCCTTCCTAGTCAGGGTTCTCTTGTTTCCACTGCAAGGGTACCAGAATGACATGGCAACTTTTTCTTACTGGTTTAACACTGCCGCTGAGCATGGCATAAGACCGTTTTACACTGTGGTTTGGCAGAATGTAGGATGGATTGATTATCCACCTTTCAATGTTTACATTTTCTGGGCATTCGGCTCCTTGGCAAAGGCAGTATCAACTTACGGAATTAGCATAGTGAATATAGTTAAGTTGGTTCCTAACCTTTTCGATTTAGCCACGGGGCTGCTGATTTACGTTTTTGTTAGAAAACAGGCAAGTTTCAAACTTGCCCTTATGGCTACGGCGCTTTACACTTTTAACCCAGCTGTAATCTATAACGCGGCAGTATGGGGCCAATTTGACGCAATTTACACCTTCTTCCTTATCCTCTCACTTATACTTGCGCTTAAATCTAAACCTAAACTTTCCGCAGCAGCCTTCGCCATAGGGCTTTTAACGAAGCCGCAAGGAATAGCTTTAGCGCCTCTGGTTGCTTTCTTGATTTACAAGAAAAACGGCTTGAAAAATCTGCTAGTTTCTGTGCTCGTGTTTACTGCGACGATTTTCTTGGTTATTCTTCCTTTTGAATGGAGTAATCCGGTTACTTTCTTGAGTAACATTTACTTTGGAGCCTATGGAGGATACGCGTACACTTCGATTAACGCTTTTAACCTGTGGGGCTTGTATGGATTATGGGTGCCTGATGGAAGCCTTTTCATCTTAGGTTGGGCATTATTCGGGGCTTTTGCTGTTTTCACTTTGTACTTCTTGCATAAGCGTTTTAACAATTCAGGCGAGTTGATCGCGATTTTCTCTGCATTCATGTTTTTCTTTGCCTTTTTCATGCTTCCAACTAGGATTCACGAGCGGTACCTGTTTCCAGCCATAAGCGTTTTGGCTTTAATGTTTCCGTTCCTCAAAAGGACACGCCCTCTATATGCGGTTTTGACAGCGACTTTTCTAATCAATCAAGTTTACGTTCTTTACTGGCTTAACGCTTATGCTAATGCTGGTTTGTCGTATAGTCCGAATTTAACTGGCGACCCAGTGGTTCTAGCGGTAAGCGTTATTAATTTATTGATGCTCATCTATGCTTCAATATTAATGTGGGATGAACTGAAAGGACGCAGATTGCTCAAAGGTGAACCTGCAGAGTTAAGCCAAAGCCAGCAGAGAGGTGAGCCAAAATGAACCTTGGATTGAAAATCGGTAAAAAAGACCTAATTACCATTGTGTTGCTTTCAATAGTTTTCTTCTCCATAGCCACATGGAACCTTGGCTTAACCCAATCGCCCACAACCACGGCTCAATTGACTGCTGGACAAAGCTTTTACCTTGACCTTGGCAGTTCAACCAATGTTAAATCAATGGTTTTTCTGCTAAAGCAAGGCGCGTTTAACGTCACAATATCTGCGGGTTCGCCAAGCAACTGGACGGCTGCTGCAACCAATGTTGCTTGGCCTTATTCCAGTTCACAATGGTCTGAGGATTATTACAAGTGGGACGAAGTGTCTGTGAGTCAAACCACACAGTATTTGAAAGTTGACTTTGGCTCAGCAGGAGACTACAATACTATACTCGCGGAAATTGCGGTTATAGACCAAAATGACCAGCAAGTCACAATCCATTCAATAAACGATCTTGGCAGTGGAAATCCAAACCTGCATAATCTTATCGACGAGCAAAACATGGTTCAGTATCCATCAACTTACATGTCAAACACTTATTTCGATGAAATATACTTCGTTAGAACAGCAGAGCAGTATTTGCATTTGCAGTTGCCGTATGAGTGGACCCACCCGCCGCTTGGGAAACTAATCCAAGCTTCAAGCATCTTAATCTTCGGTTTCGATCCGTTCGGATGGCGAATAATGGGCGTCATATTTGCCACATTGATGATTCCGCTCATTTACCTGTTCGGCAAAAAACTGTTCGGCACTTGGATTGGTGGTTTCACAGCAGCGTTCCTGTTAACCTTTGACTTTATGCATTTTACCATGGCCAGAATGGGCACAGCGGACACATACGTAGTCTTTTTCTCGCTGGCTTCACAACTGTTCTTTTTCATTTACCTCAAAAACGTTCTTGATAAAGGCTGGAAAACCAGCATTATACCTTTGTTTTTGGCTATTTTCTTTTTCGCTTTGGGCTTCTCTAGCAAGTGGCTTGTTCTTTACGGTTTTGTGGGGGAGTTGGCTCTTCTTGTGGCGCTTCGGCTTAGTGAAGTTAAAAAGCTCAAAGGCAGTTTATCCGCGAAAGTTTATGCTTTCCTTGATCACCCGTATTCTGTAATTGTTGCTTTCCTGTTACTTGCTGTGGGAATTTACTTTTTAACTTATATTCCAGACATGCTTGCAGGCAGGTCATTTTTAGATGTCATCGGGCTACAAGTCCAAATGTTTGATTATCATTTTTACCTGACTGCTACGCATCCTTTCTCTTCGCCGTGGTATAGTTGGCCTTTCATGTTTGACCCCTTAAATGCCGCAGTGCATGTACCAGTTTGGCTTGAAGTCGCAACATTTCCTAACGGTGTTACTGAATCAACTATTGTTGTGATGGGCAATCCTGCTGTTTGGTGGATAGGCTTTGCCGCTATTCTGGGACTAACAGTTTTCTATGTCCCAAAAATTTTTAGCAAACAGTTTAGCTTGAAAAAGTATTTGCCAGTCATCTTTATGCTTGTGGTTTTCTTCTTCCAATGGTTGCCCTACATTTTAATTACAAGAGTAGTGTTCATCTATCATTTCTACTCTGATGTGCCATTTCTCTGTTTGGGCACAGCGTTTTTAGTAAGCAAGTATTGGAGCAACAAATGGGTAAAAATCTCAGCAATAGCCTACTTTGCACTTGTAATAGCATTATTCGTTCTTTTCTATCCAGTTATTTCAGGCGTGCCCACATCAACCTCAACTGTTAACAGTTTGAAGTGGTTCGGAGGATGGTTGTTCTAAAATGGAGAAGGAAACTGCTTCAAAAGACAAAGTGGTGGTTTCAGTCGTTCTTCCTGCTTACAATGAAGCGGACAAACTGGAATGCGCTGTGACGGAAATAAGCCAAGCCTTAAAGGAGACGGGCTATAGCTATGAAATTGTTATTGCTGAAGATGGCAGCACCGACGGCACTGCTGAACGTTCTGAAGAGCTAGCGCAAAAGTTCTCATACGTTAGGCACATTCACCGTGAAAAGCGGCTGGGAAGAGGAACCGCACTCAACAATGCGTTTAGGCAGTGCAATGGTGAAGTTTTGGTTTATATGGATTTGGACTTAGCCACAGACCTAAAATCGCTTAAGCCTCTCGTTGAAGCCATCACGGTTGAAGGCTATGACTTTTCAACTGGCTCAAGAATGCTGCCTGAAAGCAAGGTTGAACGCAGCCTGCGCAGAAGCATAAGCTCTAAAACTTACAACTTCCTCGTCCGACACATGCTCGGCTCTAAACTCAGGGATCATCAGTGTGGCTTCAAAGCTTTCAAGAGAGAACCGCTTTTAAGGTTACTTGATGAGGTAGAGGCGACTCATTGGTTTTGGGATACAGAAATAATTGTAAGAGCTTATCGTCATGGCTATAGGATAAAAGAGATTCCAGTTGAGTGGAAAAGCGGTAAGGACACAAAAGTTAACCTCTTTAAAGATTCATGGAACATGTTTTGGCAAATAATGAAGCTCTGGTGGAAACTAAAAATAAAGTAAGGCTAAAGTTATCTTTTGGCTAAAAGAACAAACGCTCTAGCAACCAATGATAAACCGAAAATCATGATTATCCCAGCCCAAAAGACAAACCACTCGCTCTCTATTGTCATATTAACAAGGTAGGTAGTTATTAAGTAGCTTGCCCCAAGCCAGAAAACAATGTTTTCAACAGTTTCAGCTTTCCTTGCGACAGGCGAATGCAGAAAAACCCTAAGTGCTAATACTATGATTTCTAAAAGTCCTATGCCCAGACTAAACTGAAAAGCAGCATTGTAAAGCTCTGTATAAGCAGCTGGATTCGCAGGCGCAGGCAAAGATATACTAGCAGCACCTGGAACTTGAGCGAGAGTGAGAGAACTGAAAAAATTAACTATGCTGTCCCAAATGCCAGTATGGATGAAGTAAATCACGGCAATTAGAATAAAAATGGCGCCTATGTATATGGCGGTAACCAAGCCTTCTTTTCTCTTATCAGTTAACGTTTGCGTGTTCAAATCTTTAATCAAGGCTGTCGCCCCTCATTCGAGTATAGAACGTTGAGCACATATATTTTTCTCTTTAAGCAAGGAAGTGCATGTTTTAAATACTCAGAGATAAATAAAATAAAGAAAGGAGAGATTGCATGTCATATTGTCCGAAATGCGGCAATAAAGTTGACGAGACGATGACTTTCTGCCCACGCTGTGGAGCATCATTGAAAGACGCAGCACCAAGTCAACCAGCGCCAGCCGCTCAACCCTATCAGAGGTATGAAAAAGCCGAAAAGAACGAGAAACAAGAAAAGCAAGAGAAGAATGAGCATCCTGAAAAAGGCGAAAAACAAGAGAAAGGCGAATATGGCTTTGTCGGCTTTCTGATTGGCGGTTTAGTCCTGATTGTATTCGGTCTATTTAGTTTGCTGCGTTTCAGCGGCTATTTTACTGGTGGACAAGACTGGGCTATAATGCTGTTACTAATAGGCATAATCATCATAGTTGGCGCAGTTTACGTGGCAGTTATTTCGCGGAAACATTTTCCGGAGCCTCGTTAGATCAGCCATCCTAAGAACATTCGGTAAAGCCTATGCTCTAAAAGCGTTAATGCATTTTGTCTTCCGAATACTCGGTAATAGTTTTTTCCCGCGGCTTCAATGAAATCGCCGATATCGTATCGGGGGAACATGCATGAAGAAATTATCAGCTTTCCCCATTCGCCCCGTTTAAGTTCATGAAGCATTTTCACGCCTTTACCAGTTACAACCTCAAAAAGATATGAGTCATAATTGGGCGTTATGTAAGGTAAATCGTCAAGTTGCTGGGCAAAAACGCCTTCTGTAGCAGTGTACATTTCCACAATTGGCGCATCACCGAAGTACCTTTGTAATATTGGACCGTACTTGAACTGTATTTTGCTCACGCTGGTGCAGAAAAGAGCTTGAAATTTCCATAAGTCAGCTGGTTTTTTTCCGTGCTTACGTTTGATATATTTGGCGAAAGCCAAAATTACAGGAGTCACACCCATGGTGCCCGTAACATTTTGGTTTAGAGCCTGTTGATAAACAAATTCGAAACGTTTCTCCCAATCTTTCCTTCTGATTTCTGAGCCCAAAGCATCTAGTTCTTCTTGGCGAGGCAGAAGACTCAACCTATCGAACATGGGATTAAGCCGAGCGTAGGTGCCTGAACTGTATCCGTAGGTGACTTCTTTACCGTCACAGTTCATGGTATGGACGCTTGAAGGAAAATTCAAGTTAAGAATTGCGCCTGTGGAAACTTCAAAGTTCCTTTTTCTGATCGCGTAATTGATTAATCCTCTTGCTCCGCATGAAAAAATCTGTTTCAGATGTGTTTGTGTTGCTGGCAAAACTTTTGATTTTCCAGTTGAGCCTCGTGTCATAACCCAGCATTCAGGTGGTTCAGCCAAAAACGCAGCATAGTTTCCTTCTCTAACTTGTGCCAGATAAGGGATAAGCCCAGAATAATTGATGATGGGAAAATTTGTTTGGTAATCGGAGATGTTTTTCACCTGCAAGGCGTTATGGCTTAATCCATATTCGGTGGAACTGTACTTCTTAACCAAATCGTTCAGTACTTGCTCTTGTGCTTTCTGCGGATTCTCAAGTGACTCATACCAAGGACCAATTATTGGTTTCAGAATACTGTTGACGGCTTCTTCATCTGGCAGCATAGCGCTCACTAGACAATTTGTTATGAATTTGCTTATATGCTTCTCCATGAATAAATTACAAGCAGAAACGCTTGTCTTTAAAGGGTTGAGATTATGTCCGAGACAGTTCGCGTCACAGCTGAACGGATAAGAAAACTTGAAGTTCAAGGTGCAAGAAACGTTGCAATAGCCGCCATAAAAGCACTCCAAAAGTTAGCCGAGCAGACAAAAGCCCAAAGCAAAGACGCGTTCTTAAATGAGCTTAAAGAAGCACAAGCTCTGCTTTTTTCCACAAGAGAGACAGAGCCCTTAATGAGAAACGCCGTCCGCTGGGTAATCACTCAGGCTGAAGGCAGTAGTGTAGAAAAAGTCGGTGAGCTGGGTCAAATGGTTGCTTTAAGCGCGAGCCAGTTCTTGAAGAATCTTGAGGCTTCAAGGGAACGCACTGCTGAAATAGGAGCGAAAAGAATCCGCGATGGCGACGTGATATTTACCCATTGCCACTCTTCAACGGTTACTCGTTTGCTTGCCATAGCCAAAAAGGATGGCAAAAACTTCAAGGTAATCTGTACTGAGACGAGGCCTGCTTTTCAAGGAAGAATAACTGCCAAGGAAATGGTGGAGCTTGGAGTTGAGACCACGTTTATTGTTGACTCCGCCGCGCGGTCATTTATGGGAAACGTCAGCTTGGTCTTGGTGGGAGCAGACGCTATAACTTCAGAAGGCAACGTGGTTAACAAGATTGGAACCAGCACCATCGCAGTTTTAGCTAACGAAGCTAGAAAACCATTCTACGTTGTCTCAGAACTCCTAAAGTTCGACCCAGAAACGCTGTACGGCGGATTAGAGAAAATTGAGCAGCGCAATCCGAAGGAAGTTTGGGACCAAGCGCCTGAAAAACTGATAGTTCGCAATCCCGCTTTTGATGTTACCCCGAGAAAGTACATTCACGGGTTCATCTGTGAAGAAGGAGTGGTCGTTCCTCAATCAATAGTTGAGGTTATGCATCGCAGCTACCCGTGGGTTCTCAAGTAATTTCATCAGGCACTTTAGAACGTTGATTAGTAATATCAAGAACAGTTCCCTGCAATCTTTTAGATTCTTGGTCCAATATCGGGTCAAATTTCCAGTCCCACTGCAGAATAGCGTATTCATTTACTAAGTAACTTTTATCGCTAACATCTCTTCCTAGAGATAACCAAGTTTTTGATTTATATTTGTATTTTTTAAGACTTCCAATTGCTTCAACTTTTCTCGCGAGATTACTTCTTTTTGTTTCACTTACAAATGATATTCCAAAGTTACCGCTATCGAACAGCATAGTAAAATCATGGCTTTTTTTGTCCTGAAACGTTTTTTCTATTGTCTGCTTTATAAGTCGTATAAGATTATCTCTTGATTGGCTATCTAATTCAAGTAACAGAAGTATAATGTCTGAATGCCCATATCCATTTAACAGCTTGATTGTACCAAGCAAATTTTCAAATGCTGGATTACTCCAAGTGGAACCAACCTGAGCAGTTCTGAGTTTTCCTATTCTTTTCAATTCAGCTGCGTCAAACTGCTCAGTATACCCTACTAACACTATTTCGTTTGCTTTCTTAAGCTCTTTTTCGAAGTATAGACCGTCTTTAAGATAACAACCTACATAATCCATCTCATCAGGCGAAATTACACGACCATAAATTTCTCGCCTTCGCTTTAGAAACTGGATAAATGAATAGGGATCATGGAGGTACTCAGCGACCAGTTCTAAGTCACTTTCACATATTGCCCAAGGATAATGACTAGCTTTATCCTTCTTCAGGAAGATTGATAGATCAGTTGTAAGCGATGAAAAAGTGTTAGCGGTTAAGATGATTGAATAGACATCGCTTATTTTTTCCTTTTCGAGTATTATTTCTTTCCCACTGTGTTCATAGAATTTGCTCAATTCCGATTCGTTAATGTAATTAATCGCTTTTTGATTTTGGTCGTAAGCCCTCTGGATAGCATTAGCAAAATCTTTTCTTATTTGCTTGAGGTTTCCCTGTTTTGCTGGGAGCGTTAGACCTTTAGATTTACATTCAACGAAAACTAATTTGTTGTCGAATTTCACTAAAAGGTCTATTTCTCCTTCTTCCTTATTGAGATTAACGAAACGTAGGTTGGTGTGATAACTAAATGCACCAAAAATCGTTCCCATAAGAACACTCGCTTTTCTCTCAAGGTAATCACCTCTTGCTTTAGAATAACTTTCACTATAATCAGGATCCTGGATTAAGTCATAGTGCAGTGTGACAACTGGCACTTGATAAAGCAAAAGAGGTATGGGAATGAAGACTTTCTTCTCGTTTGTTTTTAGTAAGGGTATTCTATTTAGCTCATTAAAATCTGCTGGTTCGCGATAGCAATTGTTTATTTCTCCAAAATTTGAGGCAAATCTTTTCAGAAAAGCTTGCGCAAGTTGTGTTCCAAACGTATCCGCAATTTCTTGAAAAGTAAAGGTAAAAATGTCCTTTGTTCTTTTATTGTGATCGGCTAGCTGCTTGACAAGAGCATCTTTGTCTATCTTATTGACTTTGGAAAGCATCATTTCATAGTCTATTTTTCCATCGTGCCAATCTTGCCAAACAGCCATAGAGGGTGCAAATATCTTTTTGAACTCAACTGCATGATTGTTGAATTTTATTTCTATCGCTCTATACAACCATTTGAATATGTCCATCACTTGCTCAATTGTGAAGCCAAAATGTTTCTTCAAATATTCATTATGAGGCGAATAAATCTCAATAGCCGCATTCCATAATTGTTCAGGATAACCTTCGCCCCTAACTATCATAAAATAAGAAAGTGTAAAATAAGCTAAACGGGCTTCTTCCATGCTTTGAAAAGAATATGTTTTTGGTTGCTTGTTTATCGGAAGATTTTCATAAAAATAAGTGAATATAAGCTTCTGAAACAATTCAGCTATATCCTTCGTATCTTCAGGTGTTGGAAGGCTTCGCTTTGTACGAGGCTTAGAGGATAATAGCCCAGCTACAAATTCATTGCAGACTTGTGTGACTTCATGTTGTGATTTTGCAAAATCTTCCGGAAATCCAAAAAAATTCGTCCCAAGGATGCTTAAAAGATCGAGAGGATCGAATTTCTTAATCTTATTATCAATCTGGTCAATTAGCTTTAATCTTTCCTGTTGTGCGTACTTTTTTAAGCCCTGCAAAGGTTCCCTCTCTAAGATGACGATTTATAAGATAATGGAAGTAATCAATCTGTTTTCAATTAAAGGTTTATGATTTTAGATAATTTCGCACTCTAAGCTTTCCATTTAACCAATGCTATCTTTAATTCATTTTGAGTTTCTGCGTACTTTTCCAGTGTCAACCCTTTTAGTACGGAGTCAACGGCTTGTCGCATTGCTTTCGCGCCTGCTAACGTTCCATCTGGGTGACCGTGAATTCCTCCGCCAGCCTGAATAACTACGTCATTGCCGAACGTTCCAAGCAACGCTGGTACAAGCCTTGGGTGCAGTCCGCCTGAAGCAACAGGCAAAACAGGCTTTAACCCGCCCAGTTCAGCTTTGCAGGCGTCGATGTTTTCGAGGACTTCAGCTTTGGTTTCAGACATTTTGCCTACTACTGTGCCTACGTGGAGTTGGTCGACGCCGATTACTCTTGCGACCGTTGCTATTGGGCGCATTGCGATGCCGTGCTTTGGGTTCTTGGTGAAAGCGGCGTGTCCTGCCCTGTGGGCGTGGATGACGAGTTTGTAGTTTTGGTTGCGTAAGGTTTGTAGTGCTGACCAGCCGCAGGTTAAAATGTCTACCATGACGTATTCTCCGCCTTGGTCGATGACGGCTTGTGCACGTTTTAGCATGGTGTCGGTTTCAGCGGTGATGTTAACCATGTAAACTTTGCGTTCACCCGTTTCCTCTTGTGCTTTATCGCGGCTCTCCAAAGTCTGCGCTAATCTTTCTTCGAAGGGGTTGAATTTTTGGCTACTCAGGTTTTCGTCGTCCTTTACGATGTCGCAGCCGCCGCTCCAAGCCTCATAAGCCACTTTGGCGTGGTCTTTAGTTTTTAATCCAAGTTTAGGCTTGATTATTGTGCCGACAAGCGGGCGCTCTGGAACTTTTAGTAGCTTGCGAATTCCAGCTATGCCATACATTGGACCTTTAAAGCTGTTGATTAGGTCTTTGGGCATTTGAATATCGAGGAGACGTAGGTTTTTGAGTGCTTTAAGCCCGAAAACGTTTCCTGCAACGCTGCTTAGAATGTTGGGCATGTTAGCTGGCTCAAACAGTTCGATGGGATAAGCGATTTTGACTACGTTGCCTTCTATGCTAAACACATGGGCTGCTAGCCGTGTCACGTATGGTTGCGCGGTTGTGAGTTCTGTCCATGTGCCAATTGAACTTTCCGCGGCAACGCCGCCTGCGGCTTCTTTGAGGCTGATGCCCTCGGGCTCTAAGTAAAAAGTGCAAACCAAGTCGGTTTCTTTTGGCTTGTAAGTTGAATCTACAAAGTCAAGATACTTCAAAGCGTTTCCTCTCAGGTTTAGTGTAAACTGGTTTTTCCTTAAAATCTTTAACTATTCCCTTAACTAATCAATAATCGACGTGGTCTTGGATGGAGCTCATCGTTGAATCCTTAAACATCACCACAGGCGGAAGCAGAATCGCCATACTGAGTGAACAAAGCGCCAACCTGTTAGACGTGCACAGTTCAGACAGAATACGAATAACCTATGGCAGTCAACAAATGATTGCCATTGCGAATATAGCGGCGAATTTTCCCCAAAACCGCATTGGACTCTACAATGAAACCGCCTCTGCGCTCGGGGTGAAGGAAGACGAGACAGTCAATGTGCAGTTGGCTCCGCTTCCTGAATCATTGTTTAACGTTCGAGCAAAACTGCGTGGAGAGCGGCTACGTGAAAAAGACATCGTGACTATTGTAAATGATGTTGTAGAGAGACATTTGAGTACGGTTGAAATAGCCGCTTTCTTAACCGCGCTTAGCATTCATGGATTAAGCACTGGTGAGAATGAGGCTTTGTCAAGGGCGATGGTTGCAACGGGAAAAACGCTCAGTTTCGGCGAAGCACCCATCCTAGATAAGCATAGTGTAGGCGGGATACCTGGCGACAAAACCTCCATGCTGGTTGTGCCCATTGTGGCGGCTGCAGGATTCACTATTCCCAAAACGTCCTCGCGGGCAATTACTTCGCCCGCTGGAACCGCTGACCGAGTGGAAACTCTCTGTCCCGTAAACCTATCCATCAACGAGATTAAGGATGTTGTATCGAAAACGAACGGGTGCTTGGTTTGGGGCGGCGCCTTGGAACTTGCGCCAGCTGATGACTTGTTTATTCAGGTTGAGTACCCGTTGGGAATTGACCCTATGCTTTTACCTTCGATTCTTAGCAAGAAAAAAGCCGTCGGAGCCACCCACGTCGTCATTGACATTCCTACTGGTATGGCTGCTAAAATCAAAACCCGAACCGAAGCGTACACGTTAGCGTCTGATTTTGTGGATTTAGGAAAACGTTTAGACTTAAACATTCAATGCGCTTTGACTTTTGGAGACCAACCGTTAGGCTGCAGCATCGGACCTGCCCTTGAAGCCAAGGAAGCGTTAACGACTCTTATGGGCGGTGGTCCGCCTGACTTGCGGGAGAAAGCTGTTAGTCTTGCGGGCATGCTTTTTGAGATGGTTGGAGTTGAAAACGGGCGAGCTAAAGCGGAGGATATGCTTGATTCTGGGAGAGCTGAGAAGAAGTTGAGAGAGATCATTGGAGCTCAAGGGGGAAACCCAGCGGTTAAACCTGATGAGTTACCTGTCGGCGCTGAAAAGGCTGAAGTGCGATCTGAACACGCTGGCAAAGTCATGTGGCTCAGCACCGAAGACATCGTACGGATTGCAAGGGAAGCTGGAGCGCCGAAAGAGAAGGGTGCCGGCATAGTGCTGCATGCAAAGCTTGGTGAAACTGTGCATAAAGACGAAGTGTTGTTTGAAGTGTATGCTGAGAGAAGCAGCAAGTTGGCTTCGGCGCTGGAGCTTGCAGGGCAATTGTCGCCTATTGTGCTGACTAAGAAGCCTGCGGAAAAGATGATTTTGGATCAGGTGCCTGAAAAGCTTTCACATGAGAAATCTTTCATGTTAGACAGGTAAAAATATTGATGACCAGCATACAAAGGCTCCTTTAGAAGCTGGCTTATTCAAAGGGGTACTCTTTTTGCTACTCAAACTCCTAAGCTAAAAGCCTACCCCTATCGCAATTTTGAAGTAACTTTCAAGATGGCTTATAATTAACATTAAATATCATTTTTTAACCAAAACATGCGTTAATTATAATAGAGTGATTTTGCAGAATATTTATTAAAAAAATGAAGTTAAGGCAGTTTTCTAGGGTTTGACATAAAATGGTTGGTTCCATTCGGGTATGGCTAAAAAAAATATTCAGTTTATCATTGATTCTTAACTCACTCATAACTTTAGCCGCCATAAGTGGAATCTTGTATGGTTTTTACCATGCTCACTGGCACCCTTATGCACCCTATCTTATCAACGGTAACCTTTTTCTGCTGGTAGCTGCAGCTGCATTCATCAATATTTTTCCGAGTGCAAGCATAAGCAGAGCTTTGCATACTGGACGATTCTTGTTTCACCATTATGTCTACGGCTTTTTTGTTATGCTATCTTCTTCTGTTTATGTAGTGGCATTTACATCTGTCTCTTTGCTTAGCCTCTTTCTGGTGAACACTTCAAACATAGCGGTAAATGCCGGGCGATTTTTTGTCTTAACTGGGTTAACCTTGCTTTTGGATGACCTTCCGGATGTTTCAAAAAGAGTCGAATCTACCTTGAACAAGTTAAAGTCAAGAGCTTATCAGGTGCGAAAAGTAATCCATAGCCTTCAATTGATTACGGGTTTAATTTCGTTCTACGTTTTTCTTGCCGTTGCCCTCTCGTCAATCCAAAACCCCGAGTTGACTGTTGCCAACTACCTTACTATGAGCACTTTGCTAATAACTAGCATTACTGCCTTTGCTTGTGTAAAAAGAAAGGCATGGCTAAAAATCACCTTGTAAAATAAATTATCCTTAGCGTTTTTGTTTGAGGATTTCTTTTCCGAAAGCTTCTATTTGTTGGCCAGAGTAGTCGCTAGAGCTCGCGTGTGTGGTTATGTAGTTGGGCAGTTGAGGAAGTTTGAGGATTGGGACTGTAGGATTGTTCAAGTGCAGGCTGGCGTGGTTGTTTGTAAAGACTACGATGCCTTCAACCCAAACCCCCAGCGACCTAAAAGCCTGCGAAAAGTCAATTATGTGTTTTATTTTGGCAGTGTTCCTTTTGACCTGCCGGCTTGGGCTGCCCTTGAAGTTACGTTTACCAGCTCTTTGCCACTCGTCGCCATTGCAGGTTATGCTGCCGCTCCAATTCTTCGTCTCCAAAACAAAGATGCCACTAGGCCCAAGGACGACATGGTCGATGTCGCCGTCGCCGTTGTGTAGATACAGGTCGTTTATGAGTATGTAGTCGTCGCTCAGCTTGCTGCTCAGAAGTTTAGCTACTTGCTTTTCGCCTTCCCAACCGCCACTGTAAATTCGGTACTTGTGCAGGTAAAAGTAAAACGCAGCTAACGGCACCAGCGAAACCAACAATCCAGCCTCTTCAAAAATGCTCAAGCTCAGGGTGAAGAGCACTCTTAAACTTAAAGCGAAAAAGATTAAGCCAAACAAGACTAAGCAAAGAATCGCTTTTGCCAAGTTTTTTCTGACCTGGTTTTTTAGGTAGTTGCTGGACCCTTTCATCTTTCGCATGCATTAACCGCTCTATGCAGGTTTCATTAGCCTTGTAACTATATTACCATATGGCACTCTAACTCATAACTTTCAGAGTAAGATAGCGCAAGTTTGAGCCTGTTCTTTATGCGGAACGGAGGTGTTCTCTAGGGAGAGCTATAAGACTCTTGTTTAATCTATTTTTGTTATACGGTGATGTATGTATGGCGTTTAAGAGAGTGAAAAGTAGGGTAAAGGTGTTAATGCTATGCTTGCTCATGGCAAGTGTGCTAAGCCCAATTTTGTTGACAAGTGCAAAGGCACAAAACAGCGGAGTCACTGTTGGCTATTGGCCTTTAGACGAAGTTCAATCAAGCGGTTACAACGTAATAACCCCTGACTCGACAGGTGTAAACCCTGGCATTGTAGCAGGCACTCCTGAGCCTACGCTGGTGGATGGCAAATTTGACAAAGCTATGCAGTTTAATGGACAAAACTTCGTGTACATCCCCATAAAATTCATAGTTGGCTTTCCTCCCACACCACAGCCAATCTATATTCCGGTCTCGCCAAACCTTGACATTCAAAAATACGTCCAAATTGAAGCATGGATTAACGTTCCAGGATTAAAAAACGCAACCTACAACAACATCGTTGTTAAATGCAACCATCCAGATCAAGCCGCCTCCTGGCAGAACACCACCAGAGTCCTTGGACTAGCCCTAAGAGCAGGCGTACCTGAAAACGGCGTACAATATGTTGAAGGAGCACTTAGCGGTTTTGTGTCAACTGACACTGGAGGATTCAACGAGATAGTGACAACACAATCAGTTCCTTTGAACCAGTGGATTAATGTTGAATTTACTCGAACTTCCACAGGCATGCACCTCTACATTAACGGCTACGAGCAAAGCGTTAACGTGATTAATGGCGTTCAAAACCCGCAAGGCAGCATAGTTAATGGCACAGAATACTACTTTGGGCATGATGGACTAGCAACCATCGACGACGTTCGCATTGTCGATTTAGGTCCACAAGTTTCAGAGGCTGCGTTTGACATTGGACCTAACATCATGATGGCAATAATAGTGGTGTCAGTGATTTTTGCACTAGCGTGGCTATTGCGCAGAGTGATTCAATTGTGGCTGATTCGACCCAAACTCTAAACGCTCCAAAATTTAAGTAAAAAACGGTGGGGTTGATGTGGGAACCGGACTTAAACTTCTCGAACTGTTGCTTCGCCAAAAACTCTTAGGCAAGGGTTTGGAAGGAGAACCCAACACTCCCCTTATTGTATCGTACGCCGTAACTAAAGCCTGCAACCTTCGATGCCTTCACTGCCATGTTTCAGCCACAGAAGCCATGCCAAACGAGCTTAACGTTAAAGAAGCAATGCACGCCATAGATGAGATGGCGAATCTTGGAACTGAAGCTTTGATTTTCAGCGGCGGTGAGCCTCTTCTTAGAAAAGATTTCGTGTTGACACTTGCGGAATATTGCGATGACGTCGGCATTATAACAGCTATGCTCTCGAATGGGTTGTTAATCAACCATAAAGTAGCCTTAGAACTAAAAGACGCAGGAATTAAAGCGATAGGCATACCGATTGACTCAATTAACCCTGAAAGCCACGACAAACTCAGAAACGTGCCAGGCACATTCAAAAAAGCAGTATCAGCAATCCAAGCCTGCTTAGACATGGACCTAGAAGTGATCGTCACCACCATGGCGTTGAAAGACACTTTCAACGAGATGCCGAAAAGAATAGAATTCTTAGCCAACTTAGGCGTCGACGAAGTTGCCGTTTACGACTTGGTTCCTGTTGGACGAGGAAAAGACGTGATGGACCAGGCGATGACTCAAGAACAACGAGTCAGCCTAATACGGTACCTGCAAGCGAAGCAGGAAGAAACAGAAATGGTCTTCACCATATCAGGTGGAATACCACTTTATCCAGAAATCGCCATGGAAATCCACAAGTCACACGACACAAAACCAAAGGATTTACTGCTTAAAGAGTTCTGGATACATAACGCAGTCGGATGCCACGCAGGCATACTATACTTCAGTTTGCGCCCGGACGGAGATGTTTACCCCTGCACTTTTCTGCCAATTAAAGCTGGAAACATCCGCGAGCAAAGCCTAACTGAAATCTGGCGCAACTCAAAAATCCTCAACACCCTAAGGCAACGAAAAGCGTTGAAAGGAAAATGTGGAAGCTGCGAATACAGAGAAACATGCGGAGGATGCAGAGGCAGAGCTTATGCTTGCACAGGAGACTATTTGGAGACAGACCCTGTTTGCTTACGCGACTTGATGATAGAAGAGAATGTTTACCCGAATAACGTGAAGCGTTTCGGATGGTGCGTAGGATAAGCTTCTTGCTTGAAGCTACTTGTAATCCAAAAATTAGTTTATTGAGACTAAAAGAAAAAATGAAAAATCAAAAACAAAATTGATGCTTTTAATAATGGGTGTAAGTCTTAAAAGAGACTTCTAGTTCAGCGAGCTATTTCTTGTTCATGAGGTATTCATGCATTGCTTTTGCTGCGCGTTTGCCTGCTCCCATTGCGCTGATGACTGTTGCTGCTCCTGTAGCTACGTCTCCGCCTGCGTAAACACCGTCTAAGCTGGTTTTGCCAACTTCGTTAACGCATATTGTTCCGTGTCTTGGGTCGCTTTGTAAGCCGTCTGTTGTTCGCTGTATGATTGGGTTTGGTGTTTGACCGATGGCAACGATTACTGTGTCAACGTCCATTGTGAATTCTGAGCCTGGAATTTCTTTTACTCCACGCCTGCCTTTTGCATCAGGTTCAGTGAGTTCCATTGCGATGCATTTCATGGCTTTAACCCAGCCTTTCTCGTCGCCGTAGAATTCGACTGGTGCAGCGAGGAACTTGCAGACTAAGCCTTCTTCTTCCGCGTTTTCGATTTCTTCACGTCTTGCTGGCAACTCTGTACGTGAGCGTCTGTAGAGTAAGCATACGTCTGAGCCAAGCCGCATGCTGCTTCTTGCGCAGTCCATGGCAACGTTTCCGCCGCCGATGACGACTACGTGTTTGCCTATGCGTATTGGTGTGTCGTACTCTGGGAAAGCGAAGGCTTTCATCAAGTTAACGCGGATAAGGAATTCGTTGGCTGAGTAAATTCCGCCAAGATTTTCTCCCGGGCAACCAGTGAACTGTGGCAAGCCTGCGCCGCTACCGATGAATACTGCCTCGTAACCGCTCTTCATCAATTCTGGAATAGTATGAATCCTTCCAACCAAGTTGCCAACGCGCAAGTCAACGCCAAGTTTCTGGATGTAAGCAACCTCATTTTGCACGATGGCTTTTGGTAAACGGAATTCTGGAATACCATATGACAGCACTCCTCCGCCAATGTGCAATGCTTCAAACATTGTAACGTCGTGACCAAGCTTCACCAAGTCAGCAGCAGCCGTCAATCCGGCTGGACCTGCACCGACAATTGCTATTTTTTTGCCTGTTGCAGGAGCTTTCTGCGGAATCTGAGAACCATTGTCACGTTCCCAGTCTGCAAGAAAACGTTCTAAGCGTCCGATGCTGATTGGGTCACCCATTTTTCCGACGACACATTTGGCTTGGCATTGTACTTCTTGAGGACAAACTCTTCCGCAAACAGCTGGCAACGCATTCTTCGACTTTATCAACGCAATGCCTTCAGCATACTTCTTTTCTTTAAGCAGCTTAATGAACGCTGGAATAGGAACATCCACAGGACAACCAGTTATACATTGAGGCTTAGGACACTGCAAACATCGGCTTGCTTCTTCAAGCGCTTCAGCTTCAGTGTAACCTAAAGCAACTTCATTGAAGTTTTTAGCCCTTACTTTAGGATCTTGCTTAGCCATTTCAACGGCTTTCTTGTTTAATTTTGGTTTAGGCTTAACTTCTGCCACACTTACAACCTCCACGCATTTCCCACAATACTGAACTTAACCTTTCTTCAGGAAGCATTGTGCGCTGACGCAAAATCAACTGGTCGAAATCGGTTTGGTGACCATCAAATTCTGGTCCATCAATGCAACCGAACTTCATTTTACCGCCAACTGAGACTCGGCATACTCCGCACATGCCCATGCCATCAATCATTATAGGCGTTAAAGTTACAACTGTTGGAATGCCATAAGGCTTGGTGATTTCGCTAACATCCTTCATCAGGATTACTGGTCCCATAACGATGCAGCGGTCAAACTTTTCCTTCTTCAGCAGGTCCTTGAGGAAGTCTAAGCCTTTGTAGCCTTTTGAACCGTCATCTGTTGCTATGTAAACTTTGTCGCTCATGGCTTTAGCTTCGTCTTCCATCATTATGAACTCCTTTGTCCTAGCGCCAAGAATTGTGGTTACGTTGTTGCCTGCTGCTTTCATGGCTTTGACCTGTAACAGCAACGGTGCAATCATCACGCTTCCGCCGACACAGAGGACTTTGCCGAAGTTTTTGACTTCAGATGGATTGCCAAGTGGACCTGTAACGTTATCGATGCATTCGCCTTCGTTTAGTAAGCCAAGCGCTTTTGTGGTTTTGCCAACTTCATGGAAAGCAAACGATACTGTTCCTTTCGCT
>Ga0208819_1000585_pt1 | contig 25013 bp, 30 predicted proteins | sample June2015DPH_11_1_3_FD_184707 | JGI IMG/M metagenome (GOLD analysis project Ga0208819, IMG submission 184707) | Peatland microbial communities from SPRUCE experiment site at the Marcell Experimental Forest, Minnesota, USA - June2015DPH_11_150... | ecosystem: Environmental > Terrestrial > Soil >...
GTGATCCGTAAACGATCATCGATTTACGAGCGACCTTATAAGGTCAGTCATTAATCAGGGCAGTCGCAAAAGCTAAAATCGAATTCGATTTAAGCCAGGGATGACCTGGCTTCCTTTTTTTTGCTTTAGCTCTGCTGTAAGCATGGACTATGGCCGCAAGCCGAGTCAAGCGTACGTTCTCAGTCACACCGCAAGAAGTGTAAAGTGGAGCGAGTATCGCCATACAGTGCCCGAGCACCTGTAAGATGCTTATAAGAGACACTGGAAGGATGTGCGTTGTGCTCTATGAACAGTTGCAGCTCATTAGCCAAACGTGCACGGCCTCGAAACCTGCTTGACTACAGCAATTATCGCTCATGCTTCCTGCACACATGCAAATCAATAGACCTGGCGGTTGGCGTTCATTAAGGTTGCGTGTCTCTTGCGCTTAGCGCGACGAGTCATGCTCTGCTTTTTCGAATCTTCCAATTGCATCCTCTCGAGTTACCCAAGATTCAAATAGTCACCGCTGAGAATAAGCAATCACTAGTGAAAGAAAACAGTGAATTCAGGCAAAAGCTCAGTGGAGAGTCCGTCGGGAGGCTCGGATGATAAATGGCGTTCAAAGTTGAAATTGAAGACACTTATGCCGAGGCATTTGCAGGTATTTTTTGCCGAGTGATAATCACAGCCGACGACGAGGCAACTTTGCGCAGTGCAGCTGAAGACTCAACGGCAACACCTTCAGTTGTGATCGGCAGAGTAGAAGGCGGCGTTGAGAAGTGGCTTGACGAAAATTCGACTCCGGACAAGCGCGAGGGCGCTGTCCTACAGTTCTGGACGGGTTTAGACGAGAAGAAACCCTTCAGTGCTTCCTTAAAGAAGTTTGAGGCTGAACTTTCTTTCAGGATTCGCCAAGATATACTTGTTAAACCCTTCACCGCGGTCTTCAATGCGCTAACGGACGCAGAGGGCAAAATGGACATGATGGAGCGGATTGGACATTGTGGTGACGGATACGAATGGGTGGAAAAACGCTTTAGTAGAAGCGTTGTTGTTGTGCCACTTATGGTCCCAGATTTCATTATTGAAAGGCGTCTAGGGTACGCTCGCGGGGTGATGGGCGCGAATTTCTGGGTCATGTGTAAAACAAAAGAAGCCTTAAGAGAAGCCGAAGAGAGGGCCCTACATGCCATCCACCGCGTAACGGGTGTGGTGACCCCTTTCGATATGTGTTCCGCAGGTTCAAAGCCTGAAACCCATTTTCCGTTGGTAGGTCCAACCACAAATGAATCCTTCTGTCCTTCGCTTAAGCACAGATTGGGAAAGGCCTCCAAGGTTCCAGAGGGCGTTCGATATATCCCCGAGATAGTGATTAACGGAACCTCGCTTGACACAGTTAGAGAAGCGATGAAAAGAGGAATTGAAGCCACCTTGGACATCGATGGTGTGGCCAGAATTTCCGCCGGTAACTACGGCGGAAAACTGGGCGAATTTAAAATCAATCTGCGTGAGCTGTTTCTATAAACCGTTTCGACGGAAAGCCGTTAGTCAGCTCTGGAGTCATTTTTTGCCGAGAGTTAGATGCTACCACCTAAACCACCTCCGCCGCTTAAGGTTGATAAAAAGGCTCTTGAACCCGCGAAGATTTTTACCGCATATATAGACGTTGCAAAATTGGAGCACGCTTGTATGATGAGTGCAGCTCCGATCCGCTTATTTGGCCGCTAGAAATGTATATACCCCCTTATAATGAGCCATATAATTGCGAGAGGTCTAGTCTGCATTTTAGTATCGAATGAGTAACTCTGAGGATATAACGATTAAGAGCGTGGGATTCACCGGTCAAGAGGGGCACCCTAGGTACCTCTTTGAAGATGTCAAACGCCCTTTAATCAGGCTTAAGCTCAGTTGAACGAAGATTGATCTATTTGCTTTTTTTGGATGCGCGGCCTTTATGCCGTTTGAGGGTTCTCTTTTATCTGCTTTTCCAGTTTTAAGCGCGGAGATGGAGACACCTACAAGCGTATCAGTTCCGAGCGTAGAGTGAAAAAATCTTCACATTTGGGGTAAGGAGATATTGAAAGCATGTGGGATGAAGAATCAGAAGAATCCATAACAGGATACTATCCAAAGAGCGGATCGTATGTTGTGGAAGATCGTTATGAGTTGGTTAATGATGGGGATGAGACACTGGAGGTAGTTTATGCGAACCCTGCACTTGATGGTATGCCTAAGTTAGATAGCGCTTCTTTTATGTTGATTAAGTCTTTTGAGCTGCAGTACAGTGAGCCAGAGAAAAAAATCGAGCTCAAAAATGTATTAATCGACGGGCAATTCAAGGTAGTGCTTCCGGATACGGCTTTAAGACCGACAGGATACGTCGCGAATGCAAATCCAGACAGTGATGGAGAACGGTATCTCTTTTTGACTAGTACATTTAAATTGACGGCCTTGTATACCCTTTCGCTACCTACTGTCACCATCAAAGGGAAGTTTAAACATGTGGAATCAGAGAGACTCTATGAAATAACGATAGAGAAGGCATTCTTGACTCAAGACTTCCCAGGGTCATTCTTCAGACGGCCTTTGGAAGAGGCTACCTATAGCTTCATAGCGACAGATGCAATCATTACCCCAAGGCCAGGAGGCTACCTGCAGTAACGTTCACCGGCCGTTGTCTCGCCTTCTTAGACCACGAGGTCGATTATTTTCGGCTGCAATATTCCAAGATCAATAATCTTTTGACTCAAAAGCTATTGACCGAGGCGGCGCCCAAGAAGTCATTTTGGGATCGGATCAGAGGGCGTTAGCCGTTGCGTGAACTTGCCGGGGTTTATTGGACACCAGCTTAAGCAACGTTTCTCTGGTGCTCGTTGTTTTCCGGTGTTTCATATCCGATTGCTGAATCAGCCTGAAACAGTTATAGAAAACCTCGATATTGGAAGATGTCACGTTTTGCTTCCAAATGGCTGCCCTTGAATTTGGGCAAAGCGAACCCCCATGGCAAAAGCTTTTTGACAATCTTTTGGAAATTCTTCTCTTCGTCTCTTTGCTTTTTCTTCGACGTCAAATGCTGATGAGTCATATTTAGAATAATCATCAAATTGATAGGTGTCGGTAACAAACAGCGATTCTGATTCGCCGAAGATCCTCTTCATTACCATTTCAACAATATTGAGAGACTGGCCATAGCCCATTAGTTTCATCTGGTCTTCTTTCGCACCCATAGTGTAAATTAAACCCGTCTTGATCCTCTTCGTAAAAAGCGTTGAATGGTTCGCGTCATACACCAAGTACGGAAATATCAGCCGTTCCATAAAGGATCTCATCTCGCCGGTAGCTGTTCCCAGGTAGATAGGAGAACCCAAGATAATGGCATCAGCCTCCTCCGCTTTTTTGAGAATCTGTGTCAAATCATCGTTTACGGCACACCTGCCATAGCTCTCGCCATTTTTCAATTTGCAGGCAAAACAGCTAATGCAGCCTTTAAAATCGAGTTTATACAGATGAACGAGTTCAGTCTCTGCTCCCTGTGAAGCTGCTCCTTCAAGCGCATTATTTAATAGGGTTGCGGTGTTGCATTTGGCTCGTGGACTTCCGTTTATTGCTAATACTTTCACAACCATGCATCTCCTTACAGCGATTTAACCTCTTGTTTATACCTTGTGTATCTGAACGTTTACTTAAACTCAGACGCCGTATTTACCCACTATCAGAGTCCGACAACGTAATTGAGGGGTTTATTATCAGTCCATTATTATTGATGATGCGACAGCAATTAAGCTCGAAACATGGGACGTTAACCAATATAATCGGCCACATACAAGAGAACGTTTTAGGATACTTTTCATCAATGAGAGAAGTGATTATGGCCGTCACGAGCTCCGCGATTTTCGAGGCCATGGTTAGTGGTCTGATGCGGCTGAAGTGTTACTCGTTATTTACGACGCCCGCATTATGTGAAAAAAGCCTAACCTCATCACTTAGCAGCGTTCGCCCTAAATATGCTTGAGACTCAAGTCTTAGAAGGACTTGTAGGGCAGATTTGACAAAGCACGTGACAGGAGTCTAAATGCTTCAGCGGCATCGACCCTATATACTGACTCACGGCGTGCGCGGAGTCGAATGGAGCAACTGTCGGCATCCACTGCCTGAGCAGGTTTATGATGTTTATATGTAGTATTGGAAAAAAGTAGGGTTCACAAGGTGACGCCACATTCCCATCTTAAGTATCATTTCATGCAGAATGCTCGAAGATGAGCTCACCTCCATTCTTGCCGATGACGACGACGTCAAGCAGCTTATTATCGTTGACAACACAGAACAGCAGGAGCTAGCACGAAAGCTACGATCACAGAACCGCCCATTTCTCATTAAGGATTTTGAAGGGGCCTTTAATCTCGTTAAGAAGCATAGACAGGGGGCGCATTCTGGCGGACATTTGACAAAAAGACATGGCGTTCTTCAGCAGATGCTTCGCCGTCGAAGCGTAGACGATCTTGCTGTCGTTGTCCACGTTCTTCCGTTGAGGCTTCATGTCGATAGCAAGCTCCTTGAGCAAGAGGTATACCACCAGATCGAGCGCGTGTCAGACTTTTCAGACGGGATCTTTGTGCTCTATGGGATTTGTGATGCGCTTAGGACTCTTGAGCACGATTTCGACGGCAGTACAAGTCAACTTTTCTTCCTCGCTGACGACAATGGGGCAACGGTTGATGACTGCATCGCTCTTGCACTTGGTGGGAACCAAGTATATGCAAACGTGCTCAACAACAACATCATGCTGTTTTTGACGCCCATGGTTGCTGCTCAATGGCAGGATCTGAGCGAGGACTTCATGATGATGAAGCATGCACGATTTAAGAAGCTCGCCAAAGTGGATACCGGTCTTTCCTATGAGCCAGACTTTGACGCAAACGTTGACAAATGTGCGAAGCACTTCAGCCTCTACCCCGTGTTGCTAAGAGGCAATACAAGCGTGATTCAAAAAAGTTATTTAAGGGCGAAAAAAGGCGTATACAGAAACGGAGCCTCTCCTTAACGCTTCGATTATAAATTAAGCAACCTACACCTTGGCAGGAGCTACCGCTTTTTTACTGGGCTGCTGCAAGCTCTTTTCATGACTTCAAGCCCAGCCGCCTGAGCACGCTTACGACATCTACAAGAAGTACTGGGGAAATGTCGACTTAACAATCTAACGCTGTTGCGGATGAAATGAGTTTGGATGTAATAATAGGCATAATTGTTCTGGCAGTAGCATACCTCCTAGCTTCTCCTGTCTATCCTATGCTGGCAGGAGGCGCAGCATATGGTCGTACTCCGAGGGAGATTGCAGCTGAGGCCCTTACACTGGCAGACCTTAAGAAAGATGAAGTATTCTACGACCTTGGATGTGGAACAGGGGAAGCCCTTATAGAAGCCTCAAAGTTATGCGATCATGTGAAGGGAGTTGAGATAGAGCCTATTCGATGGCTTATAGCCAAGCTCAGAGCAAGAAAAGCACAAGTCATTCTAGGAAACCTTTTCAAGCAAGACATTTCTGACGCTGATGTAATATTCATATTCCAATACCCAGGAAGGATAAACAACAGCATCGCGATGAAAATAAAGGCTGAAACACGAAGCGAAACAAGGATCGTAAGCTATTGGCACCCAATAGAAAATATGAAGCTCGTCAGACGCCAAAACAAGATTTTCATTTACAAGACGTGAAAGGTTGCGTTTGGAGACCTTCTTAGATGCTCAAGCTCGTGGCGTTCACGCCATCTACAAGTCTTTTCTTAAGTACACCCGATGTCTCGATTTGCCGCCAGGATTGTTCCAGTACTCTTGCAGGGGCACGTCTTTCTCCTCCCGCGAAACCAACGTGAATCCGTATTGCTGATAAAACTGTGCTGCCCGCCGTGCGTCTTCCCACGTGCCAACCAAAATCGCGGAAGTCTGCGCGAGACTCAGCAGGTGTTGTAGCAGGGCGCTGCCTATGCCGCGTCTCTGGTAGGCAGTACACACGTAGCAGTGGTCTAATCAGATCGATGCTGCCAACGTTTTGAATCCCATCGATACCTAGCAAAAAACTGTTTTTAAACCATCCGTAGAATCGAACACCAGCTCGTATTTCATCAGAGAGTTCGTTTGCTGACATATACGGCTCTTTCCATCGGTCATCGGGAATGACGCCTTTGTAGGCACTCGCGGCATCATTAATTATCTCAATGAGGGTAGTGCTGTGATCTGATACCAATTCTTTGATCTTTGACATGGGTTGTCGACTGAAGTGGTACTCAACCTTATAAACAAATTCTCTCATTTCTGCAGCCTCTCGACTGACCAGAGAAACTGCTCCGGAGCGCGCGAGGTTATTCAAGAGGAGCGATCAAGTCGCGCTTATTTTCACGCATGGCGTCTCCGGAGTCGAGTGGCGTTCTACAAGAATCCAATGCCGAGCCAACTGTTTTTTCGTCTTCTTTTGGTAATCGGGGCTCCAATAGCTCAGGGAATAAAGTTGCAACTTTCTCCGGATAAATTTATTTTGCCATACCGATTTTCCGCAGCCAGTTTTCTACATCGCCCTGCGCGGAACCCGCATAGGCGCCATGGACAGCCAGGCTCTCCAAAAACCTTGCCTGTGGGCAGATTCTGGCAATGTCTTTTTCGCTGCGGCCCATACCGCTGCCCTCGTGGGTGCAGAACGGGATAATGGTTTTTCCGGCGAAATCATATCCTTCTAGGAACGTAAACACCGGCATGGGCATCGTGCCGTACCAGTTGGGATAGCCCAGGAAAATCACGTCGTAGGCGTCCATGTTCTCCACGTGGGCGGTAAGCTCCGGCCGGGCATTGGCCCGCTGTTCCTTTTGCGCAACATCGGTGGTCTGATGGTACTCTTTGGGGTAGGGATTCACTGCTTCGATCCGGAAACTGTCGCTGCCCGTTGCTTTTTGGATCATCCTTGCAACCACTTCCGTGTTGCCCACCGGCAGATCGGTGATCGCGCCGCTGACATAGTTCTCGCCCCCACGGGAAAAATAAGCCACAAGGCTTTTTGCATTTTGGGAATTCATTTGTTCAGTCCTTTCCGCGTTTGGTTTGTTGCCGGGCAGTCCCCAGCATTGTTCATCATCAGATCATTTCTTTACGAACTTGTTCTCATTGGCGCCGTAGCGGGGCCCGGTAGCAGGATACTTCTGCAGCAGAGCGTCGATCTTCTTCTGGTTCTCCGCGGTCACAGTCACCTCCACACAGCCGGCGTTATCTTCCGGGTACTTGACCCGCTTAGTGCCGGCGATTACATGTTCACCCTGCGCCACTTGGTACAAAGGCGAATTACGAAATAATACGCCAAAAATGCAAATGAAACGGTAACCGTGCGCAAACACCCCGCTGCCGGAGCACGTGTGTGACGCATCGGAATTTGACTATGTTAAGCGCAAACTAGCAACATACTCATAATCATTGAGGTTATTATCCTCCGGGTTATCAAATATAAATTCGGTTTCCTTGCCAAAATGTTCTGCACCCAATTTCAAGTGATAAAGACTAATTCCCACGTCCATGGGGGGATATTTTTTGATTAAAAATCCCGAGATGAAGCTTGGTTTACGGTAATATGCGTGAATTAGATGTTCATTACCTGTAAAAAACCACTCCTGTGCATTACGTGCAGAAGGAGCAAGACGAGCTGTTTCCAGTAAATCATCTGCACCTTTAATGTCACTTATTTCCCGGAGTGATTTTCTTTTGAATTGGGAAGTTTTGGTTCGGTGTAATATCTCCAGGGGCTTTCCAAAGGGCATTAATATGATAAATTTCAGACGTGAACTTGCCAAACCTTCTTTTTTGAGAGTAGGGATCCCCTGCCAGCAACTACCCAATCCATTAGCAGAAGAAAATAGATCCATCTGCTGTAGCATGAACCCTACATTGCTTAGATATCCCTCTTTTACCTCTGAAAAAACAGCTATATAGTGCGGTGCTTTTCTCATCGCTCTTCTTATAACACCATTGGGAGATAAAATCTTAAATTCAATTTTAATGTCCTTATGCAGCGGTTCTAAAGTTTGGAAATGATCTTTGATCTCCTTTAATATATCTTCATCGAGGGGGTCTAAATCGTACTTTCTAATGGACTTCCGTTGGAATATGATAGAGTATAGGTCTTTTTCTTGCATTGTACCTCTTGCATTTTACCAAGATTTAATGTATCGTCTTTCATTTTTTGTGTATCAGAATAAGTCGTGTTAATTTATATTATGTTTTTTTAGACTATTTGCAAAATTCCACGTACGTGGCAGGCGAGCTCCGATTATTTCTGAACGCTCTGACGAACCAATTCGACACAGCAATCAGAGCCTAACACAGGCTTCGACCCTGTAGAACAGAAGCTCTGGACAGAACAAAGGTCGCTCTGTGTATAGCCCTAAGAAAGATTAATGCGTATCGTGCCGAACCTGTCGAAGGTGTGGGCTTACTAAGGGAGCAATCGCGGTATTCAGAAGTGAGGAATAACCCGTTAGTCTCCCTAAATTCCCTTTTTAGTGCTTCCTGTACGTTGGATAGGCTGATAAGCCGCATGAAATTATGCGTTGCAAATCGGTTGCGCCATTTTGCTCGACGCTAGAGCCGTACGCGGGGTTTCTATATGATTTTGAAAAAGAAACCCCCTATATGTCCCCCCTTGCCGGTTCCATCCAACCAAGCCATATAGAGCGAATGTTTGCTGCAAGTCTGAAACAATTATTATCACAGGGGGCATGTCACAAGTAATCGAGGTGCGAGAGCATACCTAAAAAATTATTTACAGGAATAGCTCTCCTAATGGCGTAACAAATGCAAAGAAAGTGAAAACGCGTGAACGAAGAAAAATGCGCGCAATGTGGCACTCCTGCAACCCCTGGTGCGAAGTTTTGCGAAAGTTGTGGCGCACCGCTAACCGCCGCGCCGCAACCAGCCCAAAGCCCAGTTGTTGCGGCGCCCGCTACCATGGACGAGCACGATGACCTGAGATCCCTAATTTTAGAAATAAAACAAAAAAATGACAAGATAATGCAACTATTGATCGTAGTGATCGTAATACTGGTAATCCTGTTAATTTTGATCTTCGTGCCATAAATTCGATGACATCATCGGGAGAAGAATATGATTGAGGGCTTAGATAAGGGGCTGCCAGCTATCGAAAAGCTAGTATTGGCGAGTAACGGTAATTGCTTTTGTCGCTACCAGAAGGTTGTAAAAATATGACATTTTATGACATCACGTTTCGTGATTCGTTCGGATCAACTGTTAGTATGTCCGAATTTCGCGGAAAGGTTGTTCTCATTGTTAACACAGCGACCAAATGCGGTCTGGCGGGTCAGTTTAAAGAACTCGAAGAACTTCACCAGACTTACAAAGACAAGGGACTTGTGGTGATTGGCTTTCCCTCTAACCAGTTTAAACAGGAGCCAGAGACAAATGAGACCATGGTCAAAGCTTGCCTGATAAATTTTGGCGTAACATTCCTCATTTCCGAGAAAATAAACGTTAACGGTAAAGATACCCATCCTCTCTTTGTTTATCTGAAAAAAGAGTTACCCGGAGGTATTCTTGGAAGCAACATAAAGTGGAATTTTACAAAATTCTTGGTTTCCAAAGAAGGTGTGCCTTTTAAGCGGTATTCGCCAACAACAAAACCCGTTGAGATAGAAGGAGACATCATCAACCTATTGGATAAGTGATGCCTCTTCAATCTCAAGTACATAGGTGGATTTCTAATAAACAGTTTGATGAATTGCATTTAGAGCGAAGAGATGCTCCCTCTTCGGCCCTACGTCACCGACATGGACATGCTCCGCCACAGCCCCATCTTCTGATCGCCTCACAAGGTCCAAAGGGCTGGCCAGATGGAATACATCGCACCCAACACCAACACCGCATCGGCGATGATGTGGATGGCGAATACCGGCCACATCGAGCAGGTCCTGGGCTTTGTTAGCACGAACGGACGGATATGCCGCAACAGGAAAACCGGACAACAATGATTGGGTGCGGACGTGCGCCGCGCAGGCTCAGCTCTATCCGCAGGTGCAGAATCTGATACAAGAGCTGCAAGCATTGCAGGGGCCGTGAAGGGCTTCACAGTCCTTCTTCTTTTTTTCTTTTTTGAACAATTCAGCGACAGCCAGTGGAATCGGTCAAATAGAGCCTATATAATAACGCGTGGCGTGAGTGGGATCGATTGGAAGCACTACAAACATCCTCGCCTTAAAAACGTTTATGAGGTCTATATGAAATGCTGGGTCACCGTCTTTTGTCCTCGAAATATGATCGGGAAGTCAGTGGATTGGCGGTTTTACAAGAGTCCGAGGCCGCCCCTGAGCACGTATATGACGTGTATATGCAAAGCAAAACCGATTAGTTTAGATAGTTATTACAATAAATAAGTGCCAGGATAGGCATTAATTTCGTGCAAGTGCATGTTGATCGAGGAAATAGAGCGGCCTAAAAGCGCGGAGCAAATGGTGACAAAAAATGGCTGATACAGATAAAGATGTTCTTAAACACGTGTTAGAACTTTGCAAGGAAGGAATTGAACAAGCGCAGAAAGAAGAAATAAAGTCTGTTGGAACCGCTGCTTCATATGCTAATGGTCAGGCTGTTGCGTATATGAAAGTTGTTGAGCTAATAATGACTATGAAGCAGGAAGTAGTCCTCGACGATAAAGAAGCGTGGGATTACCTAGTGAACACTATGCACACCAAAGCAATAAGAGATGAATGGGGCGGCAAAAAATAATAAGTGCAGCAATAACGAAAACAACGACAGCAATTACCAGCACCCATTACCATAAAACGTCTACTCTACTTACATCAAGAGCTGGAAGAATGTAAGCCTCGCGGTAGACGACAGGTAGATCATTCAGCCGTCTGAGGGGATAGATTACTCATCAACTTTTTTCTTAATTTCCTTTCCAATGGAGAAGGCTTTCGCCACGTATTTTCCAACTCCATAGTAGGACATGTTATCCAGAGCAAATATAAGGGGCGTTATTTTTTGTATGAGGGGATCGTCATTTTTAATTATGTCTTCATCCACTTTTGTGTCTTTAATTTCACCAATGAACTGGGTGTGCCCCCCGATTTCAACGCTTTGGAGCAATTGACACTCTAAAACAAATGGGAATTCATTGACATAAGGTGCATCCACCACTTCGCTTTTTACTGGTGTCAGTCCAGTGGCAGAAAACTTGTCCACGTTTTTTCCCGATACCATGCCAAAGTAGTCAGCTTCTTTGACGTATTTTTCTGATGGAACGCTTATGGTGAAGGCTTTTCGGTCTAAAATGTTTCTGTACGAATATGTCTCTTCTCTTATAGAAACAGCGACGCACGGTGGCACAGAACAGCAAATTCCCCCCCATGCCGCGGTCATCACATTCGGTTTCTCTTCTAGATCATATGTTCCCACCACAAATACCGGAGTAGGAAAGACTAAGGACTGAGCTCCTATGGATTTTTTCATGATTTGTCCTCCTTATTGCTTGTGGGAATCCTTTTATTTCTTCTTTGCCCACTGCCCGCTACCGGAGCACGTGCATGACGTGTATATGAAGTACTGGGCGGATGTGCGGTTAGCGTGTGATTATCCGAGTCCTGGGCTCTACTTGGCTTGCGCCAAAAATTACGACAGCCGCACCAATGACTAGAATTTAGATCTAATTGCAAACCAGAAATGGCTATATACATCCCTTTGGCTATTTCACCCTCTTGGCAAAGCCTGTTAGAAGGGACTCAACACTCTTGCGGACTCGCGACTCGACCGCTTGCACACAGCACCCAGTCAGCCAGCAAAGCAAAAAAGTCAGAATTGCGGCGTTACTCCATTCTTTCTTTTTTGTGCCTCAAGAAACTCTTAACTCCAGTGTTTTCCACTCAATAAAGGAAAAAATAAATATGACGATTAAACGTATTCAATAGAGGTGAAAATCATGGCTGAAAGAGGACTACTGAGTGGCACTGGGATGATGTTACTTGCTGCCATACTCGCAATCGTTTTACTGATACTGCCAGGGATAGTACTTTGGATAGCTTGGCTCGCAGTTATCATATTGTTCTTAGGTGGAATTGCTGCCTTGTTCACACGATAATTCAGTTATAATCTTGAATACACAAATCTCTTAAATTTTCTTTCTTTGGGCTTAGGTTTGGGTATCCTGCAGCGTTTTGTATCGTGGATTGCTTTCACTACGCTTCACCTTCGCGTTTGAAGGGGTTTAGAGAGTAGTTCCCCAGGTGCTTTCGTTCAATCTGAAACTTGTACGAGCTGCCAGCTATCGAAAGATAATGTTCAATGTGTCGCAACATGAGCTGCAAAACCTTATTTAAATCAAATCTTTGAAAAGGCTGCCGATATGTCACTAGATGATATATAGCTATTTGATGTCAATAGCTTGACAGGCGATATTTATCGGCGTTGTTTTGACCAGAGTCGGAGACTTCCTTAAGGACCGGATGATCGGCGTCGTTCGAGAGATGCACTGTATCGTGAGCTTATCACAATGTATGACGCTTTTAAATACGCTGGAGAGTCTCTGAAAAAAGATATCGATAGCAAAAACGGCGACCTTGAGAGTCATTTCAAGCGGGATTAGGGAAATTCAAAGCTTCAGTTGAGCGCTGATACCTATACAAACGTAAGGTAAATCATTTGATAATTAAAACCGCATGTTATGAAAAAAACAGATCATGTAAATGTCAAAGAGATGAATTTTGATCAATTATTTAAAAAAATTTCTCCGGAAGAGATAGGCGATAATGTATTTGCGTTGGTAGGAAAAAATTTAGTTATTACTGCGGGCAAGGAAGATCATTATAATTCCATGACATCCAGTCTGGGTGGTTTGGGGATTCTTTTCAAGAAACCCACCACTTGGTGTATTCTTCGAGCAGACCGTTATACGCTTGAAATAATTCAAAAAGAGCAAACATATACACTGTCTTACTTCCCGAATGAATATAAGGAACAAATACTCTTTTTGGGAAGTAAATCAGGAAGAGATAGTGAGAAAATGAAAGAAGTTGAATTGACAAGTGTTCAAACTCCTTCCGGAGATATGTCTTTCAAAGAAGCCAGACTAATTATTGAATGTAAGTTAACGGAAATTACTACCGCCAATCCCAATGATTTTTACTCACAAGAAGCTAAAGACTGGATAAACGAAGCTTACAAAGAAGCAAACGATTATCGCAAATTGGTATTTGGGGAAATCACCCACGTTTGGGTAAAAAAATAAGAAAGAACTGATTAGACCCGCAATTTTGACTTGGTGTATATCAGTGTTTGGCGTCACATGTAGCGACACCTTGATTATTGTCTTTCGATAGCTGGCAGCTCACTCTTAGCCCTAAACCAAACTTTTTTCGCGATGACGTTCTCGAATTTATGGAACGGAGACAAAAATTAACAGGATTACTAGTATCACGATCACTACGATCAATAGTTGCATTATCCTGTCATTTTTTTGTTTTATTTCTAAAATTAGGGATCTCAGGTCATCGTGCTCGTCTATGGTAGCAGGCGCTGCAACCTACTTAACACCAGCACAGTGGCCGAACGTTGGCTCAACGTTAGCAACCAGCGCACGCTACCCTGTGACAGGCTAAAAGAGGAGCTACCGGCTCCTTTTCTTTATTAACGAACGGAGGGTCAAATGACAAGTATTAACGGCAAAAGAACAGCCTGAGGCGACGAACCGACCGTTATCCGCATAAACTGACCATTTTCCTCCCTTTATTTTGGGTATTTTGGCTCTGGCAGACCGTTCTTCACGCTACAACAACATCACAGCATTAAACCGGCTAAGAATCGTGCAATTTGTTTCTGAGGCGTTCCTACTTGTTGGCCTTCTAAAGCCGGTTACGCATATTTTTCCTTCAAACCACGTGCAAACATACGTGCCGCCTTCAGATCCTCCTCTTTTGGTTGTCCCTTGTTAGTCCCGCCAACGAGCTTGAAAGGCCCCCACGTATCCCATCCCTTACAGGCGAAGTTGCCCACGATTGCAAATCCTCGATTCACTAGCTGCTCTTTGACAGCAGCGTGCCCCTCAGTCCCGCCGCCACCACTTGTAGAGAAGACAAACGCCTGTTTCCCCGCGACGGTCGAGAGCCCCGCTATGAACTGGAGAAGGGTCTTGTGGAACTTTAAGTAATAGATTCCGGATCCAAACCCGATCAGGTCATACGTCATCACAGTATCTGGGTGCGCCTTGACCGCAGGCACAAGATCTGCCCCCAGCTCTTCCGCCATCACCTTCGCAACCTTTTCCGTGTTCTGGTGATGGACTGAAGCATACACGATCAATGTTTTCATGCAAATGTGTCTGATGCTGTTTGTTTTAATAGCCTCTGTTCTGAGCCGGGTCGCACACAAAAAATTGCTGGCGTCAGAAAAAACCGACATACGTTATGGCATGGGCGTGCAAAAAACAAGTTCAGAGGACGAGACGGGGCACTGCGAGAGTTTGATATCCCTCCAATATTGCATATAAAACATCAAAACGTGCTCAGGCAGGGGATATCGAGAATGCTCACCTCCGCGTACGTCAATCTGCCTTTTTCGCTCGCGCCGAGGCTAGCCGATAAATACCCAAAGCACAATCACAATCAGCGAAACAGGTGAAGATTTTGGCCATAGGAGAGAAGCTATTTGAGGAAAAAATTACTCCGGCGGGATTTGCCATAAAATCCGTAGGACCGGAAGGCGTTGAAACTGAGTATAGCGTAACTGGCGAGATTACCGGCTTTGGAAAGGCCGAAGGCGTCAAGGCGACCAATATGGCAACTATGCGCAATCTCGTGCGGCCCAGCGGCATAACAACGGGCACCGCGCAAGGGGTCATGACTATGACTGACGGCGATTCTGTGGTCTGGAAACTCTGCTATGCGGGCAAAACTTCTGGCACAGGAGTGAAGTTGACGGGCACCGTCACCTTCATGACAATGTCTGAGAAGCTTGCGTGGCTCAACAGTACTATCTGCGTCAGAAGCCGCGGGCGACGCTAAGGCTCACACCGACGTGTTCTACGAGTGGAGTTGAAAACGCACATCCTTCGAATACTTCATGTAGCCATTTTTTGGCTCACTGATGGCGTAACTGCGTCGCATTAGCAGTGCATAGTCATTAAAAACGCGTAGCGTCACAAACGGTTAAGTCGCTCTAACAAGACCACCATATATGAAAGTTTTAGCGGTAAACGGAAGTCCACGAACCAAATGCAACACGGCGACCCTGTTGAATTATGCACTCGAAGGAGCCGCTTCACAGGGAGCAGAGACTGAACTCGTTCACCTATACGATCTCGATTTTAAAGGATGTATAAGCTGTGGTGCCTGCAAGGAAATAAATGGAAAGAGTTACGGCAGGTGCGCCGTAAATGACGGATTGACACCGGTGCTGCGGAAAGTTGAGGAAGTTGACGCTCTTGTCCTCGGTTCTCCTATCTACTTTGCAGACGTTACGGGCGAAATGCGGTCTTTTATGGAACGGTTGTTATTCCCAGCTTTGCCCTACGACACAAATCACTCAACGCTTATCAAGACGGGTTTGATTTACACGATGAACCAGAAGGAAGATGTGGTGAAACAAATAGGTTGGGATCTGATTTTTAGGCTTAATGAAATGATAACGGCAAGGAAGTTCGGGCAGTCTGAATCACTGATTGTTTATGATACTATCCTGTGGGCTGACTATTCTAAGTACGTATCAATGGGAGTCGACGTTAAAGCGAAGGCCAGGATGAGAAAAGAAGAATTTCCAAAGGATTGTCAAAAAGCTTTTGACATGGGAGTTCGCTTTGCCCAAATTCAAGGGTAACCATTTGGAAGCAAAACGCGACATCTTCTAATGCTTCGAAGTTTTCTATAACCGATTCAGGCTACGTTCAGCAATCGGACTGCACGAAATTGACCAAAGGCCCTACTTTCGTCTTGATTCAGCTTACGCCATAAAGTTTTGCAGATTGCGTTGACTGTCTAATCGAGTTGAAGATCCGTCGAGCAATGATCTAAGTGAGCAGATCGAAAAGCCAAGAGTTAGTCTCTCTAAACTGAATGAAAAATAAAAAAGAGGAAACTGCTTCCTTTAGAGTTAAGATAGGCACAGAAAAAGAAAGAATTGATTAGGGTCGCAATTTTGACTTTTTTGCTTTAGCGCCTGAGCTGGTTTTGTTGCCTGCAAACGGCGAGAGCTAATTTGCTCAAGCTCTAAAATAAAAAAGAAATCCATTACCCCTCCAAAACAGATGACCATCGTTTTCCAGCGTGTTTAACGCTTGCCAATTTTCCAGCAACAAACAAATCGGATCAGATTTTTACCAGAACTTATATAATTGCTATGATGCAACAAGGGGACGGCGAAGGCTGCGAGCATCCGGACGACTCGCAATGAACTAAGCCAATAGAAGCAAGAACTTTCGAGATTTTTTTTTAGCTGACCGGAGGAGCGCAACGAGCGGCTAGCACTCCGCAAGCAACTGACATGACAGCACCGGCTATCATACTGTTGAGTCCCTTTTTGCAGTTTTGGTGACAAGTGAATAGCAAAGGGGGACGTATAGGGCGTTTTCTGATTTGCACTTCAATATGAATTGTAACAATGGGAGTGGCTGTCGTAATTTTTGGCGCAAGCCTAGCGGAGCCGTGAGCTCCCAGGTATGACACTCAAGGCCAAGTGCAGATGGCAATTCTTAAGCTTCATTGGCCCCGTCTTACGTATTTGTTTTTACTTACAAGGCGGATGAATCGTGAATCCAATAGCTAGGATAATGAAGCGGTATATCAAAACGCCGCTCAAATACGGCAACCCGCTCGAGGACATCACGATCCTGACGGAGCCAGAAGAGAGCCTTGCGCTGCTTATGAAGGACGGCAAGAGCTACAAAAACACGCTTTGAACTGAAACCTATAAAAAAGGAACTAAATGGAAACATGATCGGGATTAAGGAGGAATAAAAATGGTAAATAATGAACCAGCAAAAGAAATTAATCTAATAGCCGAAGACGGTAAGGGAAAACTCTACGAATCGAATGGATTCTTGATTCCTGTTCTAACAGGATCACCGAAGGAGATGGGTGCACAGTATGGCGCCCTGATGATCGAGCACATGCAGAAGGCCTACGATGTGCTCATTGAACCCGGCCACAAGAAGGGGGTGATCACCGACGCCGATGCCCGGAAGTGGACCGAGCGGGCGTACTCGAGCTGCTCGACCCGGGACCGGCTGTTCTATGACGGTGTCGTCGAGGGATCAGGATGGCCGCTCGACAAGGTGGGCATGCTCGATCAGTTGATGGAGTTCGGGATCTACCAGTCGAATATCCACTCATTTGCCGGTTGTACGTCGATCCTTTCCTGGGGTAGTCATTCTGCCGACGGAGGGATGTATATTGGCCGCAATATGGACTGGAGCCCTGCGTTCAACACGTTTCCGACAGTCCTGACGGTGCGACGGCCGACAGACGGCTCCTACAAATATGCGACGACCGGGTGGCCCGGAATGTACTGCGCATTCACCGCACTGAACGAGCAGGGAGCGTATCTGGACGTGCATGATGGGACTAGCATGGGCGGTTCCGTCACCTACATAGAGCGACCTTCGAGCCTGAACGTCATATCCGATCTGCTGTGCGAGGCGGCCTCGTTCTCGGGGCTTGTTACTCGCCTCAACGGGCTCGCGACCAGCACCTCGACGATCCTGACGCTAGGAGACGAGACGACTGGCGGTGCCATGGAATGCTCCTCGCTGGCGGGAAACCGGCTCCGCAAGGCAGACGGCGATTCGCTCACTGTCGTGAACACCTTTCTTGATCCTGACTGGGGACTGGGCAAACGCGAGACCGTGAGCAATTCCCTGCGGCGCTACGCCAACATGACCGCCCGCCTCGCTGAGAACCAAGGCAAGGTGAATGCGCAGGTTGTCCGCAGCCTCATGGATCTGACCTTGTTCAACGCCGACGGCACGTTTGCGGAGAAAGGGGGAGCCACGAAGCCGACCAAGCAGGACGCCGACCTGACCAACTATCAGACCGTCGTCGACGTGAAGCGGCGTGAGATGTGGATGAAGATACCGTCACCGACTGCCTTCGCGGACTGGACCCATTTCGATTTGAAGGAGCTATGGGGCTGAGGTCCATTGAAATGTCCAATTAACGGAAAAGAAAGCAAAAAAGGAGCGCCCGAGTCGGGATTTGAACCCGAGTCGGAGCCTCTACAGGGCTTATTTAGGCATTTCAGCCGATTCTAGGCCTTCTTACGGAAACTACAATTCAAAAAAGCCATTGCTGAATAGCGATTGCGATACGCTGGAAGAATTACGATTGACGTTTTCCAAAAGCGAGTTAACCAGCTATACTCAGACGGGAAGTGGGGCTAAGCAGAAAAACAACAAATGGCTACGAAAAGCTGCGCAGATTCTGTGGACCTGCACGAAGGGGGAGATAAGCAAAACGACTGTCGACGTACTACGCCAATATGTGCTGCGTAAATATGTCGACGTTTATGCCGAGCGGAAAGTCATCAACTTCACGAGGGCATTTTTCAGGTACTTGGCAAGGACACGATTTGATACAAGATATCAAGCGTTCGAACTATTCCTCGAAATGCCGAAAACGCTTCAGGAACGTAAACACGTTACTAGTAGAATCGTCACCAAACGCGATATCGAAGACATTCTTGCCGCTATTGAGCAAGCTGCTGAAAAAGAAGAAATTGACGAGTGTCACCGTCTCAACTACCGAGCAATAGTGCTATTCGGCGCGTTCAGCGGACAGAGGCCGTTAGCAACTCTCGCTCTGCTAACTGTAGGCCAGCTTAAACGTACGTTAGGTCAGCATAAACCAGTACTTGATATCCCGCCGGAAAGTGACAAAATCAGGATGCAGCACTACTGCCCGCTCCACCCTCAGGTCGTCGATGCTGCCGCCCCGCTGCTGGACGATCGAGAGGATGATGAGCATATTTTTGAGCAATTATCTTTTGAACGGTGGCTGCGGAAACGCAAGATACTACTTTCGCACTGCAGTAAGCGTTTTGTGATGGGAGACTTGCGAAAATTTGCAGAGCAGCACGGCGATACCATTCAATGGGAGCAGTCAAATCGTGCCTACATTCTCACTCACGGCGTATCCGGAGTTGACTGGCGATTCTACGAGCATCCGCTTCCTGATTCGGTTTATGACATTTACATGAAGTACTGGGCAGACGTCAGTTTCAAAATCTAAACAGGCAAGCTTCGTCAAGACAAAAGCTTACATCAAACCAAACAGACTGAGGTGAAATCGCCAGCCTTAAATCTGTAACGCTCAGCCTTGCCGCGAGGCGCTCGCTGTGTCCGTGCTGCCTTCTCTACCGATAATGTGCCCCAGAAAAAGGCGTTTGCTTAATGGGTTGACCGATATTTGAGACGCTTCTTTTTCGGGTTCTAACTTTTTTGCGTTCTCAAAATAACTAACGAGGACTTCCAACGCCTCTTTATCGCTAAGGCTTGTTTCGGACTTCTCGAAGATTGTGGTCTTTACCTCGTCAAGTACACGGCTTAACAAGTTTGCTTCTCTACCCTGCAAGAATAACGCTATTTCCACGTTTTTCTCCCTCCTACTCGCTGCTAATCACATGGACTGAATGGCATGTTGCATGTTTGCTTTGTTCTGATGGCCTTTCTGTCGACAAAGCGGCATCTATTTTAGCCTCGAGTAGTTTGAAGCTTTTAAATTTTAGATAAATCAACATAGGAAGCTCTGAATAGGTCGAGAACGTTTGTGATGTAAGCAATATGGAACATATTTTCTATCGCGGCGTAATCTGCAGCGAGTGTAGTCTCCACATCTCTTGCAGTTCACCATCGGTGCATCCCTCGACGAACGACGCCACCTCGTCCAGTTCATGATAGACGTGTCTGCAGAGCACAGCACAAAAAGACCATACTGCGCGCGGTGTGAAACTGAACTTGTGAAAAAAAGAAGAGACTTGCAAGCGATTAGGGCGCTTCTTTCAAGAATTTGAGAAAAATTTTTAAATGTACACTTGGTAAATGTACAAATAGTAGAAGCAAATCCAGCACAGCTGGTCAGCAAAGCAGGTGATTAAGATGAAATTCAATTTAGATGTCGTTACGATATTGTCGCACATCGATGAACTATCGAGAGTCCACAGTACGATTGTGATGGCGGGATTAGCCGATACCCTTAAAAATGCCCAAGCGATTACGCTTTTTGCTCCTGAGAACGAAGCATTCGATAAGCTTCAAGGAAGCACGATAATGAGTGCGCTCGAAGACGCCGACAACGCGAAGAACATCTTGACCTATCACGTCGTTCCAGAGAAGCTTGTGACCTCGAACTTGCGCAAAGAAAAAAGCGTTACCACCATGCAAGGCGCAACGCTCAAGATTGAGGAGCACGGCTGGTTGCGCCACGGCATAAAGGTCAATGACGCGGTGGTAAAAGAGGCCGATATTGAAGGCACCAACGGTGTCATCCACATTATTGATACTGTCTTAGTGCCGTAGTATCGTGGCTTTACTCTCTCCTGCCGGGGCTAAAAAAAGGTGAAAAAATAGGGATAAGCGCTGATTCTATTCGGCGCGTTCACGGGTCAGAGACCGTTAGCAGCAATAGCGCGACTTACTGTTGGTCAGTTTAAGGAAGCGCTGAAATTGGCTAAGCCCGTAATCGACGTTCTTACCCAGCAAAATAAGATTCGGATGCAGCATTATTGTCCGTTGCACCCGCAAGTTGTTGAATCGGTTGCGACATAAACGGTGTCGTTTTGCAGCTCAGCGTGTTCTGTACCTTTTTTGCGACGAACGGACACCTATTTCTTTACCAAGATGAAGTACACGCCCACGATAGCGAGGAGCGCAAAGATGCTCAGGACACCGGCAACTAAAGGCACGTCCACGCCTGCGAATCCCGGAAGTGACACTCCCAAGCCTTGGTTTCCACTTGCTTGGGTTGAGACGGGTTGGGTTGAGACGGGTTGGGTTGAGACGGGTTGGGTTGAGGGGGGCGCAGGCTGCTGCACAGGCGAGGTCGTGTAATTCCCAACTACATTCGCCGGATTTCCTGTAAATGTGTTGTTCCAAATATGTACATCTTGAGCTGATACGATTATCACGCCACATGCGGGAAACTCCTGAGCGAGTGCGCTGCTTGCGGGAGCGAGACCGTTATTTGAAATTGTGTTGTCGTGAAGCTGACAATTATCAGACCCGGGACCGAACCTTACTCCGATTCTTGTGTTCGCAGAAATGGTATTAAAGTCAATGACGTTATTTGGACACGAATATTGAGAAACGCCGAAGGCCATATTATCAGATAACTTATTATGCGAAACTGTATTGGAATTACCCAAATTGAAGAAAATCCCGTCGCCCAATGCTCCTGAACCTGTCATACCTTCCATACCGGTGTTGGCTTGGATGGTATTGTTTGAAATAGTATCCCGCGAAGCACCGTCGCCATACACGCCGTAACCGCCGTTTGCAAATTGACAGTTGGTAATCTGACAGTCATGCGAGTTGTTTAAATAAACTCCACGCAAATCGCCGCTGGTGTGTACGTTAGTTATTACACATGATACGCCTTCCACGTTCACTCCGGAAGCGCCGCCGTTTAATGTTAGGCCGTTAATTGTGACTCCGTTTGAGGTTACCTGGATTATATCTTGATTTGTGCTTGGTGAAGTGATTGTCGCGGTGCCTGTAATAGTAAGTGGTTTGTTGATAACAACAGATGTGTTATACGTGCCAGACAAATTAAGTGTCCCGCCGGAAGGGGTGTTATTGATTTGAGACTGAAGGTCTTCTGATGTTTGCGCGTGTACCGGAACCGCGTCAAGCGCAGCGGCTACGATTAGCGCTACGGCTGCGATTAGGACTAAACCTTCTATCATTTTTGACATCGGTTTCTCCAGTTCTTTCACTTTCTTTTGAACCTCAAAGATATCTAACAGTTCTACCAACGTCGGCGGATGCGGTTGAAAATAGTCACGCTCCACATATACTCTTGGGAATATAAACTGATTTAATTGTCATCGTTACAGAAGTGCTTAGAGATTACTCTAGTGGCCCCACAAATGATGCCTACCATTGTATTGCCATTATCAAAGTAGAACCTGCAGCGGGTACACTTGCACCGGCGCCGCGCACGTCCTGACCCAGTCGTCGCTGTCCGGCTTTCCTGTCGCGTTGCAGCCGTCTGTTCGTGGCGGTAAGGCGTTCTTAAGCTCGGTCGCTGCCGCACCGTAGTTGCCTACCTCGGACGAACCTCAGCGGCGCTGATGGTGCAAGCGCGGCCACTCACGCTCGCCGCGCTGCTTACCACAGCGAAAAGCGAAACGAGCATAACAGTTGCTAAGACGATGCTTATCGTAGTACGTTTATGATTCATTCGTTTTTCCTTCATTAATGGTTAATGGGTTGTAGGGTTCCACCTAGCCCGCACCTCGTGACGGCCTCATGTGCCGACGGACGTCCAGCCCGACTAACTACCGCTGCTATAGGTCCGCCCCCAGAGGCCGTTGTCACTGCCGCGCACAAAGACGTCCATTGTACCGCTAGCCGGCGCTGCGGCAGCAGGTGACGACCTCAGTTCTAGCCTAATGATGACTAAGCCGCAGCTCAAGGCTTATTGCTGTGATTGGCTTCTGACAAGGCGTTAGGCGGACTAGAAAAGGCAACATCCTTCTAGTGTTTTTTTGTTGCGTCGTACTTTGTGTGTATCCTTTCTATGGTCTTCTTTGTTTTGGGCTCTTGAACATAGTAATGGTCTAGTAACTCATCTATTATTTCTAGCGTGAGTTCCGCTTCTTCTGGCTTGACGTCTACAATCGCATTAGTGTGCTTATCTTGAAGAGGATGTGCTCCAAGATTTCCGAGTTCTCTCACGGCGTGAAGTTTGTCGCTTGTGAGTGGGGGGATTTTCTTACTATTCCTAACCGCTTCAATCTCGTCAAATAGACTACCATTGTCGGGGAAGTTCTCCGTTTCTTGAGATGATATCTGTCGCAGAATGTTTTGCAAACATCTTCTGCTCAATGCGGCTGACGCATTCAAGCTGATGCTGAGAACCTTAGTCGCTTCAATGTAATCTTGCTCTATTTTTTCATCCACACCGGGGGGGATGGATTTAGGCAAGAGTGTTCCGGGGCGGATAAGTCTAGAGACCGTGGATTTAAAGCCCACGACGGGGGAGAGTGCCGGAGTGGCATAAAATCGTTCTCCTTTATGTAAATTCAGGGAGAGACGCCGACATTCGGGTCTTGTGCATAGAATGCCTGAAACTGCCCATTCTCCATCAGCATCGCGGCCGAGGGCAACTGTCTTTTCCGCCCCGTGAAACCCATTGTGGCAGTGCGGACACACAACGTCCTTCATCTTACTGCAGGCGATAATTTGAGGGCTGAGCTCAACATTTGGCATAACGAGGGGTAGCCATCAGGTCGGCATAAAGCTTGGTGTAGCTGTGAGCACACCCATTGCAGCCTGAGCGTCTATGGCTCAACTCAGCCGCAGGGGCGAAGTCGTTAAGCGTACCGCTCTCGGCTATTGCGTCGTACCACGTCTATGAAAACGGGCTTGAAGTCTTTGAGGGCTCAAAGGAGCGCCCGTACTTCTTTGTGCTGACTTCCGCGGAGGCTGAAATCTTCGGACTATGTTTAACTAAGCTATTGGAGGCGCGAGCAGGATGACAGCGGGGCGAATGTTTCACGCAAGGGAGCGCGAACGAAAACTCAAGCATAAGGTACGCGGCAGCCCGCATGACTATGTGCCGTCGGATGCAATGCTGACGCAATATTGTCCCGAGCCAAATAAATCAATCTTAATCGCGCGTGGTGGTCGCCCGTGTAGTGGTGGTCGCGCCATTCAGCCGGAACCAAATCAAGACGAGATAGACGACCGCTGGCACAGAGCGCAATGTAAACTGCGGAATCTACCATGCTTTAACTGCGAGTGGTTCCTTGATAATTTGCCCGGCCTCTCTTGTACTTACGGCGGCAAAAAACGGAGCATGATAAGCTTGCCGACTTCTGAAGAGGTAGCGGACGCATGCCCGTATAGCGGTAAAAAGGAGGCGATAGCAAAGAGATAAAACAAAACGCGACAGACAGGCGGGATTAACGGCGCTCACGACATTATCTTATAGGTGTTTGGTTCGTAACCAACGCTTTTTGTAAAGACGCTGCTAACCCCCGTAAGCTTTCTTTTTCGCATGCAACTTTTACCGTGCCTCCCGGTTCCGACTGATAAACTCTTTCACTCTTTCGCGGTCATAAAGCTCTGTTTTTCTGTTATGTGAATCTGTCATAACTTTATCCGGGGGATTGAGCGCGCGGATGAGTTTTTCATCAAGTCCATATTCTGTAGCAAGTGCTCGACGACTCACATAATACGTCATTTTGCCTCTTTATAACAATATTCAGTTTTAATCCCGTCGGCAGGCGGTGCGGTCTTTCTCTTACCGCCTCTGCAAGCGTATTTTAAATCTCGTTCCTTCATAATCATATGCCACATCCACCCTGCGCTACTCATCGTTCGTCAGCTCCTTTTTTATCCGATTCGAATTGTATTCCGTCTCCCTTATACGGTTTTTCGTGATACACTTTGTGAAGCAAAACTTCTCGCGGGTATGCCTTCTGGGAACGCGCCGACGTGGAAGAAGATGTATCACTATTTCGAGTTCAGAAACGAAGAATTCTTAGAGCACTACCACAAGCGGAGCAATGCTGAGACGACGTTTCATATGATAAAGAGCAAGTTTGGGGATGCGGTCAGGAGCAAGACGGAGGTTGCTCAGGTTAATGAAGTGCTGTTGAAGGTGCTCTGTCACAATATCTGCGTCGTTATTCAGGAGATGTTTGAGTTGGGGATTGGACCGGATTTCTTTTCGGCTTAATGCCTATTTTTTTATCGCTGAAGAGTAAGTAATAACGATGAAAAATATGGAAGAAGGTAAGGTCAGCTGGTTCGTAAGTCTATTCGGTAGTGAAAACGAAAAGGA
>Ga0208819_1000591_pt1 | contig 24794 bp, 20 predicted proteins | sample June2015DPH_11_1_3_FD_184707 | JGI IMG/M metagenome (GOLD analysis project Ga0208819, IMG submission 184707) | Peatland microbial communities from SPRUCE experiment site at the Marcell Experimental Forest, Minnesota, USA - June2015DPH_11_150... | ecosystem: Environmental > Terrestrial > Soil >...
CGCATCTCGGGCCCGTGCTCGACACCCTGCGCTACCTCGTGCACGAGACCGGCGTCTGGGTCGAGATCACGACGCTCCTCATCCCCGGGCGCAACGACTCCGACGAGGAGCTCGACCGCCTCACGCGTTGGGTCGTGGAGGAGCTCGGGCCGCAGGTGCCCCTGCACTTCACGGCCTTCCATCCCGACTACAAGCTGCTGGACGTGCCGCCCACGCCGCCGGCGACCCTGACCCGCGCACGCGAGATCGCGCTCGCCAACGGGGTGCGCTACGCCTACACGGGCAACGTGCACGACCGGAGCGGGCAGTCGACGGCCTGCCATGCCTGCGGCGCGCTCCTCATCGAGCGTGATGGGTACGAGATCGGCACGTACCGGGTGACCGACGAGGGCCACTGCGACGCGTGCGGTGAGCCGATCCCCGGCGTCTTCGCCGGGCCCGCCGGTCGCTGGGGCTCGCGCCGTCTCCCGGTACGGATCGCCGCCTTCGCCACTGAACGGAGCCGTCCTGCTCCGGCCTGAGTGTCCGCAACAAGTGTCATTTGGGACCGTCGCGGGGTGTCGCTCCTGGCGGCCAACCTGACCGGCATCACGATCGCTGGATCGTGTGCCTTAGCTGGTCGCCCCCGTAGCTCCTCGAGACCCACCACCTCGCCGATCCGACCGCTCGGTGGGTGCCAGGTCGTCAGGTCTTGTCCGCGTCCTTGGTGAGGCGAAGTAGGAGGCGAGGACGGCCGCCCCAATCCCGTGGCAGCACGTCGAACGAAGTCACCCCGGCTGCTCGGCAGCGTTCGGCAAAGCTGCTCGCGTCATGGACGTAGTGCGGGTTGGGTAGTCCGTCGAGGACATCCCAGCGAACGCGATGCTCGTGTCCGCGCCGGTCGCCGTTCGCGATCTCCTCCGCCGTTGGCGGCGTGTAGGGCGGCCCCTCGATGAGGCCGAACCCGCCGCCCGCCAGCACGCGCCACATCTCCCCGATGGCCGCGGTCTGGGCACCCACTTCGAGGAGTTCGTGGAAGGCCGACCACAGGCAGAGCACGATGTCGAACGACGCGTCGTCGTAGGGCAGGTCCGTCATCGACCCGACCACGAACGGAATGCGCACGCCGGCCGCGGCCGCGTTCTCCTGCGCCGCCTCGATCATCGTCGGGGACAGGTCGAGGCCTTCCACCCGATGTCCTGCGACCGCCAGGGGCACGGCAAGGCGCCCGTAGCCGCAGCCCACGTCGAGGATCCGGCTCGCCGGCGGAAGCAACTCGGCCAGGTCGCGCAGGATGAGCTCGTCCCACTCGGTCCGCGTCCTGGCGGCCAGACCGGCCGGGGTCAGCGCCGCGTAGAACGCACGCGAGATCGCCTCCGACTCGTAGGTCATCGACGCAATTGTGCCAGGGCGCGGATCGGCCTTGGGGGCATTTCGAATTGGCCCTGAGGCCGGCGACCACGGGCCCGCACGTTGTCACGAGCTGCTCATCGTGACAACGTTGCCTCACCCAGCAGCATCACGACGAGGGCCTCGACCTTCTGCCCAACGCCGTCCGCTAGAAGGGCCCCTCGAACCATCGATCGGGTGCGCACGAAGTGCATGCCCGGTGTCAAGGTGACCTTCGCAGCGACCTCCTCTGCCAGCCGCGCCGTCGCGGCCAGCTCCTGATGTAGTTCACTCGACTGGTCGTAGGCCGGGATCGGTAGCTCGAAGATAACCTTGTCGAAGTCCCGCGCTCCCCACTGGCCCCGACTCTGCAAGTGGGCAACGCGGGATCGCGCGGCCTCGCTGTTGAGGACCGCTGCAAGGTAGTACGCCTCGTTCTCCTCTGCGCCGGCCCAATACAGCTTGTGCTCGACCACTCCGCCCGGATCGCGAAGAACGGCTGCCGCGGGTTGGGTGCCTGAAGCGGCGTACACGACGCGAACCGGCGAGGGGGGCATCTGGATCGCAAGTGAGCCGTGGTAGTCGATGCGGTCCGACAACGGCATCTGGCCGCGGCCCTGCGATTCCCAAAGTCCTTCGGCTGCGGTCAGCCAGCTGCCGAGGTGCACGTAGCCCGCGCTCCGCGCCGCCGCGGCGTCCAGCACCGTCCGCGTCCGCTCTTCCCACGGGATAACCGTCGGGACTGATCCGAGCACGCGATACGGGGCGATCGACTCCCCGAGGTAGAGCGGGCGGATGAACGGGGCCTCCACCTGCCCCCGGATCGGCGGCAGGGACCGCCAGGGCTCCTTCTCTTGGCGACTTCGACGGGACACCACGAGCGGCGCCGAGGGGTCGCCGCCGAGGAAGCCTGCGCTGACAGGTTGGACGAGCCACAAGACGCGCGGGAAGACCGTCGCGCCATTACGGAACCGAGTTCGGTAGGCCGAACGTCCGGCCGGCGCGAGGACCGGACGCGCTTCGCCGTGGATGGTCAGGGCCGCGTCGGCCTCCGTCGGGTTGGCGTCCCGTCGCGGTAGGGTGCCTGCGAAGGCGACAACGTCGGTTGGCAGCGGCGCGGGAGTATCCTCCCGGGCGAAGACCACGCAGGACGGCACGGGGAACAGTGGCTGAACCCGCTCATCGAAGCCCCACACCTCCCCGAATGCGATTGTGGCAAGAGGCGGCTGCCGGGGCACCCCGAAATTCCCGGTGCGGAACCCCGCGAACTGCTGGCGAGTGATCGCGGCGTGCGGCATCACGAATGCGATGGTTCCGCCTCGCCTCAGATACAGCTCGACCGAGCGAGCGAAGAAGTACGCCGAGAGATCGTGGTGCGTCGCAAGCCGCCCTCCTGCCCAGAGGCCCCTCGCTTGGCATTCTGCTCGGAACCGTTCCTGAGTCTGGGGTGCCATGAAGCGGTACGAGAGCCACGGCGGGTTCCCGATCACGACATCGGCTCGCTGCGCTTCCGACGACAGCCAGATCGGGCGGCTGAGATTCCGGGCCACGTAGCCCCAGATGTGGTTTCGACCCTCCGAAGCGAGCTGGGCAAGGTCGTCGAAAGTTTGCGAGAGTGAGGCGACATCCACAGCCTCCATGATCCCGCGGAGCTTGAGCCACGCGCCGAACGCGCTCGCGTCCGCCCCATGTTCAATGAGGTCCAGCATCGCTGCTATGACCGCGTCGAACTCGCCCGGGTCTCGCGTGACCGCGAAGGGAAAGAGCAGCGTCGGTCCGTCGGGGACCGCGATGAGGACCTCACGCTCGGCCATGAACGACTGCGTGTTCCACTGGAGGGCGTCCCCGAGATAGATCGGGATCGCAAGCGCCGGTCGATCTCGAAGGCGCTCCTCTCCGAGCGCGAGCAAGTAGGTTACCCGCGCCACGATGACCGCGACTGGATGCACGTCGATGCCGAAGACCTGCTCGCAGCAGCGGGCAAGTGCGTCACGGTTGGTCACGCCTGCGGCATCCGCGGCGGCAAGAAACCGGCGCACCGCATGGAATGGGAAGGTCCCAGAACCGCAGGCGGGATCGAGTACACGCTGGTTGAGGGGATCGGTTATGGCTCGGCTGCACACGCGGTCCGCGAGCCAGTCCGGGGTGTAGTACTCACCGAGGTCATGGCGCTGGCGTGGGTCGATGAGCGACTCGTACAAGGTCTTCAGAACGTCGGCCTTGACGTCGCGGAGTCTGAAGCGGGAGACCTGAGCGGCGATGCGGCTGACGAGGGCGCCTCCGCCGGCCGCGCTGAGGATCCAGTCGAAGAAGTCGGACTCCACTGCCCCGCTGATGCCAGCGTCGTGGAATGGGCGGCCTTCGAGCAGCTCCTCGGCGCCGGGGACTTCGATCCCGAGGACGCGGGTTGCCATTGTCTTGGCGACAACGGTCAGGTACGTGTGCTGGAAGAACAACTCGTCCTGATCGACGTCGGAGCCGTACACGCGCTCCAGGAGTTGGGCCCACAGCTGGCGCTTCAGAGCAGCGTCCGGGTGCCCTGAGACACCCTGCCATGCCTCCGCGAGCCCAGCCCGGGCCAGATCATAGGCAATGCTCTCACGGCCAAGCTCGCGGCGGATCAGCTCAGGATCGGGCGGCAGCCCGCTGCCGATGGCGACCGCTGAGTCAAGCCAGACGAGCAGTTCACGTGGCTCATCGGGCGAGGGCACGTACTCGGCGAGCCGTACGAGGTTCCCGTGCCGCAGCTCGTACGTGAGGAAGCGGGCTCCGTCGGTCGCGATTCCGATGAACTCGGACCCCGTCTGCGAGCGCCGCTCAGCGAGGTACCGGGTGAGTTCCTCTTCAGCGTCGAGAGTCTCCATACGGAGGTCGCGCTTGAACTCAAGCACGGTCTGTCCGAGCAGCGCGTCGGCACGCCCCCGGACTTCCGGGAGCGGTCGCTCGAAGTCGATCTCGGTGCTGCGGGCTCCCAGGCCATGGACGAGCAGGTCGTAGACGAGGGCGCGGACCTTCTCGTGCCCCGGGCGGGACAGGAGTTCAGCAACGATCTCGTGAAGGCGCTCGGCTGATACTGCCACGGCCCGAGTTTACCGGGCTGACCTGCTGACCACGCGTCGTCTGCGCTGGGTCAACTGACTGCCAGCGGTTGGCTCCGGGAGTCCCAGGCCGAAGCGCCGACACTACGCGTGCGTCAGATTGAATCTGGCCATCGCGACCGTGCGATGGTTGGGATCGCGAGGCGGATGGCCCATCACTATGCAGCCCGGCTCAGGCCGTGGCCTCATGTTCAAGTGCCTCCGCCTTTGCGATCGAGCGGGTCGGACGTGGCCTCATAGGAGCATGACTCACTGAACGCACGCCTGCCCTTCCGACCCGCCACACGCCGAAGCGCGGCCATGACCAGGTCGGCTGCCTCTTGCTCGTGAAGGTGCTCGAGCATTAGTGCCCCCGCCCAGATCGCCGCCATCGGGTTCGCCACGCCGCGCCCCGCGAGGTCAGGCGCCGAGCCATGGATGGGCTCGAACATGCTCGGGAATCTTCGTTCCGGGTTGAGGTTCGCACCCGCAGGCAGGCCGAGTGAGCCTTGGAGCGCTCCGCCCAGGTCGGTCAGTATGTCGCCGAATAAGTTGCTGGCCACGACCACGTCGAGAGAGTCGGGTGCGGTGATGAACCGAGCGGCGAGGGCATCGACATGGTACCTGGTCAGCTCCACGTCGGGGTACTCGACGCCGACTTCGGCAATGACCTCGTCCCACAAGACGGCGCTGTACTGCAGTGCATTCGACTTCGTCGCGCTGGCAAGCTTTCCACGCCTCGCCCGCGCCTTCTCGAAGGCGAAGCGTGCCACCCGGTCGATCCCCCGGCGGCTGAAGACGGAGGTCTGAATGGCCGTCTCCTCCGGTTGGCCCTGGCGGAAGCGACCGCCGATGCCGGCGTATTCGCCCTCGGTGTTCTCGCGGACACACAGCATGTTCACGTCATTCGGGCCGCGGTCGTGAAGAGGGCCCGGGATCCCCGCCAACATCTGGATCGGCCGCAGGTTCACGTACTGGTCGAAGCCGAACCTGATCGGGAGCAGCAAGCCCCAAAGGGAGACGTGATCAGGAACACCCGGGAACCCGACGGCGCCCAGGTATATCGCGTCGGAGTCCCGCAACCGATCGAGGCCGTCCGCCGGCATCATCCGGCCGTGCTTCATATACCAGGCGCAAGACCAGGGATGCTCCGTAGTTCCGAGGCGGAAGCTGTCTGTCACCTCCGCGGCATGTTGAAGCACCGATAGCCCCTCGGATATCACGTCGACGCCGATCCCGTCGCCGGGAATTAGCGCGATTTCATAGGTCCGCACGTCTCGCCTCGCTAGATCCAGGAGTCTTGGGAGGTAGGCTCGTCATCGAGCGCATCCGGCGATCCGGCTGCCGACGCCGTAGCGCTCGCGAATGCGATGGCGGCAGCAGCAGCGGCAGGGTTCATGGCAGTGGTATCCAGGTGTATATGTACGCGGCCACGCGCAGGGAGCCATCGCCACCCGACGAGCGCTCCAAGGATTGGTCCGCAAGCGGCAATTGCGAAGAATGTGGCAGACCCAAGTAGGCCGTAGATCAATCCTCCGCCCAGAAAACCAACCACGGCAACGGCTGAGATTGCTGACTGGCGCATCGCCTGCCCGCTGGCCTGAAGTTCCTCGGGCAGGATGGCGCCGAGGGCGACCACGGACGCAACCGTGAACGACCCATAACCGAGGCCGGTGAGGGCCCGCGAGGCGACGAGAACCACCGGGTTATCGACCACGATCCAGGAAGCCAGCGCCAGCAGGTACATCAGGCAGCCGAGAGCAAAGAAGCCGCGCAGACCGAGTCTTGCCACCAATCGCCGACCTGAAAGCATCGCGGGAATCTCGAACAGCGCGGAGATCGTGGCCGACATTGCGATTGTGGACGGGGCTGCGCCGAGGTCGTGCAGCCGAAGCGGCAGGAAGGTGTTAGCCGCCAGCAAGCCGACGCTTGCCAACAGGATGGCGGCAAGGGCCCCGACCAGCCGCGGCCCGACGCTGAGTGCGGCTCCGATCGACCCCAGGCCAAGACGGGGCCGCCCGGCTCGCCGCGGCGGCCCTACCGGCTCAGCAGAGCCGTGGACCTCGTTGGCTGCCGGGTCGGCATTCGACAGGGGGCGCGACGCTCCGAGCCCGATCCGGGGTGGTTCTGGGACGGGTTGGATCAAGATGACAAGGGCGATGGCGGTCGCTGCGAACACGAAGTAGGAGGCTCCGTAGCCCGCGAGGTCGTACAGGATGCCCGCCCCGAATGCCGCGATCGCGAACGAGAAGCTCTCCAGGAGACGCAAATGGCCGTAGCTGTCGCGTTGACCACCGAGCGTACGCATGGCGATCGAGTCGAGCAGCGTCGGAATGGCTGTTTGGAGCACGTACCAGAAAAGTAGAGCGGCTCCCACGACGGGCAACGCCATCGGTGCGCCCAGCCATAGAGCGGCGGCCACCGAGAGCAGCGCCGCCCATTGGAGCGTCCGTCGTCGGCCCAACAACGCGTCGGCCACGTGACCCCACGCCGGCATGGCCACGACAACAGCCACGGACGTGATCGCGAGGAGGAGCCCAATGCCCTCAGCCGAGAAACCGCGAATGGCGAGTATCGGTACAACGAACGGCAGGAGAACGCCGGTGGCAACCCCGGTGGCGAGAAAGGGAGCACGGAGTTCGCGCATCCTCTGCCCTACGCCGCCAGCTCCTGAACGATATCGCTATCGAAGCGCTCGATGGCATGGACAAGCGCGTCGGGGTCGCGCGGCTCGAAGTGGAGGACGAATTCGTCAACCCCCGCATCGATGAAGGCCCGGAGCTCGCGGAGCATGTTGGACGTGCTGCCACAGAGGCTGTACAGCGGACCAGCCGCCCCACCGGGCCGAACGTTCAGCCGCGCCGAGAGCTGGGGCATCGGTCGGGCAGCCGCTCGGGCTGCGGCTTCGATCGTTCGTGCGGCCAGCTCGTAGGAGGCCGGGTCCATGACGGCGGACTGGTAACCATCGCCAAGGACGGCGGCGCGCTTGAGCGCGGCTTGTGACGGTCCCCCGATCAGGATTGGCAAGCGTTCCCGCTGCGCCGGCAGCGGCTCGAACAGGAAATCCGAGAGCCGATGAAACCTGCCCGCGAATGGAGCGGTCGAGCCAGACCACAAATGGCGCCAGAGGCCGATGGTCTCGTCCAGGTACGCACCCCGCTGGTGGTAGCGGCGACCTTCGCCAAGGTTCTCGAATTCGCTCTCAACCCAGCCAGCCCCGACGCCGACGCGGAGTCTTCCGCCACTGAGATCGTCAAGAGTGGCGAGCTCCTTGGCCAGAACGACCGCGTTACGTTGCGGGACCACGATTACGCTCGTGCCGATCTGGAGCCGAGGCTGACGGGCGGCGACCCACGCCAGGGTGATGAGGACTTCGTAGATCCGCCCGTATTCCTCCGCCTCGCCGTGGGGTACCAGGACATGGTCGGTCGTCCAGACAGTCCTCCAGCCCAAACGATCGGCGACATCGGCGGCAGCTTCGATCACTTCGCGGTTCGCGCCCGGGTGCATGGTGGGCAGCGCCAGCCCAAAGGCGATCACTGCCGCAGACCCCCTGCGACGGCAAGCGTGCCCGGGCGCCGCGGACGGACCCTACCTGTCACCGGGGTTCGCCCGCGGCGAGCGAGCACAGGGCGCCCAGGAATCCCGGAAATCGATCCCAGGCCGCGACGGTCGGCCCCCAGTGGGGCAGCAGGTCGGAGGCGAAGGCCACCGTCCGACACGGCGTCGTCGCACCGACGACGAGCGCCGGCTGGCCGTCGTCGAAGCGCGCCAACAGCCGAGACCCTCTCTTCAGCCGGAGGCGGTTGTAACCGAAGAAGGGTGGTGCGTCGCCAAGCAAGGAGGCGAACTCGCGGGGACAGTCCGGCGCGGGAACGAGCCTGACGCCCGCCGGGGCCTCGGTATCATCTGCGCCGGACATCGGTTCAACGGGCAGGAGAGCGGCGCCACGAGGATCCTGCCAGCCGCCCACGGCTTTCAGGCCGCTGAAGCTGAACGCCCCGCCGATCATCACAAGACCGCTGTGCGTCGGCACATCGATCGCGAGGCGGTCGAGGATTCCGAAGGACTCCGCGGCGAGGAACGGCAGGTCCGAAAGCAACCACACGGTCGGCGATACGAGATCACCGGGCAGGGCCCCTGACGGAAGAATCGTCGCTGACAATCCCGCCTGCGTGCAGCCCTCCGCCAGCGGCTGGAGATTGGCCCATTGCCGATGGCGCACCAGGCTCGTCGGCCCGATCTCTACGACCTCGGTCACGCTACCGGATTCCCCGGCCAGAACCACGCTTATCACTCGCATCACTCCTGCTCGTGGAGCCGATCGTCAGACGCCGCGGGGCAGCTGCGGCTCACGACCTGCACGCCACGCCCGGACGTAGTGCTGGCACGTCGTGAAGCGAAGCGACGGCCGTGAGCTCGCCTCTTCAAGGAAGGTCCGAAGCACGCTCAGCAGGTGGCCCCGGCCGATCACCTGCGGGTGGAAGGTGAAGACGAGGACCCCTGTCTTCGCAACGTCGCACAGGAAATCCAGCTCGCCGCGCCATATCTCCAGGACCGAGGAGGGGGCCCGTAACCCCGGATTAAAGACGCCGGGCGCCTCGACGCGGGCGAAGTAGGGGTGGTCGTCGAGATGCCAACCGACAGGCATCTCCACGAGCGGAACCGGAGTACCCCAACGGAAGCCCTCCTCCTGAGAGGCCACGTCACCCTCACGGCACCAGTAGGGCTCGACGTCGTTGCCCATCAACGAGCTGTCGTACTCGAAGCCCTCCGCGAGCAAGAGCCTGACGGTGTCGGGGCTGTTATCCCAGCTCGGCGAGCGGTACCCGACGGGACGCACATGCAGCACCTTGTCCAGCGCATCGAGCCCACGCAGGAGGACGCTCTGTTCCTGCTCGCGCGAGAGGCGTGCTAGAGGCTCGTGCACCCACCCGTGGTGACCGATCTCGTGGCCGTTCTCAACGATTGCGCTGACCGCCGCAGGCATCGCAACCGCGGTCGATCCGGGCACGAAGAACGTGGCCTGCACGCGGTACTCGTTCAGGAGGGCAAGCACGCGGCGCAATCCTATGTGCTCGAATTCACCCCGCGACAGCGGGCCGGGCGAGACCATGCCCAGGCTTCCGATCCAGTTCGAGAAGCCGTCGACATCGAATGTGAGCGCCAGGCGTGGGCCGGCGATCGACTGCTGGTCTGGCTTCATTCGGGCCTGCACCTCATTCGTACGACGTCGACGTGTGGACGATCGACCGGAGCACCGCGAAACCGTCCCGGTAAGTCCCGGCCGCGTGGGCTGCCGCGCGGGCCAGCTGCTGCACCCTGATGAGCCCTTCGAGAGCGCGACCTGGAGCCTCTTCAACACGAAGCGCGAGCCACTGGCCGACCGGTGGCGACTCATGAGATACCCAGACCTGCTTCAAACCTATTCGAGCGCACTCACCCGCGAGCAGATCCATGTATCGGCGGCGGACGGGGGTGGGTGGATCGATTTCGAGGATAACCAGGGCATCCTCGCTGCCCGCGGCCTCGATCAGACCGTGCCGGAATCCGCTGGGGGTGGAGGAAACGCCCGAGCGACCAACCTTCTCGTGCCAGAGCAGACCGGCGGCTTCCGCGGCCCCCTGGGCAGCCCCGAATCCAGCGAACCAGATCCGGCGCGCGCCGGCCAGCTCGCGGCCGATCGTCCATGCGGTCTCCCAATCTCGGACCGCCGATTCCATAACTTCAGCGAGGCCTCTTGAGCCTGGCGCATCGCGTTCGAACACGTCCCAGATTCCAAGCAGGGCCGCCAGAGCTCCGAGGGCGGACTTCGTCGCGGCGCCGTGCTCCTCGCCGATCGGTACCGGAACGACTTCGTGGGCCAGCTTCGCGAGCGCCGAGGTTTCGCTGGCCGTCACGGCGACGACGCGTGCTCCGGCGGCTCGTGCGAGCCGAGAGGCTCCCACGATCTCCGGACTCACCCCGGACTTGGACACTGCCACGACACAGTCGTCGGGCCGGAACGCCTCAGCCTGAGCCGTTCCCAGCACCGCAGCCGAAGCCTCCAGAACAACGAGCGGACGCGTTCGACCGACGCTGGTGTCTCGGGCGCGAAGGAGTGGCTCGGCGCAGCGGGCCACGGCGAGCGAGGCTCCGGTGCCCAAGACCAGCACGCGGCCGGCCTCTTCGATCACCTTCACGACAGCCCCGCGGCGGCGTGAGAGCCCAGTGAGCGTCGCCTCGACGACTGCCGGCCCCGAGGCCAGCTCTCGACCCATCTCGTCGGGCCCGTCGAAGGCGAGCAGGCTCAGATCGCTCGCGGCGGAGCGCGCGGTCGGGTCGCTGACGCTCATGCTGCGCCCTGATCCGTCCGAAGCTCGGCGGCCAGGCGCACTGCCGCGATTTCAGCCCCGTAAAGACCCGCGCGCGGCCCCAGCTCGGCCACGACTATGCGCGGCGCAACGCGGCTCAGCTCGGTGACCCGTCGCCGTAGCTGGTCGAGAAACGGCGCGATGTCGCCGACAAGTCCGCCGGAGAGCGCGATGGCGTCCGGATCGAGAACCGCGACGAGGTTAGCGATCGTTAGCGCCCATCCTTCGATCGCGCGGTCGACCAGCTCGCTTGCTCGCATGTCCCCGCTGGCAGCCTGCTCGAACACACGGGCGGACGGTCGCTTCCTGGCAGAGGAGCTTGCGTGTGAACCGGCCGCCGCTGGCGGTGTACTCCAGCCTTCGGCTGCACGGGCGAGCGCCCCGCCGCCGACCAGCTCTTCGATCCACGCGTAACCCTCCGGCGCTCGGCTGATGCCAACGCCCAACCGGCCCGCGTCCACGAGCCGACCGTCGCCCGGCACGTCGGGCGAGCCGATCGTTTCGGCAGGGACCAGGAGCATGCCCGCTTCCCCGGCCCCGCCGGTGGCGCCGCGGAAGATCTGCTCCTCGACCATGGCGCCCATCCCGATGTTCGTGCCGAGCGTGAGAAGGATGAAGTTGCGTGTCCCGCGACCGGCGCCTCGGCGGTGCTCTCCCAAAGCGGCCAGGTTCGCGTCGTTGTCGACAGCCACCGGCACCCCGAAGGCGGCCCGAATGGCGTCTCGGACGACCGTACCTGCCGGAACGCCGATCTCGAGGGCCTGGTGGACCGACCCGACAGTATCGACGGCGGCAGGCACGCCAAGGCCGATCGCGAGTGGCTCGACGTGGGTCCCGGAGCCGCGGATGCTGGAATGCGCAACCCCGAGCAGAACCTCGCGCATGACGTCGACGATCCCCGGCGTGACGCCGAGCGAAGGGTCGATCGCCAGCTCCGTGGTGTGGCAACGCGTAACGGGCCCGAGCTCGCCGTCCCAGGCCAGAGCAACCCGCAGGTAGGTTGCCCCGAGGTCCGCCACCAGGACCGGCCCGGGACGGCCCGCGGCGCGTCCTTCGAAGGTGGGTCGGCAAGGGCGAGCTTGCCGATCGCGCCGCCGAGGACGAACCGCTTTGTCGGCGCCGGGCCCGGTCGCGTGGTTCTGGTCCACGATCGATGAGTCTCAGCTAGACCGGGAAGAGCCGCTGGCGGGCTTCCGGCGTCAGCTCCGTGCCAAGCTCGCACACTTCGAACGCCTCGGCATACGCGATCTTCCGTCCGCGCTCGGCCCCGTAGGAAGAGATCAGCTGGCTCCGGAAGCGGTCGGCATCGCGGCGGAAACGTGCCTCCCAGTGCTCTCGCAGGAACGCGAGCCTTCCGGTCGGGTCGCTCGGGACGTCACTCAACGGGACGCCCCAGTCGACGAAGGGCAGCCACTCGTACATCTGGGACGCGTGGCAACCGATGGCCTCGAGTTTGCGCTCGTAGACGCTTCCGATGTCGATGATCACGTCCGGCTGGAATGGGTACGGTTTCTCGAACGGGTCACTGACGTACATCGCGACCGGGTCGTCTTCGAGCCGGTCATTGAACGGGCAGACGTTCTGGACCCTGACCATGTAGAGGGCGTCCTGGGCCAGTTGAGCCGTGTAACGATGGTCCGGGTGGTAGTCGTACGGTCGCGGGAACAGGACCACGTCGGGTTTGAAGTCGCGGATGATCCGTATGACCTCGAAACGATGCTCCAGAGTTGGCATCAACTCGCCGTCATGGTTGTCGAGGACTATCGACTCGGCACCCAGCGCGGCCGCCGCTGCTCGTGCCTCGTCGCGGCGGATCCTTGCGAGAGTCGCCCCTCCAAGAGTCTGATGGCCCTTGTCGCCGTTGGTCAGGGCGACGTGGAGCACCCGTCCGCCCCTTGCCGCGGTCAAAGCGGCAAAGCCGCCGGCGGTGATCTCACAGTCGTCGGGATGCGCCCCGATAACGAGCAGGGCCGGTACCTCAGCCATAGCTGCCTCCATTTGTGGCGTATCCAACATCAAAGGGCCGGGTTACCTCTCGGGCGAGCTCACCTGCGCCCCATTTCTTCCCGGGCTGCCTTGGACACCACGCGAAAGCAACCCGGCAGAACGCTCAGTTTGCAAACGTGGTCTGAAGCTCCATTACGACCCCCTCTCTCGCCGACTCCTGAGCTTTCACCATGATCTCCAGGGCATGCCGCGCGTGATCCGCGCTCAGGACGGGCGCCTGGCCCGTCGAGAGGCAGTCGACTAGGTGATCGATGAGAATTGCGCGGCCAAGGGATTCGACTCGGTCGGGGCTGAACATCCTCTCCGTGTAGGTCGGCTTGATCCATCCCCGCAGACCAGGAAGGGCATCGAGCCGGAATACTTCGAGTGACATACCGGGTGGATCATCCGGGAGCGGCTCGTACAGATTCAGCGTGCCGCCGAGTCCGAAGAGCTCTAGGTGCGGGCTCTTGGCGGCAAGAACGTTGAAAGTTCCGTCCACGAACGCAAAGGTCGAGTCGCCGAAGTCCAGCATCAGGAGAACGTTGTCGTCGGCAGTGACCTGGATCTCCTTGCCGGCGAATGGGCCGCCTCGGACGATCCTGGTCGGAGCCGTCCTCCCCGAGTAGGCGACCACACGCTTGGCAGGGCCGAGGATCCCGGTGATCTCGTGGATTCCGTAGACGCCCATGTCGAACAGCGGGCCGGACCCCTTCTGGTAGAACCAGGACGGATCCGCGGGCCAGGCATAAGATGCCGCGCCGCCGTGGGACGAACGGACTCGGGCGAACGCCACCTTCCCGATCACGCCGTCGCGCACGAGGCTCTTGGCCAGGGCCAGGTCGGGAAACAACATGTTCGGCGGCGCCGTGACCACCACGAGCTTCCGGCTCTTGGCTAGGTCGCAGAGGACGTCCGCCTCCTTGAGGGTCGTGCTTATCGGTTTCTCGGTCACGAGGTGTTTGCCCGCCTCGAGGATCGCAAGAGAGGTTTCGTAGTGGGCCGGGATCGGCGTGAGGTTCACCACCGCGTCCAGTTCCGCACCCTTGAGCATCTCGTCGAGGCTGGGAAACCAGGCCGGTATCCCGAAGTCGGCCGCAACAGATCGGGCGCGCTCGACGACCGGATCGGCAACGGCGACTATCTCTGCCCTGTCCTTGATCGGGCCGAAGTTGGGGAGAATGCCGTAATGGACGGTGGCGATCATCCCGGCGCCCGCCAGCCCCAGGCGAACCTTCCGCGGATTCTCATCGGCCTGGCTCACGGTTTGGGTACCTCCTTCACGAGGACCGGGGCTCCGGTCTTTGCCGCCTCGTAGAAGGCCTCGGCAAAAGCCAGGTTGCTCCAGGCATCCTCCACACCGCCGAGCGGCTCAGCCCGGCCCATCACAACATCTGCAACGTGGGCGGCCACGTCTCGCATATCGAAGTTGGCCGGAACCGCCAGGTCTACCCACGTATCGAGGGAGCCACCCTGGGGCGGCGTCTCCGCGAAGCCGACCCGGTGCGACACCTCGTCAACTCGAACGACGCCCCTCGTTCCGGCCACTTCCCACTGACCTTGATACATGGAAGTGCTGGGCATGAACCAGTCGTTACGCAGCTCCGCGAGCACCCCGCCTCGGAATCGTGCGAGGGCGCAGCCCCAATCCTCGACGGCGAGGCTCGTGTGTCGCGCGCTCGCAACCTCGCCCCACACGCTCTCCACTTCCCGCCCGAGGGCCCAGCGAAGCCGGTCGATCTCGTACACGGCGTGGTCGATCCACCCGCCACCGGCACACTTGGCCGGGTCCACGAACCAGCCGGGACTGGAGTCATCCGGCCAACTCCGAGGCAGACCCGCCGAGATGCTGCAACGGGCAAATGCCACCTCTCCGAGTCGTCCATCCGACACCAGCCGGCGGACGAGCTCGACGGGCCCTCGCCGACCTCCCGGACCGATGCACTCGGTCGGCATCAGGCGAATACCAGCTGCTCGAACGGCCGCCAGGACGTCTGTGGCTTCGTCCAGAGTGCGGGCGACAGGTTTGATCGCCACAACGTGTTTGCCCGCCCGCGCGGCCGCCACACACAACCGAGAGGTGCTGTCCGTGCTGGTGAAGATCGCCACGGCGCCGATCGACGGGTCTGCGATCAGTTCCGCCGGGTCCGCTACCACGCGGTTCACGCCTACTTGGGAGGCAACCTCCCGTGCCCGCTTGAGATCGCTATGTGCGATACCGGCAAGCTCGATGCGCGGCTCAGCGGCAAACGCAGGGATGAAGAGCAACGCGGAATACCAGTGGTCGAGCCCAAGAATGGCAATTCTGCAACTGGTCTTGGCCATCGATTTCCCTCCACACGATGACGTGCGGGCTATGTCTGCTCGTTGACGACACGCGAATAGGCGGCTGCCACGACGAGGATGATGCCGCCGTAGACGATCTGCCCGATCGCCGCAGGCGCGTGGACGACCACCAGGAGTCCGGCCACGATCGTGAGAATCAACGCTCCCAACATCGTGCCCGAGTAACCTCCGGCCCCCCCGAAGACGGATGTACCGCCAATCACCACCGCCGCCACCGAGGGCAGCAGGTACGGCTCGGCAAGCCCGCGATCGGCAACGTTGGTGGTGCCGCTCAAGAGGATCCCACCCAGGGCGCTGAGCAACCCTGCGACGGCATATGTGACGAGCAAGACCTGCCATACCCTGACCCCGGCAAGACGGCACGCGATCCGGTTGTTGCCTGTGGCATACAGCAGCCGGCCGTAACCCGAGCGCTTCAAGCCGACGATGATGACGACACCCAGCAGCGTCCAGAGAACGAGGCTGTTTGGAACGATTCCAACGAGGCGACCCGCACCCAACTGGCGGATGACATCGGGGACTACCGGGACGGCTCCCGCCGCAACGGTCTGTTGGGCATAAACGTTCAAGACACCGGTGACGACGAGGCCCATGCCCAGGGTCATGATCAGCGGCTGCACCTGGAAGACCGCGACGCCAAACCCGTTCATGAGACCGATGAGGACTCCCAGGCCAAGCCCTACCAGAATGGCCTCGGCTGCGCCGTTCGGCGACAGCGTGGCCATCACGTAACCCGCAGTTGTGGCTACCACGCCAACTGACAGGTCGATGCCACCGGTCAGGATCACGAGGGTCTGGCCGGCGGCGATGATACCCAGCGGAGCGGCGAACATCAGCGTGGCGGAAACCCATTCGGGCGTAACAGCGCCGGGGCTCAAGATGTCGACGACGGCCGTCAGGAGCAGCAGCAAAGCTGCCAATGCGACGAGGGGTCGATCCTGCAGGAACCGCCGCCGCCCGTTGGGCGCGACGAGCGTGGCGAGCCCTCTCCAGGTTGCCCCGCCTCCCAGGGACTCGCTCATTTCGCGCTCCGACGGAGGGCGGCCAGCCCGCCGGCCATCACGACGAGCACCATGATCGTGCCCTGGATGACCTGGCCGTAGCTCGGACTGACACCCAGGAAGATGAGATCCGACGAGATAAGCGCGAGGATGTAGGCCGCTGCCAGCGGACCCAGCATGCCGCCACGCCCGCCAGTGAGGCTCACACCGCCCAGCACGATCGTCGCGATCGCGGTCAACGTGAAGAAACCTCCGGACAGCGGATCGCCAGCGCCGGTGTTCATGGTCAGTGCCAGCCCAGCGGCGCCCGAGAAGAACCCGCAAAGCGCATACGCGCTTAGGCGCGCCCGAACGACGTTGACCCCGCTGCGCATCGCGGCCTGGGGGTCGCTTCCCGTCGCGAAGATGGAAAGGCCAATCGGGCGGGAGCGGATGGGAAGCCAAACGATCGCGACCATAACGACGAGCAGGATGAGCGCGTTTGGGACCCATGGAGTCATAAACGTCCCGGTAGCCAGGGCGAGAAACTCGGGAGGTGCGCCGCCGCCCGGTTGACTCAGGATCATGAGCGCTACGCCGCTCCAGACGAACGACATCGCCAGCGTGACCACGATGTCGGGAACCCTGGAGACAATGATGATGAGTCCGTTGATCAAGCCCGCGACCGTCAGGGCGGCAAGCACAAAGGCAGCCAGGCCGAGCGAATGCGAGAAGTCAGCGTTCACCATGAGTGAGGCTGCGAGCACGTTGGAGACCGAGATGAGTGCGCCCACGGAGAGGTCGATGCCGGCGGCGAACACCACGGCGGCCTCAGCCACCGCAGCGAGCGCAGCAGGCAGGGCGCCGAGTGCCAGGGAGCGCAGGTCGTAGGCGCTGAACCTCGGGTTGACAGCGAATGTGAAGAAGAACAGCAGCCCCAGCAACACGTAGACGCTGATCGTCCACCCGTTGCGGGCAATCAGGTGCCGAGTCAACGAGACGGGCGGTGGCCCGGCGACGGTAGCTCCGGAACTGGTCATGAAACTGCTCCCGTGAACGCGGACCCTCGCTCGGCTGCCAATCCATGTGCGGTCCGCAGCAGTGTCGCTTCATCGGCAACCCCCGCGGACATCTCCCCAACCACGGACCCGTCGAAGACCACAATTACCCGGTCGCACACGAGCTGGATCTCCGACAGCTCCGACGTGAAGATCAGCACAGCGGCCCCACTGGCGGCAAGCTCACGGACCAGACCGTAGATCTGGCGTTTCGTGCCGATGTCGATGCCTCGCGTAGGGTCGAAGCACAGGAGGGTCTTGAAGCCCGAGGCAAGCCAGCGCGCGATCGTGACCTTCTGCTGGTTGCCGCCCGACATGCGGCGCACCTCGGACTGTGCCCGGGTGTCGATCTCGAGTCGCCGGATCGCCTGCAGGACTTGACGGCCCTCGCGGGCGACGTTGATCAACCCCCAGCGGCTTGGCCGGTTCACCATCGGCAACGCCACGTTTTCCTGGACCGAGCGGAGACGCAGCAACGCCTGGGCTCGATCGGCGGGGATGAGCACGACGCCCTGCCGGATGGCGTCCTGCGGATCCCGGAAGCTGCGCACGCGTCCTTCCACCAGGATCTCCCCGCCGTCGGGGTGCCGGACGCCCGCCAGGCAGTCAAAAAGCTCCTGCTGGCCCTGGCCTTCGAGTGCCGCTACGCCCAGGACTTCACCTCGCCTCACCTCCAGAGAGACGTCGCGCAGAGCCGCCCCAGCCCGCAGGCCGCGGGCCTCCAGGACGGCTGCCTGGCTGCCCTCATGGGGCCCCTCGGTCGAAGATACCGCCGCTCCGACCGGTCGGGAGACGGTCCCCAGCATGAGGGCGACGATCTGATCCTCACGTCCGCGTACCGGCTCGACGACGCCGGCCGTGGCCCCATCGCGAAGGACTGTCACACCATCGCAGATGGCCGAGATGTCGGCCAGTCGGTGGGAAATGAACACCAGGGACCGTCCTGACTCACGCCATTGACCGAGCATCCGAAAGACGGTCTCGGTCAGGTCTGCCGGCAGCGCCGCTGTCATCTCGTCGAGTATCAGGATCTGAGGATCGGCGGCCAGGGCGCGGGCCAGATCGAGCACACGCAAGGTCGCCAGAGGCAGGTCGCGCGCTGCGATCCGGGCGTCGACGCCATGCAGACCCAACTCGTCGAGCCAGCGTCGCACCGCCGGCAGCGGCGTCCGTGTCAGGCGAAAGTTCTGCTCGAGCGTCAGGTCGGGGATGAGCGACGATTCCTGGTAGACGGTGGCCAATCCGGCCCGCCGTGCCTCGGTCGGCGAGCGGATGGCGCGCACCTGCCCACGCACGGAGATCGTGCCGGCGTCCGGGCGAACGACCCCGGTCAGAATCTTGACCAGGGTGCTCTTGCCGGCACCATTGGCTCCCATGATCCCGTGTTGCTCGCCAGCTCGGACCATCACGTCGGCTGAGCGCAGCGCGACCACGGGGCCGTAGTTCTTCGCCAGGCCTCGGATCTCAAGGATCGGCTCGGACATAGTCGCGCCAGACACTGTCACGCGAATCAGACCTCCCACTCGAGAGAGTTAGGAGTCGATGCGGAGCGCGGCCTCAGGGCCGCGCTCCGCATCATCAGAGTCTGGCTACTCTTTACGGGCCCTGGCATCCAAGCAGGTCCGCTTTGGTGAACGTCGTGTAGTTCGGGATCGAGACAGTGGTCGAGTAGAAGGGGCCCAGCCGGTCGTCGTAGGCCGCCTTGATCTGTGCCAACCCGTCAGCCGTGGTGCTGTCCCAGGCTACAGGGGTCAGCTTGACGACCTTATCCTGAGCCTTGGCTTGCAGCACGTTCAGGGCGACGGTTACGCCCGCTCCACCAACCACGGCCGGGTTGCTGACTGCGACCGCGGTAACGCCTTTTGTCGTGATAGGCCCTGCAAGGTCGCCGTTGTTATCGGAGACCGCAGTCGGCACAAAGGGCTTCTTGGCTGCAGTGTAGGCGTCCCAGATGACCTGCCCGGTACCCGGGGTAGTTATCCCGTCGATCTCGGTGCCGGATGCGAGCTCCTGGGTAATTATCTGCGAGGCCTTGGCGATGGACCAGTCGGTGAATTGTGAGATCACCTTGATATTGGGGTATTTGGCGAGGGCTGCCTGGAAGCCTGCGTGGCGATCGGTGTCCGCTGACGATCCCGATGCGCCTCGCAGTTCGAGGACGGTGCCCTTGCCATTGAGCTGCTTGAAGACCCACTCAGCCGAGAGCTGTCCGTAGGCAGTCTGGTCGTTCGTGAGGTCATACGCGTCTGTCGAGGTGACAGTCGAGTCGACGGAGACCACGACGATACCCTGCGCCTTGGCCTCCGCAATCACGGGGTTCAGCGCCTGGGAGTCGGCCGGATCGACGATGATCGCGTTGACGCCAGCCGAGATCAGGCTTCGCATATCCTGAACCTGGTCCGAGGCGCTGCCGTTACGCGAGGCGTCGACGACCTTCGAGACTAATCCGGAAAGCCTGGCTTGGACCTTGATCGAGCAGGTCAGCTCGTCGCGCCAGCCATTACCAATCACGTTGTCAGAAATGCCGATAACGTACTGCTTCGGGGCGGCCGTCGGGGCGGCCGTCGGGGCGGCCGTCACAGCTATCGAGGGGGCAGTCGTCGGGGCTGTCGGCGGGGTGGGTGTTGTTGTAGCGCTGCTACACGCGGTGGCAACCACCGCCAGCGCCGCCAAACTCGCCGCGAGTGACAACCCGCGGCCCATTCGCTTGGTTCGACCTCTCATTTCCGCTGTAATCCTCCATCATCTTGGCTAGTCGTCCGATCCTTGCGGATCGGTTCACGCCGTTTGATGCCAACTCAGCTCCTCTTGCGTTAGAGAAGACCTCCTCTGCTTGTGGAGACTGCTTGGGCGGTGGCGTCAACACGCCTCGATTGCGGTGTCGCCCGCCGGGCCGGCTTTGGGCCTGCCGGTGTCCTCCTTTCCCGAGGGCTTGCGAGTGCCGCGTATCCCCACGGGCACTTCTTTGCGATCAGACTGATAAGAATGCTAAGGCTTATGTCAAGCCTGGCCGAGCGGGTATGCACATCGAGGTAGGTAGACCGACGACGGGCTCAGTCAGGCGCCCGAATTGACGGAACCCCGTCGCGGCGGCCACGCTCGACCGCTCGTCCCCAACATCGATTGGGTGGTTCGATCCGGCGCCCGCACGAAGGCGTAGTCGGCGGTCCGCTCGATCGCCAGGGCGGCCGCGCCGGCGAGCACGGCATCGCCGCCCAGAAGCGATGGCTCGATGCGTGGCGGATGGGGCACGCGGCCAACGAGACGTCGACTGACGCCGTCGATGATCGATTCGACCGACTCGACCACGCTTCCCCCGATAACGATCAGTTCCGGATCGAGGAGTGAGCTGATGTTGCCGGCAGTGAGAGCCAGCAGATCGATGACGTCGTCCACGATCGCCGCCGCCTGCGCGTCGCCGTTGTTCGCTGCCGTGAACACGCCGAGCACCATCGCCGCGCGCGAGGATCCGCGGACACCGATGTCGGCTGCCCGCTGGGCAAGCGCGAATCCGGCAATACGCCCCTCAAGGTCGCCGAAACCTGGGTAAAGGTGGTCGAGTGACTCGCGGCCGGTCAGCATGTAGCCAACTTCGCCCGCGGCTGAGTTCGCCCCACGGTAGAGCTGATCTTCGATGATCAATGCGCCACCCAGTCCGGCCTCGATCGCCAGGGCGACCATCGTGTGCGTGCCCACGCCAGCGCCCCGTCGATGTTCACCGAGGGCCAGCAGGTTGACGTCGTTCTCGATGAACGTCGGCAGCCCCGCCCTGGACCGGACGAGGTCGCCCAAAGCCATCTCACGCCAGCCGAGCGCCGGCGCCCACTCGACGATTCCGCCTGGCTTGACGACGCTCGGCACACCGATCGCTATGCCACGGGGCCGCAGGCGGCGTTCGATTGCATCGGCCATCAGGTGGTCTACCAGGGCGAGGAGATCGTGGACCGACTGACCGCCTCCGGCACCGACATCGTCCGCGTTCGTTCGCTGGCTTTCCCGGGAGAGGAAGACGCCGTCCAGATCGGCTACGGCCCCTCTGGTCTCGGTCGCGCCGACATCGATCACTATCACCGACTCGATACGCGCGTTGTATCTGACAAGGCGGGGCGGGCGCCCGCCGGTCGATGGAGCGTGAGAGTCGAACACAATCAGGTGTTCCCGGGTGAGGCGGGAAACAAGCCGGTTGACAGTCGCGGGGCTCAACCCAGACGCCTCGGCGATCTCGACCCGGGACATGACGCCTCGCTCCCGGAGGAGCTCGAGGATGACCGTGCGATTGACTTTCCCGACCAGCCCGGTCGTCGCCGTGTGGATCCGCGGCATAGGTCTCCTGCCATCTGCGCGGGAGCGGCTCCCGCTCTAATCCGGCGCCACGCATGATACTTCCTATCAGTGCGATGAGGAAGCCATGGTTCTCGGCAGTCTACGGTCGCCGCACACACAAAGGGGCTGGCATGATCGCAGTCAGCGCCGGGCCATACGGCTGGGCGAGCTCCAGGTCCTCGTTGAAAGAAGGGAATTCCGCCCAGATCCTCGCGAAGACGGCAACATCGCGTGCCGGTGGGCTGAGCCTTCTCGCTAGGATCACCAGACGACGGTTGAACTAGACCGCCCTCAGGCTGCCTGCTAAGGCGACGATGTTTAGCGTCCCCACTGAGCGCCTTGTCCAAGCCGCCCGAATCGGCGCAAGCGGTTGCCGAATCCGAAACCACGGCCCACGTAAGCTCGTCGGGGGGGACAAGCACACCTGCCACGCTCGGTGCAGATATCCAGGGCCGTCACCCAAAGCCGACCCGGTCACGACGGCTCCGGGTGCGATATGTGGCCCCATCGTGGCGCCCTTGGCCGCACTCAAGGGCCCGCTCACCCTTCAACAGTGTTCGTGGAGAGCCCACCTAGCCGCGAGCGTCGAGAACCTTCTTGAGGGCGTCAAGCTCGGGCTCGGCGGAGGGACCCAGGGGCAGGTCGACGCGGCCGCCGGTCGTCGCGGATCGGAGCGCGGCCATCATGACCCCGAAGCCCTTGAAGGCACGCTCGCCGTCGCAGGGGTGGACCGTCGCGTCGTCGTCGAGCCAATCGGCGATCTGGTCAATGTAGGGTGGCATGTCGTGGACGTAGTCCATGGCGCCGGGGCCGCCCAGGACGCCGTCCTTGGTCACCGCCCGCCAGCCGCCACCCTTGCCAGCCTTGCCGGTCATGACCTCGGCAAAGCCCTCGGTGCCCTGGGCGCCGATGCGACACTTGTGCCACATCGAATCGACCTCCGGCACGTCCGGTGCGTCCGCGCCGGTCTCGATGTAGCCGCGCACGCCGTTGGCGAACTGCACGATGGCGCCGATGTAGTCCGGCGACGTGTGGACGTCGGCGTACTTCTCGGTGCCCCATGCCTGAGCCGCGACCCACTCGGGCTCCGCGTAGTCGTTGTACCAGCTTGCGTACTCGATCAGGTGGGTGAACATGTGCATCATCCAGCCGATCGAAGTGCCGTAGACGGTGTGGACGCGGCCGATGGCCCCGCCGTCGATGATCTCCTTGACCTTGGCGTAGTGGTCGCCGTAGCGGTGCTGATGGCTCACCACGGTCTTGACGCCAGCCGCCCGGGTGAGCTCGAACATATCGAGCGCCTCGTTCATCGACAGGGCGATCGGCTTCTCGAACGCGATCAGCCTCACGCCGGCGTCGACGCCAGCCTTGATCATCGGCAGCCGAAGCTGCGGCAGGGTGCAGAAGATGAATACATCCGGCCTCGTATCGGCCAGCATCTTCGCCGCGTCGGCACTGCCGTAGGAGACGCCCAACTGCACCCTGGCGGCCTCGACCCTGGATTCGTCGATGTCGCAAACGCCGACGAGCTCAAATCGGGGGTTGTTCTTGACCGCTATGGCGTGGTGCATGCCGCGTTTGCCCAGCGCGGCGACCGCGACCCGGTAGGTCTTCTCGGTCATGTTGGGCCTACGCCTTCCAGGTGCGCAGGACGCGGATGACCTCGTCGATCTCTGCCTGGGTCAGCTCGGGGAACATCGGGAGTGAGATGCACGAGTGGGCGTTCTGCTCGGCGTTGGTGAGCGGGCCAACGACGCGGGCAGCCTTGCCCCAGGGGAAGCCTTCCTGCTCGTGGATAGCGATCGAATAGTGGGTCTTGGCGTCGATGCCGGCGTCGTTGAGGTGTTTGAGCAGCGGGTCGCGGTCGGCCGGGTCGACCGTCTCGATTTCGTAGAGGTGGTAGACGTGGCGGTAGCCGGGCTTGCGGTAGGGCAGGCGAAGGTAGCTCAGGCCGGCGAGGCCCTCGTCATACTTCCGCGCGATCTCGATGCGCCTGTCGCTCCAGGCGCGGACGTGCCTCAACTTGGCTGACAGCACGCCGGCATGAAGGTCGTCGAGGCGGCTGTTGAAGCCGAAGCTGTGATGGTCGCGGGCCGCCGAGCCGTGGTTGCGCAGTTTCCGGACCGTGTCGTTTATGTACTGGTGGTTGGTCCAGATCGCGCCGCCGTCGCCAAACGTGCCCAGGTTCTTCTGGATGATGAAGCTCGTGCAGACCGCATCGGAGAGCTCGCCGATCTTGAACGTGTCGCCGGCAGCGCCGATGCCCTGGGCGTTGTCTTCGATCACGAGGAGGCCGAACTCGTCGGCGATCTTGCGGATCTCGTCCATCGGGGCGCACTGCCCGTAGAGATGGACCGGGATTATGGCCCGCGTGCGCCTGGTGACCGCCTTGCGGATGGCGGCCGGATCGATGCAGCGGGTGTTCGTGTCGCAGTCGACTAGGACGGCGGTCGCGCCCGCGATCCAGATGGCCTCGGCCGTGGCGAAGAAGGTGTTGGCGTGGGTGATGACCTCGTCCCCCTCACCGATACCCATGGCCCTGAGGGTCAGCCATAGGGCGTCGGTGCCGTTGCCGACGCCGATCGCGTACTTGGCGCCGTTGTACGCGGCCAGCTCGGCCTCGAACTGCTTGAGCATCGGGCCCATGACGTACGAGCCGCTCATGAGCACCTTCTGCAGGTTCTCGTCGATCTCGCTCTTGATGTTCTCGTACTGCCGCGTGTGTCCGTAGAAGGGAATCTTCATTTCCCCGTCTCCTGTGTGCCTCGGCCGAGTTTGCTGTACCTGTGTCGGTGCTTGCAGCAGGCCAACGCTGGCTTGACGCCCGCAACGCAAAGCCGTCGCGGTACGAGCCGGCTGCATCGGCCGTCGCCCGCGCCAGGCGCTGCAGCCGCACTGGGCCGATGCCTCGCAAGGTGAGGGTCTCAGCGGTTTAGCAACGGATCGACATCGCCTGGCGCCCTCTGGTAGCGAAGGTAGGGCGGCACGACTCCCCCTACTGGCCGGTCCGGACCGCCTCCGTCGCTTCTACTCTAGCACCGGCGAGAGTCTCCACTGGATCGTTCCTTTCGAACAAAGCACGCCAAACGGCGCGGTACCAGGAGCAAGGGCCGATGCCTGGGGCGCACGGACTCTTCACCTTCTTCACCATTCTTCACCTCTGGTGAAGAAGACTCGTATGGTGAACCCGAACTTGGCCTGGAGGGAGATCCTGTGCTCCCCCACCCTCTGGAATGGGCGGAACGGCCGGCCCCGTGCTCCCTCGACCCGAGCATGGCCCTCAGGTGCCGCGTTGAAGCCCGA
>Ga0208819_1000599_pt1 | contig 24548 bp, 15 predicted proteins | sample June2015DPH_11_1_3_FD_184707 | JGI IMG/M metagenome (GOLD analysis project Ga0208819, IMG submission 184707) | Peatland microbial communities from SPRUCE experiment site at the Marcell Experimental Forest, Minnesota, USA - June2015DPH_11_150... | ecosystem: Environmental > Terrestrial > Soil >...
AGGCCGCAAAGCGTTGTTGCATGCCTGGCGCCGAAGAAGAAGCGCTCATGCCCACAAGACTACCAGGCTAGGAAGCAACCCCGCCGCTGAAAAAATAAAGCCCGTGCTATTTTATGACACAGTAGTACTAGGCCGTTCGTATTATTTTGTTGGTGCAGATCACCACAGGAAACTCAAGGTCTATGCCGAACCTCTATTTCTGCGAGTCGCAAGACCAGAGCCCCTGGATGCTGCGGGCCTTGTTGTCATGGGATGACTGCAATCGCGTGGTCAATCATGGATCGGCGATTTACCTTGGGGACGAGTTTCCCAGTGGACCGACCAATGGCAGTTGCCGATCTCCGGTCGCCATCCTGTACGTTCGCCCCTAAGAAGCCAACGTGGGCCACGAATGGAGGATGAAGTTCATCGAAAACCCAATGGAAGCCGAGCGATTCCTGGAAGCATTTCGGGAACGATTGGCCAACTTTGGACTGGAACTACATCCGGAGAAAACCCGGCTGATCGAGTTTGGACGGGTCGCCGCACAAGACCGGGAAGGGCGTGGTGAACGAAAACCGGAGACCTTTACGTTCCTGGGCTTCTCGCACTACTGCGGGAAGCGCCGGAGCAATGGAGCATTCACCGTCTGGCGGAAAACGGCGAAGAAGCGCATTGTGGCCAAGCTGAACGCAACCAAGGCGGAACTCCATCGCCGAATGCATGAACCAATTGCCGAAGTCGGTGTATGGGTATAGCTACGAAAGGTTGTTACCGGCTATTACCGCTACCATGCGGCTCGGGCAACATCGACCGGCTGAGTGTCTTCGGGCAACCCTTGCAGCGACTGTGGTGGCTCATTTTGCGCCGACGCAGTCAACGACGCCTGTCGTGGGATCGGCTAATCCCGATCTTCACGCAGTGGCTTCCAGTCCCCCGCGTTTTGCATCCTTAATCCTATAGGGCGATTCCTCGCCACTCATCCAAGGTGGGAGCCGTATGCGTAGAAGCGCGTACGGATCCGTCCGGGGGAGCGACCAGTCATGACCGTCCCTACGGCGTCCGCTAGAAGGTTGGCTGGTTGCTGCTCGTCAAATTGCCTTCGAATGGCCGACGACTCGCGAAGTTACCCGCCCATTAAGGGCTGTGCGTGTTATGGCGAAACCGCGCCAATTATCCACACAATCCCTTCATTTCGGGTTCAATCTGGCGTAAACTCAGAGCACGATGGAAGCTGTGATCTCAATTTGTTTTGTTTGCGGTTGCTCTCGGCTCATCACTTTCGTCGGGTCAAGATCAAAAGTAACCTCTCAAGCCGACGCTGTCGGTATCGATAAGAAGCGCAGAATCGTCGTTCCGCATCAAGGACAATGTTCGCCTTGAGATTCAGCTTGAGAACGTCGGCAACGAAATCGCTACTCGAAAAGTATTTTTTCTCGCAATGATGCGGACTTCGCTCCTCAAACGCTTCAAGACGACGGAAGAAGTCGCTGCAGTGGTCATTCTCGTAGCCAGTGCCCAGACCACAGCAACCGATGGTGCCGCCGTGCGCGACGAAGGCAGCGTCATCCGCAGCATCTTTTAGTCTGTCGAATAGCAACGCTGCGAATAAGAATGGGGACATCGCTCCACATCGAGGCTGCCGCACCGGATGACTATGAATGGTGCGCCCGCGTGATGGCTTCGACCGAGCCTTGGATCACGCTATGCCGCTATCTTGAGGAATGCCGCGCGGCGCTGGTGCGTCCTGGCACTGAGCTTTTTGTTGCTCGGACTGAGGATCTGCCGGTCGGTTTCATTCTGCTGGCCTCCTACGGTCTGGCGGGATCGCCTTACATCGCTTCCATCGCCGTTGCGGGGGACGCGCGCGGGCAAGGCGTTGGATCACGACTTCTGCGCTTTGCCGAGGAGCACTTTGCAGGCCGCGGACACATTTTCTTGTGCGTGTCGTCGTTCAACCAAGGAGCGCAGCAGCTGTATCGCCGTCACGGGTACGAGTTCGTCGGCGAACTCCACGATTACGTCGTGCCGGGCCACTCGGAACTCATCTTGCACAAAAGCCTCCCATGAGAGCAGTCCGTGCGACAGCACCCCTACTGGCATCCATGAGTAAACGCCTCGTGCTACTACTGATGGCCGTGACTTCCGCGGGGTATTTATGCCGCGTGGCCGTAACCGTAGTGGCTCCCAACATGATGAGGGAATTCGGGCTAACACAGGCGCAGATGGGGACGGTGTTCAGCGCGTTCCTAGTTGGGTACACCTTATTTCAAGTGCCCTCGGGCCAACTAGCAGACCGCGTCAGTGCCCGCAAGATCTTCCTGGTCCTTTGCACGGGATGGACGCTGCTTACCGCTCTAACGGGGTTGATCGGATGGCGTGGATTCGGGCTAGCCATGTTTATTCCGCAACTATGGCTCATCCGCACAATGTTTGGCGTAGTTGCCGCGCCCACTTACCCCACGTCGGGCAGAACCATCGCCATCACCATGCCGCCGCGCTTGCAAGCGAGGGCTAACAGCCTGGTGCTGGCGAGCGTCGGCGTGGGATCGGCGGTCGCGCCGCTGCTGCTGGCGCCCATCACCAGCCACTACGGCTGGCGCACAGCGTTAGGCGTGGCGGCTTCAATTAGTGCTGCTGGCGGGTTGCTGTGGTGGCGGTTCGCGCCGCGGCAACTTCATTCGCCCGGGCTTTCAAATGGACACGAGGCAACCGCGACACCCGTTGGTGCCGGATCATTGAACGAGTTCGCTCAACCGTTGCGCTCACGAAGTTTCTGGTTCCTCTCCGCCAGCTACCTGCTGCAGGGCTATCTGGGATACATCTTCGTCTTCTGGTTCTATCTGTATCTGGTCCAGGTGCGTCACTTCGAGGTGCTCAAGGCTGCCAGCTTCACCGCACTGCCATGGATAGCGACTATGTTCGCCATCCCGCTGGGCGGTGTTTGCTCCGACGCGGCTGTGATCCGATGGGGCGCGAACTGGGGACGTCGCATCGTCCCGCTCGTGGCCCTCTGCGCCGCGGCCATCTGCCTTGTGATTGGCGCTCGTACGCCAAGTCCGCTGGTTGCCGTGGCTGCACTCACTGCGTGCACTGTACTGGTGTTGTGCACCGAGGGCCCCTTCTGGGCAACGATGACCCAACTCTCCGGTGAACGGAGCGGCATCGCGGGTGGCACGATGAACTTTGGCAGTAACCTTGGCGGCATGGTTTCGCCCGCGCTCACGCCATGGCTCGCGGAACGTATCGGCTGGGAAACTGCATTGTCGCTCACCGCAGGACTCGCGGTGGTGGCGGGAATGTTGTGGCTGGGCGTGCGCGTCGAGTCCCAAGGAGAGTGAAATCCTGTGTCTCGACTTTACCTTCTACGAAACCCACTCCGTCGGCTGTCGCAATCAGGCGTTTACACCTACGAACGGGAGAGCGTGTCTCGGTCAACTCCCGATTAGTTCTATAAAAGCAATTGACCGCGGCTGCGGGACAGACAGTGGCGAACCCTTCCTGCTCGCTGTTCATTGCTTGCCGTTTCCAGGTCCTTCATCGCCCCTTCTCCTTGCCTCCCAGGCCACCCCCAACAAATTCGCCTTGCCCCCCAATCGGCTCGCCACTACGCGCACCCGTTTCCCCGCAATCGGCTGCGCCCGTTCCTTCATGGCTTTCCGCAGTGCATCCAGAAACAAGTCGCTCGCCTTCGCCAGCCCTCCTCCAATCACCACTATCTCCGGATCAAACAAGCTCACTAGATTCGCCACGCCATATCCCAGCAGCCGTCCGGCCTCAAGATACACCTTGATCGACACGCTATCCCCGCGTCGCGCGGCCTTTGCCACTTCGTAGGCGTTGATCGCCTCCGCCGGAATCTCTTCCAGCAATCCGCCGACCCCCTCCGCTAACTTCTTCTTTGCCGCGCTCGCGATCGCCGGTCCCGCCGTCAGCGCTTCCAACTGTCCAACGCCTTGTACCTCCGGTCCATGCTCGTCCGTTACCACCATCCATCCCGCGCACCCGGACAATTCATGCGCACCCCGCACCAATCGCCCTCCGCTCAAAATTCCCGCGCCAATCCCCGTTCCCAGCGTCAGCACAATCGCGTCGTTCTTCCCGCGCGCTGCCCCGCGCCAGGCTTCCCCCAGCACCGCCGCGTTCCGATCGCTCTCCACCACCACCGGCACTCCCAGCGCTTGATGCAATCGCCACGCCAGCGCCATCCTCTTCCATCCCGGCAAATTCGGCGCCCACACAGTTCCGTCCCGCCGCACCAGTCCCGGCACCGCCACTCCTGCCCCCGCAATTTTTCCTCGAACACCCTTCCCGCCCACCAATTCCCGCGCCAATTTCACGATCTGCCTCACCGGCGCCAGCGTGGAACTCCCGTCCACAATCGCATTCTTCTGCGTCAGCACCTTTCCCTTGCGGTCCACGAGCGCCACCGCCAGTTTTGTCCCGCCCAAGTCCACCGCCAATACGTAATTCGCCGCCATCTTGATCTTCCCAATTTCCCGATCTTGAACCTCGCTCACCCGTTTGCTTCCATTGGAGTGTGACTGTTCTGCCGCCGCGTCCTGGCGCGCAATTTCCCGAAGCCCCGCTTCTGTCTCCTGATATCCGATATTTCATATCGGATATCCATTCTTCTATTCACTACCCTCTCCTTGCCTCGCCGCAACGAATGCCTCACTCCTCAAAATCCTCCACGCCAAAACGCAAATCCCCGCCGCTCCCGCCAGCGGTACCACCATCCCAAATCGCACTCCCAGCCCCTGCGAAATCTGTCCCACCGCCCATGGAAACGACATACCTCCCACCAGCGCAATCGCGAACAACAACCCAAACACCGTCCCCGCCATTTTCCGGTAGGCATCCCCGGCAATCGCCAGCGCCGTCGGAAACACGCCCGCGTACGACAACCCGATCACCAACACCCCTGCCACCAGCATCCCTTCCGAGCGGTTAGTCAACAGAATCCCCGCTCCCATCAGCGCTCCCACCCCGCTCGCCAGCACCAACTGCCGCTTTCCCACAAACTTCAGCAATCCCGAAACCGCCAGTCTCCCCGCCATCAGCGCCGCCCAGTAGCCCGCCAGGATCAGCGTCGCCGTTCGTGCTCCCAGTCCCGCAGCGCCCACGTACGTCGACGTCCACCCGCCGATGCTCGCTTCATTTCCCGACTGGCAGAACAACAAAAATCCCAGCACCAGCACGCCGGGATACCGTGCCACCCGCAGCGCCTCGTGCCATGAAAAACTTTGCGGCGCGCTCGCGGCGGGAAAGTGCATCGCCAGAAACAGCAGCGCGCACGCTGCTGCCAGCCCCGCACAAGACAGTAACTGCGGCGCAATCGCGAAATGTCCTGCAATCACCGCTGCCAGTAAAGGGATGCACAGTGCACCAATTCCATAAAAAATTCCCAGCAAGTTCAACATCGGCCCGCGCTTCTCGCCGTACAAATCGGACACCAGCACATTCGTCGACGTGTTCAATCCTCCACCGCCCAATCCCAGCAGCACCGCCGGTATCGCGGCTCCGCCAAAGGAATGCGCGTACGCGAGCCCCGCCATGCCCGCCGCCACCAGTACGGACGACGCTACCAAAATGACCTTGTTCCCAATCGCATCAATCACCGGCCCGGCAACGAGCGTTGCCAGCAGGATTCCCACATAGAGCAACAGAAACACATTCCCCTGTTGCGCCAGGTCGATCTTCAGCCGCGCCCGCATCTCCGGCAATCCGAACAGTGTCCCCAACACGGCCATCACGATGCCAAACACAAAAATACCCGTCGCCGCTCCGCCGAACAGCACTCCCCGCCGAATCGTTTCCGCCACGCTTCACCTTTTCCGTTGCCACTCGAATTGGAAGCCTATGCCGCGGGCTTTTACGCAACCATCTTGTCATCCGGATGCAACTCACAAGAAGCTGCTTTGTTTGTCAAATATGTTGTTACAGCCCGCTGCCATGTTTGGCCGAGATTCTTAAGTCATCAGGCTACACCATGTTTTGGAAGATCTGCATGTCAACGTTTGGCACAACAAAACCGATCTTCGAGCAGTGGCGCTGATGCCGGTTCCCGGAGAGTATCGAGAGAGGCCAGCGCACTGCTTTACGGCGTGCGAATGTGCTGGACACGCTGTTCCGCGGAAGACATCAATGCCACGGCGCGTTTGAAATTGCTCAAGCAGCCGCGCTCAACGGCAAGGCTGCCATAGTAATCGTTGTAACGGAATCCCGTTTCGCCGTGCCACATCGGGAATGCACTGCATGCATTCAACCAACCGTCGCAAACAGCAGTTATGTCCAGATACGTGTCTGCGGTGAAGCCAGTTGCATCCTCCCAGTTGTCGGCATAAAAGAGCTTCCTTACCCCATGGGCCGGTTCTTTCCGGACGATGCCAGGAAGTCCCGCATAGAATATTGCATCTTCGACGATGTCATAGCAGGCGCGATGGTCCTTATGCCAGCTTCCTTTCCAGTGGGTCACGATTGTCAACGGCTTGTATTGTCGAATCAAATCACAGACCGCAAACTTTGCCTCTTCGTTTATTGGAATTTCTCCATCCGGATACTGCAGAAATAGGGCTTTTGCACCGATCAAGGCCGCGGCTTTCTGCGCTGCCTCCCGTTGCGATGCTCCGTATTGTTCCGCGGGAATTGTGGGGGAGCCCTTCTCTCCCAACGAGAGACTCAGCAGCGACCCTTGCCCTCCGAAATGCCTGGCGACAGCCACGGGAGCACCCATCGCAAAAAAAGCGTCGCCGGGATGCGCGGCAATCGCCATCACATTTGAAAAGCTCTTATCTTGCCCACCGGAATTCTTGCTTGGTGGCTGTCCTGGCAATTGTTTAGCGTTTGAGGGTTCTGGATTCATTGAAAGAGCAACTGCACTTCCGCCAGCCAACGCTAAGAAGCTACGCCGTGTAGTAGGAGACATGATGCACCCTCTCTTTCATCGGTTCAGCAGCCTCTCGTATTCCGTGTACACACGGTTCGTATTGTCCGCGGGAATTCCCGGCACGTTGGGCGACACAAACACGGGCGGTGTTTGTCCCTTCGCCGCCAGATTCGCGGCCACCTGAGCGATGATGGACATGGCGATCGTAATAAACGCTACCGTGGACCCCGCCGCCACCGGAGCCTTCCATCCCTCAATCGAAACCAGCGCATCTTCCGCCGGGGTGCAATTGTCGATCACGATGTCCGCCACGTCTGCCAGTTTCTTCCCCGAAGAATGCCTCGCCTCTCTCTTCCGGTAATTATCCAACGATGTCACGCCCACGGTCGCCAGCCCACGTTTCTTCGCTTCCATCAATACTTCTATCCCCACGGCGTTCAAACCTCCATGGGAGAACACCAGCATCACGTCGCCCTGGCGGATCGGTTCGTTCTCAAACAGCACTTGCGCGTATCCCTCTTCCCGCTCCAGCCATAGCAATCCCTTGGCTCCCCCGCTGCCGATCACGTTCGTCCACATCAGCCGCATATCCATCAGCGGCCGGAATCCGGGAAACGACCCGTAGCGCGGAAACATGTCCTGCACCGGCAGCACCGAGTGCCCGCTCCCGAACAGGTGCACTAGCCCGCCATTCGCGATCGTTTCCGCCATCGCCGCCGCCGCCTTCTCGATGTTTCCCATCTGTGTTTCCCATATTTTCCCCAGCACTCCACCGATCCGCTCCCGATACACGCTCGCGCTCACAGTTCCCCTCCCGTAATTTCCTGGCCGCTCTTCAATAATCGATCCGGTAAATTCGCACCGCCTGCGCTGGCACGTCCGTCTTCACCGTAGATCGTTTTCCCTCTGCTTTCTTCATCTCCCCGGTCACGATTTCCCGCACGCTTGCTGCCGGCCTCTCCAACTCCTCCGCATACTCCACTTCCGCTTCCTTCTCTCCGTGATTGAACAAAAACACCAATTTCCCCTCCGGCGATTCCATCTCCCGCAACTCCACCAGCGCCGGCGCCTTCAACTCAACCTCCGTCAATCCCGCCCATTTCGCCAGAATTCCTCCCAGCGGATGCATTGGCGTCGGCTTGGCTTCGTTCTCCTGCCCTGCGAACGTGCCTAGCAGCATTGCGCTTCCCTTTCCATAAGTATGTTCGTACGCCGCCGCCGTCCCATCCGCAAACTTCGCTACCACACGTGCCTTGCCGTCCAGCACGGTAAAATGCTCCGCGAAGTTCTTCCCCGAGAACTCCTCCGCGCCCCACTTCACTGCGATTTCCTTCTCGGGATCGATCGAACTCTCTCGCACGCCAAACATCTCCGTCCATCCAAATCCCGGTATCGCTCCCTCGGCGTGTCCGTCTTCATTCACCCACCCCGGCCGCGCCTCCACGAACAGGTGTCCACCCTTGCTCACGTAATCCTTCAGTGCCTCCGCCTCATCGGTCGTCATCATCAACGGATACGGCAGCACGATCAGCTTGTATTTCTGCAGGTTTCGCCCAGCCAATTCCCGCGAACTCAACACCTCCACCGGCAGGTTCCTCTCGAAAAACATCCGGTGATAACCCGCAAGCGCCTTGTGCATCGCGTTCCGCATGTCTTCCTCGTCGTACCCGCCCAGCAACGGCACAAGCGGGCTGAAAATAATTGCGGCTTCCGCCTGTTTCGGTTTCGCCTGCAACAGCAAATCCGCGTTCGCAGCGATTTTCTTGGCCGTCTCTCCCGCTCGCTGGCTCCGCTCCGTCAGCGTACCGTCCAGTTGAATCAATCCGTATCCGCCGCTCTCATATCCTGCATTCATCGGGTAAAACGCATAGAAGTTGATGGCCCGCGCCCCGCGCGACACCATCCCCCACGTCCACATCTCCAGATCGCTCGCCGTCACTTCCGACCCAATCGTCGTTCCATGCACGCCGAACCCGCTCTGCAATTCCCCGACGTAAAATCCCCGCCCTCCGGTCATCGCCGCCGTCAAATCCATGGCCAACACGCGCCGGTTTAGCTTCCAGTTGTATTCCACGGCCGTCAGCTTCGGGTAAAAGCTCGTCCCGAAATAATCCACGGAATCCTTCATCAGGAAATCGTCCGTGGGGTCGTACGGATCCGCCAACGTGCGTGCCAGCGGCGAAGGATCCGGCGCATGGCTCGTCGTCACGTGCCAAGGATCGATCGCTTTCACTGCGTCGTTCCTCATCTTCAGGTCTTCCGCCAGCTTGTACCCGTAGTATACCCGCCAATCCATGAAGTCCGTGTACGTCAGGATCGTTCCATACCGCGGCGGCTCTACTTGTTTCCAGTCCGTGAACGTCCGGTGCCACGCCGCATTCAACTTCTCCAGCGTGCCGTACTTTTTCTTCAGCCACTCGCGGAATCGCTCCATGCTCGCCGGGCAATAGCAGAACATCGGTTCGGCCTTGTAACCCACGCGCGCCCAGTTCAGCGCTGCCGGTTCGCTCCACAAATCCCATCCGTAAAATGCCGCGCTCTTCTCCGCGTGCCGCGCCACTTCCTGGAAAAATTCTAGCACGGCCTTCCGAACGTTCTTATTGTCGAAACAGAATCCCGGCGCCGCTTGCGATGGAATCGGCTGCCCGTCCTGCGCCGCATAGCGCCCTTCCGGATATTTCACGCCCACCCACTCCGGAGCGGAATCTACGTATACCTGCACAATCACCTTCAGCCCAACTTCGTCCGCCAAGCGCAGTAACAAATCCAGATTCTCCAGGTGGTATTCCCCTTCGTTCGGCTCGCCGACATTCCATTCCACCCATGTCCGCACGGTGTTGAATCCGAGACCTTTGATCTTCTGCAAATCCTCTTTCCACAGCCGTGGCGAATCTGCGTTGATCTGTTCCAACATCGGCGCGCGCGCTTTTCCGCCGCTGTACCACACCGACACGGGATAGAAGGAAGGTTGCCGTTGTCTAGCCTCTTGTGCAGGCAATGCGGCGCTCAATACGAGAGTTGCAACGGCAATTCGAGACAGTTTTGTACGCATAGGTCCATGGTCCCGACGGGCAGACTAGCTGCTCTTGGCATCCTCCTGCACGGCAAATCTGTGTTTGACCCGCACGAGACGGTTGACGATCTTGTAGCGGTCGGCTCGATAGGTCGATTTGACATACTCGACAGCTTGGCCCTGTTGAACGTACGAGATGCGCGTAAAGATAAAAACTGGGCTCCCTTTTGCTATCCGCAGCAGCCGGGCTTTCTCTCCCTTGGCTAATCCCGCTTCAACCACCTCGTCGGCTATCGCTATTTGAATGCCATATCGCGCCGACAGCGTTTGATAAAGGGAAGTGCGCGGATCGAACGTAGCCTTGAGATCCGGGCACAACTTTTCCGGAATGTAACTAGACTCTATCCCCAGGGGAACGGAATCGGCGATCCTGAGCCGCCGCAACCGGATGACTTTCTCCTGCGGCTTCAGACTAAGCGCCAGGGCCACTTCACCTTCCGCAGGAACGATGTCGAAACCAAGAGGGCGAGACTCAGGTCGCCGTCCGCTTTGCGCCATCTCTTCGCTAAACGAGAGGACCTGGCGGAAATTCTTCTCCAGCTTCAGGCCCGAGACGAAGCTTCCCTTCCCCTGTTTGCTGTAAACAATGCCGACTTCACAAAGGGATTTGATCGCCAGTCTTGCAGTCATGCGGCTCACTCCGAGCCGTGTAGAGATCTCCTGCTCCGACGGAAGAGGATCTCCAGCTTTCAGTTCGCCTAAGCGGATGCGTTCAAAAAGCTGCTGCTGAATCTGGTAGTAAAGCGGCTCGACTCCGCTGTGATCGATACAGGTTAACTCCATCCACCTACCCCCATAGAGAGATTAGAAGAAAAATCTGGCGGCAAATTGCAACTGCCTCGGTGTGTTCGCCGTGCTCGTCACCTGGCCGAATCCTCCCATGTTGGCTGGTGTCGGATTCGGATTCCAGAACACGTTAGGATATCCATATTGTACGGAATTGGTCACATTATACGCAGCAAACTCTAGTTGGAGTTTGGTGCGCTCGGTCAACGGAATGATCTTGAAAATGGAAGCGTCCCAATTGTGGCCTCCATCGGTACGCACATCCGATAAGTAAGCCGGTGCTGTTCCCGGAAAGAACTGACTCGTGGGTTCAGAAAAGCAGGTGTAACTGAACCACTGGGCTGCCGTATGGGGCGCGTTCTTACCTGGGTTGCAAGCGATGTCGGTACGTTGGCTGAAGTAAGGATCCCCGGTCCCGCTAGGAGAAGCGATGGGAGTGCCGCTGCTGAAAAACACGATCGAATTGAGCGTCCATCCGCCGAATATCCGGTTGCCCCATCGATTCAGATTCAAAAAACGGTCTCGGCCAATCGGCAAATCGTAGGAAGTCTGCCACGAGAACACGTAACTGAGGTCTTGTGAGCTGATGGATCGCTCCAGGTTCAGATTCCTCCAATCCTGGACTGTTTGACCGTGGTAGCCAATGAACGACAGCGGGGAGCCGGAATCGTCGGTCAGTAGCTTGCCCCACGTAAAGGCCGCCAGCGTGGTGAAGTGCTTGGCCAATCGCTTTTGGAACTTCAGTTGGAGCGAGTGGTAGATGGAATCTCCGCCGCCATAACCGAATGCCTCGACACCACAATTCATGGCGCCGCAATTGAATTGTGGGTACGGTTCGAGCGCCAGGTACTGCGGGACCGTCGCCTGACCATAAAAAGGCGAAGTGGTCGGCCAGATGGATGCCCATTTGTTCGGAATGGGGGTAACCAGCGCGGACTGATATTGCGCGATTGTGCCGAGCGAGAGTTGGTTCAAATCAACGCCTCCCAACGGCAGGAAGAGCCCACGGCTTCCTACCCAGGCAGCCGAGATAATCGACTCATGTGGCAATTCGTATTGAATACCGAGATTGAAGTCGTAAGTAGTCGGAGTCCTCTGTGAACGTAATGCGGTTAACAGCGTGCTGCCGATACTCGTTGCCGGCCCGAGGGAGCTGCCCGTTGGCTGCACCAGACCAGAAGGAAAAGGATTGCTCAGCAAATTCACCGGGACCGTATTTCCATCTGCGTTGTAGGCCGTAGCGTTCCAAGACGTGACTGCGAAAAACCCGTCGCTATTGAGCGCGGAATTGGCGACCATTTGCGTGCTCGGCCCGTAATAGATGCCAAAACCGCCGCGAATGACTAACCGGTTGAACGGCTGATACGCCAAACCGACGCGGGGCCCGAAATTCCTCAGGTTCGTGGTGAACGAACTCCCGCCTTTCTTGACAAACTGCTCGCCGCCAACTAAGGGCATGCCGCTGACGCTATACTGAACGTTCGGGTCAAAATATTCCAACCGGTTGTACCGCTCGGTACGTCCCCCGAAAATATCCCATCGCATACCGAGGTTCAACGTAAGTTTGCTCGAGAGGTGATAGCTGTCCTGCACGTACGCCGCATAGTACGGATTGGCTTCGGCGCCAAAGATGTCATGCGTGAAGTTGTAGTACTCATAGCCCGGGGCTGAGCCCATGCCAAGCAGAAAAGAAGCAAAATCGTAGCCGTCGCCCGCGAAGGTGGTGGAACTCGTGGCGGTATTATCGAACTGATACCAGCCGCTGGGAGAGATTGGCTGACCCTCGTTCATGAACTGCTTCTGGAACTCGAAGCCAATGCCCAGATCGTGTTTGCCTTTCACGGTTGTAAGGCTGGCGATCGCATCATGAGTCATACTCGCGAAGTGAAACGTCGTATAATCGGGTGCACCCAAGTCCGCCGTGGCGCCGCCAAAGGTAATGAGGGGAATGTCTTTGTAGACTTGCTGTGACGCAAGCGATGACGGAAAACCCAGCGAAGTCATGTCAAAGCCTATCTGCCGCGGGTCGCCAGTCTGATTCTCGTAATGGCGGGTGAACGAATACCGTAACTGCAGAATAGTGGTCGGACTAAAGGTGACATCGTCGGCCAGCAGAATGTTTCGGCCGTTTGTGATGTTCTGATAGTAATTATAATCGTAAATGTTGCTGCTGCCATACAGATCGGAGTTGCCAAACTTTAGCCGGTCGAACGAAAAGCGGCCAAAGATGTGTTGTTTTTCGCTGAGGTAGTAGTCCATTCGGATGTCGAATTTCTGGGCATCGTTCGGATTCAGGCCTGTGGCAAAGTAGTTGTTGACGTGGTACTCCCCTACGCCCGCCTGATTCGGCAATGGAAACTGTTGGGCGTATTTCAGGGCGATTGAATTAAGATCGCCTGTCGGAATGATATTGCCGGCAAACGGTTGTCGCTGGCCGTTGGGCAGGTCCGGAACAAGTGGATTGTACACCGTGAACGTATCGGCCGAGAAGTCGCCGGTGCGTTCAGCGGTTGTCGGCACGGTGTAAGTGCCGGTTTGAAGTGATCGCTGCTGCGTGACCTCATAATCGCCGAAGAAGAATAGCTTGTTGTGCAGGATCGGCCCGCCGATGGAACCGCCTTCTTGATAACGATGAAAAGCGACCGGCTGGTTCGGCTCGCCTCCGGCGAGTTGGCTGGCCTTCACGAAAGTGTCGTTCGCTGCAAATTTGTCAGGCCGAATGTAGGCGAACGCGTCGCCATGGAACTCGTTGGTGCCGGATTTCGTCACCAGGCTAATCACGCCCGCGCCTCCGCTCTGATACGTCGCGGGGACGTTCTGCGTTTCTACGCGGTACTCTTGAACGTCATCCAAGGGTACTTGGAAAGCCGGAATGATCGCGGCCAGATTGTTTTCGGCGATGCCGATCGGGCTGCCATCAAGGAGATAGTAAACGGACCCCTGCAGCGCGCCGTTCAGCGTGTAAGCGGAGACGTCGGCACCTGGACGGGCATTATAAACCGCCGAGGTATCGGCTGCATTCGGCGTGCCGTTCGTCGGGTTAACCCCGGCGCTCAACTGGACCAACTCATATACGTCGCGGGTGATCAGCGGCACACGATCGATCATGGGCGCAGTGATCAGCTGACCGACGGTTGAGTTGCTCGTCTCCGCCAGTTCCGGCGCCGCAGTGACCGTAACGACCTGATTCACGGTGCCTGGCTGCAACGTGAGGTTTAGCGTGGTCACCTGATCTACCGTCACGATCACGTTCTTTTCAATCACGGTTTTGAATCCCGGATAACTGATCTTCAATTGATAGGTCGCTGGTGTTAGAGAAACGAAGGAGTACAATCCCGCGCTCGTCGTAACCGTCGACACGGTCACACCTGTTCCAGTACTTTGCAGCTCGACTGTGATCCCGGGGATTACGGCGCCCGTGGCATCGGTTACCAGTCCGCTCAAGCCGCCACGGCCTGCCTGTGCAAACGCCATCGTTACAGCCGCGAAAAGCAAGAACCAAATCCTAAGAGTTCCCAGTACAAATCGTCGGTTCACACTCCGGCTTTCCATGTAACCACCTCCACCTTTTAAACAACTGTACGCCATCTTGTATAGACAACCAGATGAGCATATGCGTGCTATACTATATGTGTTTAACGCCTGTCAAGCACAAAAATCGGATTACCGCCCAAACATTCCTGGGCAGAGATCCGGACAAGGGAGATCACCATGGATCATTGTTCTTCATTTTTACGATTGGTATTGGCTGTGCTGATCGCGACGGCCTGTTGCAGCGGATCGCTCGCTCAGAACGCATCCTCTCGCTCCAATGTGGCTGCAGCGAAAACGGCGCTGGGGGGCATTGACCAAATCATGAACGCGGCCATCGCGCGCGGGGCAATTCCGGGCGGCGTGGTGCTGGTCGGACATGACGGCCATGTGGTGTACCGCAAGGCCTTTGGCATGCGCTCGCTCGAACCGGATAAGGAAGCAATGACCGTGGATACCATCTTTGATCTTGCTTCTGTCACAAAGTGCGTCGCCACGGCGACTTCCGTTATGAAGCTGGTGCAGGAAGGCAAGGTCCGGCTGAACGATCCCGTGGCGGCTTACCTGCCGGACTTTGCGAACAACGAAAAAAAAGACATCACCGTGCGTCAATTGCTAACGCACTTTTCCGGACTGAGAGATGACCTTGATCTGGAGACATCATGGAAAGGGCATAATGCCGCCTACGAGATGGTAATGAACGAGCGGCCCATATTCTCTCCAGGCTCACGTTTCTATTACAGCGATATCAATTTTGAAGCTCTGGGATTCCTCGTGGAAAAAGTTTCCGGCATGAGCCTGGATGAATACGCCTCCAAAACGATCTTCGAACCGCTGGCGATGAAAGAAACGCGCTTCCTGCCGCTCCCCGAATGGCGACCGCGCATCGCCCCCACAGAGTATGACGAAAACCATCAGATGCTGCGGGGCGTGGTGCATGACCCCACCGCGCGCCGCATGGGTGGCGTCGCCGGACACGCGGGGCTGTTCTCCACTGCAGACGATCTCGCGAAGTTCGCACAGGAGATGCTGACCGGATCTCACGTGCTGTCTCGGCTCAGCATCGAGAAAATGTCGGCTCCACAGCAGCCTCCGACCTCCGCTTCCTTGCGCGGAATTGGCTGGGACATTGATTCGCCGCTTACCAACAATCGTGGTGAGTTTTTCCCTGTCGGCTCGTTTGGGCATACCGGTTTCACCGGAACGTCGATCTGGATCGACCCGGTCACCAACAGCTATATCATCATCCTTACCAACGCGGTTCATCCCCAGGGACACAACACCCCGGTGATTTCGCTGCGTGCTCACATCGCCTCGGCCGTGGCGCAGGAGCTGAAACTGACGGTGACTCAAGAGCAGAAGCTACGTCTTGCACGCATCACCGGCTACAACGAAGCCATGTTTGCTTCTCGCCTAGTAACCACGCGCAACGGCACGGTCCGCACCGGCATCGACGTGCTGGAGGCTCACGATTTTGCCGAACTGCGGAGCCGAAGCAGTAGCGCGAGCACCAAGGTCGCGCTCATTACAAACCAGACGGGCCTAGACTCGCAAGGAAATCGCACCATCGATGTGCTGGGCAAGGCGCATGGTCTTGAACTCAGGGCTGTCTTCAGCCCCGAGCACGGCATCACAGGCGCTTTGGATACCACCGCAATCTCAAATTCGAAAGACGGCGCGACCGGTATTCCCGTGTACAGCGTTTACGGAGATACCGATGCCCAACGGCATCCCTCCCTCGAGGTTCTGAACTCCGTGGACGTGGTCGTCTACGACATTCAGGACATTGGAGCGCGCTTTTATACCTACGAGACTACCCTCGGCTATTTCCTGGAAGCGGCGGCACACGCGGGAAAACCAATATTTGTTCTTGACCGCCCCAATCCCATTAACGGCGCCTATGTTCAAGGCCCCATCAGCGATAAAGGTCGCGAGGGTTTTACGAACTACGGACAGGTTCCTGTTCGCCACGGTATGACGATTGGTGAGTTGGCGCGCTTCTACAATTCCGAGCGCGGCATCAACGCCCACCTAACCGTTGTCCCCATGGAAGGTTGGCAGAGAGGCGACTGGCTGGATTCGACGGGCGTCCTGTGGGTGAATCCCTCGCCCAATATTCGCAACCTTACGGAAGCTGCGCTCTATCCCGGCATCGGCATTCTGGAGGCAACCAATGTTTCGGTCGGGCGCGGGACGGATACTCCTTTCGAGGTTCTGGGTGCGCCGTGGATTCGACCGCAGGCGCTGGCCGCCTATCTGAATGGAAGGACCATCGGGGGAGTGCGCTTTGTACCCATCGAATTCACGCCAAGCGCCTCCGCGTTCGCGCAAGACAAATGCGGTGGCGTGAACATCGTCGTTACAGACAGAAACGCGCTTGACGCGCCCGAGCTTGGGATCGAGATCGCATCGGCACTCCACACGCTGTATCCAGATCAGTTTGAGATGAATAATCTGGACAGCTTGATGATTAACGGCGCGACAGCAAGGCCTATCAGCACTGGGCAGGACCCCAGGCGTGTGTGGATGGACTGGATCGACAAGATCGAAGGGTTCAAGGCGATGCGGGCCAAGTACCTGCTGTATTAGCACTGCTCTACCGTATCCATCCAAGCAAGTCACAACTGATTCCAAAATCCGCGTTAAAGGTCGACAAAGAAACATGCAACTATAAGGGAGATTGGATGAAAACAGCATTCCTAGCAGCCGAGTGCGTTGGAGTTGAAGGAAGAGTTCGCAATGCCGTCGTGGTGGTCGAAGATGGGATTGTCGTCTCTGTAGGGGCGCGCGAGCAGACCGCCATTCCTTCAGGGGCTTCTATGGTAGATCTCGGAGACGACGTACTCGCTCCAGGCTTCATCGATATGCATATTCATGGCGGAGCCGGGCACGACGTGATGGAAGGCACCCAAGAGGCGATTGCCGCGCTTGAACTTCATTTGGCCAGGCATGGAACGACCTCCTACTGCCCAACGACTGTCAGTGCCAGGATGGATGTAACGCTCCGCGCTCTGGAGTTCCTCGCGAATGAGATTGAGGCGGTTCCGAGACGCCCGGCCGAAGAATTACGTGCACGACCACTAGGTATTCATCTTGAAGGTCCTTTCATCAGCAAAGAGAAAGCAGGCGCTCATCCGTTGGAGTGCATCGCAGAACCCTCGCTCGGGTCGTTTGATCGCTTATGGGAGGCGGCTCGAGGTCATGTGAAGGTCATGACGATTGCCCCGGAAGTTCCGGGTGCCGAAGAGGTCATTCGAGAAGCGGCAAGCCGCGGAGTCTGCGTTAGCCTCGGGCATTCCAACGCAACATTAGAACAAACGCGTTGCGGGATTGCAGCAGGAGGGCGGCACGTGACGCATGTGTTTAACGCGATGCGGCCGCTCGACCATCGCGAGCCCGGCATCCTGGGATGTGCACTCGCAGATGACAGCATATCTGCTGAGATGATCGTGGATGGAGTTCACGTCCATCCGGAAATCGTGAAACTGTTTCTGGACGCGAAACGAGGCCAAGCCGTGCTCGTCACGGATGCGATCAGCGCTACAGGTATGCCCGACGGGCAGTACCAATTAGGCGGCTTCGTAGTGGAAGTGAAAGGGGACGTTTGCACGTCTCATGGCAGACTTGCGGGAAGCGTGTTGACATTGGACCGTGCGCTACGCAACGTAATGAAGTTCACGGGAGCCACTCTCGACACTGCTCTGCGAATGGCGACTATGAGTCCGGCACGCACCCTGGGACTGTGCGGCAGGAAGGGCGTAATCGGGCCAGGCGCCGATGCGGACTTCGTTCTGCTGACAACCGATGGCCAAGTGTCTCGAACGATCGTTGGAGGCAGGTCACAATAGCCCCGAGTTTCGTCAGACGGCGCCACTTTCAGAGCGTCGGCCCCAAGGCGGCCGGAGCAATAATCACTCTGCAGCCGAGTGCCGGACAAAGTTGGCTTGCACAATCCGTTTTTGGTGTCCAACCAGATCGATAATTCGAGCCAACATTCGGCGGAAGAGCTTTTTTAAAGCAGCGTATCACCTTCGGATCAGCGCCAAGAACTGCACCAAGCTCATCATTCATACGCATGTTTACTCGTGAGGACCTCTAGCAGGCTGCGGAAAAAAGCTCCGCATGAGTTAGTTTTTGCCTTTTAGTTGAGTGAATCATGGTTTTTCTTCTTGTTTTTTCTCTACTCGGGAGAGTTGTTGGGCCCCGCAGCGGTGCGGATCGGCTCATTTTCTCGCCCAGTGGGACGGCTTAGGCAGCCTCCGCCGTCAGGTTCCGGATGCGCACCAGATTGTAGACCGCCGTGGCGAACGTAAACATCCAGCCCACCGCTCTCTTCCCCGGTAGCGCGTCTGCCGCAGCAACCCGATTGTCTTCAGCCATCCAAACACTTCTTCCACCCGCTTGCGTTTCCTTTGACTGATCTCGTAACCCACATGCCGCGTCGTGCGCCCATCGATCGCGCTCCGCCGGTTGCGGTGGCTCTGCGCCACGTGCGGCGTTACCCCCAGATCGCGTACATCGGCCACGAACTCGTGCACGTCATATCCTTTGTCCCCTCCCACCGTCACCCGTCGCCTGCCGGTCCGCGCTTCGAGCATCTCCAGCGCCGCTTCCCGTTCCGCCGTTCCCGTCGCCATCGTCACTTGCGTCTGAAGGACCAGCCCATTGCGATTCTCCGCCAGCACGTGTCCCAGATAGCTCAGCTTCGCCTCGCTCCCCGCGCTCTTCTTGTACAGCCGTGCCTGTCGGTCCGTCGTCGATTGGTGAGTGTCGTTGCTCCGCTTCTCCCCATGAAAATCCACCGTCGCATTCCCCGGATCCTCCGGCGGAATGTCGCGCTTCGATTCTTTCTTCTTCGCCCGAAAACTCTTCTGTCCCGCCCAGGCCTGAATCAGCGTCCCGTCCACCGTGAAGTGCTCGTCCGACAACAACTCCTTCGCCCGCGCCTGCGCCAGCACCTGCTCGAAAAAGGCTTCGGCGATCTCTCCTTCCAGCAGCCGCTCCCGGTTCTTGGTGAACACCGTCACGTCCCAAACCGCGTCGTCCATGCTCAACCCCACGAACCAGCGGAACAGCAGGTTATAGCTCAGCTGCTCCATCAGCAGCCGCTCGCTGCGCACGCTGTAGAGCACCTGCAGCAGCAGCGCCCGCAACAGCTTCTCCGGTGCTATCGATGGCCGCCCGTAGTGCGAGTACAACTCCGCAAACTGCGGCGACATCTCCTTCAACGCCACGTCCACCATTCCCCGCAGCCGCCGTAACGGATGATCGGATGGCACTCGCTTCTCCGGGGAAATGTAGCTGTACATGCTCTCTTGTTGTTCGTCGTGTCCGCGCATGCCTGCTTAGACGATCTCACACCGCGCTCCGTTGCACTGCAGGGCACTTTTTCCGCAGCCTGCTAGAGTCCATGTCAGACTTTCTTCAGGGGCTAAAGCCCAATCGGTTTGGAGACTTTACGCCGGGGCTGAAGCCCCGGCCTCCCAAAGAAAAGACTTTTTCCCCAGCCTGTGAAGCCGTGCCCTCGCGAAAACCATTTTTGAGGCAGCTTCTAGTGTTGTGTCCCACAAGTTCCTTGCACTGCTCTTTAGGGGGTCAGGGCTTCAGCCCTGACATAAAGCCTGCAAAATGAATTGGGCTTTAGCCCCTGAAGACTCTGGACATCTTCACATTATCTTCGGGACACAACACTAGCTGTCCCGCAACTGCTTGAGGCGGTCAGTCATTTTCTGCAATTCGATGCGCTGGCCCGCAAGCGCTTGCTCCATTTGGTGAATGATATTCTGCGGGGCGCGGCTCCGGAATGTCTCATTGCCGAGCTGATTTTCCTTGGACGCGATGGCCTTCTGCAGGCCTTCCATTTCTTTCTTCAGCCGCGCTATTTCCGTGCCTGCATCGGTCGTTTCGGCCGGGTAGGGAATTTGTAGATCAAACTGGGCTGTGGAGCGCATTCCGCCGCTGCCTTCGCGCAGCTTCTCCGCGGTTACGCGCAATTCCGTCAGCAATCCCAGCCGCACGATGCCCTCGCGATTGGCCTCCACGATTCCGCGCACGTCCGCATCGGCGCTGGAAAACTCCGCCGCAACTTTTTTCTTGGGATCGAGCTTCATTTCCGCGCGCACGGTGCGCAAGCCCTGGATCACCTCTTGCACCAAGCCGTATTCGCGCAAGCCCTGCTCGTTTTTCCACGCCGCGCGCGCCTCCGGATATTGATCCAGCGCAATGGACTTCGCCCCGGCCTTCTGCGGCAACTGGTGCCATAGCTCCTCGGTCAGGAACGGCATGAGCGGGTGCAGGAGCCGCAGCGCCGCATCAAAACCCGCGAAGAGATTCTTCCATGCTACGATCGCGCGCGCGCGATCGGCATGCTGTAATTCCGGTTTCACCCACTCGATGTACCAGTCGCAGAAATCTCCCCAGAAGAATTGGTAGACGCTCTGCGCCGCCTCATGGAAGCGGTATTCCGCCAGCGCGGCGTTCACCGTTTCCACGGTTCCTACGAGGCGCGCAAACAGCCAGCGATCCACCAGCGGCACCTGCCCGGCAAAGGCGTAGGGCGCCTGTGCGCGGACTTCTGGCCCGGCCAGCTCCTCGAGCGACGTTCCGCGCTGCTCGAACTTATCGAGGTTCATGAACAGGAAGCGCGCCGCATTCCATATCTTGTTGGCGAACGAGCGCGCGCCCAGCAAGCGGTCGTCCGAGAGCACGATGTCCGTGCCCGGTGCGGCCATGGACGCCAGGCAGAAGCGCATGGCATCGGTGCCGTACTGTTCGTTCAACGCCACGGGATCGAGTCCCGTGCCCTTCGATTTGGACATTTTCTCGCCGCTGGCGGTGCGCACCAGAGAATGCAAGTACACCGCGCGGAAGGGCACTTGCCGGGTGAAGTGCAGCCCCATCATGATCATGCGCGCCACCCAAAAAAACAGGATGTCGTATGCGGTGATCAGCACGCTTGTGGGATAATATTTCTGAAAATCGGGAGTATTTTCTGGCCAGCCCAGCGTCGAAAAGGGCCACAGGGCCGAGCTGAACCACGTGTCCAGCACATCCGGATCCTGCTCCAGCCTTGTCGAGCTACACTTCGGGCACTTCGCCGGTTCCTTCCGCGCGACGATAATTTCGCTGCAGTCCTGGCAATACCACGCGGGAATCCGGTGGCCCCACCACAGTTGCCGAGAGAGCGTCCAATCCCGGATGTTGCGCATCCAGTTGAAGTATTCCTCGCGACGATTATCCGGGATGATCTGAACGTCTCCGCGCTCGACCGCTGCAATGGCCGGCTCTGCCAACGGTTTCATGCTGCAGAACCACTGCGTGGAAACTCGCGGCTCCACGATGGTGCGGCTGCGCTCGCAGTGGCCAATGGCGTTGATATGGTCGGTAATCTTCTCCAGCAGCCCTTGTGCTTGCAGGTCCTCGACAATCTTTTTGCGCGCCGCGAAGCGTTCCAGCCCCGCGTACGCACCGGCGTTTTCGTTCATGTGCGCGTCGTCGGTCATGACGTCGATCTGCGGCAGCTTGTGGCGCTTGCCGGCCTCGAAGTCATTCGGGTCGTGCGCCGGGGTGATCTTCACCGCACCGGTGCCGAACTCGCGGTCCACCATCTCATCGCCAATGACGGGAATCTCGCGATTCATCAGCGGCAGCAGCACGTTTTTGCCGATCAGGCGGTTGTAGCGTTCATCTTCCGGATGGACGGCCACGGCGGTATCGCCAAGCATCGTCTCTGGCCGCGTGGTGGCCACAATCAGGAATTCCCGCGATCCCGCCACGGGATACTTGATGTACCAGAGATGCCCCTGCTTCTCTTCGTGGATCACTTCCAGGTCGCTCAAGACGGTGCGGCAGCCGGGACACCAGTTGACCATGCGCTTGTCGCGGTAGATCAGTTTGTCTTCGTACAGGCGCACGAATACTTCCCGCACCACGCGAGACAATTCCGGCGACAGCGTGAACTTTTCCCGCGACCAATCGCACGACTCGCCGATCTGCTTCATCTGTTTCTGGATCGTGCCGCCGCTCTCTTCCTTCCACTGCCCCACGCGCTTGATGAATTCCTCGCGGCCCAGGTCGCGGTAATGAATGCCCTGGTGGGTCAACTGCCGGACCACTACGCGCTGCGTCGAGATTCCGGCGTGGTCCGTTCCCGGCAGGTACAGCGTGTTGTAGCCGCGCATGCGGTGCCAGCGCGTCAGGATGTCGATTACCGTGTGGTCCAGCATGTGGCCGATGTGCAGCATTCCGGTCACATTCGGCGGCGGGATGACGATGGAGAAAACCGGCCCGGGCGCCTGGGGATTCGCGGTGAAGAGCGCCTCCTTCACCCAGAATTCCGCCCAGCGCGGCTCAATCTGCTTCGGTTCGTACGCTTTGGCGATCTCTCGGGGCATTCTGCAGGTTTCTCCTCGTCTTCCCGCGCAACGGCGCAAGGCGCGCGCTTGCTGCGGCAAGGTAATCTCTGAATATACGGGGAGGCAGTCCGCGCCGTCAATTCAGTCGCAAAGCTTGCGGCCATTCTGAATCGCACGCTGAGACACTACCGGCGACGACTGCGAATATGCAGTTTACAAGTGAAGTTCTGTGAGCAGATCTGCGGCGGAGTGGAAGCCAGCCTGGCGGCCGAGCTAGGACTTGTGGGAGTCCAGCTCTTCTTTGACGAGTGCTTCGATCACCGGCTTCAGAATTTCGTGCGTGACCTTTTGCATCACCTCGGGACTCATTCTCTCCAAGACCCGCGCGACCATGGCTTCGATTTCTGACTGTTTTGGTTCTGGCGCAGGCGCTGCCGCAGAGGTGGGCGCTTCTGCCACGGGCGGCTCAGCCACAGGCGCTTCTTCTACAGGTGCAGGAGCGTTCCAGAGCGGCTCATCTGCTTTGTAGACGGGTACTTCTTGCGTGTCGTCGGGTTTGGCTTCGTGCTCGACTGGAGCTGCGTGCGTTTCCACCGCCGCAGGCGCCGCTTCTGGTGTGTGAATCTCTTCCGCAGGCGCAACGTTCGGCAATTCTACTATCGGCTCCGGCGCGGCTTCCGGAACAACGGGCTCGACTTCCTGGCCGAGTTCTTGATGGGAAGCTGCTGCCTCCACCACGGGCGTTTCCGCCGGGGGTGCATCCCAAGTGGCCGCAAGCTGGGAAGCCTTGCGCGCTTGCGTCTCCCAAGGCGTCGAGGATGCGGAGAACCAACTGTTCGCGGGCTGCGCTTCCTTGTGCGTTTCAGCTACCACTTCGGGTTCGGGTTTTGCTTCGGGTTCTTTCTCAACCGCTTCCGTAGTGCGTGCTAATTTCTCTTCGACACCGGCGGCCATCGCCGCGGCCCAGGCGTCGCCGGAAAAGGGAACCGGCGAAACCGCAGGCTTGGCTTCGAGCGTGGAGACCGCAACAGCCTCAACCGATTCGGTCGCGGGTGACTTCGCGCCGGCGGTCTGCCACGGCGGCGAAGAAATATTCGTGGCCGGGGAGCTTCCATGGAATGCTTCATCGCGCCAGTCCGCCGCGTCGTTACTTGGAACGGCCGCTTTTTGCAGGGCTTCATCCAGGCCACCAGGGCGCCAACGCGCGTGCAGCGAATTGTCTCCGTCTTCGTGTTCCTCTTCTTCCTCTTCGCCGTGCGCGCCCCATTTTCGATCATCCGTCAGCGGGGAATGTGCGGTGGTTTGAGCGGCTACATCTTCTTCCGCGTCGTGCGTGCCCATCAGGCTGCCAAAGGCCACCGGTCCTTGCCCGGCGGCGATCTTCAGTTGTTGCGGCTGCGTCGGAAACTCTTCGGGTACGTCGGAGGTCTCCTCTTCCGGCTCCGGCGTCTTTCCCGCGGTGAGTCCTGCGGGCTTCAACGCGGCAGCGGGCTTCAGCCACGCCGTAGCGTTCTTCCGCGGGGGCTCTGGCGTCTTCTCCACGTGAGGCTGAGGGCCAATCGAAATGCCCGCGCGTGTCAACGCCGCCTTCACCATCGAAATCAGCGGGTCGGGCGGCACAAACGGCTTCTTCAAAACGCCGTCGGCGCCCACGCGCTGGGCTTCCTGCTCATCCAGCGGATCAAACGCGCCCACCAGCAAAATCACGGGAATGTGCGAAAGCGCGGGATCTTCCTTGACGTAGCGGCAAACTTCATAGCCATTCCGCACCGGCATGAAGACATCAGCGAGGACCAGGTCGGGATGAATATCGGAAATCTTGCGCACGGCGGCTTCGCCGTTGCCCACGGCGACAACGTCGATGCCCTGATCTTTCAGGGCCAGCCCCACCATCTTCTGGATGTTACTGTTATCGTCCGCAACCAGGATCTTGGCC
>Ga0208819_1000606_pt1 | contig 24435 bp, 20 predicted proteins | sample June2015DPH_11_1_3_FD_184707 | JGI IMG/M metagenome (GOLD analysis project Ga0208819, IMG submission 184707) | Peatland microbial communities from SPRUCE experiment site at the Marcell Experimental Forest, Minnesota, USA - June2015DPH_11_150... | ecosystem: Environmental > Terrestrial > Soil >...
ATCTATCAGGTGCTCCTCTTGTTGGGCTCGATGGGCTGTTCTCAACGCCATCTTCCCAGTTCAGAAGGGCACCTGATTCGTCGTTTCCGCGCCTCTCAGGCCAGGGCGATCGGTGGATCCGGGCTAAGACTTGGCCCAACTCCAGACAATCTCCCCGTCATTCCATTCGGGGCCGCTCTCCAGTAACTGCCGAAGCTCTCGAAACTGAGCATCCTGGGCGGGATCGTTGGCGTTTCGCACGTACGCCTCCCGGTCGGCGAATATGACGGCCAGCATCAGGTCTTGCGGGTCGCTGTCGAGGCGGTACACATAGCTGGCGATGAACCCTGCCACCGGACGGCTCTCCATCGCGTTCATCACTCCTCGGAGCCCGCCCTCCGCGTCCTTCCTGATGCGGAGCCGTGCGATAGTTCCGTACATGACGTCCTCCTGTCGTCGGGGTCTCAGCTCGTCGGCCTCGATGCCGGTCGTCAGGCCCTCAGGCGTTTACGCGCCGAACGAAGTGGTAGGCGATGGTGTGACCGCCGTAGGTCAGCGGGATCATCTCGGTCTCCATGGGGATGGTTGAGCCGTCGCGGTGAAGGCCACGGAACCGGAATGTCACCGGGAACGCGAGCGCGTGGACCCTATTCCCGTAGTTCCAGGCGAACTGCTCTTGGTCGTCCTCATACACCATGCGCTGCAGGGTCCAGGGTGAACTCTTGAACTCCGCGACGGAGTGGCCGAACATGCCCGCGAACTTCTCGTTGCAGGCCCAGTGTGTCTCGTCGAGCCAGATGTAGATGCCATCGGGGCTCGACTCGAAGAGCGGACGCAGGTGTTCCGCCAACTGCGGGATCACGTCATCGTGGTCGATCGGCTTCAATGCGTTCTCCTTGTCTCTGACTGGACTCGTTCGTGACGTAGACCGCCAGCGGGGGGAGAACGCCGTCCCTCGTGCGAGGGAGACGAGCGTAGGTCAGTGAGGTCCCGGGTCAGCGTGACGTCCCGTAGCGTGGTGCTTCAGAGTCGCCTGGTGCGCGGCCTTGCCGACGTCAGGACCAAACGAAGACACGATAACTGGACACGCTACGCTCGGCCCTCCACGAGGGGTGCCACAGCGCATGGCCGCTCAGGCCTTCCAAGCTGAATGTCGCGGGTTCGAGACCCGTCTCCCGCTCCAGTCCCCCTTTCGTGCCTGGCACGACACGCAGCCTGTTCGGCGTGAGTGTCGAGAAGGCCGTGGCGAGTGTGCTGCAGCGCTCAGCCACGCGATTGAGGCGCCAGTCGTCCGTCAGGTTGAGACGAGACTGCCCGGTTTCCAGCGGTCGACGGGTCGCGATAGTACGGCCGTGCGATGAGCTTTCCTCAGTTCAGCCGCGAGGCGACGCCCCGGCGGCCCTGCAGGCAGCGCCCCGGAATGGCCCACCCAAGGACGCGCTGATGTAGCAGACATCGAGGCCGCCGGCCGTCAGGGGGAGGGTGCCCCACGCCAGCGCCGCGATCCCCACCGGCGACGGCCAAAGCCACACGCCCAGAGCGAGGAATCCGAACCCCGCGACCAGGCGGAAGGCCCGGCCCGCCGGACTGTTGAGGAACCGGCCGAAGCCCGACCTGTTGAATCTCGAAGCAAGGCTCATGGGAGGCCTCCTGAGCAGTGGTGGAGAGCGCAGCCCATGCAGGCTATTCGCGAGCTCATCCCTACCTCGGTTTGGCGTAGTCGACTGCTCCGAGGATGTCGATGGCGACCACGGGCTCGTTCCCGACGACCCAGCCGTCATGCCCAGGGGGCACGTAGCCAGCCTCTCCGGCCACCACGTCGAACTCCTCGCCGCTGTCCAGGCGAGTGCGCAGCCGGCCCGAGATGATGTAGAGGCCGTGCGCGACTTGACAGCTGGCGGTTCCGACCTTCGGCTTCACATGCTCGGCCCAATGCCATCCCGGCTCGAAGGTCAGCCGGCCGATCGCCACACCGCCGACCGTGACGATCTCGTTGCGGCCCTTGGGGAACGCCCGGGTCTCGTCGGGCGCGTCGAGGCGCTTGTGCTCACCTTTGAGTTGCACTGCCATCAGAGGAGCTCCTTCGGACTCGGGCGTGCTCCGAAGACCGGAGCTGGGACGCCCCCTAGCCAGGAGGAGAGTCGAGTCACCGGGCATCCGACACAACGGCCGTCCTGTTTGGCGCACCCGCCGTTTCACTGATCGAGTCAGCTGGATGGCAAGGCTTCCGGCCAGCTCGGCGGCCGCGTGGGGCCATCGACCACGGTGAGGGAATCGGCCAAGGCGGGGGCATGACATGCGGCCACGACGACACGATAACTGGACACGCTACGCTCGGCCCTCCACGAGGGGTGCCACAGCGCATGGCCGCTCAGGCCTTCCAAGCTGAATGTCGCGGGTTCGAGACCCGTCTCCCGCTCCAAAACTCAGGCATTTACGAGTGCACCGACACCCATCGCAACCTGCGTGAGTCCCATTTTCCGGCGGCGCTGCCGCCGAGCAGCGGGTCGAGGAATGGGCCGACGACCGCGAGAGCCTCGTCAAGTGTTCCGGCGATCGACAAGAGTGATCGGCCCGCCTCAGCCGCATACCCGGGCTCCCACAGGCCACGATCCGGCACGACGAAGCTATGGGGGAGTCGAAGGCTACGGCGGTCCGCTTCGGACGTGAGCGCAGTCGTCTGAGGCTTGGCATGCACGGACGCGACGAGGACGATTGCGACGAGGTCTACGAGGTCCTTGTACCGGGTGGACGGGACACCCATGGAGCCGTGGTGTTCCAGCATGGCGCAGACCTTGTCCGCAATGTGGTCCACGAGCGGATAGACGCGGTATCCATGCTGCTCGACATCGGGCATGACGACGCGGGCAAGCGGCGGGACATCTTCGGGCTCACCGGTCATGCGGATGCCGGTCCCGACGAGGTCGACGTGGAAGGATGCCCAGACAGTCGTCCCGACATGGGCCGTGAAGGGATAGCGAACGCCAGCACCGCTATCGCCAAGGGGGCGCGGTGGGCCGATCTCGAAGCGGAACCAGTCACCGATGTCTTTGGTGGCAGCCTCCCTTAGGTCGGCCTCCGCCACCTCGCGAGCCGACTTCCGGTAGAGGTCGATGTCAATCGTCGCGCGAACCCCGATGTCCCGCGCAAGTAGCGCCGTCGCCCCCTTGACAATCCAGCCCTCATCGACGAGATACAGACGTTCAAGCAGACGGTCGTATGACATCTGCCGCTGGAGCTGCGGCAACGTCCAGCGGCTCGTTTCGGCCTGGGCCTTGAGTCTATCGGTGAGGGCGCGGCGAAAGGCGGTGGGACTCCCGTAGAAGCGATCGCTCGTCATGGGGCCCCGATGTCTTTGGCCGAGGCAGCCTCTTGCCGCTTGCCGCCTGCGAGAGAGGCGCCAGCGACGTGACCGCGGGCCTCCTCCAGCCAGCGGGACGTGTCAGGGTCTCCGACCAGTTCGAGAAGCCAGCGGAGCAGGGCTAGCCCGTCACCTCGCCGAAGCCCAAACCTGGCTGAATGCGGTGCCAGTGCGTCCGCAAACGTCCCTGGGTAGTCGTAGACGGCGCGAATCGCGTCTGCGACGACGTGCGCGACGGCCTCGGTGTCCTCTTTGTCGTCGAGCAGGTCGGCCGCGATCCTAGCGGGTCGCGTGACCGGGAGTCCGTGGAGGATGATCCACTCACCTTGATCAAGCTGCCGTTGATGAAGTCGGATGTCGGCCCGGCGGGACTGTCGACGCGTCGGAAGCGTGAACTCGTGCCGGTCTGCTGCAAGGTCGCTGAGGCTGTATATCGCCGCGGCTGATCGATGCGAGACAACGCCTTGCTTTGCTGTGCGCTCCCACGCCAGGACCCCAGGAGCGAGCTGGAGCCAGGCCGCTCGGAGCGCCGCCTGATCAGCTAGGGGAGCGCCGCTTAGGTGGTACACGCCTTGGGCCACTCGTTCAAGGATGCCCTCAGACGCCAGGCGTTGAAGCGTGGCGCGTGACACGCCGGCAAGTTCTGCCTGTCGGCGTGTCAATAGCCCCCACTGGTCCTCGGCGATCCCCGAGAGTCGGCTCAGAGTCGAATAACGTGTCACCACTGCATTCTAGATCATTAATGAGATAGTTTGCAGATAGTAAAATGACGTGCTGCTGCGATATAGCGCACATCTGAGCCATTCCAAAGAGTTCCGTAAGTCTTAGTCCGAATCGTCGTCTCCAACATCGTCACGACGATCTACATCTACATCTTCAACCGTCACCGGTCCACGGCGTCCCGAGCGTCCCCCGTCCTCTCCAAGGGTGGTTAGTTGGCTCCCCCAAGCTCTCGCGACGACACGATAACTGGACACGCTACGCTCGGCCCTCCACGAGGGAGGCTACAGCGCTTAGGCGCTCTGGCCTTCCAAGCTGAATGTCGCGGGTTCGAGACCCGTGTCCCGCTCCAATCCCCCCTCTCGCGCTCAGCACGACACTCAGCCCTTTACGGGCGCGGGCTCGCGGGTGCTGGCGATGCTGCTACAACGCTCAGCCACTTCATAGCGGGCGACCAACCTCGGCTCCGGCCGGGATCGTCGGCGACCAGCGGCCCGTGGGCAGACAGGCGTATCCGCATTCAGTCGCAGTGCGCCTGGCCTCAGACCAGTTTCACCTCCGACAGCACGTAGTCGCGAGCCTCGCTGTCGACTAGTTGACTGACCAGGCCTCCGAGTGCCTCGTCAAACTCGGGGTTGTCTATCGCGGCCTTGATGCGTCGCTGGATGTCGCCGCAGTCCTCGTAATCCGCCTCGGCGAAGGCCTCGTTGAAGGTGCCACAGTCCGACGAGTAAAGACGATAGGCTGGAAGCCCGGCCTTGATGCCGGCCTCGTTCCAAGCCTTGGATGCCGCGATCCAGTCCGCCCAATGGTCGTGCCTAACCACCTGGCGGAGTAGATGACGAACCATTGATGCCACCTCAGGGTGTGAGCGGCTGCGCCCCGGGTTGGGTCCGCGGCCGCTCAGACGTCAGTCTCAGTACCGCTTAGCCTCGGTCTCGTCGACGATCCAGACCTGCGGAGCCTTGTCGACCCCCCCTGTCTTCATTGCCTCGGGGAGCGACGGATCCTGAGAAAAGGCTCGAGCGCCCTCGAGCGTCGCGAACTCGTTCACGATCAGGATCGAGTTTGGGTCGGTCGCCTCGCGATTGATGGAGTGGCCCGTCGCTCCATGCCGTCGGCGGACGTCTTCGTGCTCCGTGAACACGGGGTACCAGCGCTCGTAGTCCACCACGTGGTGCTGAACGATCACCTTTGTCATCGTGGGATGCCATTCCCTTCCGTCATGTGGACCGAGCCGTCATGGCTGCGGCCGAAGACTGAGTGAGCCGCCGGACACCATGAGGCTCTCGCGGCGACCCGGGCTGCTGCGATCCGACTACTTCTCGACGTAGACCGCCAGCGGGGGGAGGACGCCGTGCCTCTCCATTGCGGCCGCCAGCTCGGGCGACGGCGAGGTCAGGGCTGCCTGGAGGGCCGCCACGTCCTGCACGTCCAAGGTCACCGCAACGCTCTTGCTGCCATCGAGCGCGACGTGGTCCGTCACCCCGGTGGCGAACGGCAGGAGGGCGACCCGCTCTGCCTTGAACTTCAGCCAGTGCTCGACGTCGGGGACCGCGTGTGTGATTACGACCTTCGGCATGTCAGCTCCTTTTGGGGAGGACGTCTGAACAGCCTGAGGGCAGGGACGCCGACCCAGTGCGAGGACGGCGAGCTTAGGGCACTGAGGTCTCTGGTTAGGGTCACGTCCCACAGCGCGGCGTTACAGAGGCGGTCCGTTGCGTGGTCCGCATCGGGGGCCATTCTTCACCGAAACCGGGCGCCGAACCGAGCTCGATTGTTATCTCCGGCGGCTTCTATCGCAGAGCCAAATCTTGGCGCGGACGGCGACCGTGACGACACGATAACTGCAGGTCGGTACATCCGAACCGACCGGCGGATGTGACCGAGTAGCCTGTACTAGGCTCGGCGTGGTCCTCTCTGTTGCTCGGCTGGGCGACGGACCGGTTCCTGAAGGCGCCCCCTCACGACGACACGACAGCTGGACGCCCTACGCTCGTACTCCTGAGCACGCTGCTGTAACGCCAGACGTCCCAGCCTTCCAAGCCCGTAGAGACTGGTCCGGCGAGCCTCCGCCAACTTACGGTCCGGCCATAAGCCTGGCCGAAGACCGGCTTGTGGCCGCTGACTACCGAGTTCTGGCGAAATCCTTGAGCGGCTACGCCCCGCAACAACCCGCCTTGGGCACAAGCTCATCTCCTAGGGTCCGGGATGAACCGGGCCGGGCTGCCGCCGTATCCACCGGGCGAGTGCCAGCGCCAGGGCCCCTACCAGCCAGAACGATAGGAAGTCGATCACAACGGCACTTCTTACGTCGACGCACGCCGTATCGCAGATGACGAACGGGTTGGCGGCGGCGAGAACCACGGCCAGCGCGGCCAAGCCCGTCCAGACGAACCATGCCCGCGTCAGCCTCCGCCGCCTGGTCCAGAAGCCCGGGCCGACTCCCGGCACTGGCGCGAAGATGAGGTAGAGCGGCACTGCCGCCAGGAACCAGCCGAGCACCACCAGGGCCAACCGATCCCCCCAGTTGCCGGGCACGACCTGCCAGGCCACAAGAAACACGGCGGTCAAGCCCGTCGAGATCAGGAAGGCCCAGGTAGACCTGCGCCAACTCTTCCGACGGGTCGCGCCCCTGTCTATCATCGGAGTAACCCCTCCCAGGCGCCTCGGTCTCACCGGTGGCTCGGCGCGATCCCGGCGGCCGCTGTTAGGGCCGCGCTTCAGAGCCTTACGCTTCGACTCAGCGGTTCGAGTCCTGCCCGGCCCGGATCCGTCGGCGACCAGCGGCCCGTGGTCAGACAGGCGTATCCGTATTCAGTCGCGCCGCGGGCGGCCTCAGACCAGCTTCACCTCCGACAGCACGTAGTCTCTGACCTCGCCGTCGACGAGGTGACTGACCAGGACTCCGAGCGCCTTGTCGTACTCGGGGTCGTCCATTGCGGCCTTGGTGCGTCGCTCGATGTCGCCGCTGTCCTCGTACTCCGCCTCGGCGAAGGCCTCGTTGGCGGTTCCCCAGCCCGACGAGTAGAGGCGATAGGCCGGCAGCCCCGCCTTGATGCCGGCCTCGTTCTCGGCCTTGGATGCCGCGATGAAGTCCTCCCAATGGTTGAACTTGACCACCTCCCGGACCAAATGCCGAACCATCGATGCCACCTCCGGGTTGCGGCGACCGCGAGATGCGTCCGGTCGCCGTGGAGACGGGTCGGTCTCGCCAGTGGCTCGGCGCGGTCCCGGCGGCCAGTGTGTGGGCCGCGTGTCCAAGCCCCCCGTGTACAGCGGATTCTCCCACCGGGGTCGATGGCCCCCAGCACAGCCTCACAAAACTGGCCGTGGCCGGTTCGGGATAGTCGGCGACCGGTAGAGCGGGGGCCAGGGCGAGACCGGCCGGGGGCTGTTCTGCGGCCTATCGCCGGGTCACAACTAGACTCGCAGAAGTGGGAACGCCCCGTCTTCGTCGCTATTGCTGCGGGCCCGCCAACGTCAGCTGGACAACGTGCGCGGCGCTCCCATCCCTCTTCAGGATTACGGTGAAACAGCCGCCGCCGCTCAATAGGACGGCCGGGCGGGTACTGGCCACCTCAACCCGGCCGTGGGCGATTCTGGCCACCCAATCCTGATGAAACCCTGAACCTCGCACATTCCAAGAATCTCGCTGACCCTCGATCGCGCTCGGCGCCCGTCCCGAAGACACGATTCCCCCAAGTCGAGTGCTCTTGCTCCCAAGCCACGAAATGGCAGCGCTCCGAACTCAGCTCGCTCCACCATCCGCGGCGGCGCGGATTGATCGCTCTAGATCGGCCAGGTCCTGAGCAAGCCTCTGAGTGCTCCGCATCTACAAGGAGCTGATCGCCTACGGGGCCGACTCGGTCATGTCGGCGCACATCAAGCAGCCGGCGCTGTCGCGGCTCGTGAACGGCCGCATCGAGGATCATGAGATCCTGCCCGGCTCGCTCTCCGCCGAGTTGAACCGGGGCATTCTGCGAGAGCGGCTCGGGTTCAACGGGCTGATCGTCACCGACGCCACGCAGATGGTGGGCTTCACCGCCTCCATGCCGCGACCCCGGGCCGTGCCGACCGCGATCGCCAACGGCGCGGACATGTTCATGTTTACGATCAACCATGGCGAAGATGTGCAGTGCATGCTCGACGGCCTCGAGAACGGCCTCCTCAGTCCGCAGCGTCTCGACGAAGCCGTGACCCGCGTCCTGGCCCTCAAGGCCTCCCTCGGCCTGCATCGCAAGCAGGCCGAGGGCTCGCTCGTACCACCGGAATCCGCGCTTGAGATCGTGCGCTGCGACGAGCACGTGAAGTGGGCGGCCGACTGCGCCGACTCGGCCGTCACCCTCGTGAAGGATCGTGACGGCCTGCTGCCCATCAGTCCTGCGAGATTCGCCAGGATTGAGCTGGTCGTGGTGACGAACGAGGATCAGACCCGCGGGCGGTCGCCCGAGGTGGAGCTATTCAAGAGCTTTCTCGAAGCGGAAGGCTTCGATGTCCGCTACTCGGAGGCCGTGGACCATCCGAGCGAGAAGAGCACACTCGCCGACTACCGTAAGGATGTCGATCTCCTTCTCTACTACGCCAACATGAAGGTGGGCAGCAACCAGACGGCGATTCGGATCGAGTGGAAGGATTTCCTCGGAAGTGGCTCGCCCAAGTACGTCAGGGATATCCCGACGATTTTCGTCTCGTTCTCGAACCCATACCACCTGGTCGACGTTCCGATGGTCCCGACCTACGTGAACGCCTACAGCTCGAACGAGTACGTGGTCAGAGCCGTCGTCGAGAAGCTGGCCGGTCGTTCGACCTTCAAGGGAGTGAGCCCCGTGGACCCAACTTGTGGACTCTGGGACGCGCTTCTCTGAACGTGACGAAGAGCGTTGACGGCCGCGTACTCGCCTGAGATGAAGGGGCCGGCGCCCCGCCAGCTACTCGCCGGTGATCAGTCGGTGAGGGACCAGCCCTTGGCCGTCCGCACGAAGACGCTGCCGTACCGGTCGGCCACGACCGGCTCGACCCCGGCGACCCGGACCGTCACCGGTCGGTCGGCCCAGACCTGAAGCCGGTCGTGCTCGATGCGGACCCGGACGCGTGCACCCCGCAGCCGGAACGGCACCTCCAGCGCGCGCCAGCTAGAAGGCAGGTGTGGATCCAGGGTCAGGTGGTCGTCTGCCGGTCGGAGTCCGGCGAAACCGAGCACGATCGCCTGCCAGAGGCTGCCCATCGTGGCCACGTGCAATCCTTCGACCGAACGAGAAACGTCGTCGTCGAGGTCGATGAAGGCCGCGAGTCGGAGGGCCGCGAGCGCATCCTCGGGTCGGCCCGCGCGGGCCATCAGCGCCGCGTGAATCCCCGGCGACAGCGAGCTGCCGAAGGAAGTACGCGGGTCGTAGAAGTCCAGGTTGGCCGCGAGCGTATCTGGCACTAGCTCGTCCGGAATCAGGTGATACAGCATCAACACGTCCGGCTGTTTTACACATTGCGTACTGGCCACGCGATCCCGACCCAGGAAGACCTCGCCCGAGAGTGGGCGCGTCGCCAGCTCGACGATCTTGACGGGCTCCAGGTCGAAGAAGCCTCGGAACTGTTCGTAGATGCGGGAGGCCTGATCGAACCCGTCGACGATCCTGCCGGCGAGCTCGAGCCAGGTCTGTCGCTCGGCAGCATCGGGTGCGAAGTGGCCCGCGCCGCCCCGGCCCGCCTGACCGGCCGTGGCCTCTCCCAAGGCGGTCGCTCGTCGCAGGTTCCAGCGCGCCATCACGTTCGTGAAGGCGTTGTCGGTGATCAGGTTGTGGTACTCGTCCGGCCCGATCACCCCCGACAGGTGAGCCGACCCGTCGGCGGCGCGCTCGAATCGCGAAGCCCAGAAGCGCGCCGTCTCGACGAGCAGCTCGCTGCCGGGCCCAGACGCGAATGCGCGATCGCCAGTCCAGTCCGCATAGGTTGCCGCCGCCCAGGCCACGTCGGCCACGATATGCAGCTCGTGCTTGCCGGTAAGGACCTGCATCGGCAGGCCGTCGGCCCCGATGATCCAGTCCGGCGTGACGTCCCGACCGTCGCCGGCCGATTCCCAGGGGAACCAGGCCCCAGCGAGGCCGGCCTCGCGAGCGGCCGCCCGAGCCGCGTCCAGCCGGCGGATCCGGTATTCGAGCATCGCCCGCGCCGCCGGTGGATGCGTGGCCACGAGGAACGGCAGGACGAAGACGTCCGTGTCCCAGAACACGTGGCCGCGGTATTTGCCGCCGGTCACGCCGCGTGCGCCGATCGCCGCTTCGCCCCGGTCCGGCGCATGCGCGATCAGCTCGAACAGCGCGAATCGGATGGCTCTCTGCATTTCCGGATCGCCATCGATGCGGATGTCCGCGTTCGCCCAACGCTTTGCCCAGACCGAGCGCTGCTCGGCGAGCAAGCGGTCGAACCCGATCTCCCGGGCGTCGGCCAGGAAGGATCGCGCCGCAGCCTCGCTCGGGATGCGGCGGCCGTTTGCGCGAATCGCAACGACTCGGTCCAGATGGCGTTCGCCGATGCCGCCGATTTCCGTATCCCAGGCGGCTGCGGCAATGCCACCCGAGACACCGTACAGCCTGATGGTCGCCTCGCGGCCGGGGGCATCGGGTCGCGGCGCGTCGCTGTCGGAGCGGGGTGGGGGAGCCAGCGGACCGCCCTTCCGGCTCCGGGCCCCTGTTCCGTCCGCCCGGAGTACGCCGATTCCGGGTCGGGCGCGCGAGGCGAACGAGACTGCGCGCACCGTCCCGAACTCGGTGGCGAGCTCGTGGTGCACCAGCCCAGTGCGCAGATCCAGGATCCGTCGCACCGGCTGTCGATCGTCGAGATGTCCGGCGAGGCGCGTCCAATCCGGGATGGTGAGCATGTGCGTGTCGGCGCCCGCGTCGACGTAAACGCCGGCCACGCGGACCTCGCGGCGGGCAGGGGGGTAATCGACCAGCGGGCTGCCGAGCGTCCCCGTCACGCCGTCGACCATCGCCAGCCGAACGCTGCGGGCGGGTTCGCGAGCCGGGTCGACGCCATCGATCAGCACGGTCCACGCCGACTCCGCGGGCATCGCCGGGAGATCAAGCCGCGCGCGCCGCCGCAGCTGATCGCTCATGATCGCGCACGCCGACTCGGGCGTGACCGCCAGCCATGTCGGGCCGTCGGCCCCGAGCTCTTGCGAGCCGTGGCCGGAGCCGGCGGATATCGATCCCACGAGGAACGCAGCAGAATCGTGCGGCGGCGCGGCCGCGTCGACGAGAACGACACCCTCAGATGGGCGGATCCCCTCGGACCACCACAGCTCGACCATCTCGGCAAGCGTCGCGGCTTGGGCATGCGCCCGAACGTCGCGCGGCTGGGCGCCCTCGATGACCCGGCCCCGCCTTCGGCCGGCGCCGAGAATCGCGGTCCGCATCCCGCTCGCGGCCAGCGCGGCCAGCGCCGGTCGGACCAACGGATCGCTCCACAGGTTCGCCGTGACGGCGATCGCCTCGAACCGGCGGCCGCCCGCCGGCCGAAGGTTGCCACTGCCGCGAGTCACGCGTCGGGTGCGGCGCTCCCGCCGTCCTCAGTAACACTCTCTGAGGCCCAAGTCCGGAATCGCCGCAGCAATGCGGCGTAGGTGAGCTGCTCGGTTCGGTCCAGGCGCCAGTCCGCGCCGACCAGTCCGCGACCGATCCCGACCGCGAACATGCGGGCGGCCTTGATCGCGTCGATGCCCACCTGGGCGTCCTCGATGGCTGCGCAGTTCTCGAAGGGGACGCCGAGCATCTCCGCGCCCTTGAAGAACGCCTCTGGGTCCGGCTTGCCCTTGACAAGCGTAGCCGGGTCCACGATGGCGTCGATGAGGTCGGCGATCTCGAGCCGGCGGACGATCTCCCACACGTTGTGGCTCATCGAGGCCAGGGCGGTTCGGACGCCGGCGTCTCGGAGCGAGGTCAGCAGCTCTGCCACGCCCGGCAGCAGATCGCCTGGCTGGATCGTCCGGATGAGCTCTCCGAAATACTCGTTCTTCCGGCTCGCAAGACGCTCCCTCTCGGGCGCCGGCAGATCGACTCCGGCGTGCTCGAGCAGGATGTCCAGACTCGCCAATCGGCAGATGCCCTTGAGGCGCTCGTTCACCTCGCGATCGAATGCCAGCCCGAGCTCGTCGGCGAGGCGCTTCCAGGCCACGTAGTGGTACTCGGCCGTGTTGGTCACGACGCCGTCAAGATCGAAGATCACAGCCTGGAGCTCGGGCAAGAGGCTGGCCGAAACTTCCACTCCGAGCGCCAGATCCAGGGTGCGACCGCGGTGGGAGACCGACAGCGGGTCCCCTTCGAGGAGCAGGTACGTCGCGACGCGATGGGTCAGCGTGACCTCGAGAAGACGGCCATGGAAACGCAGGCGGATTCGCATGCCGGTCAGTTGCGCCGGCAGACGGGGATCGAAGGACAGGGTCGGCCGCCGATCCCGCATCCCCGTGAACCCGTACACGAGCGACATCCACGTGCCCGCCATTGCGGCGGTGTGTACCCCGGCAACGGTGTTGCCGCCGACATCGTCCAGGTCCATCCGCGCAGTTCGCCGGAAGTACGAGTATGCCCGCTCGGTGTAGCCGAGCTCCGCTGCGGCCACGCTCTGGATGCACGGGGCAAGCGACGAGTCTCCGGTGGTCAACGGGTCGTAGTAGTCGAAATTCCGCTTCTTCTCGGCCATCGTGAAGCGCTCTGGCATCAGAACCTGGGCCAACACGACGTCGGGTTGCTTGAGGACCTGGAATCGATACACGTTGAGCGGGTGGTAGTGGAGGAGGAGCGGGTAGTTCTCGGGTGGCGTTCCCGCGAAGTCCCAGACTGCTCGGGTCAGGAACAGGTCGTCCTGGGCGTGGATGCCGAGGCCTCGATGGAACGGCAGCCGCATCCGTGCCGCCGCGTTCGCCCATTCGTCCACCTCGGCGGCCCCGAGGGATAGATCGGCTGCGATCCTCCGGTACTCCTCCGGATCCGTCGACTCGATGTCACGCGCCACCGAGCACGCGTACTCCAGGTTCCATTTCGCCATCAGGTTGGTATAGAAGTTGTTGTTGACGAGGGCGGTGTACTCGTCCGGGCCGGTGACCTCGTTGATGCAGAACTGGCCGCCCTGTTCGTCCACGTAGCTGCCGAGATCGCACCAAAACCTGGCCGTCTCGAACACCAGCTCCGCGCCGCCCTCCAGGAGCAGCGTCCGGTCGCCGGTCGCGGAGACGTACTTCGCAAGGGCGAACGCGATGTCGGCGTCGATGTGGTATTGCGCGGTTCCGGCCGGGAAGTACGGCGACGTTTCCTCGCCCGCGATCGTCCGCCACGGGAATAGCGCGCCGCGGTGCCCGAGCTCGCGAGCTCGGTTCCGCGCCTTGTCCAGGGTTTGGCATCGGAACAGAAGCAGCTGCCGGGCGATGTCAGGCTGGGTGTAGATGAAGAATGGGAGGGCGTACGTCTCGGCGTCCCAGAAGTAGTGGCCCTCGTAACCCTCGCCCGACAGCCCTTTTGCGGCAACGCTCGTCCTCCCGTCGCGGCCGGCCGCTTGGAGGAGGCTGAAGAGGTTGAACCTGATGCCCTGCTGCAGCATGTCGTCGCCGTCAATTCGGACGTCGGCAATCTCCCAGAAGCGGTCCAGCTCCTGCCTTTGCTCGCCCAGCAGCTTGTCGAATCCGGACGACCTCGCGGCTGCCGCATCGTGCTGCGCCGCATCTGCCAGGTCGTCCCCGGGGAGTTCGAGCGAGGTCCGGTACGAGATGTACTTCGTCAGCGTGACGGGCCTTCCGGCCTCGGCGGCGGCAGAATGCGTGAACCGGATACGCGTGCCTCCGGTCCTGGAGTCCGGCTCCACTCCGGCCCGCATCTCGCCGGCCGTCCAGTGGTGGTCCGCTGCCGCGGCCACGGTGTTGCCACTGTTGCGTGCGCGCTGCACGAGCACGCCCGCGGAGCCGCTCGCCCTCTGGTGCATCGCGACCAATGACCGGGGGCCGAGACGTGTGCCGACTCTCGGGTCGTCGTTGGTCTGCTGGTTGCCCCGCGTACCGTCGATCAGCGACTCGAAACGCAGCGCGGCATTTGCCTCGGGAAGCGTTACGGTGTAGTCGATGGCGGCAATCTCTCGGCGCGCGAGGGAGACGAGGCGGCGCACCTGGAGGTCGACGAGCACGCCGTTCGGTGATCGCCATCGAACGCTCCGCGACAGAACGCCCTCGCGGAAGTCCAGGCAGCGCTCGTAGCTTTCGATGCGGCCGGTCCGCAGGTCGAAACGCTCGTCGCCAACGAAGAGCCGGATGGGCTTCGTGTCGGCGACGTTGAGCATCACCTGGCGGGTCCGAGCGTACCCATAGGCCGGCTCGGGATAGACGATCGCCTCTTCCTCGAAGAACCCGTTGATGTACGTGCCGTTGGCGACGTTGTAGCCGGCTTCCTCGAAGTTGCCCCGGAAGCCGATGTTGCCGTTGCCGAGGGCGAGGATTGCCTCGTTGCGAGCGAGCATTGCCGGGTCGAAGACGGTCTCGCGGATCTGCCAGACAGCGATGTGGTAGGCGGGATTGCGATGGACGGCGTCGCTCGGGGCAGCCGAGGCCGAGCCAGCGCCAGCGGGACCAGCCGTTTTCGAACGATCCACAGAAATTCCTCGCCCCCATTGCGTTCCACGCCGCCGTTGCGCATCTCGGTTGCGATGATGGCCGCCCCCAAAGGCTCCTGACGGCAACCTAGGGTGACGCAAGTTAGTGACACGCGTCAGGTAGTATATCCACAAGAGCAAGTCGAGGGGCTTCGGCGGTTGGGAGTCGCCTCCCAGTCTCAAGTCTCCCCCTTCAGATGATCCGTTGACGCACATCCACGGCCAGACTTGCGCGCCAACAAGCCAGCCCCACGTCCGCTCCTGGGAGTTCCGGTTCGTTTGCCAGAAGCGCGTCGCTTGACGCCGCCGAAAGCACATGTTTAGCTACGGCGGCGTTAGTAACGGTCGTCAGCACAATGGGCAGTCCGCCCGTCACCGAAGATGTCTTGGGCTGGGCTTGAGGAAGGAAGAGGAATGGCTCGCAGTAGGCCGACGAGCTTCGACGTAGCCCGTCTTGCCGGTGTCTCTCGGACCACTGTCTCCTTCGTGCTGAACGGACGAGGGGGCGACATGGCGATCAGCCGGGCTACCCAGGAGCGCGTGCGCGAAGCAGCGAGGGCGCTTGGCTATGAGCCCAACGCCCCCGCGGCCCAGCTCGCTCGAGGTTCGAGCCTGACGATCGGCCTGGCGTTGCGCCAGGATCCCGGCCAGGTCGCTTCGGACGCTCTGCTGCCGCAGACCGTCCAAGGGGTTGGCGACGCGGCGCGCGGCGCCAACTACCTAGTGCTCGTCGAAGCGCTACCGCCGCTGGCGGGGGGCTACCGCCGCTTGCTCCAGTCACGCCGGATAGACGGGCTGATCGTGTCGGGGCCTCTCGCCGATGACGTCGAGCTTCGTCGGGCCAACGACGACGGGTTTCCGATCGTGCTGCAGGGCCACATGCCGGCGCTGAGCGCACCGAGCGTCGACGTGGACAACGTCGCCGGAGCGAGGGCGGCAGTCTCGCATCTGATCGAGCGAGGCCACAGGAGCATCGCGATAATCACGAATGCGCCGCTCACGTACACCGCGGCGGAGGAGCGCCTCGCAGGGTATCGGCTGGCCCTCGCGGAAGCCGGTATCGAGTTCGATCCACAGCTCGTGGCCGAGGGGGCCTTCATGGCGCAGAGTGGGGTCGAGGCCATGTCGATGCTGCTCGAGAGGTGCTCGTTCACGGCCGTCTTCGTGGCGAGCGATGTGGTCGCCCTCGGCGCCATGGGTGCGGTCCGGGCTGCCGGGCTGCGGATCCCAACCGATATATCGATGGTTGGCTTCGACGACATCCCGCTGGCGTCGCACTTCGATCCACCCCTCACCACCGTCAGTATCCCCGCCTACGACCTGGGCAAGACGGCAGGCAACCTGCTGCTGGCCCAGATACGTGGCGAACCCGTGCCGCAGCGCACCCTGCTCGACACGGAACTGAAGGTCCGAGAGTCGGTCGGCTCCGTGTCCAGTCGACGGATCCCCGCTACTTGATCATGTAGAGCGGGCCATCGTGTGACGAGCGATCCGGCGGCTGCGCCCGTCGGTCCAAGAACGTTGGCGCCCTGGGGCTTCGGCCTCGCCTTGGCCGCCATTGCGCTGATGGCATTCGCAGCGCTGGCGACTCGCGACCGTCGGCTGTGACCGGTCGCTGCCACCAACCGAGGGCCGCGACCACTTGAGCGATGGTCGCGTCAACGACGCGCACATCGGCAAGCTGCGCGAGGATCGGCGCTTCCCAGGTCTGATCGCCAAGGTCAGCCTGTGCCCACAGGCATTGCACCAGCTTGGCTTGAGCTTGCGGCGCCGGCCATCAGCGAAGGTGCCGTCGCTTCGAATGCATGGGCAGCAGACGCATTCAAGCAGCCCTCGAATAGCTCGACGCGACCTCGATGGCGCGGACCACAGCCTCGGGTCTTGGGCCGCTGGGCAACAGGGCCGAGAGCTCGAGCTCGTCGTAGGCGGCCCTGGTCAGACGGGCCGCCCGAGCGGGGCTCGATATTCGGGTTCCGCCGACCAGCCGGAGCTAGGGGGTCGGACCCGGGGCGCGGAGGCGTCGCTGCATCCCTGAGACGGCTCGATTGGTCGAGTTTCGGCGGACTTGGGTCTGTACAAAGGCCCCGACTTGTGCATACTTGCGCGTGTTAGCGGTCCGACGGCGCCAGAGACCAACGATACTTACACATGCCCATAGGAGGAGGATGTGATGCGCTTTACTATGCCCAGGACGATGCTGGCGCTGTGCTCGATCGCAGCTCTTGCGGTCAGCGCGTGCGGCAGCTCGTCTGCGACGCCGACTACCCCGGCGGCGACGCAACCGGCATCGACCGGCGTTCCGACGGCGGTACCGACAGCGACTCAGCCCAGCGGCACCGTGGTGCTCTCCGGTTGGGAGTCGTCCACAGCCGAGGGCGACGCTCTCACGAAGACCCTGCTGTCGTTCCAGGCTGCCTATCCGAACATCAAGGTCGACTACGAGCCGATCGCCGGCGACTACCCGACCGTAATGGCGGCGAAGTTCGCTTCACACGACGTGCCCGACGTCATGTACTTGAACGCCGACGTCGCGCCGGATTGGATCAAGCAGGGGTTGTTCGCCCCTCTCGATCCATACATCGCGGCCTCCAATTACGATGTCAGCAAGTTCTACCCCGGCTACGCTTCCATCTTCAAGGGCGCCGACGGCAAGACCTACGGTCTCCCCAAGGATGGCAACACCATCGGTCTGGCCTACAACACTGACCTCGTGCCCACTCCGCCCACTACTCTCGACCAGCTGGTGACGCTGGCTCAGAGCCTCAAGGGCAAGGACGGACTCAAGGCGCCGTTGTGCTTGAACTCGGCCCTCGATCGCGGCCTCGCCTTCCTCTATGCCCAGGGCGGCTCGCTTGTTGCCAATGACGGCAAGACTGAGACGATCGACTCGGCCGCCTCGGAGACGGCCGTCCAGTGGTACATGGACCTGTTCAAGAATGGACTCGGCATGACCGCGAGCGACCTCGGCGCCGGCTGGTGCGGCGATGCACTCGGCAAGAAGTCCGCGGCCATGATCTTCGAGGGTGGCTGGCTCGACCCGGCCATGAGCAGCGCGTATCCCACTGTCAAGTACGCGTGGGCTCCGTTCCCGACCGGCTCGTCCGGCAGCCCCGTGACCATCTCCTACACCGTTAGCTATTCGATCCCGGCCGACGCCAAGAACAAGGATGCCGCTTGGGTGCTCCTCTCCTGGCTCACAGGCGTGCAGGGCATGACCCTGTGGACCCAGGGCGGCGTCGCTCTGCCGGCCCGTTCCGACGTTCCTGCCCCTAAGGGCAAGGACGTGCTTGTGGCCATGGGATCGGTTGCCAAGCCTGGATCCGGCTTCGTGCCCGGTTACGCGAACATCCAGAAGGCGTTCTCGGATGCCTTCACTAAGCAGATCCAGAACAAGACCTGGAGCGGTGCCGCGGTCTGCACGGCTACGGCCGCTGCGATCAAGTCGGCCGTTGGCGGCTGAGTTCCGATAGCCAACCTGAAACCACGCTAACCGGCCTGCGCGAACGCCGAGCCTTCCTGGCCGGCGTTCGCGCAGGAACGTCAAGCTAACGGAGAAGGTCGATGGGGGTCATCACCGCGGCTCGACCGGGCTCTCCAGTGACGAAGCGAAGGGGAATCGGGCAGGGTCGCGAAGCCATCACCGGCTATCTGTTCATCGTCGTGCCGATGGTGCTGTTCCTGGTGCTGAACATCGGCTCGATCTTCTATTCGCTGTACATCAGCGTTTGGCAGTGGAACATTCGGTCAGGACCGGAGACGTTCCTCGGCACCAAGAACTACCTCAAAGTCCTGGGCGATCCGATCTTCCAGCAGGCGGTGACCAACACCCTGTACTACACGGTTGTGTGGGTGCCACTGGCTATGGCCCTCGGGCTGTTCCTGGCAGTCCTGGTCAACCAGAAGATCCGCGGCCAGACGTTCTTCCGGGCGGCCTTCTACTTTCCGGCCATCGCCAGCTCTGCCGCCATCACCGTGCTGTGGATATTCCTTCTTGCACCGGACGGCCTGTTCAACGCGGCCCGGGCCGCCCTCGGTATCAATCCGCTGTTCTCGTTCCTGGGTTTCACAGATTCCCAGAACTGGCTGGGCAACTCATCCACCGCGATGAACTCGATCATCATCCTGAACGCCTGGACCACCTCCGGGACGTTCATGCTCTTCTACCTGGCCTCGCTTCAGGCGATAAGTAACGAGGTCTACGAGGCGGCCGCGATCGATGGCGCGAACGCCGTGCAGGCGTTCTGGCACATTACCTTCCCCCTGCTGAAACCGGCCCACTACTTCGTTGCGACCGTCGCCGTCATCGGTGGTCTCCAGCTCTTCGACCAGGCATATCTGGCAGGCGGGGTCGACGGAAGCCCGGACAACGCGATGATGACGATGGTTCTGTACCTGTACCGCAGTGCGTTTGGGGGGGCGTTTAACTTCGGCTATGCCGCGGCCGTCGGGATCCTTCTGTTCGCGCTGATCTTCTCGGCCACGCTGCTGCAACGCCGCCTGTTTGGGACGACCCCCGTATGGTGAGGCTCGGACGATGACCGCAGCTCTTGGTTCCTTCGAGCCGCGGCCGGCGCCGGTGGTTGCGCCGGTGGTGGCACCGGTCGGCGATCGCGGGGTGCGCTGGCGGCGCCGTCTGGCAGTCTTCCTGATGGTCGCCTACGCCGTGCTGATGTTCGTTCCGTTTCTCTGGTCGGTGGTCACGTCCTTCAAGACGCTGCCGGATGCGGTCCAGATGACCTTCCTGCCCAACCCATTCACCACGGCAGGCTGGGAATTCGCGTTCAACAAGCTCAACCCGGCGCTGCCGACGTTGTTTCTGAACAGCGCGGCCATCGCGGGCGTTGTCACCCTGACGAACCTCGTCCTCGGGAGCCTGGCCGGCTATGCGTTCGCGCGGCTCCGGTTCCCCGGTCGTGAGGTGCTGTTCCTCGTCGTGCTCGCGACACTCATGATCCCGGATCAGCTCCGGTTGGTGCCCGTCTACCTGATGCTGAATGGGCTCGGTCTGACACGAGGGTTCGCGCAGTACATCGGCCTCGTGACGGTGATGGCCATTTCCGGTACCAGCATCTTCTTTATGCGTCAGTACTTCCTTACGATCCCGCGGGATCTGGAAGAGGCGGCGCGCATCGATGGAGCGGGTTTCTTCACGACATTCCTGCGAGTGATGCTGCCCCTGGCGGGCCCGGCCCTGGCTACGGTTGCGGTGCTGACATTCCAGGGGACATGGAATAGCTTCTTCTGGCCCCTGGTCATCCTGGGGGACCCTGCCCACCGAACCTTGCCGCTCGGCCTGGCGGCATTCCGGCTGGCGGGAGGCTTCACCACGAACTGGCCGCCACAAATGGCTACGATTGTCATGGCCACGGTGCCAATCCTGGTGCTTTACCTCTTCTTCCAGCGCTACTTCGTCCCCAGCGTCGCCAAGACAGGCCTGACGGGTTAGGTCGATCGTTCCTTGAGCGCCCTCTCGCCATCCGAATCGGCCAGACGACGTTCGGTCGTCAAGTCCGACCGTCCGCCTGCACCTCGCCTCGGCGGCGCGATCCGCGCGGCCGGGGGCGATTTCTATCACCACAGCCTGAGGTTGGTAGCGGCCAACCTCGTGTGGGGTCTGATGTTCAGCGTGGTGCTGCTCGGGGGGTTGGCCTGGCCGCCGATCCTGCTGCTCAGCCCGCTGCTGACGCTGCCCACGATCGGCATCTTCCGACTGGCCGCTCTCATTCAGCGTGATGAGTTCGTCGCCCTGTCCGACGCTTTCATTGCGTGGCGCCGGCTCGGGCGCCGAGCGCTGGCCATGGGCACGGGCCTACTCCTGTGCATGCTCGTCTTCGGGACGAACATCTATCTCGGCCTCTCACGCGGCGACTATCCCGGTCTGGCGCTCGCAACCATGGCACTTTGGGGATTTGTCGTTACCGTGGTCTGCTCTTGCGTGCTCTGGCCGCTGGCTGCCGATCCCCGACGAGAGACACTCCCGGTTGCCGAAATAGTCCGGCTAGGCTTCCTACTCGTGATCGCGTTTCCCGTGCGTTTCGCGCGCCTTGCCCTTGTCGTGGCTGTCATCATGATCATCAGCGTGCCCGAGTACGCTGGGCTCGTTTCGGTTTCAGTCGCGTTTGTGGCGCTGCTTGCCGCTCGGTACGTCTTGCCGGCCGCCGATCGATTTGCGCCGCCCCCGCCCATCGCAGACCCGGAGACTCAGCCGGCTGAAGATGGCGACGGCCATCTCACTTCGGCCATCGGTGCCGCCCGGCCGAGGTAGCGAAACCTCGGTCTCAACTCCCGCTTAGCTCACGCTCGCGCTAATCGATCCCTATCTAGCCCCAGGCGGGGCTCGCCTTATCGCGCTCGCGGAGGGTTCACCAGTGACATTCGGATTTCGAACACCACGGGCCGGCAGCCTGCCGCCGGCCGCCAGCCGCCGGTTCGAGGCGATCGCCGTCACTCGCGACCTCTGGAGCGATCCGCAGGTCCGGTGGATGCTGGCGGCAGTAGCCGCGACCGGGGCGCGTACCGCCATCATCGGTCTTCGTTCGTCGCGCGGCCGCGTGGCGAGCGACGCCGGCTCGTTGGATGTTCGGGCCCACGCCAGGGTGACCACCCTCGCCGAGCTGCTCGACCTGTGGTGGTCGGAAGGCATACGGCCGTCTGAAGGCGTCGTCCTGGGTGCTGCGGCGCTGCCTCCACAAGAGGCGAGCGCGGCCAGCGATGGCACCGACGGTTGCGAAGGCGGGGAGCCGACATGGCTGACGGTTACGCCGGAGTCGGCATGCGCGGTCGTCGCGGATCAGCTCCTGCAGCGGCAGCGGCAGGAGCTGCCGGCGATCCCCGCCGCGTCGTCGTGGACCGTGGTCATCGATGGCGTCGACCCGGCCCGCGAACCCGCTCGCGACGTTCGACTGGCGATGGTCGACGGTGTAACGGGTACGCTTGGCAGCCCCCTGGTCGAGTATCCGCCGGCCCGACATGAGGTCTACGTCTCCGGTGTCTATACCGGCACTGGCGCCAGCACTGACATGCTCCGCGCCCCTGATTGGGCGCGCATTGCCGGCCGCCTCGACGATCGCCAGCCCGTGCGACGGATCGTTGACCTGCGTACCGGGCTCGTTCATCACGAGCTTGCGACCGAGCTTGGCCCCGTCCGCGCGGTTTCGTTTGCCTCGCGCGCTCGGCCGGGCGTCGGCGTCCTGCGGGCGGGAGGTAAGGGGGCCCGGCGCCGACGCGGCGGCCCACTCGTTCACAAGCCTGGCTCCGATCGACCGACGCCACGGCTGGATGAGACCGGGCGCGGGGCGACGATTCGGCTGGACGCGAATTCAGGCGGCGCCGCCGTCGCGGCGCGGGATGCGGAGTCTGGTAGCGGCGAGAATCGTCGGCTCGACCGGTACGTTGCCGTAAGTGTGCGCAACCGCCGCACCCCAAGCGAAGCGGCTGTGGCCTCCTTCCTCGCCGAGGCCCAGGAGATGGGGTTCGACCGGCTTCTCGCCGAGCAGCGCTCGGTGTGGGCCGCGCGGTGGGCGGAGGCGGATATCCGGATCGAAGGCGACACCGAGATGCAGCGCGCCATCCGATTCGCGTTGTTCGAGCTCATGGCGCATGTGCCGGATCGCGGCGAAGCAGCGGTCGGACCGCGTGGTCTGACGGGCGACAACTATCGCGGGCACGTGTTCTGGGACTCGGACATCTTCGTCCTGCCGTTCCTGGCGGCCACGCATCCGCCTGCCGCGCGGGCGATGCTCGAATACCGGGTCCGCCGCCTGGACGCGGCTCGCGCCGCTGCGCGGGAGGGCGGGTTTGCAGGCGCCTGGTTCCCGTGGGAATCGGCCCAGGATGGTCGCGATGTGACCCCGACCTGGGTAACAGACGGGGATGGGAGGCCGCTGCGGATCTGGAACGGCGAGCGCGAGCTACATATCGTCTCCGATGTGGCCTGGGCGGCGGCGACCTACGCCGACTGGACGGGCGATCGGGCCTTCGCGGCAGGTCCCGGCGGGGAGCTTCTGGTCGAGACGGCGCGCTTCTGGGCGTCGCGCTTCGACCGCTCGGCCGACGGCTCGGCGCACTTGCCGGGCGTCATCGGACCCGACGAGTATCACGAGCTTGTCGACGACGACGCTTTCACGAACGTCATGGCCCGCTGGAACCTGCGGCGAGCGGCCGCCTGGGGAGACGGCCCCGGTCGGGCAGGTGGGGGAGGTGCAAGTCCGGTCACGGTCGGGACGGGGGAGCGGTCGGCCTGGCTTGATCTCGCCGACCGCATCGTCGACGGGTTCGATCGGGCCTCCGGCATCTACGAGCAATTCCGAGGCTTCTTCGGGCTGGAGCCGGTCAAGATCGCCGAGCTCGCGACGCGCCCGATCTCGGGCGACGTATTCCTGGGCCGCGAACGCACGGCGAGGGCGCAATGCGTCAAGCAGCCGGACGTGCTCATGCTCTATCACCTGGTACCGGACGAGCTCGTGCCCGGGACGCTCGCGGCAAACCTGGACTTCTACGACCCGCGGACCGCTCACGGCAGTTCGCTGTCGCCGGGCATTCACGCGGCCCTGATGGCCCGGGCGGGCCGAACCGAGGAGGCGCTCGCGGCGCTCCGACTGACCGCCTTCTTCGATCTCGACGACGTAACGGGCCGGTCCGCCGATGGGTTGCACATGGCCACGATGGGCAGCCTCTGGCAGGCGATCGTGCTGGGTTTCGCCGGTCTTCGACCTGCGGGCGATGAGCTGACCCTGGACCCGCACCTGCCGGCCGGCTGGTCCGCGCTGGAAGTGCCGTTCAGGCTGCAGGGCCGGCGAGTCCGCGTGCGCATCGAGCACGACCGGCTGGAGCTGCGGGCCGATCGCCCGGTGACGGTCCGCATCGCAGGCTCGGCGCCGGTCGTGGTTGGCCGGGACCGTTCTGTTCTCGTCAGGCGTGGCGACAGTTGGTCCTTGTCCGACTGAAACACGGCGCGCCGTCCGTTTGCCTCAGCGTGCCATTGGCCGCCGCCACCGACGGAGGTGGGCCGACGCGCGGCGACCCATGATCGGCGAATCGGACCCATCGGCGACGGATCTCGGGGTGATCGGGCCTGTGTCTGCGGCCCGGCCCGAACATCCCGCCGGCCGGGAATCGAGAAGACTGACCGCGATCTCCGCGTCGGCGCACGTCAGTCACGACTCAGGCCGGCATGGTGGAGGTTCGTTCGCGGCGCTCACTCGTCGCTGCGTTACCCGGCCGGTCGCATGGCATAGACCCGGCCGTGCTTGAGCTCTAGGTCCTCTAGCTCGGTCGTCGTGCGGACTTCGTATGAGGCGAGCTCGACCAGCACGTCCGTGGGCAGGTAGCGGCGGCCCGGGTCGCCGACCAGGACATCGATTCCGCGGTCCCGCGCTCTGTGCAGCCACGGCAGGACGCGTTCGGCCAGGCCGGCGTCGTACCAGCAGTCGCCGGCCAGGATCAGGTCGACGTCGGGCGGCTTCTCGTCCAGGACATCGCGACGCACGACGGTCACTCGGCGGCCGTTGGCGCGAGCGTTGAGCTCGATCGCCGCGCCGGCGAAGGCATCGATATCGGCGCCCGTCGCCTCGGCCGCGCCCGCATGCATTGCCGCGATCGCGCAAAGTCCGGAGCCGGTTGCCAGGTCGAACACCCGCCGACCGGCCACGGCCTCCGGGTGCGTGCGCAGGTACCGGCCGATCGCGAGCCCGCCGGCCCAGGCGAATGCCCAGTACGGGAGCGCCGCCTCCGGATCGTTCGTCTCGACC
>Ga0208819_1000611_pt1 | contig 24357 bp, 22 predicted proteins | sample June2015DPH_11_1_3_FD_184707 | JGI IMG/M metagenome (GOLD analysis project Ga0208819, IMG submission 184707) | Peatland microbial communities from SPRUCE experiment site at the Marcell Experimental Forest, Minnesota, USA - June2015DPH_11_150... | ecosystem: Environmental > Terrestrial > Soil >...
AAAATATCCCTTTTTAAAAGAAACCGCCGAATACATCAAACCCTTAGACCTACAAATAGATGATTTAACAAGCATGGGCATGGACCAGGTTCTGAAACGTGCCGAAGAACGAGTTAACGAAGCAATAATATACAGAAGCATCAGTAGAAACATAAAGAAAATAGACCTTGAAATACTCTCCTTTCCCGTCGCGATCCTACTTGTAATTGCTACTGAAAACTCTTTTATTAAAAAGAGATATGCGTTGGCAGAGGCAAAGCAAGCATCCAGCGATTTAGTTAATGAACCTAAAGAAAAAATCCTCAAAATAGCCCACGATTTTGATTGGAAAATAAAACTCACGCCCAAGGAAAACTGCGACTCGCCTTTAGAGTTTACCATTAACTTCACGGATTACTTAAGAAACACAGCTCATTTACATGACAAAAAATGGAAACTAACAAACAGCATTCTGTCTAATGGCAATATTTACTTAAACAAAAAAGACGTAGCAAGATTACTGGAAGAAGAAATTCGCAGGCGCATAGAAAAAAGACTAGAAGCGAAGCTCCCAAAGTATCCGCCTGAATTAACTGTCATAGCTGAAAGAGTGAAAAAACTGGCAGCTGAAAGAATTGGGCAGACAGAGACAGAGGAGCTTCCAAAAGTCGTTGTTCAAGCCGCTTTTCCACCGTGCATAAACGCACTTTATGAAGCAGCATCTTCAAGCCATCACCTTTCGCATATTGAAAGATTTACTTTGACCTCTTTTCTTGTTAACATTGGAATGCCATCGGAGAAAGTGAATGAATTGTTCAAAACCTTCTCAGATTACAACGAAAGGTTAACTCGCTATCAAATCGAGCATATTGCAGGAGAAAGAGGTTCCGGAACACGCTATACTCCTCCTCAATGCTCCGTCTTGCAAACGCATGGTGTATGCAAAAACAGAGATGATTTATGCCGCCGAATTTATCATCCGCTTGCTTATTATAAACGGAAACAAAAGCTTGGTTAAAATTAGGCTGATTCATTAGCTAAGATTTATTAGTTTACTACTATAGAATGAGTTAGAACGAGTTAGAGTCCTATGTATTATCAATTAATTGGCAATAGCATGGTCGGCTCCGAAATTGGGATAATTCTTCCCACCTATCGAGAAGCCGAAAACATCTCCAAATTAATTGATGACATTGAGAATCTAAAATTAAACACTTCAATACTCGTTATCGATGATTCAAGCCCAGATAAAACCGCGAAAATCGTGCAAGAAAAACAGAACAAATACAGTAATATTCTTCTGTATGTTAGACCTAAAAAAAGCGGTTTAGGCTCAGCCATAACCGACGGCTTTAAATTTTTTTTATCCTCGAAACAAACACCAAAATACATTGTTACAATGGATGCTGACTACTCGCATGACCCTAAAGCTATCCCACAACTCCTATCAAGCATGTATGAGGCTGATTGCGGAATAGTAATCGGTAGCAGATACTGTAGAGGAGGCAACATAATTGGTTGGCCTTTCACTAGAAAAATAATCAGTCGAATTGCTAACTTTATAGCCAAGTTTTCCCTTGGCTTAAAACTTCACGACTGCACCAGTGGCTTTCGCTGCTACTCCACAAAGTTTCTAAGAGCAACCGTTGGCAACTTGCACAGTCAGACTTATGAAATCCAAATAGAAACCATAAGGCAAGCCGTTCTGAGGAATTTCAACGTAAAAGAAACCCCTATTTTATTTGTTAACCGAAAACGCGGAAAATCCAAACTTACTTGGACTGAAATCCAAAGCTACATAACTTACACTTTAAAGGCAATCTCACGATCATAAGGCTTGGTTAGCCAACACTTATTTTTAGTTATAACAGAATTAAATACTTCTTGGTTGCTATTTTCGATTAAATGAAGGCGCACTTGGTGAAACGCCTTGGCACAGCTAAAACGCTTCTTTTTGCAACTATTCTACTTTTAGTGCTAAGCATAGTCCTCGCCGTCGTTAGCTTATTTCCAATAAATACAGGCGGTAACCAATCATATGTTTTGATTAACGATACTTTTCGTTTAAGTCCAAATGAAATATACAGGGAAGGATTAGGGTCTTTTCATGGTGGAGAAAAAATTTCACTTTTAGTTCAGTGCCCAACAGCTTTCCAAAAAAATTTTTCAATAATAACTTATAATGGCTTGCGCTATTCTAATTTTTCACAATCAGACATTGCCTACTCGTTTACTGCAGGCGCTGACTATTACGAAGCAGTTTTTTTCTCCGAATCACCTAACGCCGGTATGGTTCATTTTCAAGTATCTGTTCAAGAACCGAAAGCCGTCTTTCCATACTCGTGGCTTACAGAAGTCTCAAAAATCATGTTCCTTCTCAGTTTAGGCCTAGTAATACTTGTAATGTTAAAAATAGTATTCTCCAACTCTTCCAAGTTCACGTTAAATATGTCTAACCTACCGTCTCTCAGCGAGAAAAACCGTCGATGCATCTTAGTCTTACTTTTGTTGTCGCTGGTGTTTTGGCTTTTACTTCTTGCGGTAAACGCGAATCCACTTGCAACGTTCGAAAATTGGTACACCGACCATGCTAGAGACTCTTATGTTTCCAGCTTGTTTCTTAAAAATGGTTTTTCAGTTTTTGATGAACCCTTAGGCAAACTAGCAAGCCTTGACAATTCATACTACAAATTCGTAACATGGCCCGAAATGCCTCACCTGTACCCGTTAGGCAGCATTTTCTTGTTCTTACCTTTTGGTGTTCTTCTCCAAAACGGTTTTGACGCGATTTTGGTCTACAAAATTGAGATAGCCATTTTTCTAGTCTTTGCTCATATCTGCCTATATTTTTTCCTCAAAAATTTCTTAAAAAAAGACTTGGTTTGGCTATTGAAAGCTTTGGGAGTTTACATTATTTATGTTACTTTAGTGATTTACGCTGCTGACGGCATGTTTGATTCAGTTGCTTTCCTGTTTTCTCTGTTAGCTTTATCCATGTTTATGACGGAGCGTTATGATTACTTCTTTTTGCTTGTTGCTGTTTCTGTATTTTTTAAGTATCAAGCAGGCATTTTCCTGTTGCCTTTAATTATTGTTGGTTTAATGAAGCTTTTTGAGAAAAACAGGTTAGGCAGTTTACTGAGGAATAAGACTGTAGTTGCTGGAGCCGCTTTAGGAATTGTCAGCGTGTTCACTGCTACATTAAGCGCGCCTTACTTCTTGGCAACTGGACCACAATTGATTATGAACGGTATCAACGCTTTTTCACCCAACTCACAAATCTCATGGACGCTTCAATCCTTCTCGGTTTTGTTGACGCTTGCAGCAACCCTTGCTTTCGCAGTTTACATGCTAAACAAGAACAGTTTGCTTTCATTGTCAGCGCTTTTTATGCTGTTGCCTATTTTTATGCTGCCTTACTTTCAGAATTGGTACTTACCTTTCATTTTCATATATGTGTTGATTCCTCAGCAGAAAAAAGAGTTAGAGGTCACTATGCTATGGTTACTCTTTATGATTGTAGTGCTCTCTTTCGGTGGGGTCTCCTTTAATCCCTTACAGATTTTTGGTGACCTTAAGAGTTTGCTTAAACTCTAACGTGACTATAACAATTTGACGAGGTAGGCGGTATATAGATAAATTTAGGAAGAGTAATCATTATATTCACTTGCAAAGGGGTAAGGAAACATGGAGGCTTCTCGAGACTTCGTTTATCAAAAATTCTGTGAATATTACCGAGATCCCTCTACGGTGATTCCTGCACCTGTTTTGCTTGGTCAAAGAGAATTCGCCTATCTGCTCTTCAAGGAACGGTTTATGGTTAGGCACAAAAGGTTTGAAGGCATCAGTAACCTCAGGTCTGTGCTGGCTGAAACTGTTCCATCGGATGTTTATCATTCTTGCGCTTACTATGAAAACCCAGACTTTGACATGGACAAAAAAGGTTGGCTAGGCGCTGACTTAGTCTTCGATATAGACGCCGACCACATCCCAACATCTTGCAACAAAATCCACGATGAATTTACATGCGCTAAATGTGGTTTTAGCGGGAGGGGCATAACTCCAGAAACTTGCCCTGCCTGTGAAGGAACAAAATTTGAAACCAAAACTTGGCCATGCGAACAATGCATAGACTCCGCTCGAGCAGAGGCTGCCAAGCTAATTGATATGTTGGATAACGATTTCGGTTTTTCTTTAGATGAGTTGCACGTGTTTTTTTCTGGTCACCGAGGATACCACGTACATGTCGAAGACAAAGCCGTCCGGTCACTAGATGCTATGGCAAGGAAAGAGATTGTAGATTATGTTACTGGCCTTGGATTAAGATTGTTCGAGAAAGAACGAGTCAATGCCAAAACTAAGAAGGCAAATGAAAAGTTTCGCCTGCATAACTTTGGTTGGTATAGACGGCTTAAACTAGGTATGAAAAATATTATCGCTAATGGTACAGAAGAAGATTTCAAAAGAATTGGCGTAAAAGACACAGGGCTATTATTGGAAAAAAGACAAGCGATTATAGATCGCTGCATCGATGATGGTTTATGGGGTGGCGTCTTTGGTATCGGCGATGGGACATGGATGAAGTTAGCATTGTATGTCAAGAATCTCCAAGCCGCGAAGATTGACACGGTTGTTACCACTGATGTTCACCGTTTAATCAGGATGAACGGCACCTTGCATGGCAAAACAGGATTAAAAAAAACCGAGTTTCCAGCCAAAAACCTGCAGGATTTTGATCCGTTTACTGGAGCGGTAGCTTTTAAAAAGGGCGAGGTAAAAGTGTTGGTCTCTGATGTGCCAGAGTTTAGGCTGGGTGGAGAAACTTTGGGTCCATACAAGAATGAAACGAAAGAGTTGCCTGTTGCAGCGGCAGTGATGCTTATCTGCAAGGGAAGGGCTAAGGTGGCAAACTAAATGTACAATGAACTTTATGCAGCATGGCGAAGGGAAATTGAAGAGGCTTCGCTTGGGGGTTTACCGCCTGACTTCTACGCTAGAATAGCAGATTACCTAAGGCGCATAAGAGAAGAGAACAGGATGCTTGATAAAAAATCCGTCAAAGTAAACCTGCTAGACCGTGAAGCGCAGAACGCGAAGCGGATGCTTGAGGAACTACTTTGGGCAAGATACAAAAAATTAGTCAAAACAATCACCCAAAGCCAAAAGTTGCCGTCTGAATTGTTAACGGTTGAAGAAGCTGAGACATGTGAGAGTTTTGTCGCTTTCACGGACGCGTACCAAAAGTTCGCTAAAGACCTCATGCAAGGTCAAACTGCTAAAGTGGATGCCGAAGTCAGTCACAAACGAATGACGTTAAGATTCACTAAAAGTATTCCAGCCATTATCGGCTTAGACATGAAGACTTATGGACCGTTTATGGTTGAGGATGTTGCTTCTTTGCCTGTTGAGAACGCTAAAATTTTGGTTAAACAGGGCTTAGCTGTGTTGGTTGAGGTTTCCTAGGTTTTCTGCGGTTAGAGCTGATTTTCCGCTTTTGATTTTTCTCCACAAACCTTGGCTTGCAAGAATAATCAGTGGATAAGAAACAATCCATGTAATCGAGTATAGTGGGCCATAGTAGAAGTGGAACATTTGCACTTGATTTGAGTTAACGCCAAACTCCGTGCCAATAGTGAAGATTGTGGCTATTCGGAGGACATTTATGAAGTAGGTGACGGCTGCGCCAACGATGAAGTATCCTGTTTTGGCTTTCCAAGAGATTGGCATCTGCTGCAAAAACAACAAAGCGACAGCCGTGAAGATTAGGAGGCTTTCAATGCCTGCGCAAGGCCAAGCTATCGAGAATTTAGCTGTTCCCAAAGATCCTGTAACTTGCAAGGTTGGCATTCCGTTTTCTGTTCCAAGCAAAGTCGCGTATCCCATGAAGCCAAGGACACCAGCGGCGAGCATGGCGGTTGTCGGAACCAATAGTTGGAACGGTGTAAATTCCCCATAAGGAAAAACGTTATCGATAGTGTATAGAACTCCGACTAACCCGACAAACAAAGCGGGTAAAGCAAAACCAGCTAAACCCTTTTTCCCAAAATAAAGGAAAACGGTCAAGCAAAGGAGAACTGAAAAAACAAGATACTCAACCGCAAGCGGCATTGAATAAGGAAACGCTACCCCGTTTTGCACGGCTGCGTTTGCGATAGCAGAGTTTACCCCAAAATAATATTCCGAAACTACGTACAACGTAGGAAGCAACAAGACTATAGCGACAGCGAGAAGTCCTGTCTTGTTGTGCTTGCTAATTTTTGGCTTAATGTTTTCCCAGCTGAGAATGAACTCCAGCGCCATCAGCCAAATAAAAAATAATTGGAAGGTTCTGCCCTTCCACATTAACTCAAACGAATACCGAGTACTAACCCCAAGGTAGGAGTCAGGTAGGCTAAGCCAATATAGCACAGCTAGCGGAGCGGCGAACGCAAATAAGGGTAGCAATTTGATGAGGATATCTGAGTGGCGTTTTATTTTTAGAAAAATTTCTGATGTCAATGTATGTATTCATACCTACAGGCTAATATAATGAAGATTGCCTTGGGTTTAAAAAAGAGTATGCCTTTCTGCTGATTCTATGTTGCAAAGAATTGACCTACAGATTCATTTAGGCGCTAGTTCAATTGGCTGAAAGCCTCAAGTTTTTAGCAGATAGGTTAAAAAGTATAAGAATGCGTATGTTTCTTTTATGCAAAGCTGGTAGTGAACAAAGTGAACGTTCCTAAAGAAGTTAAAACTTACTGTCCAAAATGTAAAGTTCATCAAATTCACAGTGTAACCCTCTACAAGGCTGGAAAGCGAAGAGCCTTAGCTCATGGCGAACGCCACCACGAAAGAGAAAAGAAGGGTTACGGTGGACAAAAATATCCACTTCAAAGAGAATTCGCAAAAACAACCAAAAAGCAAACCCTGCGCCTTAAATGCAAAGTTTGCAATTATATGAGGCACAAAGACGGTATTCGACTCAGAAAACTAGTTATACAATAATCATGGAGAAAAAAGTCATGTCTGAATGGAGCAAACTTATCCCAAAACCAAGAAGCGTCTTCCTCAGAGTCAAATGCACAAAATGCGGCAACGAACAATTACTCTTCAGCAATGCTGTTAACAAGATAACCTGCAACGTATGCGGAGAAACATTAGCTGAGCCATCTGGCGGAAGAGCAAAAATCAAAGGCGAAGTACAAGCCGTTCTTGAATAAGGGATGAACCTTGAATGGAGGAGCGTAAGCCCGAATGGCCAGAAGCTGGCGACCTAGTAATCGCTACGATAGAAACCGTCACGGATTATGGTGCTTACGCTAAACTTGACGAATACGACAAAAGAGGATTACTTCACGTCTCAGAGATTTCATCATCCTGGATAAGAAACATCCGCGACTTTGTCCGTGAAGGACAAAAAATGGTTCTAAAAGTTCTAAGAGTAGACTTAGAAAAAGGGCACATCGACCTATCCTTAAGACGAGTTACTAAAAGGGAAAGAATAGAAAAAGTACTCTCATGGAAAAAAGAAAGAAAAGCCGAAGCATTACTTCGTGAAGTCGCAGAAAAAGTCGGCTTAACCGACGATGAAGTTTACGAAAAAGCAGGCGCAATAATAGAAGAAAAATTCGGTTTATACGAAGGCTTCGAAAAAGCAGTAATCGAAGGACCAGAAGAACTAGTGAAAATAGGCGTACCAGAAAACCTCGCCAAAGTCTTCGCTGAAGTAGCAAAAGAACGCATCCACGTAAAAATGGTAAAAGTAAAAGGCGTCCTCGAAATCCGCTGCATGAAACCCAGCGGAGTAAAAATAATCAAAGAAGCCTTCCAAGCAGCCAAAGCTGAGAAAACAAAAGATGCAGACATAAAATTCTACGTTATCGCGGCACCAAAATACAGCATCGAAGCATTAGCTGAAAACTACAAGCGAGCCGAAGATATCCTGCAAAAAACAGCACAAAGTGTCATCTCAAGCATCACAAAAGCAGGCGGGCAAGGCACTTTTAGAAGGGAAAAATAATTGGTTTGGCAATTACGCAAATGTGTAAACTGCGAAAAATACACACTAAATAAAAACAGTTGCCCTTACTGTGGTGGGCCAGTCAGAATTCCGCATCCACCCAAATTCTCCCCAGACGATAAATACCTAAAATACCGAATGGCAATGAAAAGGAGTAGCACAACACAATGAAAGAAACCTACATCAAAGAATTCTTACAAATCGAACCAAACAATCCCATTCTCATCGAAGGCCTTCCAGGTTTAGGACTTGTAGGCAAAATCGCCCTTCGCTACATGATCAAACAGTTAAAAGCCAAAAAAATTGCTTATCTCTACTCACCTCACTTTCCATACTTTGTCCTAGTCAACAAAAAAGGCAACGTTCGCCTCTTAAGAGGCGCATTCTACTACTACAAAAACCCAAACGGACCAAACGACATAATCCTATTCACTGGCGATAGCCAATCCCAAACAATCGAAGGCCAATACGAAATCGCTGATCAAATTCTTGCCTTCTCAGAAAAATACAACATAAAAACAATAGCAACAATCGGCGGCTACCGAATGGAACCAAAAGAAAAACCCAAAGTCTTCATAGCAGCAACCTCGCAGGAAATCCTAGACAAAGCACTACAAGCAGGCGCAACCCTGAGCACTTCAGGAAGCCCCATTGTTGGAACTGCAGGATTAATACTTGGTCTAGCAAGATTCAAAAAAATCAATGCCCTCTGCCTGCTTGGCGAAACACGTGGTTACCTGCCTGATCCTCTTGCGGCAAAAAGCGTTTTAGAAGTTTTAAAATCAACCTTCAACTTCGACTTAGACTTAACGGGAATGAACGAGGAAATTGCCCGAGCAGAAACAATGGTGACTCGCCTGCAGCAAATTGAAGAAAAACGAGCCTTGCAAGCTGAACAAACACGAAAAGAAGAAGATAAAAAGACCACTTACATATCTTAAGCAAAGTTTTTCTTTAATATATCAACAGTTTTTTGGGCTGCTGTGCCATCGCCGAAAGTTGACGCACAGGGCAACTCAACTTCCTTTTTAACCGTTTCTTCCATGGCTGCCAAAATATTTTTCTTGCCTGTTCCAACTACTTTAGCGAATCCTGTTTCCACTGCTTCCTGCCTCTCAGTTGACAAACGGATTACCAACACTGGTTTTCTTATGTCTGGAGCAGTGGCTTCCTCTTGAATACCACCTGAATCAGTAATTATCAGTTTACAATTTTTCATTAAAATCAAAAAGTCCAAGTATCCCAGCGGCGGAAGAATCAACACATCCCTTAATGCTTCCATTTGAGCAAGCATTTTATTTTCTTGGAGTCTCCTTTTTGTGCACGGGTGCACCGGATAAACGATTGGAATTGGGGATTCATGAGAAAACATCCATAAAAGACTCAAGAACCGACACGTCATCAACGTTTTCCGCCCTGTGAGCCGTTACTAAAGCGAAAGTGTCGAAAGGAATTTTTTCCATTATAGCTGATTTTTTTTCGGCAATTGGCAAGTGCTGAATTACAGCGTCTATAGCCGTGTTTCCTGTCAGGTAGATTTTGCCCCAAACATTCTCTTTCAAAAGATTTGCTTTCGCTCTCTCTGTTGGTGCGAACAAGTATTCAGATATGTGGTCAGTTAAGCGTCGGTTATGTTCTTCAGGCATGCGAAGATCAAAGCTTCTTAAACCAGCTTCCACGTGCCCGATAGGAATCACCCGCTTATTAGCTACTAAAGCTGCTGCCAAAACACTGTTTGTGTCACCTTCAACCAAAACAATTGAAGGCTCAATCTTCTCCAGAAACTTGTCCATTTGCGTCATTATTTCTGCTGTTTGTGCTCCAGGTGAAGAGGTTTCAATTTTGAAAGAGTAGTCTGGTGTTGGTAGCTCGAGGTTTTCGATGAATTGCTGAGCCATGTTGTAATCGTAGTGTTGGCCGCAATGGACAAATGCTGATGGGATTTTGGTTTTGTTTAAGGCTCTGATTATTGGAGCCATTTTGATTATTTCAGGTCTGGTTCCTGCAACAACTACTACAGGCTTCATCGCGCTTTGTCTCGTTTTTGTTTAGGTTTTCTTTAGGCATCCTTCTCTGGGTTCATAAATTGTGCCTTCACGTAGCAATTGGCTTATCATGCGTTCAATTTCGCCTCTCGGAATCTGATGCTTGGTTTCCAGTTCGTTGACAAGTGCGTTTTTCTCAACTATGCCTGTTACTTTTTCCATGTCCATTAGCACTGAAAGTATAACGTGGAGTCTGTCTCGGATGCTTTTAGGTCTTCCAGTCATTATTAAGTCAATATCCACTTTGTATGAGGACAAGTCGATTCCAACTTCTTCCAAAGACCTCTTCATAATGGCTATGGCTGCCTCTGCATCTTCACCTGTCACTTCCTTGCGCAATGCAACGCGTGCTCTGGCTTCTGAGATGCGGACAAGTGATTCTAGTTGGCGTGCAGTTATTGCCACTGGTGAACCTTCCGTTTCACTTGCAGAGCGCATAGCCAAGTAAAAGTCGCTTAGCCGCTTTAGTGCTTCATTGCTAAGTACTGGCTTAATCCCTCTAGCATAGCTAACATATTTCCGCAGCAATTCCGGGCCCACCTGTGCTTCTACAGGGCTTGCTCCTCTTCTGTGAAGTTCCAAGATGTGGTGAGACATTTTTCCATCTGCTTCTTTATCGGGCACATCTCGTAGCACGAAAATCAAGTCAAAACGTGACAAGATAGTGACTGGCAGTGAAATGTTTTCGGCAACTGTTCTGTTGGGTTCGTATCTACCTAAGGATGGGTTAGCTGCTGCAAGTATTGCAGTTCTAGCGTTTAATGTGGCGACAATACCTCCTTTTGCAACTGAAACCGTGTGCTGTTCCATGGCTTCGTGTATTGCGACTCGGTCTTCTGGCCGCATTTTGTCCATTTCGTCGATGCACGCGATTCCTTTGTCAGCTAGGACGAGCGCGCCTGCTTCAAGGGTCATGCTTCCGCCTTTTTCTCTTACTACTGCAGCGGTTAAGCCAGCGGCGGTTGTTCCTCTTCCTGACGTGTATAACCCTCTTGGCGCTATTCTGGCAACGTACTGGAGCAGCTGCGATTTTGCAGTCCCAGGATCCCCGATCAGTAAAGCATTCATTTCTCCTCTAATGTTTATGTCTGGGAGGCTTTTTGATACTCCGCCGAAGAGCAAATACATTATTGCTTCTTTTATGTGCTCGTAGCCGAAGATTGATGGCGCTATTGACTGTATGATTTTCCTGTGTACCCATGGGTCTTGTGAGAGTGCGTGGATTTTTTCTTCTTCTTCAGGTGTGGGCGGTGATGTTTCTGGTTCTTTACCAAGCACTTCTACTGAGTTAGCATCAAGTTGAAGGATGAATGTTCTGAGTTTTCCCATTCCCATCAGTGAAGGCGCAAAAGCGCGAACGATGCCAACTATGGAAATGTGGTCTCCTGGTCTTGCAACATCAACTATGTCGTCTCCGACAAGTTTGACGCTTAATGTACGTGGTAATTGCCCTGGAGGTAAATCTTCAGGCTTTTCCTGTAGCCGAAGGTCTTGTGAGTCTATGAATGTTGATTCTTCTTGGACAAATTCGAATGGCCCATCTCTTCCACAGTCAGGAGCTTGGCATATGGCTGGTGCTTTTAGGAATTGCCCTGTTTGTTCAACTTGGTTCATGGTCCCGCAGCGTTTGCATTTGAAGGCTGCTTGCAGGACCATCGGTCGAACTGATGTGGCTCTGACAATTATGCCTTCAACCATGACTAGTTTTGCCATTTGTCTTGAGCCGAGTTTTCTGAGTTGTTCTTTGCCGAGGAGTTTTACGATTCTGACTATGACTTTTTCTATTTTTTCCGCGTATTCTGCGTCTTCGATGCGCAGTTGTTCGTAGGCTCCTTTGCCTGCATGCTGCAAGTATTCTTCTGGCTTGTTGAGTAATAGTTCAGCGAGTGCTTGGTCGAATCCGTAAAGTTCTACAAAATCAATTACTATTGAGTTTTTTCCTGTGATGGCTAACTGAGCGATTCTTTGGCGGTACTTTTCTTTCTTAAAAAACTCTTGAAAAAGTTGTTGCGGATCTACTGTTATTTCCTTAGCCATCGTTACTTATCTCCTTCATTTTCTAGTATGTTTGTTTTCCACCGGGAGATTAATTTGACTAGTTGCTCGTAAAGGATTTTTTCTTCGCTTGTGAGTTTTTTTAGAACTTGATCAGTTTGACTTGGTCCAGCGGATAAGGAAACTATTTTTTTGAGCCTTGAATTTACTATGTCTTTGGCTAAATGCTTGGTTTTCTCGTACTCGTTTATTTTTTCGGGCTGTTTTGATATTTCTTCTTTTATTGTGGCTAGGTAGCGTCTAAGTTTAGGGTAAAAATCCTCTGGCAGCTCAGAAATTTGACCTGGGATTTGTACGCCTTCTTTCCATTGCACCTTAAACAGTTTGGTTGCATCCAAAACGTCGTCTTCTCGGAAATGAACCATTCCTGAATTCGCTAACTCTTTTGCCACCCAAAAATAAACTTCATACTCGTTTCCCTCATCAAAGGGACCAACCGTTAATCCAGCAAGCTTGATCTCAGGGCAGTTCCTGTTAGCCACAATCTTAACCAATGAGTTTTCAAAGCAGAAATCTAAAGTGCAAATTTTCGCTGCCAAATCCCTTTTCCCTCTCAAGCCCCGATTGTTTTCCCCTTTTGCGGGATTCAACAGATAATAACAAGAACAGTTTTAAGCGTTTGCACTAGAAAAAACAATCCTAAAGACTGCTTACACCTCTAGCGCTCAAATAAGAATATATCCTCTTTATGTAATCTCGATGCTTGTTGATTTTTCTTAATTACATGTTATTACGTGGGAGAGTTACGATTGAAAAAATTGTTCTGTGAGGGAACATGGAAGTTTTTGTGTTTATGGCCAGAGTCCTAGTGTTTTTATGGCATTAGCAACTCTTCCCACACCCAGCATTAACGCTCCAGTGCGCATGTCACTCTCTTCCTTCTCAGCAATAGCGACTACATCGTTGAATGCTTTGGTCATTTTGGCTTCAAGTTTTCTGTTGACTTTTTCCAGTGGCCATTGCTCGCGGGTTAAGTTTTGTACCCATTCAAAGTAGCTTACTGTTACGCCGCCTGAATTGGCGAGGATGTCTGGAATTAAGCAAATGTCTTTTTCGTACAATGCTTTATCGGCTTCAGGCGTGGTCGGTCCGTTTGCTGCTTCAGCGACCATTTTTGCTTTGATTTTGTCGACGTTCTTGCAGGTGATTTGGTTCTCCAGCGCCGCAGGAATAAGCACGTCGCAAGTTAATTCAAGTAGTTCCTCGTTAGTTATGTTCTTGCAGCCCTTGTAGTTCTGGACAGATTTGGTTTTTTCTTTATGCGCTAAAACATCCGTTGGGTTCAAGCCGTCTGCGCAGTAGATTCCTCCTGTGGAATCGCTAACGGCTATTATTTTGCAGCCTACTTCTTGCGCTGCCACTGCTGCATGGTAGCCGACATTGCCGAAGCCTTGAATGGCCACGGTGGCGTTTTTGAGTTTCAGATGGTTGTTTTCTGCGGCTTGTTTTACGCAGTGAATTACTCCTCTACCCGTGGCTTCCGTTCTACCCCAAGAACCTCCGATTTCGACTGGTTTGCCAGTGACGCTTTCAGGTATGCTGTAGCCTTTCATTTGGCTGTAAGTATCCATTATCCATGCCATGGTTTGCGCGTCAGTGTACATGTCTGGCGCAGGAATATCACGGTGTGGCCCCAAATACTCAAAGATTAGACTGACGTACCTTCTTGTTAATCGTTCAAGCTCGTGTTTGCTCATTTTTTTAGTATCAACGCACACGCCGCCTTTTGCTCCACCAAACGGTATGTTAGCGATGGCGCATTTCCAAGTCATCAACATTGCCAATGCGGTAACTTCGTCGAGAGTAATGTTCGGATAGTAGCGGATTCCGCCCTTGAATGGTCCACGCGCGTCCCAATGTTGAACTCGGATGCCGTTGAATACGCCCACGGTTCCGTTATCCATGCGGATGTCGATGCTGACAATGATGGAGCGTTTTGGCAAGCTGAGCATCTTATGTATGCCAGAATCTAACTGTAACTTTTTGGAAGCCAGTTTAAGTTGAGAAAGAGCGACAGTTAACGGTGTATGTTCTTCCGCCATAATACTTCCTTCTAATAAGATTGTTAATTAGGAATAGCTAGATAAGAATTGCCTTCGCGTTTTTTTGTGTGTTTGGTTGATGCTTTTGTATACAGAAGTTCGCCAGTAGTGCTCGGAGAGATCGGTCCTCCATTATATGGATAATTGGTATTCAACTATTGGTTAATTTTGGATTAAACAAGCTAAAAATTAGTTATAATTAAATCAAATCAAAAAAATATGAAAAAGAAAAGAAGTTTAATAGTCTAGGATTTTCTCGACTGCGTCTTTTTCAACTTCGTCGGCTAACGGGATACCTGTAACTTTGGTGGCTATTTCGCTTAGGCTCATCAGGTCGTTCCTGCTAAGCAGGTTAAGTTTCCATTTTCTGTTGCCAGCCATCAGCTGTTTCAATCCAACGCCAATTCTATCATTCAGATATGTGTATACGCCTATGCTTTCTGCTGGGATTTCGCTGAAGCGTTTGCTGTATTTTGATTTTAGTTCTGGTGTGGCTATGAAGAATTTCTCTGGCGTCGTGCCAAAGCGCTCTGCAAAGGTTTTGGGTAGTTTGCCTTCTTGTGAAAGTTGCTTAAAGTAGCTTGCTTTCATGGCTGCAGTGATTGGCGAGCGCCCCATCAAGACAGCCTTAACAAGTGGACCTTGCCCGAAGTTGCTCATGGCAATGGTTTTGAATATGGATGTTTCCTCTATGAAGCCGCCTGCCATGACAAGGTCTGGAACGTACTTGCCTTTCTTCTTCAGTATCTGTGCACAACGGAGCACGATGGCTTGCAGGTATATGGTTGGGATACTCATTTCATCCATCATTGGCACTGGACTCATGCCTGTTCCGCCGCCTGCACCGTCAAAGCTTAAAGCGTCGATTTTTGCTTCTGAAGCGAACTTCATAGTGTATGCTACTGCTGACGGCCTGTATGCGCCTGTTTTGAGGAACACTTTCTTTGCTCCTTGCTTGCGTAGCCATTCGATGTCCTCGATGAACGGTTTCTCTTTTGGAATACCAACTCTGCTATGGCGTTCGAAAGTTTGGAAGACACCTTCTTTGAATGCTTGCTGTGCCACTGGGTCTTCTGGGTCTGGAATGACAATGTAGCCTCGTTTCTTTAGCAGAATAGCTTTTTGCAGGTCTTTGAGGCGTACTTCGCCGCCGATGGCTTTGGCTCCTTGACCCCATTTGCGCTCAATAATATTAACCTCCAGCTTGGATAGGGCATAAGCGTCTATGCCTAGTTTTTGGTCTTCAACGTTAGTTTGAACGATTACGTCGCCGTATTTTCCATCCCAAAACTTCCTAAAAGAATCGACTCTGCGCTTGAGTTCTTTTGATTCTGTTACTTTCCCGTTAGTTATTTTGGCGTCAACATCCATTCCGCAGACATTTTCTCCGACAGTTATTGACACACCTGATAAGGCTGCGCCGATTGCTAGGGCGTCCCAGTTTAAGCGTGCAACGTCTGTTGAGCCGAAGGCGCCTGTCAGGATTGGTAGTTTAAGTGGCATTCCGCCGACGGTTGTTTCGATGTTAACATTTGGGAATATGGCGACTTCTGAGCTTTCTTTGATTCCTTGCGCATCGAAGAGTCCTGCTTGGATACTGAAGTGTGACCAGTCTAAGCCGAAGTTTTTGAGAGCTCCCGCGGTGCTTGAGCCGAATTGTGCTGGTTCCGGGTAGAGTGCTTCTCGTCCTCTGAAGGCTGAAAGGCCGATTTCGCACATGATTGGGCAGTCGCGGATGCATATTGGGCACATGCCGCTGATAGTGCTTGTGTCTTTAACTCGTGTGGTTGTTCCAACTGTTGATTTTCCGTTTAGGTATGAACCGTTTTTTTGTACACGTTCACTCATTTTCTCACTCTTCCTAGTTCCCGCTAAATGCTAAATTGTACACAGTACGATTGTTCAGTATTTAACATTATGCAATAGCATCTATATGCAAAAAAACGCTAATTATATGAAATAAATGTAACAACCGTTCAACGATATACGTGGTTAAAAAAACAAAAAACGCAACATTTAATTAATTATCAAAAGAAAGATTTTAGAATTTTTCAAGGTACTCTTCAAACTGCTTCCTATCCCTCAAACATTGAGGGCAAACACAACTGAACGGAAGATCTTTGGTGGTGCATAACTCATTGTATTTGCAGTCTGAACATGGGAAGTCTTTTCCACAGCGAGTACAGCTTTGGAGAAACACGACTTCACTGTTTAAAATACTGGCGATTGTATCGGTGAGTTTTTCAATATTGTTATAACTTTTTATGGAAAAGACGCCTTGCTCACGATTATAGTCCAAGCCCAAACGTATTAAGAGAATAAACTTTTCTTTTTCAACCCTCGGAAGCTTGAACGCCTTCTTACTTAAAACTACCACTATTTTCGCTTTCTCCCTAATACCTGTTCATTTTAATTAGGAAATCAACCTCTTCAGGCGTGAGCTTAAGCCAAGAAGCCAGTGGGCTTGATTTTTGCTTTTGCAGTATGCTCTTGATGAATGGGACAAAATCATGTTTAGCGATTTCATGGGAAACATGACATTGTGCTCCAATTTTTCCACAGATGCCGTCAAGCATTGTTCTTTTGCCTTTGGTCCAAAACAAAGTAATAATCCGAATCGGCGGCGAAATGTATTCAAAGGGCTTGTATGATTCAGGCGCCACTGCGGCTGCTTCGGATAACGCGTTGTAGAAGTACTTTAAGAGATGCCAGTTCTCTGTTCCGACTCTTCCTCGGAAGACATCGGCTTGGGAAACATAATCGTAGGCGGCGGCAAGCTCATCTGGGTCAGTGTATCGTCTCGGGAGGTTGTCGCTTACTGACATTATAAACTCGTCATAGTCAACGCTCGAGCGGAAAAGTAAAGATGACGCTTCAGCAATTGATTTTGCTGAGAAAAATCCTCTCAGCGTTTCATCCATGCTGAAGTCTTTGTTTCTTGAACTCAAAGCCATGGTATCTTGAAGTGTAAGCACTCGGTTTTCTTCACTTAGGCTTTGAAGGTCGTTTATGACTGACCGCACGTCTCCTCTGCTGTTTTGGGCGATTCTCTCGAGTGCCTCAAACTCTGCTTTGACGTGTTCCAGCAAACAAATTTTCTGCAACAAAGCAATGATAAGCGGTATTCGGATTTGTTGAAATCGTATGAGCAAGCAAACTTTCTTTAGGGGTCTTAGCTTGTCTAAGTCAGGGTCGTTTGCTGCCATTATTACTGGCACAAGGGAGTCCTCAACAATTTTTAATATGGCGCTTACGCCGCCTCTGTCCTCGTTTCCCGCGATGCCGTCAACCTCATCGAGGAAAAGAAGGTTACCTTTGCTTTCAGCTGAGAATGTGTCTAAAGCAACAAAGGAAGTGGCAGGTCCAGCAACCCTGTTTATTGCTTTCTCTGACCTTGTGTCACTCGCGTTCATTTCAATAATGGTAAACCCAAACTCTTTTGCGGCGGCATTAGCCAGTGCTGTTTTTCCCACGCCAGGCGGTCCATAAAGCAAAACTGCCTTCTTACTCCGCCGCTTGCTTTTTAGCCATTCGACAAAAGTAGCTTTCGCTTCTTCATTACCGATTATGTCTTCTATCTTTTTTGGGCGGTATTTTTCAACCCATAAAAGATCATTTCTCAATAGGTTTCCCCTGTGGCTTTACCGAATTTTGCGAATTGAGCAAGCAACGCGCTTAACTGGATGTCGCTGTTGGCGCCTTGTGTTAAGCGGTAATCGTACTCGCCGATGACGTTTGATAGGTCGGCTTTTTGTTCAGGGGTAAGATCGGACATTTTGAAGATTTCCCTCTGTACTTGGCGTATGATTTCGGAGCCTGAAAAGCCGTAGGACCCCATTATTTCATACATTGTTTTCCTCGCTTCAATAAAGTCGCCGAACAATGCTTTTCTAATCATTTTTTGAACTTGTATTGGACTGGCTTCCCCGATAACAAGAGAAACTGTTTTCTCGTCTACTACTCCTTCCTTGTATGCTGCAGCTGTCTGTAACGCGTTTATTGCGTGTCTGAGGTCGCCTTCTGAGTAATCCACTATTCGTTCAGCTGCTTCAGGCAGCAGGTTAACGTTTTCTTTCTCGGCTATGTATTGCAGATGCTCTTTCATCGCTTGCTTGTCAAGTTTCGAAAATCGGAATACGGCACAACGACTCTGGATTGGCTCGATGATTTTGCTTGATTGGTTACATATCAGGATGAATCTACATGTGCGAGAACTGGTTTCCATTATTCTTCTCAACGCCGTCTGAGCAGGTCCAGTCATCTGATCACTCTCATCCAGAATAATTAGCGCAAATGGCACATTGCCAAAGCCAGAGCGGCTATAACGTGAGAAATCCTTAATTCTTTCACGCACGGTATCGATGCCTCTTTCGTCAGATGCGTTAAGCTCTAAGGTGAAGCTTTTCCAGTTCGGACCAAACAATTCATGAGCAATGCACAGGGCAACGGTTGTTTTGCCAGTGCCCGGTATCCCTGCCAATAGCAGGTGAGGCATCGTTTTTGGGTTTCTCATGAAAGCTTTGAGGCTTTCAAGGATGTCGTGCAAGTCTACAACTTCCTTTAGGTTTTTCGGACGGTACTTTTCGACCCACATAAGTGCTTCTTCATTAACTGCCATTAGTAACCCTCACAACAAATTATAAAATAACGTGAGTGCTTTCTTAATTTACTTTTCCTTAGTGCTCAAAGAGGAATCTGGAATAAAAACGACTAAGTTAAGCGAGTGCTAACCGATTTTGCTTCCTACAGCAATTTCCTTCTCAGGCACAAGCACAGTAACGTTTCCTTCACTGTCTTCAGCAGCTAAAATCATGCATTGCGATTCAACACCGGCCAACACGCGCCTTTGGAGATTTAACAGGAAAACGCATTTTTTGCCAACAAATTCCTCAGGCTTATACCACTTAAGAAGACCCGCAACCGCCTGCCTTTTCTCCGACCCAAAGTCAACAGTTATTTTAATTAGCTTTTTTGAGTTTGGTACTTGGGTTGCTTCGATTATTTTTCCTATGCGTAAGTCAAGTTTTTGGAATTCAGTGAATGATATTTCTTCAGCCAAATAATTCACGCTCTAGCGGATAGTTTAGTTTTCATTGATATTTACTTTGCTTTCTCCTGCAAGTCTAATTCTTTCTTTAGTTGCTAACTTGTGGGCTTGTAGCAGTGGCTCTGGAATTCGACTTCTAGCGCAGTGCTTAACGATTTTGATGGCTGTTTCAAGGGACACCATGTGACCGATGCTCACGTAAATGGGTTTGGCACCCTGCTTTGTTGTCACTACGGCACCGATGATTTCGCCTTTATCAACCAAAAAGGTTTCCCCATTCATCTCCACTGGCGTGCCAATCAACCTGCTTTTTGCAGCGCCAATAGAGGGTTTTCCAATCGCAAGACCAAGATGGCTGGCGAATCCACACCTATAGGGATGTGCTAGTCCCTGTGCGTCAACAAGAAACACATCAGGTTGAATCTTCAACTCTTTTATTGCTGCCATCGCAGGCGGAATTTCTCTAAAGGAAAGCAAAGTTGGAATATAGGGAATCTTAACTTGACGTGTTGCAACTTGGGTTTCCAAAAGCTTCAAAGACTCATAATCCAGAACTGATATGGCGCCAACGCCTAAACTCCCCATGTATGAAACGTCAACGCCGGCCACGGTTCTAATTTTTTGCCGTAACCTATCTTCCAAAATAATCTTCTTTGATAAACAAACCTGTGTCTCATGTGCTTTTTTTACTGAAAAATTCTTCGTTAACTTGGGCAATTCAAATGTTACCCTTTTCTGGCTTGCGCTTAGCTGTGCGTTTTGCTGGTTCAAACCGCTTCAATTGATCCTCAAGGGATTTTCTACGAATTTCCAACGTGATGTCGCCGCGTGTAGTTTCGATTATTCTTCTTGCAATGTCAGATTTATGCCTGAGTCCTGGAACAAGCATATAAGCCTCATCAAGAGCCAATAACTGAATGAAAACTTGATCCATGATTTCCAAGCATTCTTCGCCTTTTTTAACTTTTCCTTCACGTAAATTATCTAGTGCTAAGCGCCTGTATTCACCTATTACATCTGCTAAACCAAGCACGTAATCAACCGAAGGCACTTTAACCTCAGCTGGCGTTACAAAACGCGATTCCTTAACTAGCGTCAAAAATATGCGTGCTTCCGAATATTCCTGAAGTGCTGCACTAAACATGCCGCCATAAACAATCTCAGGATAATCCTTAGCTAAATCCTGAAGGCTTGAAATTTTCTCTTTAGCGCTCTTAACAAGTTTTTCAGCGTCAACATACTTTTTTTGATGAATCAGAAGTATCGCTTGTTTGGAGAGGCTTGTTGCTTTCCGCATGCTTTCGTGTGTTTCTTCGCGAATCTTGTTTTTTTGCGTGAGTTCATTTTTTACTTCTTCAATAACAGTTTCTAACGAAGACAAAATTACACCATCTAATAAAATGATTGTTTGGTTATTTATTTCAATTTCCCAAAATTTTAATGTTTACTTGCCTCTGTTTATGGCTGTCAAGAGCCAGACCATTTCTCTATGAGAAGTTTATTGTCTCCTAAGGCGAAGCTTACTTTGACGAATATTGAGTCTGTTACTTTAAATGGAAACATGCTATCTTCCGCTAAGTCTTTGGGAAGGTAGACAAGGTATTTACCGTCCCTCCTTCTGAACAAGCGCCCTCTTCCTTCGCTTACCATAGTAACAACCGCTTGATTGAACAGTTAAAGCATAAGGGCAAAAAATAAGTATTTAAATTTATCCGACCCGCAAATTCTCAAAATACGGCTTCAGTTGATTCCAACCTGAATAGGCTTCTCCAGCTTGCTCAATAATACCACTCTGCTCTCTGGAGCTTCATCAATAATCTTGTACCCAGTCTTCTCCGCTAACTGCCCAGCAAAATCCCTGACTTCGCTGTGCAAAGGCATGCTCTCAAAGCCCAAGCGGAGATTTGAAAAACCAATATGCATGTACGCTTTTGCTTCAATGTACGTGGGATTGGCTTTTTCGACAAGTTTAGCATATTCATCTACGTGGTTCATGTTGTGCTCTTTAACCAGCGTCATGCGAATTACCGTGGGACAACGGAAACTCTGCAATAAACCAAGCGTGTCGTTTAATTTTGCCCAAGCGCTGGGAAATTGAGGACGGCAAACCCGCTTGTATACCTGCTCGTTTGGTGCACATACTGAAATATAGAGTTGCGTGGGTTCTTGGCTTAGTTTTGAAAGTTTAGCTGGCAAAGTGCCGTTGGATACTAGAAAAGTGGTGAAGCCTTTTCGGTGAAATGTTTGAATCAACTCTCCGAGCGGCTCGTAAAGCGTTGGTTCCCCAGTCAAACTTATCGCAACATGCTTAGGCGTTAGGGCTTCTTGAAATTTGTGCCAGTTTGTTTTTGGGTTTCCTTTGTATCCGGTTAAAATTTTCTCTTGTGCCCTCAGGCTTCCCTGAATAATCTCCTCTGGTGAGTCTACTCTTGGAATTTTCATCTCATCCCAAGTAACCTGCAAGTCTCCGCTTTGGGCTCTCCAACAAAACAAGCATTGCTGTGTGCAATAGTAAAGTGAAGGCGACATTTGAATGCACCTATGCGATTTTATGCCATAAAACTTCTGTTTATAACATGGTCTATCATTAACTATAGATTCGTAAAGCCACTTACACCTTTTAACCGCTGAATGATTTCCTACCAAATGGTACTTTTGCTTCTTTAAAGCCCCTAAAAGTGTGGCCGCAGTATTTCTTTCCAAGTTTCCACCGAAATTTGAGTAAACTTAGAAACTTCCCGTCTTTTAAAAATCCTGCGGCTAAAATAAATTTTTTAGCATGAAATCAGTTTTGTTTCAGTTGTTTTTAGCCTATTCAGGCCTTCTATCCAACGGTTAAATGGCAAAGTTTAAAATCATCTCTTAGTTAAATCATCAGTCATTACAGATGTTAATAGCTATCTATCGGGAGAGCAGAGTGGTTTGAATAAAAAAATTGTTGCAGTTGCCCTCTTAGTCTTAATGTCATTTGTTGTTGCGCTTACACCTTCCGACCATGTCTTTGGGCAAAATACCAACCTTGGCGTAAGCATTTTGCAGGTTTCTCCAGCAGGCTCAAATATAAGCAACGGAACAAGCACATTAACTGGACCAGTAGGTTACGCGTTAAATCTTCAAGGAACCATTTACACGTCCAATGGTGCCTACCAAGTGATATTTGCTAACCAAGTTGTTGCCAGCGGCACTTCTGCTGGATATTACGTTAATGCGAACTTTAGTGTGCCTGAGGTTCCAAGAGGCACTTATGCATTAAGGCTTAGAGATGTCCCAGCCAATGTAAATTCGACTGAAGATGATTTCCAAGTTACAATTGTCTACTCCATAAACGCGGTACCTTCACAAGTGCAGGAAGGAAGCAGTGTAGTGTTTAATGTTGCTGTCACTGGAGGAGACCCAACCACGGCCTACAATGCGAACGTTTCTGTTGTGCTTCCAAGCCCACTTAACACAGAATATTCAAAAATACTATCACTAGGGACCCCCAACCAAAAGGGAACCGTAAATGCACAAATAACTTACCCAGACAGTAGCTTTCAACCGAATGGTTCCCTCACCGACTACGCAGGCTCATACACTATCTACTTTAACCAATCTGTCTCTTTGGCCCAAAACCAATTCTCCGTAGGCTTCCTTGATTCAACCACATATCACAGAGGCCAAACAGTAACAATACGAGCGACAGGTTACCAACCGAATCAGGCTGCAACACTGAGCATCACCAGCGTTGCAAACGGTGCAACTCTCGACTCTGAATCACTAACAGCTTCGGCTGACGGCATAATAAGTACAACATGGGTAGTTTCCTCTAATGCTGCAATTGGAGCTTGTACTGTAAAAATAACGCCTCAAGGCACCCAGAAATCGATACAAGACTCACAGACCTTTTCGATTGTCGGATACGCTGTCAAAATTAAAACGGTAAACCTAGCCAGTGAAATTGTTCCTCAGATACGGGTTCAAGCCACAGATGAATCAACCAACACAGCTTACAATAGTACAAGTGGAGCTGATGGCATAGCCAATTTCAATCTTGAAACAGGCACTCAATCTTTGACTGCATTTTGGAACGGCGTTAACGTTGGAGAAACCAACATAACAGTCACAGGCGCCGGTACTTTCAGCCTGCAATGCCAATTAACTGACCTTAAAATCACTGTTCAAAATGAAAACGGAACTTTAATACCATTTGTGAATTTAGCCATTACATACCAATATCAACCGTCAAGCGGTGGATCTTCTCAAATAGGAAACGTTTCAGGTCAAACAGACCCTTCAGGAACCTACACCTTAAACTCCACTCTAACTGGAATAAGCTATACTATAACCGCTTCGTTATACAATATAGTTTTCAACTCTGGTAACAACACCGTCAATGATCTTCCAGCACAGGCACTCTCAGAAGTAGTGATAACATGTCCAAACGAAGCATTAACAATTAATGTAGTTGGTTATGATCAAGCTGCAATCCCTGGTGCACGCATAGAACTTGTTGAATTAACAAGTGGCTTGTTCTACACTGCTTCAACTGACAGCTCCGGATCAGTCACCAGCCAAGTTACCTTTGGAATGTACAGGGTACGAATCTACAAAGACAATATTCTAATTAACGAAACAAACATCGAAGCCTTCAGTGAAAGTCAAGAACAGATACGCTGCACTCTCTACGGCATTCAAGTATCAGTATCAGTCGTGGACTTTTTCGGCCGGCCAATTTCAAACGCTAATGTCACACTAAATGGGCCAGCAACAGAGCGCTTCTCCGCTATAACTAAAGGCGATGGAACTGTAACTTTCAGTAATGTTATTGGTGGCGATATGCAAATTGTAGCGTTTGCTTCAGGAGCACAGAATGATTATCAAGCCGTAACCCTCACTGTTGTTCAGCCAACTTCAGTTCAGATAAAAATTGATAGGTATATTGCTCTCGGGTCACTCTTGATACAAACAAGTTCCCTGATCGCCATAGCCGTAATATTGGTAGCCGTAATCCTGTTCGCTGCCGTGGAAATTTACAGGCGAAAAAGAGTTAAACATACCATTGAAAGCTAAATATGCAATTTCACCCTTGACAAGAAAAAAGTTTATATTGCTTCCAATAAACATAAAGAAAATACAAGGATAAAACATCAACAATTAGATTTTGATTTGAGGTGTATCTATTGGCTCAATCAAAAGCTTGTTCTCCAA
>Ga0208819_1000643_pt1 | contig 23511 bp, 27 predicted proteins | sample June2015DPH_11_1_3_FD_184707 | JGI IMG/M metagenome (GOLD analysis project Ga0208819, IMG submission 184707) | Peatland microbial communities from SPRUCE experiment site at the Marcell Experimental Forest, Minnesota, USA - June2015DPH_11_150... | ecosystem: Environmental > Terrestrial > Soil >...
ACCGTTTTAGCTACCATTAAATTGAAAGAAATCAAAACAATACTTTCTCACGATGAAGTGTTTAAGCGTCTATCCACTAAACTGAAGCTGGAAGTCATAGATCCAATCAAAAAATAGTTCAGCCCAACTCTTGTTGCAAAGCATTAGAAATGATTGGTGCTCCGGCCGGGATTCGGACCCGGGTCTTCGGCTCGAAAGGCCGGAATACTTGACCGGACTATACTACCGGAGCGCTTCGCCTAGAAGCATCAAGCAGAATGCTTTTTCACTCGAATAAACCTTACCCTTCTAGAATGAGGCTTTAGCTAGCTTGGGCTCTCTTGCTTTGGCTTTTTGGTTTAAACAAAAATCCAGTTATCTGCTCAACAAGTTTGCCCTGATTTTTCGCCGTTTTTTCTAGTTCTTCGATTCTTTTTTCTAGGTCGTTTGAGATGATTTTGCCTTCGATTCTGTTTGCTGAGCGGAACATCAGCAGCATTTTGAAAACTTCAGAAATGGCTTTCTCTTGCTCATCAGTGGACGCCGGTTTTATTCCAGCAATTATGGATAACTGGTTCACATAGTGTTCTTTAATTTTTAATTCTGCGTTCACAGATGGGTCAGTTGGAAATGCGATGCTTAGCGGGATTTTTTTAGCTAGTTCGGCTGCTGTTGGGAAACGGATTATGATGTCTCCTCTTATCCATGAGGAAACGAATTCCGTGACAAATCTTCGAATCTCGTTTTGACTGAAAAGTAAAGCAGGATCTGCCTTTGGTTCAGTTTTCTTTTTAATCCTTACACTTATGGCTTTCTTATCGTCAGGTTTATTTTCCATCGTAATCCCCTTCCGCAGTCTATCGATTCTTTCTTCTACTTTTCTTCTTAAGCATACTAGTATTTAAGAAAAAGCGTTAAAATGAGATTTTTGCGGCGGATGGAATTTTGCCCAAGATTTTCGCTGTTGCCTTCTCCACCTTTTCACGGTCAGCTGCATCAGTATATACTCGCAGAATATTCATGAAGCCTTTCAAAGTTTCAAAAATCTTTGAAATCTCACTTAGCCGCTGCAACGTTTTCTCACCCGCTTGGTTTCTGGTGAAAACAGGAATCTCCATAGACTCCATAAGTACCGCGTGGTGATAAGGTACGGACGGCACGGTGGGCACGTCAATTATCACCGCTTCAATGCCAACGCCTGCTTCCTTGGCAATTTCGCTCTGCATTTGGTGCCTGTATGATTCGCGACCAAAAATATTCGATATCACAGTATCCTTCTCGTAGAAAGTTCGCTCATAAGCGCATTTTAGCATTCTACGCCTTTCAAGATTGCCAATTATTCCTTTGGATGCTTCACACTTTTTCAGGGCTGCCCAAACCGTGTAATCATCCAGCGCCAAATACTCTTCAGGCGTCTTGAACGCCGTCAACCCTAACTCACTATTTGCTTTTTCCATCGCGGTCGCCAGCATAATTTGCGCGGCTCTGCCAACACGGTGGAAATAAATGCTCTTAAACGACTCAATCCTAGCAATCATGAACGCTTCCAACGCTGACAGGGCACCGAGTTCTACGGCTAAATTTTCGCCTAAAACATCAAGCGCATGTATGAGACGGAAAACGTCAATGAAACCGTACTCAGCGCCAGTGTGATAAGTATCTCGGACGATGAAGTCCTGCTTGTCAACGTCCACGGCGCTGCTTATTATTTGGTCAAGAAACGCTTTGCTTGGCTTGTGTAGTTTTCCAACGGCAAGCTTTGCTACCTCTTGAGGCTTGTAACCCATCTTTGCTAGTTTATCGCCTACTTCGCTTTTCTCAATAATCCACGAGGTGATGTCCTCATGCGTCTTTTCCAATTCTTTTATCAATAATTGCTCAAAAACATGCGAGAAAGGTCCATGCCCAGCGTCATGAAGCAACGCTGAAATCCTGCACACGTCCACTTCTTCATCGCTTACGACGCTTGAAATGTTAGGGTTCTCCAAAACTTTGCCTGCCAAATACATGACGCCAACACAGTGCTCAAAGCGTGTGTGGTTAGCGCCTGGATAAACGTATTCTGAACCTGCCAGTTGCCTCAGCCGTCTTAGCCGCTGCATTGGATAAGAATCAATAATGTTCTTTTCTGCTTCAGTAATGTACACGTACCCGTGTACTGGATCCTTTATTTCTCCCCAGTAAGCCTTAGGCACAAGCAAGCCTCGCAGTTGTAAGTTATATTTATGTATCTCCCTATAATGTGTAACGCTAACCAGCCGAGTTGAAAAGCATGGGTAAGAAGGGCGTTTTCATCTGCATCGAAGGCTTAGACGGAAGCGGAAAAACCACACAGGCAGTTCTACTCACCGAAAGGCTCTACAAAAGCCACAATGCAATTTACACTACAGAACCTAGCCACGGCAAAACGGGCACTTTCATCCGAGAATGCTGCCTTTATGAGAAAAAACGCTTGCCAACAGCCGCCGAAGCATTACTTTTTGCCGCAGACCGCATCGAGCACGTAGAAAACGAGATAAAACCCGCTTTAGCCGAGGGGAAACTGGTAATCTGCGACCGCTACATTTACTCGTCTTTAGCCTACCAAGGCAGCGCAGGCCTCAGCTTGGACTGGATTAAGACCATTAACTCTCATGCTTTGCAGCCAGATTTCGGCATATTTATCGATGTATCTCCAGAGCGGGTGCTGGAGCGTTTGCAAAGAAAGAAGTCTGTGATGGAAACTTTAGAAACACAGCAAAAAGTTCGAGAAATTTACATGAAGTTCGTTGAGAAAGGTGAACTTATCAAGATTGATGGTGAAAAACCCAAAGATATAGTGGCAGACGCATTGTGTTCGAAAGTTTTGAGTTTACTTGAAACTGTTAAATAACGCTGGAAAAGATAAAGAAAAATAAGTTTGCGGTTTAGTCTTCTCTCCACTTAAACAGTCTAACTGCCAGAATGAAGATTACGGCTGTTATCACTGCAACGACAGCAAGGTCAATTATTGCTCCCATGTAGTTTCCGTAAACCATGACGTTGTTTAAGCCCTCAACTATGTAGAATAGCGGCAGCACGTGTGCGATACTTTGTAGGTAGGTTGGCATGATGCTGATTGGGAAGAAGGTGCCAGCAAGGAACATCATCGGAAACGTCACTATGTTGCCTATTACGCCTGCAGTTTCAGGGTTCTTTGTTACGGTTCCAACGAGCATGCCCAGTGCAGCAAAAAGCATTGGACCCAGAATTAGGAAGGGTATAAGCCAAACGGTTAGAGTTACGTGTGCGCCGAACGCGAAGATTCCTACGCCAACCATAAGTAGAAAGCTGAAAGTCGTCAAGACAATGTACCACATCACTTTAGAGGCTAGCCACTCCATTTTTGTGAGCGGCGTCAGTGACAGTTGCTTGAACAGTTTCGTCTTCTTGTACTCCGAAGATATGTTGACCAGAGAGAACATTGGGCTTACAAGTATGGAAAAACCAATCAAGCCTGGAATCAGAAAGTCAACGTACTTTGTTTGCTGGGTGTTCACAGTTGCCGATGTTAAGCCTATGACCATTGTACCGTTGAACCGTTGCAAGTTAAAATAGTTTGCATATCCATTAACTGTTCCACTTACGATGCCGCTGGTGCTTGATGTTGGATTACCGTATACTGTTACGTTTACCTGATGGCCTGCCAAATAGTTAGCAGAGAAGTTAGCTGGAATAATTATGCCGTCTGATGATGAATGGTCAGCTAAGTACTTTGAAAAGTCCTCTGTAGTATTGACGGTTATGACTTTAATTGTAGTCGAATCGTTGAGTGCAGCCAAAAACTGTGAAGCAATATTCATTTGTGGTGAAGCAAACGGGTCCGTATCTTGGTTTTGGGTATAAACATTGATTGTTCCAGAGCTGTTTCCTGAGAAGATCGCTCCGAAAATCAAGATTAGAATAACTGGAAATATTAATCCGAAGAAGAGTCCAAACTTGTTTCTTAAGTATCCGCGGCTGAAAACCTTGAAGTCTGCAAAGATTCTTTTTCCACTAACCACTTTTAGCGCCTCCGTTTATTATTTGTAGGTTTGGTTTCGTTTTCCTCAGATGCGATTTCTCCTTGTTCGTTAACCATTCCACTGACAAGCTTGACAAATACGTCGTCAAGACTGTCTTGGCGTGTTTGGATTTCTCCCCAGTCCATTTTTGATTGTTCAGCAGCTGCCAAAGCAGCTAACGCATCAATTTTCATTCTTAGGGGTATGATAATTTCTTTTTTGGTTTTATCGTAATCAACTTGCAATTCAGTGTTTGCTCTAATGTAATCCGCAAGTTTTTCGCTTCCGCGGATTTCCAGTCTTTCGCCTGACCCGTGATCCTTTATGATTTCATCCGAGGTTCCCATGGCTACTATGTGTCCATGGTTCATGATGGCTACTCTGTCACATAATTGCTGCGCCTCGTCTAGGTAATGAGTGGTTAAAATTATCGTTTTACCCTTAGCCTTCAATCCCCTAATCACATCCCAGATTGCCCTTCTCGCGTTCGGGTCCAATCCAGTGGTGGGCTCGTCAAGAAAGAGCAGTTCAGGAGTGTTCACAAGTGAGAGAGCAAGCCCTGTTTTCTGCTTTTGTCCTCCTGAAAGGTTGTCGAAGTTAACTTTAGCGGAATCCTCAAGCAAGACTTCCTTTAAAATCTCATCTGGATCAACTTTAACGTTGAAAAGGTCAGCGTAATATATTATTGCTTCCCTTGGAGTGGTTTTTTCAAAAAAAGTAAACTCCTGAGGTATAACGCCAAATTTCTTGTGAAGTTCATAACCATTTTTCCAAGGGTCAAGACCAAGAACCTTCACGTCGCCGCCGTCCTTTTCTCGCAAGCCTTCCAAAATTTCAATTGTTGTGGTTTTGCCTGCGCCGTTTGGACCTAAAAGACCGAAAACTTCACCTTTGTTAACTGTGAAGGAGATGCCATCTACTGCTTTCAAATCTCCATAGCACTTTTTGAGAGAAGAAACTTCAATCGGAATCAATTACATTTTGCTCCTGTTTTTTGTTTCTTTTATACGGCTGCCTTGTCTTTTGCCTTTTCGCGTTTACGGAATTACGCGGTTAGAGATATAATTTTCGGCTATAAAATAAATATCTCTCGCTTCCTTTCCATTGTATGGAAACTAGGGGTTTGCTTTTTTCAAAACTTTCCTTTTCGCGGCTTCATTTATTTTGTTAAAAATTAACAGTGTTAAATCTTCAGGCGAAATGTATCTTGGGCCCCTTTCATGGAAAACTTGAATTTCAAAAGTGTCTTTGCTAAAGATGGTTCGGAGCAGGTAATAATCAAACTTTAATGCAGTCTTCTTTTCTGCATTGCCCTTGTAGTAGCGTATGGCACAGAAGAAATCCATTGTATGCAAATGCTCTTTCGCCAGCAGGTTTATTGCTTTTTTTACTTCTTCTTCATCTATGTAGTTGAAGCTTTTAGCCTCAGCCAAGCCTAACTCGAAAATTAATTTGCATTCTGGTATGGTCGGATTAGCGACTTCTTCAAAACTTAATTCCTTTCCATTTAATTCATAAAAAACTTGGATTAGCCTTTGCTGAAGCTGCTTGCTCGAGATAGTCGAATTAAAGCTCTCAACCATGTGAATGTTTGAGGGGAAATTTTCATAAAAACCCAGCGTCACGACATTCCTGCTCAGGCTTTCTTCATTTTCTGTATTTTATCGAGGCTGTTTAGCAATTCAGATAGTGCGCTGGTGAGCTTTTGCAGTTCGTCAACGTTTTCGGTTTTTTCGATTTTGCCTTGTATATCTTGCATCTTCGCCAAGAGTGTTGCTTCGAGTTTATCGTAGACTGTGCTGGCTGCGGCTTGTTTTGGCGGTTCTTCACCTTCTTTAACTATTACTACTTTTTTTTCATCCTTTGCGCACCACAACGTGCCATCTTTTAATCTGAAGAGTGGGGAAGCGCAGACTGGGCATGACAGGTCGGTTAAAGTGTTGCCTTGCCTTAGCAAGTCAGCCATGCGCTTAATAGGTGTATCTTCTTTTTTTTCTTGCATTAGAACCCCAAAGTAAATACGTATCAATGCTTATATAAGCAATTACTGCGTGAACTGCAGTAGGTAGTGCCGATTTATGGTTCGAAAGAAAAAAGCTGAAGAATATGAAGCCAAAATTAAGCAAGCGTTAGCAGTGCTTGGAGAGGTTTCTGAGGATAGCACAACGCCCAGGAACATCAGGCGTTCCGCAAAAGACGCCGTGAATGCCCTGCAAAGCTCTGAATATACGCCTGCAGTGAGAGCTTCAAACGCAGTGTCGCTTCTTGATGAAATTTTGCAAGACCCAAATATGCCGCCCTACACGCGAGTAAAACTTTGGAACGTTATGAGTTTTATTGAAGCTATAAAAGACTAGTTAGCCTTCAACAAGCTTTTGTTTAGTTATTTTTAGAGAAAGCGTTAGCATCGCTCACGCTTGCTTCTCAGTATCATTTAGTTGTTTAGCCAGTTTCTTTTCTTCCTTATACGAGTAAGCGCAATGTATGCAGCAGAACGCTGTCTCCCTGCCATCGATGATTTCTCGGTAACCGCCCTCGTAGACTTTGCACCCACAGTGGGCGCAGACGTAGAGGCTTGGTTCAATAGCGATTGCTACTAGCTCGGCAAAGCGTTTGAAAAGATCAGTGCATAATTCTCTTCCTTCTTGTGTCAGCTCAAAAATTTTTCTTTCTTTTTCGCCTACTGGTTTTATTTTGTGTTTTACTAAGCCTTTTTCTTCTAGTTGCTGCAGGAACGGGTAAACTAGGCTTGGGCTCACTTCTTTTTTGACTCTTTTTTTGAATCTGCTCATTATGCTATAACCGTATGCTGGTCCTTCGTAGAGTATTGTTAGTATATAGAAGCGTGAGAAGTCGGAGATTAATTCATCTATGTTTTCGGATTGTGTATTATTAGGCATGTTTTTGTTCTTGCATAACTGGCATCTTTATTATTATAAATGTTTTTTAGATATATCTCAAAAATACCTATGCAACACGCAAAATACTCGCAAAACAGCATCTACAATCTGCTCCTATGCTATACGCACTAACAAATATATGCCACCTGTTACATGTAATTCTGGGTTCCAAGGGGGGACAGTGCCCTATGAAATATGACGTAATAATCGTGGGTGCAGGACCGGCAGGCATCTTCTCAGCGCTAGAACTAACAGAGAAAACAAACTTAAACGTCCTAATACTCGACAGAGGACCCGATATAGAAAAACGCAAGTGCCCATCCAGCCGAGGGTTCGAATGTGTCCATTGTGAACCATGCTCAGTTCTTTCAGGCTGGGGTGGAGCAGGCGCTTACAGTGATGGAAAGCTAACTTTGTCAACAGAAGTTGGTGGTTGGCTAAACCAGTACGTTTCAACCAAAGAGCTCCAAGCCCTAGTAAAATACGTCGACAGCATTTACTTAAAATTCGGGGCAAGCGAGCAAGTTTACGGAGGAGACAGCGAAAAAGTAGATGAAATCGAACGCCAAGCGTCACTCGCGGGTCTAAAACTTATCAGGCAAGAAGTTCGCCACATGGGCACAGAAAAATGCCTAGAAACGCTACAGCGAATGCGCAAAGAACTCAACGACAAAATCACATTCCGACCAAAAACAGACGTTAAAGGGTTAATCGCTGAAAACCACCTCATCCAAGGAGTAGAAACAGTTGACGGCGAAAAAATCCAAGGCAAATATGTTATAATTGCTCCTGGCAGAAGCGGAGCAGAATGGCTCCAAACAGAAGCCCAAGTCCGCGGATTAAAAACCATAAACAACCCAGTTGACATAGGCGTTAGAGTTGAAGTTTTAGCTTCAGTCATGGAGAATCTAACAAAAGCGCTTTACGAGCCAAAACTGGTTTATTACTCTCGACTCTTCGATGACCAAGTCCGCACTTTTTGTGTCTCACCTTATGGCGAAGTCACGACGGAATCATATGATGGCGTCTTAACAGTTAACGGTGGAAGCTATGCTGAAAGAAAAACCGATAACACAAACTTCGCCATCCTAGTCAGCACTTCTTTCACAGAACCTTTCAAAGAACCTATTGCTTACGGCAAATATGTTGCCCGCCTTTCAAACCTCTTAAGCGGAGGAGTAATGGTGCAGCGCTTAGGCGACTTAGTCACTGGACGGCGCTCAACACCCGAACGCTTAGCAAGAAGCGTAGTTACACCGACATTGAAGAACGCTACACCTGGAGACTTAAGTTTCGTTTTGCCCTATCGTTACCTATCAGACATACGTGAAATGCTTCAAGCCCTAGACGTGATGGCGCCAGGAATCCACTCAAGAGACACGCTGCTCTACGGCATAGAAGTCAAATTTTACTCTTCACACCTGCAACTAACCAATGCTTTGGAAACCAAAATCCAAAACATGTTCACCATCGGCGACGGTGCAGGCGTAACCCGTGGCTTAATTCAATCTTCATCTTCAGGCGTAATCGTTGCGCGGGAAATCTTGAAACGTGAACATTTGAAGGCGTAAACACATGGATGCTGTAGCCCAAGAAATCAGGTGTAGCCATTGCGGCGCTCCAGTAGAATTTAAACCAGGAGAAATCATTGCTACCTGCAAATACTGCGGCTTCACCACAGTCATCGAGACAGGACAAGCATTCACGTTTGAGCATTCGCTTATTCTGAACAAGTTTGATCAAAAAAGTATAGATGAGCCGATTCAGGCTTGGATGCACGGCGGCTTCTTAAAACCAGGCGACCTCGCTAGGAAATCAAAGATTACTGAGAAAGACTTGGTTTATTTGCCGTTTTGGGTGGTTTTCGTGGAGGCTAAGAGTACTTACAAGGGCATATTTGAACGCATAGCCCCAGCCATAGTTAAAGAGGGCACGATCTCCAAGGAATATGAATGGCTGGTTTTGGCACGGGAAGCTTCTGGTTTCCCCACTCACGAATACGAGGTTCCTCTGGAAGGCAAAATCCCCTTCGACTTCCGCAAAATCGAAGGCTTCGCCAAACTCTTAAACAGCGAAATCGACCGCGACGCCGCCCTGGAACTTGCCAAGCAACAAATCGAGGAGCACCATCGCTTCCTTCTCCAGCAGAATGTGGATAAAATAGTTGAGATTAAAACGGAAGTCACCCCGAAACAGATTGTCTATCTGCACGCGCCCATCTGGTTCATAAAATACGAATACAAAGGCAATTTTTACCAGCTGATAATTGAAGGAACCGCTGGAACGGTCTTAAAAGGCGATATACCATCTTCAAGATTCTGAGCTGGATTTGCTCTAACAAACTTTAAAAGCGACTTTTCATTATCAACGAATACTAAAAAAGGCGGAGATATGAAAATGAGCGATAAAAACGATGTATATTCAGACGTTAAAGGTCAAATGCGCCTTTCTGAGCGCATAGCCGCGTTCATTCCAGGTTTCCACGGCTACAAAGAAAAGGAACTGCGCCGCGAAAGCGACAGGCTAATCAGGAATCACCTGTACCTGAAACTGTCAATTGAAAAGACCGATCTAAGGGAAATTTCGCAGAAGTTGGCTGACCGCCGCTACTTCGACGTCCTGACTGACATGGATCGCCTATTAGCTAAGATGGACCGTGTTGTTGAGAAAGTTAATCATGCGTCTTACGGGTACAGCGGCTTTTTTGACGCTGTTAAAGTCAGAGAGGAAAACCTTGACCGTGTGATAGATTTCGATAACCAGCTTCTAGAAGGCATAAACGCGTTGACTACTGAAATTGACGCTTTTAAAGCAGAATTAGCCAGCGGCGTAACTACGAACCTGAAGACCAGGGTTCAGAATGTAACTGACAAACTTGAAAGTTTAGAAGACACGTTTGATAAACGTCAAGAAGTAATCTTGGGAGCGAGTTAACATGCCACAAGTAATAGAATGGACAAACGCTGGCCCAGAGGATATAATTTGGAGGTACCCAAACGAAGATATCACATGGGGCGCCCAACTTATCGTGCATGAGTATGAAATGGCAGTGTTCTTCAGGGACGGCAAAGCCTACGACGTTTTCAATGCTGGCAGGCACACGCTAACAACGTTGAATTTGCCTTTGCTTACAGGTTTACTGACGCGTCTCGCAGGGTTCGGTAGCAACAAGCCGTTTAAAGCGGCAGTCATCTACATCGCCACTAAAGTTTTCAATGGCAAATGGGGTACAAGTGCACAAACCACTGAGCTGGCTCCACTCAAAGTGTTTGGGCAATTCCTGTTCAAAATCGAAGATGCGTCGCTGTTCGTGAATGAAGTTGTGGGTGGACAAAATGCTTTCACAACAGAAGATGTCAACAACTTTCTCCGAGGCTTCCTTAACGAAAAGATAATTGGAGAACTTTCCCACTACGACTTGATCACGGTCTTCACTAGGCTTCAAGAGACATCCGTGATCGTTAAAAACTCGGTCTTAGACTACTTCAAACGCGTGGGCATCGAGCTAACAGACTTACGTTTCGAAGGCATCGACACCACACCTGAGTACCGTGAACGGCTGTTTTGGCTTAAAACTGGAAGCACCCCAGCAGACACAGTCTTGCGCATGGAAACGGTGAAGAGTGCAGCGCAGTCTCTAGGTCAATCAGGCGGTGGCGGCGGCGCAGGCTTAGGCACAGGCATGGTACTCATACCTCAAATTATGAATCAGCAAGGTCAGGTTCAGGCACAAGCGCCCACAGCTGCACTAGTGATTTGCCCCAAATGCAGCGCGCATGTTCCCGCTACATCAAAGTTCTGTCCTGAATGCGGAACTTCTCTTACGCCTCCATCAGCTGCCACAATGAACTGTCCCAAATGCGGTCACTCAATTCCTGCGAGCTCCAAGTTCTGCCCAGAATGCGGTGCAACACTATCGTAGGATGGCATGGTAATGTCTGAAAGTAGACGGCAACTGCTCTCAATAGGCGTTTTCTTCATAATCGCGGTAGTCGCCATACTCCTATACGCGGCAAAGGTGTTCGCTGACTGGCTGAATATTTTCCCCACAATCTTCGTTCTGTTCGGGGTATGGCTACTAATCCTCGCAGCCATCAGAGCACAAAACCCGCAGAAATATGAGCGTGAACCATTCGGCACATTGGAAATGGGCGTGATTCTCATGGCTTTAGGCGGTGCTTGGTTCCTGTTCAGGACAAACGCTCTTTACTCGGTAGCTTTGATACTGCTTGTGCTCGGCGCCATAGCCATCGTTGCAGCTCTGAGACGAAAGAAACCTTGAGCCTTTTTTCGGCTCTAAACATTTTTCTATTCCAATGCGCAGTCACAATTGCAGAAGGCTCAACGTTATGAGTGAAGAGACGATTGGACGCGGCACATGGTACGACATGATGGCCAAGAAAGTAATCGACAGAGAGCGTCAGCTAGGCAGAAACATGGATAAAGTCAGGACTGAGATGGGTCTCGGCGCCTCAGGTTTCCCACACATCGGTAGCCTAGGCGACGCCGCACGCTCGTACGCCGTTACGCTTGCTTTGAAGGGTTTAGGTTTTAATTCTGAGTTGGTTGCTTACTGCGACGACAAGGATGGCTTGAGAAAAGTTCCAGTTGGGTTATCAAAGGATTTGGAGAAGTATCTTGGTTATCCAGTGTCAAGTATCCCTGACCCGTTTGGTTGTCATGAAAGCTACGGTAAACACATGAGTTCGCTTCTTCTTGAGTCTCTGGATAAGTGCGGAGTAGAATACCGCTACTTTTCAGCTAAGGAAGTCTACGAGAAAGGCTTGCTGCTAAACGAAATCAGAACCATACTATTGAATGCCAAGAAAGTAGGCGAAATTGTCAAAGAAGAAGTCGGCCAAGAACGCTACACCGAAGTTCTGCCTTTCTTCCCAGTCTGCAGTAACTGCGGACGCATCTACACCACAAGAGCCTTCAAGTTCGAGCCAAAAACTGATAAAGTCCTCTACAGATGCGAAGGCTTAGAGATCCGTGGCAGACTTATCGAGGGCTGTGGGCATGAAGGCGAGGCCGACATAACTAAAGGTGAGGGGAAATTAACTTGGAAGGGCGAGTTTGCAGCTCGCTGGAAAGCGTTGGATATACGGTTTGAAGCTTACGGAAAAGACATCGCTGACTCAGTGGAAATCAACGATCGAATATGCCGTGAAGTCCTGTGTTTTGAGCCGCCTTCGCATGCAAAATACGAAATGTTCCTCGATAAAGGCGGAAAGAAAATTTCCAAATCTGCAGGCAACGTTTTCACGCCACAGGTGTGGTTCCGTTACGGTTCTCCTCAATCGCTGCTTTTGCTGATGCTTAAACGGTTTGTTGGCACACGAACCTTGGATGTATCTGATATTCCAGCTTACATGAATGAGCTTGATTACCTGGAAGACGTTTATTTCGGTAAAAAACAAGTAGGCGAAAAAGAAGCCACGAAGCTTAGCGGCTTGTTTGAGTACTGCTATGTCATGAAGCCACCAGCTAAGCCCAGCGTTCACGTGCCCTATAATTTAATGGCGTTTCTTGTTAAAATGGCGCCCAAAGAGTGCCTAGAGGATTACGTGACTGAGAAACTGCAAAGTTACAGTTACCTCCAAAAAAACCAAGCCTTAGACGCTGGCTTAAAGCAACGCATTGAGTACGCGTTGAACTGGATCAGGGACTTTGAAGAAATCAAAGAAACAGCTGTAACCCTGACAAGCGAAGAGAAAAAAGCAATCACCGAGTTAATAACAAAACTGGAAGCTGAAAATGAAGCGGATAAAATCCAAAACGCCATCTTTAACGCTGCAAAAAACAACGGCATACAGCCCAGTGGCTTCTTCAAAACGCTGTATAAAATTTTGATGGGGGCGTCGCAGGGTCCACGTTTAGGTCCATATGTGCTTGCTATGGGCAAACAAAACGTCATCGCTGCTCTCAAAAGGGTCGTTAGCAAAAGTTAGCAGTTTAGCACTAACTTTCTTTTTTTTGAATTGCAAATAAACCATCTGTCCTAAGCATGCAAAGGTTTGCTTCAAGCGGCTGACCCAAAGGGGTACCCTCTTTTTAAGAGTAGTTCTCCTAGCTAAAAAGAGGCCTGCCCCTACACCTCAAATTTGAAGTGATTTCCATGCTAATAGCACGCTACCTATCGGTACCTCATTTTTGGACCTAGTTTTTACTAGTTAAAATTGACCTTCCCTCCCCTCTTTTTTGACCTAATCTTCATAGCAAAAAAGATACATATTCTAAAGGGCAAGGCTTCGGTTTAGCCGTTGTTAAACGCTTAGTAGAAGCCCGGGGAGGCACAATAACTTTTGAGAGCAAAGTTGGCAAAGGAACCCAATTCAAAATAACCTTTCATAAAGAAACAAAATAACCCATGCCATATTAGACCACTATTTTTAAGTTTAAGCAAAGTATTTACTATTCTGCCCTTTTTCTTTCTGGGGTAAATCTGGAGGGCTCGTCGTCTAGTACGGATTATGACACCGGCCTGCGGAGCCGGAGGTCCTGGGTTCAAATCCCAGCGGGCCCGCCACATCTGATTTGGCCGAGGGGGTCATGGCTTTTTTTAGCCGAATAATTTATTAACTCTTTGTACCAATTGGTACCATATTGAGGGGCAAAAGCTATGGCGCAGAAACAGAAACTCGTTGAATCAGAAGGGCTTCAAGCAGCTGTGAGGCTTTCCAAGTCAGATTACGTTAAGGTTCAGAAGCTTGTTGAAGCTGGACTTTACCGTAGTTTTGCCGATTTCCTGCGGGAGGCAGTGCGGGATAAGTTGGGCAGCATGGAAGTTGTCAGTGTCAAAAAGGTGGAAGCCCATGTTGTTGAGCGCATGATTGAGGACTATTTGAAGGAGCATCCTGGCCCTAATTTTGCCAGTGAAATAGCTGACGCGCTAGGTTTGGAATTCGGCGTTACATTCAAGACTATTCATAAGCTTCTGGAAGAGGGACGCGTAAAGAAGGCGAAAACATGACTACGCTTACTGAGGAGGGCGACGGCATAATTGGCAAACGCATAGTCTACGTAGCGCGCAAAGTTTCTGGACCGCGGCTTATTATGAAAAGCGGAAGGCACCGAGGGATGGAAGGGATCCTGTATGATGCTGAAGCATACGTGGACATAGCAGTGAAGATGTAAACTCTTTAATAGTTTTCAAGCGACTACGAAGAATAAGGGTTTAGATCCCAGCGGGTCCGCCTCAAATATAATGAAATAATTACTTTCCAAGAAATCCCATCAAAAGCCAATTCAGCCTTTGAATGAGAAGAGAATTTAATTTTTCCGAGCATTAGAGTTTGTTGATTAAAAATATCAAAGAAATAGTTAGGGGATTGTTTATTCTCTGCTTGAGAGTACCAGAATGTAGTCTGCTGTGTCAGCGCACATGTCTGCTGCTTGCTCGATGAATTCTATCAGGTCGTCGAATATTACCATGGCTCCGCAGTTTATGTTTACGCCGTATTTCACGAATAAGCTTTTGGTTTCAAGGTATTCAATGTCTATTGCGTGTTCTATTTCACCGACTTGTTTCGCTTCTTTAATGGCTTCTGTCGGGTTCGATGAGATTTTTTCTATACTACTTCTTAATGTCTGAGCTGTTTCAACAAGTTTTGCAGTCATAAGAACAGTTTTCTCGCATAGCTCCTGTGGAATCTCTGCTTCAGCAAGCATTTCAAGGCATCTTGCGGCATCTTTAGTGTGATCTGCCAACGTATCTAATCGTTTAACAAGGTGCAGCAGGTCTTCACGATAATCTGATACAAGAGCTGCGCCCTTGGATAACTCCATGAAGACGTCTGTTCGTAGTTGGTCAACTCCTTCTTCGGTCTTATACAAGTTTTCAATGTACTTTTTCGATTCTTCGAAATTTTTTTCTGCAAAGCTTTTGGTAGCCTTATGCAGCCACGTTACTGTGTCAAAAGCTTTTGTTATCTGTTCATGGGCAAGTTCTAAACCTCTTGTTTTTCGGCGCTGCTCAAACCAGTCGTAACTTTTTCTTTCCATTGCCTCATCACCGCTTACATTATTGAATTGGTTTCAGATATAACCCTTCTCTTATATGGCATTCACAGGTAACTTCAACACACATATCTTTTCATCCAAATGCTTCCTTTTTAGATATGTCACATCAAGCATGCATCAATCGCCAAAAGCCAATCCTCAAGATCAGTCTTTTTAGCCTGTGCTTGCCTTTTATCACTCATCTTTCCCTTCACAATTTACCCCCTCACTCAACCCTTAACATGCTTAACCCTGCATTACACATGGATGAAGTACCATGACACTTCGAGTTTTGCATGCCGCTTTTTTGCTTTCTTCATTTGCATGGCACTCCTGTGTGGAAGAAACTTTCCTTTTTCTGGCTTATTTAGACTATCCAAATAGTATATAGACAGTTAAGTAGTCTATATATTTCCTGATTTTTAGGCTATTCTTCCAGAACAGCCTTCGCCAACTGAACTTTATCTTCTAAACTCTTCATTACGGAATTCGTAATTTTCACGGTGATCCCAAGATTCTCTATGCGACTTTTTTCAGCAGCATCCATATTATCAATGACAAAAGTGTCTAGAAAATCAGCGTAAAGCTTAGCAACAGAAAAAGCTGAAACCTCAAAACCTAAACCACGCAAAAGTTTATCTGCAGGACCCTTAATCGGAGCACCAGCAACTATAGGACTAACCCCAACAACTCTGGCGCTTGTCTTCCTCAATACATCTCTTATTCCATCAACCGCCAGAATGGTGCCAATGCTAACTATCGGATTGCTGGGACAAATAACAACCACTTCCGCATTCATGATTGAATCTATAACTTTAGGTGAAGGTTTCGCGTTAACAGCGCCAACAAACTCAACGCCTAAAACCTTGTCCTTCGCTTGCCTTTTAACAAAATACTCTTCGAAATGAACTGACCCTTCCTCAATTTTTATTCTGGTCTCAAACTTATCATTCGTCATTGGCAAAATGTTAACTTTAAGCCCTAAAACACGGCAAATTTCATCGGTTACCTGCGAAAGCGTAAACCCTTTTTTCATCAAGTCAGTTCGAAAAATATGAGTTGCAAAATCCTTGTCGCCCAAAGCAAACCATGTTTCTAAGCCAAATTTTTTAAGCATCCCGAGACATTGAAAAGTGTCGCCTTTTATTCCCCAACCTTTCTTCTCATCGGCAATGCCTGCTAAAGTGTATGTTACAATGTCGATGTCTGGCGAAATGTGCAAACCGAACATTTCAATGTCGTCGCCAGTATTCACAATTACCGACACATCTTCCTCTTTAACAAGCCTCAATAAGCCAGTGAGAAACCTGGCTGCGCCAACACCACCCGCTAAAGCAGTAATCATACTCTTTCATGCCAATTGATGATTTAGGAAGATGTTAATGGTTGTGTTTTTCTGAAACCCAATATTCAACTGCAGAACCCTTTGAATCAACTACGTGTTCTTTTTTGAAAACAGGTGCTTCGCTTTTGTATCTCTCTACAGCTTCCCGCAGGACTGGAAAAACATCTGTTCGGTGAGAACCAGCAACTACAACATAAACTAAATCGTCTCCAACGTTGAATTCGCCGAGTAAATGGTGGATTTGAACGTTAACTATTCCAGGTTTTTTGGATAAGTCATCGCATATTTTGGTGAGGACTTGGTTGGCTTTTTCTTCGTATGCTTCCAGTTTGAGCTTTTCGACTTTTTCTCCCTCTAAGGTTTCCCCTCTTACTACTCCGATAAAAAGTGCTATTGCTCCGGCTTTGTGGTAGTTGGCGTCTTTTTTAATGTTGCTTATGGCGTCTTGAACTGTGAAGGTTCCTTTTTCATGTACTCCTGCTTTTGCCGACAAATATAATACCCCTTAGTGTTCACCTGAAGAATTTTATTTTAGATTATCGCTTCTAAAGTATTTTGCCCTTAAGAAAAGGAATGATAATAAGTTAGGTTATGCTTCAGCTTGGGCTTCTTGCAGTGGCGCTTGCGGTTGCGCTATTAATTTGGATTTTCTTATACCGACATGCCTTAGTGGTGCAACTTCTTTAGCTTGGTTGTAGATGTCTGAAGCGATTTTTCCAAGAACCATTTCTTGAACAAACTGGTCGAGTGATAATGCGTCGGCTTTTTCACGTATTATTTTTTCCATTATTTTGCGGATTATCTTTTCTTGTGATGTTTTTATTCTAGAAAGTGTCAGCGCTGAAACTGCAATTCTAAGCTTGAATCCGTCTTTTGTAGTAAGGTTGATTAATGCATCAACTTTTGTTGTTCTTCTTCTAACCAAGCTTCGAAGGTAATCTCGTGAGTATTCATGACCCTTAAAGAGCGTTTTGGCTGTTTTTCCGTCAAGCTCGTTAACTTGGAAAAACATTTTCAAATAATGATGAGAAAAGTCGCTTGTTATGTCATATAAGGTTGCTTCAACAACTCTGCCGATGAGTTGTTCTGGCTCTTGTGCTGGTATGGAACCTAACTCAACGTTGCCAAAGAAGGATGGCGCAATCACCATGTACCATCCTTTTCCTCGCCATTTATCTCGTACATGTTTTGTTTTTGAAGACAAATTTATTTCTCCAAACGTGCCTCAACATTCTCAAGGAAATATTAAAAGGTTTAGCGTTTTCTGTCTATTTTCTCGAGGTTGCCCATGTATTTTCTTAAGGCTTTAGGTATGTTGATTGTGCCGTCTTGTTGTTGATTGTTTTCTAGTATGGCAACTATGGTTCTGCCTGTAGCTATGGCTGTCGAGTTTAATGTATGAACAAACCCTTTTGGTGACGCACCCTCTTTTTCCCGGTAACGAATGCCTAAGCGTCTTGCTTGGTAATCGGTGCAGTTGCTGCATGAAACAACTTCGCGGTAACCGTTTTGCGCTGGCATCCAAGCTTCAATGTCGTATTTTTTTGCTGCTACTGTACCTATGTCGCCTGTGCAAACGTTGACAACTCGGTACGACAATTCAAGCTTTTGAAGCAAATCCTCAGCGTTCTGCAGTAGTTCCTCAACTAGCTTGGCTGAGTCTTCTGGCTTGCAAAAGATGAATTGTTCTATCTTGTTGAATTGGTGGGTGCGGAATATTCCTCTTGTGTCTTTGCCGTGTGCTCCAGCTTCTTTTCTAAAGCAAGTGCTTATTCCAGCGAGTTTTAGCGGCATCTCTTGTTCTTTAAAGACTTCATTCATGAACATTGCAGCCATGGGATGCTCAGAAGTAGCGATTAAGTATAAGTCTTCGTTTTCCACTTTGTAGAGGACATCGGCGAAGTCGCCTAGTGCTGTTACGCCTTCGTATGCTTCACGCTTCATCAAATATGGCGGTATGATTGGCGTGTAGCCTTTTTTTGTCAGTTCCTCAATTGCGAAGCTCATGAGTGCCATGTCTAATTGTGCGACTTGGTTTTTTAGGTAGAAGAATCTTGCGCCAGATATTTTTCCTGCTCTTTCCATGTCAATTTGGTCTAAGTCTAAGGCCAAGTCGATGTGATTTTTTATTGGAAAATTGAGTTTTGGGATTGTTCCCCAAGTTTTTACTTGCACGTTATCGTTTGAGTCTTTTCCAAGCGGAACACTCTCATCTATCAGGTTTGGGAGTCGCATGAGGTAGCCGTGTGCTTTCTGTTCTTGCTCGGTTACCTGTTTTTCTATCAGTGTTATTTTTTCATCGATGTCTTGTGCTCTTTCAACTTCGCTTGTGGCTTCCTTGCCGGCTTTTTTTAGTTTAGCGATTTCTATAGTTATCTGCTTTCGCTGGTGGCGCAGCTCGTTTAGTTTAGTGAGGTTCAATCGCCATTCCTTGTCAACAGCGATTAAATCCTCCAGCATTTGGATGGCTTCAGGGTTGCCACGCTTCGCCAAATTGTTTTTTACAAATTCCGGGTTCTCACGAATAAGCTTGATATCTAACATTGCTCTCACACGAAATAATTCTCTAACTAACAAAATCAGCTATTTAACCTTGCGATGCAAACAACACTTAAGTTGCAAGTTTACGTTCTCTAGTACTCAGGCGTGACCTATCTCCTCCTCTTTAATATTTTGAATTTGCAAAATAATGAATTGGGGGTACAAGATATTTGGATCCAGAATGTCGCTTTTGGTTGTGATGGCGCTGTTGAATGAGCAGGATGCAGATTCAAAGGTTAGGGTCAAATTTGAAATGCCAATGTAAAAAAGCAATTAGTATCAAAAAATAAAAGAAAGTTTTGAAGTGGTTTCTTGCTTATGTTTGCTCTGTTCCAGTTTTACTTTTTGCTTAGCGTTATCTCCATCGTTGAAACCATTCTGGACTTGCTCTCTCCCTCACGTGGTGGCATCTCTGCTGTTCCGATAGCGATCTTGCTAACTTTAAGGTCTTTTATGAACCGGTTTCTTGCTATCTCAGCGGCGTCAACAGCGGTGGTTATGGCTTGGCCTCGAGCTTTCAAAGTGATTTCTTTGAGGGTTCCTGAGGAGAGGCTTGTTATGATTGCCAGAACATAGCTCATTGGAGGTTTGTTTCCGACGAAGATAACATCTGCGTTTTGAGTCATTTTCTTTTACTCCTTTTTTGTTGTTGCTTTGTGTAACGTTGCTGTTATGCGCTCTGTTGCGCGTCAGAACGTTACTGCCCAACTTAATACGGGACTTCCTTATAAGTCCATTGAAAAACCACCCATAAACAAGAACCATTCAACAATTTCCATAAGCAAGTTAACTGGAAAGGCTTTTCTACAGCCAACCCATAAAGAACTTTAACACATGTCAAGTTGAGAGTTACCTTGCTTACTAAACTGAAGAAAAAAGTTCAGCAAATGCTAGCTTCCCAAGCAAGAGCCGCACATAAGGTAGGCTTAACTCCCAACAAAGTAAGCATCATAGGATTCATGCTCGCTCTCTCCTCAGCCGGCGCATACGCAATGGCTCAGAAATACTCATGGCTTCTTCTCCTAGCAACGTTTTTCCTTTTAGCCTCAGGATTCTGCGACACATTGGACGGAATTATAGCTAGAAACTATCAGCAAGCAACCGTACTTGGCGGCTTCCTGGATTCTCTGCTTGACAGGTACGCGGACGCATCTGTATACGCAGGAATAATAATCGCTGGATTGTGCAACCCGGCTTGGGGTCCAACTTGGGGTCCAATTTGGGGTTTAGCAGCTTTAGCAGGTTCCTTGCTGGTTAGTTATAGTCGGGCAAGGGCTGAAGCAGTTGGAATAAAAATGGAGTCAGTGGGTTTGGCTGAAAGAGCAGAACGCATGCTTATTTTAGCCGCCATGAGCATAGTGGCGTTTTTCTGGTTACCAGCCTTAGGTTATGGTATATTCTTGTTGGCGGTGCTTGCAAACCTTACCGTAATACAAAGAGCACTTCACGTTTACAAAGAATTAAAGAAAAAAATAGTGTAGCCGCTTAGTATCTTCTTCGAGACCGTGAGTGGCGCTCGTTTTCAGCTCTAACCTTAACGATACCACGATGCACAGCGCATGAAATACAGTAATATTTAGTGTCCACCCAAGAAGCTAAGAATGTGCCTTTTTGCCTAAGCTCCTTAGCCAACTGAGGCTCAACAAATGAAACACGGCGAGTGTTTCTCTTTGCTTTATCCCGCGGCACCATTGCCCCACAATTGGCGCATTGAACGAGGCTGCTGCTTCCTTTGCTTCCTTTAGATCTTCCTCGGCTTTTTCGCTTAGATGGCAATTATTTTGACCTCTTTTTCTCCTTATCTCCCAAATATGGAATAAACTTTCTTATATATCTGCTCGTAACTTTAACAAAGAAGCAATGTTTGCTTTCAAATTTATTTGAGGGATAATTTTTCCATCAGGCGACGTCATCAGAGTTGTAACTCCAGGCCCATGTCCTGCCGTAACACAATTCGTATGGACTACCATGCCCACTGAAACAGCGCCTTGGCGGTAAATTCTGCCAAACGAGTGGTCCGCATCGATAATAGCCACTAAATCGCCAAGCCTCAAACTTTCCAGCCCATACTGCTCAACGACTGCTTCATCGAACAATTGAATATCGTAATCCCCCGAATTAACCTGATTAGAACCTAAACCTGAACCCATGATAGCCGCTGGAACAATATGCGTAACAGGCACCTCCAATTTATCACCTTTCGGTTTGGGGTTCCACGCCTCAAGCAACATGGGATCCATATTCAAGACTTTAATTTCTGGGAAATCAACCAGTTTTAAGCCTACTCCGAAAGCTTTCACAAGAATCCTATCTCCAAGCACAAGCTTCTCCAAAGCTTCCGCGGGAAAATCAACCAGCACATGCTCGATTCCACCGTGCTTGCCTGTGACAGTTCCCTTAGCGCCCTTCGCGTCGCCATTCACTACTGTTGCTTCGTTTCCAACGCATGATAGCACGTTGAATGCTGTGTTAGCAGCCTGCCCTGAGCGGGCATCATTTTCCTTGTTTTCCACGCTAACGCCTGGCTCCACATGGTCAGCTTCCCACCCGCATGCTGGATCGCCTACTCTTAGATTATAGGTTATGCCGCCTACTCCCGGAAGCACTAACGGTTTTCCTGTTGCCGAAACGTTGTAGACTGACCTGATTGTTGGGCTGGCTATTTCACCTATGACTGATATTTTTATGAGTTTTTCAGCGTTTGTTCGAAGCATAAGGTATTCCTCCTCATTGGGCATTGTGTCCTATCCGCAAGGAGTCTAATAAAACTTCACAGAATGCCTTTCCATTTAAGTAACTCTTAAATTATGCGTTTCTTTATTGTTGCAGTGAAGCTAAGCCTATCTAAATTGTTGGAAGTGAAATTTGGCGATGTCTGAAATTGGATTGAGAACAAGAATGCTGGTAAAAGACGTTATGAGCAGCCCAGTTGTAACCATAGCTGAGGATGAAACTTCAAACAAAGTTGCCGTTGTTATGGATAAGAACGATTTAGGCTGCGTAATAGTCACGAATAAAGCTGGAAAATCAATAGGCATTATTACCGAGAGAGACTTGGTGATTAGGGTTTTAGCTAAAAACCTCAAGCCTGATACAGTTAATACTAAAGAAATCATGACAACCCCATTGGTAACAATTGAACCTGACGCAACAATAAGTGAAGCAGCTCGAAGAATGAACAGGCTGGACATTAGACGGCTCGGCGTGATTTACAAAGGCAACCTTGTCGGAATAATCTCAAGCAAAGACATCCTAGGCGTAATGCCTGAACTAATAGAGATAATGCAGGAAAAGTCACGCATCGAAGGCGCAGCCCGAACTGAAGAAACTGAAGAGGTTCCTCTCTCAGGATACTGTGACCGCTGCAACATGTACTCTGAAAGCTTGATGGAACGAAATGGACAAAACATCTGTGATGAATGTCGAATAGAACTGGAGCAAGAAAAATAATATTTTCTTTTTTGCTTATCTTTCTATAAATCGATAAACACGAAATTTTCTCTTTCCTCAACTGAATAAGTTTTACTGAATAAGTTTTAAGTGGCTTATGCGCTGGCCTCCCAAGCACTATGCCGCTGGTTATGTTGAATTGGGAGTTCTTCTGCCTAGGCAACAAAAACCACTTCTAAAACGTTTAAGCCTAATATAGTCATTGTATTGTACCATAAATAAACTTTAATTTATCAAAGTGAGCGTTTCAAAAACTATTTAAATATCCTCCTTGTACGTAAATCATGGAACAAAATAGTGACTTAATTGAGGCGCAAATCCCAGATAGAGCCATTCTGGAGCAACAATCTGAAGTTGAACGATGGCTTGAAGGCAAAAATAAATATTTTCAACGCTGGTTAAAAAGTCAAGGTGAAGCCTTCATTTTCCGAGAAAATTTAAGCAACTCATTAAATTTTAGGTGAAAAGGTAGGCAGGTGAAAAAAATGATAAAACGAATATGTCCTAACTGCCACACTTTTAAGACTTGTTCAGTTAACCCGAAGATGCAGAACGGTCACTATCCAGAATACGAATGCTTCATAGCTAAAAAAAGCAATGAGTATAAACATAAGAGCAATGAGTGTAAACATGAGAAAAGAGGTAAATGAAAATGTGTCAATATAGAGCAGGTTTAGTTAAGAACTGTCGCAGGTGCAAATCGAGTATTCGACTTAATTGCCCGATTAGAAAGAAAGTGAAAAAGAAAACCTATACGGACACCAAGAAGAAGGGTGAAACTAAATAACAACTACAAAGAGTGAAGCCAAATAACAACAGAGAAAAAATTGAATAACGTTTTATGTCCAAGGTGTTCTTATTGTGGTAGCACTCGCCTTGAAGAAGATGAAGATGTCGTTAAGTGTCTTGATTGTGGCATGGGCAAGTATAAGAAAAGTAGGCATAAGCAGTGAAGTATTGTAAATAATTGCTAAAATAATGATATGAAAAAAATGGAAATTTGAACATGTTCGAATATGATAGAAGCCCACGTAGAAATTTGGGAGGAAATCAATCTTACGAGTGCCTTCGGTGCGGAGCAACCACGATGGGCGAAAACATTGATGAGAGAGGCGGCGAAATCAAATGTATCGTATGCGGATACAGAGTTTTAAAGAAGACGAAACCGCCAGTAGTAAAGAGAGTTCTCGCAAGATGATGTAAGAACTTTGCATCAAAATTGTTTCTTTTTTAAGCCAATATAGCTCCTGCCTCTTGGGCGTTTTTGGTTTTT
>Ga0208819_1000679_pt1 | contig 22298 bp, 21 predicted proteins | sample June2015DPH_11_1_3_FD_184707 | JGI IMG/M metagenome (GOLD analysis project Ga0208819, IMG submission 184707) | Peatland microbial communities from SPRUCE experiment site at the Marcell Experimental Forest, Minnesota, USA - June2015DPH_11_150... | ecosystem: Environmental > Terrestrial > Soil >...
CAGCTTTGATTTCGTTGGTAACGTGGGGAATGACTTGAACCGTTTTCCCCAGGTAATCGCCACGCCGTTCCTTCGTGATGATGATCTCGTAGATCCGTCCCGCCGTGCAGTTGTTGTCGCGTCGCATCCTGACATGGCTGAAACGCTCATAGTGACCAAGATCAAGGTCGGTTTCGGCGCCGTCATCCGTGACGAAGACTTCGCCATGTTGAAACGGGCTCAACGTTCCAGGATCAACATTCAAGTAAGGGTCCAATTTCAGGAACGAGACCTTAAGTCCCCGCCCCTCGAGCAAACACCCAATCGAGGCTGCGGCAAGACCTTTACCTAGCGAACTGACTACACCGCCGGTGACAAAGATGTATTTGGCGCCCATAGGCCTCCTTGAGATTGTCGAACGGGTTGGCGGTTCTCCACCAAACGGTTGATATGCTGCGCCCTTAATGCCCTTCACTACACGGGGCTCCCCCATCAAGTCCTTTGTACCGAAGTGAATGTTCGCCGGAAGGAATCGGTACGGTCAATTATCCAGTCACCCTCACCGTTTGTCAACGACAAATTCCCACGAAAAATTCTCCCATTACAACCGTGATGACCCGTTCTGTGACAGGCGCCGTTGAAACTCCCGCATCTTACGTTCCGCCTCCTGCATCTAAGAACCAGAAACAAGAACTGTGCTAGAATATTGACGTCGATGAACCAGGTTGAGTCGCAAGGCTAGGCTGGGGAGGGGCGCCCACTTGTCTGCGGCGGGCCGCGAGAATGACAGCACTTTCAATGCGCCGGGTTTCCCGACTCTGGGTTCTGAGTCTCGCCGCATGGAGCATTTTGGGAGTTGCAGCTACCCCCAGGGCGGCAGATGAGCATAGCGCACAGCAACCCCCCGGCGCGGCCGAATCTTCGCGGATCACCGTCCGCAAACCAGATATCCATGTTGCACCCTTTCAGGTGGACGTCAACATGGTGGTGGTCAATGTGACGGTCACTGATCCGTTCGACCGGATTGTAACAGGCCTCGAGCAGACCAACTTTCAGGTGTTTGATGAAAAAGTCGAACAGAAGATCGAAGCGTTTTCCACCGAAGATGCGCCCATCTCGGTCGGCCTGGTTTTTGACAGCAGCGGCTCCATGAGCGACAAGATCCAGAAATCCAAGGAAGCAGCCCTACAGTTTTTCAGGACATCTAATCCCCAGGATGAGTTTATGCTCATCAGCTTCAGTGACCGCCCTAACCTGATCACGGGCTTCACCGCGAAGTTCGAGAACATTCAGGATCGGTTGCTGTTCGTGAAATCGGGGGGAAGAACTGCGTTGCTGGACGCCATATACCTGGGGCTGAGCGAAATGAAGAAAGCTACGACCAATCGGAGAGCCTTGCTGGTGATCTCCGACGGCGGCGACAACCACAGCCGGTACACGGAAAACGACATCAAGCGGGCAGTCAGGGAGTCCGACGTGCAAATTTATGCCGTTGGCATATTCGAGCCGCTCTCCTCCCGCGCGCGTACTCCGGAGGAAGCTGGCGGACCGAGCCTGCTGGCAGACTTGGCGGAGGTCTCCGGAGGCCGGATGTTCAGCGTCGAGGATACGAACGAGCTACCCGACATCGCCGAGAAAATCTCCATTGAACTGAGGAACCAGTACGTCATCGGGTACCGCCCCTCGAACCTGGTCCGCGATGGCCGGTGGAGGCGTGTCAAGGTAAAGCTCAATCCTCCCAAAGGACTGCCTCCGCTCCAGATATATTCACGCACTGGATACTATGCTCCTACACAATAGCATGAGTTTAAGGACCCGAAAGACCATTTGCAGCTTCGCCCTACTTTGCGTGGCCTTCACTATCTCGAGCTACCTTCCCGCGCAGACATCCGAACCTGCCAATCCTCGCACACCCTCGGCGGAGAAGAAGGGGCGGGAATATACCATTAATGTTGACGTAAACCTTGTGGTCCTGCACGCCACCGTGCTCGACAAGAAAGGTCACATCGCAAACGACCTCAAGCCCGAAGACTTCCAGGTTTACGAAGACGGCGCGATTCAAAAGCTTTCAGTATTCAGCCACGCCGACATCCCTGTGACTATGGGCATTGTGATCGACGACAGCGGCAGCATGCGCGAGAAGCGGGAGGCGGTGAATGCAGCGGCCCTGACTTTTGTCAAAACCTCCAATCCCCAGGACCAGGTTTTCGTGGTCAATTTCAATGATGTGTATTACCTCGACACCCCAGGGGACTTTGCCAGCAATATCGAGGACCTGAAAAGCGCTCTGGATAAGATTGATTCAAGGGGCGGGACAGCGCTTTACGATGCCGTTATGGCTTCGCTTGACCATGTGAAACTCGGCAACCGCGATAAGAAGGTCTTGCTGGTCATTACCGACGGAGAAGACAACGCCAGCCGTTACACTTTCGAGGAGCTTCTTCGCGCGGCACAGAAATCCAGCGCCGTCATCTACACGATTGGCCTGCTGGGTTCGGAAGAACCCGGAGGGTTGTTCAAAATACACGGCGCAAGCGCTCATCGGGCTGGCAAGATCCTCGAGAAGATCGCGGAAGCGACCGGCGGACAGGCCTTCCTCCCAAGATCTCTCGATGAGGTTGAGGGCACTTGCGAGCAGGTTGCTCACGATATTCGGAACCAATACACTCTTGCCTACTATCCCAGCAATACAAGAAAAGACGGAACCTTCCGCGCCGTCCGCATCGATGCCTTTGCGCCTGGCACTCACACGAAACTTCCGGTCCGCACCCGTCCCGGTTACTATGCCCCAAAGGCAAACGCCCCTGCTGGTGTCGCCTCCGGCCAGTAACAACGCTTAGCCTGCGCCGCGGAAGGATGCAACCGCGCACAACTCTCGCGTTCTCGGCGCTTCTCTGCGCCTGGGCTGGCACGGCGCCGATGGCGCCTTCTAACGCGCCGCCCTGACGGACTACTTCACTTTGAAACTAGCTCTCAGCTTCATGTCGCCCCACTGAATGGCGATGCCCCACGCGGCGCCTTCCTTGGTGAGGCTAATTGTAACCATCTCCGCAGAGTTGGAAGCCTTGGTCTCCTCCAGGGGTACAGAAGCCAGGTCTTGTGAAGCATCGTGCTGTGTCCCCCACTGACCGTGCTGCTTGTTAAACACTAGCTTCCAGGAATTGTCCGCCTGCCGCCCCGCCCAAAGGCTGTACTGGCCGTTCGGGACTGTCACATCCCCAAATTGCAGATCAGCCGTAGTCGAAAAAGTGGTGGATTTATCGGCGCCGAGCCGCCAGAAATCCCCCGGTTTCAACTGCTCGAGCAACTCGGCCACCGAGCGGCCCTTCAACGAAGGGCGTCCGTATTCTACTGAGATCGTTTTGCTCCCCACGCTTATCTTCGCCATTTCACGAGGATTACGTTGGCCGAGCCCGTTCTCTGCCACTACGCCAATAACCGCCATCGCCAGAACCGCAATGAGAAATCGTTTCATTGTTTCCCTCCTTGTTTTAGAACGCCGGGGCGCAATTATACAGCGGGAAGCCCTGCGTCGCCAAATTCCTTCCGCACCCGGGTAGCGCAGACTCTCGTGTTTCAGAGAGTCTGCGGCTCGTACGTATGGAATCGGGCGTATTATTCTGCTTCATGTCCCGCTTGCGCCGCCTGGTATTATCCGACCGATTCTTCTTCATCACCTGCCGGCTGCCGCCCCACCGGGGCAGGCTTGAGGAACCCGAATTCGAGTGCTTGGCCCGCGTGGCACGGGAACGACGAGAGAAACATCACTTTCTGCTTACGGCCTGGGTCTTCTTGCCCGATCACTGGCACGCGATTTTATTCCCGCGCTTTCCGCTCAGCATCTCGCGTGTAATGGAATCGATCAAGGTCGGCTCGACTCTTCGCATCAATGCCGGCAGAAAAGAGTCGGGCCTTCTCTGGCAACCCCGATTTTTGGACCGGGCTCTCCGGAGCGTTAAGGAATATTACGAGTAAGGTGGAATACATTCACCTCAACCCCGTGAGAGCGGGCCTCGTCAAGCGGGCAGAGGACTGGCCGTGGTCGAGTGTGCAGGATTACACTGGGAGTCTGAGCGCGGCGGTCAGCGCGAATCGCATTCTGGCCGTTGATCGTATACTGCTGCCGGCGGATGAACGAACGCACATTTGAAGGAAAAGCTGCGCCAGCCCGCGTCACTCCTGCAATGGAAGCGGGGATCACCGATCACGTCTGGACAATTGAAGAAATGCTTGGTAAGGTGAGCTAGAAATGGCTAAGCTAAATTTACTCCTGAGAGTTGATTTTGCAAATAGGGGGAATATCTATGTCGGATTCTGAATGGGTTAAAAACGCGGCGAGAGAATTCCAAGCTTTGCTTTCCGATAGATCGCAAAAGGATGCCGTAGTTCTAGAAGATGAGAGAATCAGGAAAGAGTTCATAGACAAACTTTGGTCCGACATAGTCATCGCCTTCAATGAAAAGCACATCTCCCTTAATCACGAGATGAAGCGACAGGTGTTGACGATAGTACAGGAGCCAGGGAGCAGAAGCTTTACACTGCTCAGAAATGAGCCCACAACCGAAAGAATCAATGTCAAATGCGAAGGATACTCTATATTGATCAAAGGCGGTAAAGACGACTGGTTCGACGTTCGGCTTGATGTCGAGATTGATCGACAATCTGGAACTGCCTACCTTGCTGACAGGTCCAGTGCGGGCGAGAAGCGCACTCCTGAAAAGATTGCTGAGTCTGCGATAAAGCACCTTGTGTCCTTCCGTTGACGGCAATCCGCTTGCCAAACCTTCTCGTATAAAATTCAAACTGCACCGTGAGCTTTCGGCAAGTCTGCTCGGTAAGCCTGTGGCGGCGTCCCAGGGCATATTCGGATCAGGCCAAGGTGCAGCTTTCGACGCAGATGCCCCCAGATCTGAGATTTATGCGTCAGTTTTCAGGGTTACCGGGTTAATCTGAATCTCGGTTTTGGGGTTCGGAGGTCAGGCGCGTTACAATTGGAGTTCGGACCGCGCCGGTGGTCCTGTCGAGATGAGTGCGACATCCCTTAGTCTGCTGATAATACTTGCTGCTGCCCCAGCGAATGCTCATGTCGACACTCAGGGCTGGATTTTGTATCGCAACACCGCAACTGGCATTTCCTTCCGACATCCACCGTCATTGCGAGTTCATGAACGTGATCCTCAAGAATTCCACTTGCCAGATGCCGAGTTAATAGTGGACTTGGTCGGGGACACGAAGGCAAATCCTGGAACAGTCGTGCTGCGCTTCATAGTGAATCGTGGTGAGGCAACTCCGCGGACCGTTTCGCAGAGATCAAAGTTTCTTCGCGCAACCTCGAAGTCTCTTAGTTATATGCCCCTTGACGGGCACCAGGCTCTCGTATGTATTGACTGCGGGCGGGCTGCATGCCATTGGAGCGTTGAGGTCCTTCAGCCTCGCGAATGCACAATTCTGACCCTCTTAAACGATCCCGTGGAAGATGAGGTCCCTCCCCCTCACGACGGCATTTTTCCCCTACTGTCGATCATACAGACGCTTCATTTCGAATTACCGAAGAAATGAGAGTGGGCCTTCAGCAGGGCTGCGTAGGTCATGTGCTTTCGGCAATCCTGTGCAACTGAGAGCGGGTAGCGGGTAGCGCAGAGTCTCGTTTTTCAGAGACTCTGCGGCTTGTGCGTGTGCAATGGGGCGTATAATCCTGCTTCATGTCCCGCTTGCGCCGCCTGGTATTATCCGACCGATTCTTCTTCATCACCTGCCGGCTGCCGCCCCACCGGGGCAGGCTTGAGGAACCCGAATTCGAGTGCTTGGCCCGCGTGGTACGGGAACGACGAGAGAAACATCACTTTCTGCTTACGGCCTGGGTCTTCTTGCCCGATCACTGGCACGCGATTTTATTCCCCCGCTTTCCGCTCAGCATCTCGCGGGTAATGGAATCGATCAAGGTCGGCTCGACTCTTCGCATCAATGCCGGCAGAAAAGAGTCGGGCCTTCTCTGGCAACCCCGATTTTTGGACCGGGCTCTCCGGAGCGTTAAGGAATATTATGAGAAGGTGGAATACATTCACCTCAACCCCGTGAGAGCGGGCCTCGTCAAGCGGGCAGAGGACTGGCCCTGGTCGAGTGTGCACGATTACTCTGGGAGTCTGAGCGCGGCGGTCAGCGCGAATCGCATTCTGGCCGTTGATCGTATACTGCTGCCGGCGGATGAACGAACGCACATTTGAAGGAAAAGCCGCAGAGTCTCTGGAATACGAGACTCTGCGCTACCCGCTGCTGGACGATCTTGTCCTCCAGCGCCGCGATCCCCAACGGTCGTTGCCTCCCGTCGGCTTTCGGTATCCAGACTCTTCGCGACGGCTGCGCTCGATAGGCCCCGCGATGAATACGCCCATGAAGGTTCCTCAACCGCCCCTCCAGGCCTTCTCCATACTCTTCCCAAGTCACGCCGTCCACTCCGGGAGCGGCCTGTCTTTTCAGACAGAAGTAGCTTTCCCGCAGCAACTCGACCGTCACATGGTGAAGCAGGGCTGTGAACCTCAGCTTCCCGTTTTTCCGTGCTGTCTCGCGCACACGCTCCAGCCCACTTGGCCCACTCTCCCGGCGCGGTGTCCGGCGCGGGTTAGACTGGGGCGTGTTCTCCTTGGTCAACGGCCTTCCCTCCGCAACCTCCGCTGGCGGCTCCCCGCCCCTGTTCGGCTGCTTCGTCGGTACTATGCCGCTGTACGACTCCCCCTGGCCGTGCATGAGAGACTTGCCGTTCATCACGTTCTCCCTCCGGCCCGCCGCATCTTTCCCACGGGCAGCCATGGGGTCTCCCGGTTCTCGCGCCTGGAGTTTCTCCGCATGCCTGGGGTCTTCGACTCCGCCGGGCCGAGCGCGGGCTCGCGCTGGCGTCCGCCCTCGTGTTGCCTTCCCACCGCTCTGACAGCGTCGGCACCCGGAATCAGCTGATTTCGGAGCTCAATGCCCTGCCTACGGATGCCCCTCTCCAACGCTTCAAGTGCGACCTCACGACCGCCCTCGCATGGCTGGGGGCCAGGGTGGCTCGCTATGCCTTCCCTGTACGACTCTTTCATTCGCGACTCCAAGCCGGTTTATCCCGGCGCTATCCAGAGCTGCGCTCTGCGCCACCCCTCGTCCAGTTTCAGGGAAGGGCGTTTTTCATTCCTAATCCAGCTTGCAGCAGACTCCACCTGCCAGGGAATCTTCTCACCCTGACTGCCGAACAGGTGTGATAGAGTGCTCGCGGGCATGAGCAAGCGACGCGATGTCAAAGTCCTGATCTACACCTGGATAGATGAGCAGCCCTTCGTCGGGCCCCACTGTAACGACACTTGTCACACCAATATCCCGTCGGCCGAGAAGTGCCCACGCATGAATCTCGGAGGAGCCATTATATGACCAGCATTTCGAAGCTTTTGGTTGTTGTTCTCGCCACTGTGGCGGTCCTGATTGTCGCAGTCTTTGGCCAGCAACTTCCCCAGCCAGTGGACCACCGATCGGAATTCGTGAGGCGCGCAGGAACCTCCTTACAGCTTTCTGGTAAGCCATTCCGATACAGCGGTCCGAACATCGAGTGGCTGGGACTGGAGGCTTACGGACCCCATGATCCACTGGGGCCGCGTTACCCGACCCACTTTGAGGTTGACGATGCCTTGGACACGGCCAAGGAGATGGGCGCCAGAGTAGTCCGGTCACAAACCCTGGGCGACAGCGTCGGGTGCGAACTGTGTATTGAGCCGCGGCTGGGAGTCTTTAACCCTGATGCTTTCAAACCCATCGATTATGCGATCAAAGCTGCGCACGATCGGGGAATCCGCTTGATCGTGACTTTGGCTGGAGACTGTGCAACCTGCGCGCTCAGCGGACCGGGGGAGTATTTAGAGTGGACACATCAGCGGGATTTCAAGGCGTTCTTCACGGATCCGGCCGTGATTGCCGCGTTCGAAAAGCACATTGCGGCGGTTGTGAACCATAAAAATGGGCTCACCGGAGTCCCGTACAAAGACGATCCCACCATCCTGGCGTGGGAAAACTGTAACATGTGCGGACTCGGGATAGTCTGGACTTCACCCTCGCGGGATCTCGCGCCGTACCTCCCGTGGGTCGATATCATCGGAAAATTCATCAAGTCTGTCGACGCGCGACATTTGTACCTGGACACCACCGGCTTCTTTCGGTACGACAACAGCGCGCTCGACGCCAAAACGCCTGATCTGATCACTTTCGAATATTACCCCCATTGGGACGCGCTAGTATCAGCCGGACAGAAGACCACAGCCCAGACCTTTTCCCAGGATGCGGCCGCGGTGACCCGGCACGGGAAGGCCTACATCATCAATGAATTCGGTTGGGACGTGACAGACTGGCCGACGCGGGATGATCTTCAAGCAGTGCTTCACACCATGGAAACTGACCCGAATATCTCCGGCGACGACTACTGGGCGTTGCAGGCTCACGCGGACAGCTTCGGGTGGCAACCCATTCCCGCCAATGTCAGCAATGCCGCCTACGCTCAGAAGGGTGAGAGCGGCCACTGGTGGGCGCTGTATTACGGGGGGCTCACCACCCTCGTCAACACCAGCGATGACATGCGGGCGCGGGCGCAGCAGTTGCGAAACCATGCCTATGCGATGGCGGGGATTCCAGTCCCTCCCCATCAGGTGCCGCCTCCCCCTGTGATCACGACAAAAGGTATAGGACTGATCGGATGGCGTGGCTCGGCGGGAGCAGTCAGCTACAGCGTGCAGCGCCAGGTCGGCGAGTATGGCCCTTGGGAGACGATTTGCGATAGGTGCGCCACCGACGCCGATGCTCCCTGGCCCGATCCAAAGCCGGCCATGATGTTAGGCGTGAAGTACCGCGTAATCGCATACAATGCGGACGGAACTCCCAGCGCGCCGTCCGCGGCGCGCTAGGCCGGCCATGATCTGACATGAGGGGCAACGGCTTCATGTTCACCACCCACGATCATCCGTTGCCGTGACTGCCATCCGTTGTAGCAGAGGAAAGCCATCCTGCAGGACCGGCGACCAATTTGCCAGATGTCAGGGTTCCAAGACGTGATCAGCGAGCCGTGGAGCGTTGCACGTTCCCCGCTGCGGCTTAACGAACGGCTGACCCGTCCCGACGAAGCGGGCTTGGTCTCCGCTGCTCCAGGCCACCAATCGGATTTACTGCGAGGTGCAACGTAGTTCTCAACCTCCGCAGATCGTCACAGCCCTGCCAAGATCGTAGAAGTCACTGCTGGCGGGACAGTTGCGATCCAATCTCGGGATTGAGCCCGAAAAGTCACCTTCCCGTCCTAGACGCCGCTTGGGCGTAAAACGGCCTAACGCCGAAGTGCGACCTCTGACTCCCCAGAAGTCCGCTTCGGGCAAGTTGCCGTGTCTGCTTGCGGTCACTTGGCTGTATCGTCGAACCGTTGTTGTGGCTGGAGTTTGGCAAAGACGCGAAATGGCAGAGCGGCAATGATTCAGGACATTCGACAAAGACGCTCATCGGGCTGTGCGTGCCGGGGGAAACATGCAGCACTTCTGCCGGTGTGTTAAGCAGCAGGCGGCGTGATTATTGAGGAGCGGGCGCAGTAGGACGGAAGCAGCGAATCGAGCGCGCCATTTCGCGATCCCTTCACCCCCTGATCTACTGTGGGGTCTGGCTTATCGCCGGAGGTGTACCGGTCTGTTGATACATCGCGCTGAGTTCCTGCCTGAGTTGCATCAACTGCCGGAGCTCCTCAAAGCTCGGCGTTGTGGTGACTCTCGACCCTGCGGGAACGGGTGCGACCGCTTGTCTGCTTCCTGCGTCGCGGCCTGCGGCGCCGGTCCCCAGCACAATGTAGAACCTGGTATTGCCAGGGACGGTCACCACGATGTTCTGATTGAACGCCAGCTCATTCAACTCCTCATCGCCTGCCACCCCGACATTATTCGCGACCCGTTCCCGGAGCAGCGCACTCTCAGAAAGCGGGCCGTAGAATCCACTGCTGCCGCCATTCCCGACCAGGTAAGCGGCGACTGTGCCAAGACCTGTGAATGTTCGCACCAGGAATTTGGTCCCTGTTTTCTTTCCGGATACAGATCCCTTAAGCGGTCGAAACGTCAGATCCATAGCTACGCCATCTAGCCTCTGCGTGGTTCCGTCCGGCATTTCCAGCCTGTCGAACCTGATATCGACGTTCCCCGAGCGGTCCGCTTGACGCAACTGGCCGATCGCCTTTGCTCCCGCCGGCACCACGATTTCGCCTTCCCGCTCGAAGTTGTACTCGATTACTGCGACAACCGGTTCTTTCACGCCCGTACTGACCGCCGATTCCAACCGCGCTACGAGGCGGGTGCCGGGAGGCAACAAAGTGACAAAATCGCTCTGTTCGAGGACGGCCGACCTCATCGGGGCGCCTCCAGCAACACCAGTCTCCGCCCCCCGCACAAACACCAGCGACGGCTTATGCAGAGCAGCCTCAGGGGATTCGTCAGGTGAGGGAGGCTGCGGTGGGCGTTGATAGCCTGGCTCCTGCGGCAGGGTGGGATCGAAATCAATCTTATTCAGCGCATACTGCGGAGTTGTTTGTTGTGCGGCGGGGGCCTTTGGCCGACCCGGCCGCGCCGTTCGCCCGATCTCCTCGGGTGTCACGTCGCCCCTATTCACTGCCTCGTCGCCGCTTACCTCGGCGTTCAACATGGGCGTTACAGATCCGCTTTGGCCACTCTCCTGGCCCGGCGTTATCCTGCGCCCCAGGTCCGGCGCGCCTGCCCGTCCCTCTGATCTCTTCGCCTTTTGAGGTGAAGAGAATATGCCCAGAAACAGCAGGAACATTGCGACGGCCGCACCACCCAGTACCACGAGCGACTTGCTTTTGTCCTTGCTGAGCTCGCGGCGGGTGGTCCTGGGCTGCTGGGTCTGCCGCGCCTTGTCAAACGCTTGGCGGATGATTTCGCGCCATTGAATCCCGCGCTTTCCATCCGATGTTTCCTGTACCGCGGCTTCCTCCAGATCGGCTCGTGACTCCGGCGGCGTCGTGTGCAGCGTGTTATTTTCCTTTAACGGACTCTCCATGAGTAGAATCCTCCTTCAAGGTGTTAATGCCAAAACCGATGGGCGCCAAGGCAGGGTGATCCACGGCCCCCGCTTCAGCTACCTGTAAGAAAAGCGTCTCGTTAGACTGTTTGTAGGGTGGACGATCGAAGACCACCACTCCATCTGCGCGCTCACCAGGCGCCAAACGGCGCTTGCTCAAGCGAAAATTCAGAACCGGAAGCTGTTCGGCTGTGGTCCAGCGAGACCGCCGAATGATCTTCCCTGACTTGACCTTGCCTCCAAGCTGGACTTGTGGCGGCATGATCAGAATGCTGCGGTTGGTTGGATTGAGGGCAGAGAACAACACGATGACGCGCTCCCCGCCATCTACTACCTCGCCCACGCCGGCGCGCACTCGGTCTCCGGTGGCCGTTTCCGCCGACACATGTTCGCCGTAGAGCGGTGGCAGTGGAGACCGTTCCTGCCGGGCAAGAAGCTCATCCAACCCCGTCGGTGCGGGGGCATCCGGTGGGTCTGCTGCGACGAGGGACACTTGCTTGACATCCGTCGCGGTCCCGCCTTTGCTTGCCGTCTCAAGAGTTGCGGACACGGCACCTGCTCCGGGCGATCCTATTTCCACAGTTTTCGCTACCAGCGCAGAGGGGTAATCGGGCTCGATTAGAAAGCCTTTGGCAGGTTTGTAATTGAGGAGAAGGTCCACGTTTTCGGGGTCGTTTGATTTTTGTTCCCCTCGGCTCACCAGCAGCAGACTTGCCTCGCGCCCGTGAGTCGTTGAAATCAGCAGATTGGTCTCCGCTGGCTTGTCCGTGAGGGCTTTAACGAACACCAGTTGTGGTTCCCGGTCCGAGTGCTCGACTTTGAATAGTGTCGGGTCGCCGACGACTACGGAATTCACAGTCTCAGGCATGCGGATCGCCGTCACAAAGTGTGCAGCGACTTCGACTACCGCGACCTTCCCATCCATTTCCAGTTTGGTCAGCACCCGCGGCTTGACCTCGGGAACCTGCGCCATTGACGAGCGAAAAACGAACAACATGCAGGTTACTAATGCCTTACTACCCTTGCCCATTGGTCACCTCGTTTCCTCTTGGGGAGCCCATGCTGCGGGCGCCCGTCGCATCCTCTCGAGCCGTTTCATGCGATAAAGACGAGCCACACGGTTAACGTAGCTATAAACATCCGGTGAAGAGTATTCGAGTCCCCTCGCGAGGATCGTACACTCTCCGGCGTAATAAGCTGCTGTCACCAATCTTAGGTCGCCTCTGAAGAGGTGCATCAACCAAGCCAGATACTGAACGCCGGCGCGAACGTTCTCCTCGATCTGAAATGGATTGCGCACCCCAAGTCTCACGGCAGTCGCCGGCATTAACTGCATCAGGCCTGTTGCGCCTTTCGGCGAAACCGCATAAGGCTGCCAATTCGACTCCACCTCAATCACTGCGTCCACCAACTCAACCGGAACTTGATAGACATTCGCGTAATACTCGGCACAACGAGCAGAATAATCGCGCCACGGTGTGGGCTCTGCTCCTGGCGCCACACCCACGAACCAAAATAAAACGATCAACACCCTTCCGCCCGTCTTCATACGGCCCCCCTCGTCAACTCGTCACGATATCTCTTCGAGTCCGCGACCAAGCCATCGAATCCGGCGCGAAGCAACAGACGCTTCCGGTCAGCCTCAGTCTTGGCCAGGAGAGCAAGCAGTACATCCCGTTGGTCGGGTTCTATTTCGTTTACGCCCATGATCTCGAGAGCTCTCGCCAAGTCGAGCATTTCTGCAATCGAGGGTGGTTTTTCGAGACTCCACCCGCGCAATGCTCGCGCCAACCCCGCCAGTTGTCCCCGTAAAGCGGGGTCCATATCAGTGCTGTGCACCGCGAGGATCTCCGCCTCACGTTCCACGGTCGGGTACTCCACGCGTAAATAAAAACAACGTCTTCGCAGGGGATCGCCCAGCCGACGCTCTTCATTCGAGCTCAAAACCACAAATGGAACCGTTTCCGCCTTGATGGTCCCCAGCTTTGGAACCGTCACTTGCCAGGCGCTCAAGATCTCCAGTAGCAAGGCTTCAAATTCGTGGTCCACCTTGTCGAGTTCGTCTATCAGCAGCACGCAGGGTCGGTCCCGGCAAAGCAAAGCCCGTAGCAGGGGACCTTCAGCGAAGAAATCAAGCGAATGCAGACGCTTGCGAATAGAGTCCCAGTCACTGCTGAATTGGTCTCCCTGGGTTTCGAGGAAGAGCTTTTGCAAAGCTTCGTCGAACTTACCGATGGCCTTATCATCGGTGATGCCTTCGTAGCACTGTAGGCGCTCCACGAACGTTCCGGCTGCCTCAGCCACTGCGTATGCCAGTTGGGTCTTGCCGCAGCCGGGCGGCCCCTCGACAAGCAGCGGTTTCTGCATGCGTGAGGCGAGATACACCACTTCCAGGGTCACCTCGTCGATCACGTACTTGGCCTCGCGCAGCTTGCCGGAGAGCTCCTCCCTTGATCGAAACACGTCCACCGCCTCCCGAAGCACACGATACACTGCAATTCTCTTGGAACGGGCCATTTGAAGTCGGCACGCAATACCCACCTCATTCGCAAAGAGGCAGGAAAGGTAAGCAGCGCACGCTTTTGGGCGACGAAAGCCGACTTCAAGAATTATTTTTGCGGGTCGACGATTGTGAGAACCAGGAGGGAAACGAGCGGCTCAAGCGGGCATTGGCCCGTCATGGGCGGGCTCGAACAAAGCAAGGTAAGGAGCGTAGCGAAAGCGCCGGTTGCGTTGATAGCCTGTGACCTCTTCAAGCAAACCGAGCTTCACGAATCGGTTGACCACCTTGTTTGCGGTGACGAAGACGCAGTTCAGACGCTGCGCGACCATGCGAATAGTAACGATCGGTTGCTCAAACAAGTATTCAAGCAAGAGTAGGTCATAGGGCGTAGCCCCCCCCTCGTCTCGTGAATATCCGGCAAAAGCTCTCAGGCGGCGCGACCGAAGCGACTCGGGCCCCGCAGTCGCCGACTTATCCGGCAGCAGTTTTTCACTGAGTAGCCGGCGATGCTCCTCCCTTAGCCGAACGATGGTGCGCGCCGTCTCAGTTGCCTCTCGGCTGACTTCAAGAACACCACGGACAAAAAATTTCAGCCAGCCTTCCCAGTCGCCGTCGTTGCGAATGGCCATCAGCCGGTCGTAGTACTCGGTGCGATGCTGTTTCAAGTAGTGGCTGAGATAAAGCAGGGGTCGTCCTAGCGCCTGTCTGTGGCAAAGAAGAAAAGTGATAAGGAGACGTCCGACTCTGCCATTGCCGTCAAGAAACGGATGGATGGTTTCAAACTGCGCGTGAGTAAGGCCGCATTGGATGAGCAGCGGGAGTGAGTTGTCGTGAAGAAACTTCTCCGTATTGTCCAGCGCCTCACACATTTCGTGGACAGGAGGAGGCACGAATGTTGCAGTATTGAGTGTGCATCCCGGCGGGCCAATCCAGTTCTGAGTGGTGCGAAACTCCCCCGGGGTGCGGTGCGAGCCACGCACCCCTTCGAGCAACTTGCCATGGATTTCGCGGATCAGCCTCAGGCTCAAGGGCAGTGTCTTCAGGCGTTCCAGGCCGTAATTCATAGCGCGCACGTAGTTGACGACTTCCTGGATGTCTTTCGGAAACTCCCGCCCTTTTGAGTCCACTTCAAATTGGAGAACGTCTTCGAGATTGCTCTGGGTGCCCTCGATTTGCGAACTCAACACTGCCTCTTGCCGGACATACATGGAGACAAAGAGGTCAGGGTTGGGGAGAACGGTCGCGACTCCGTCCAGTCGACCCAGGGCACGATCCGCTTCAGACATGAGCCGGCCCAACTCGGCATCGATTTCGATGGACGGATCAGGCGGCAATGGAGCGGGAATGAACGCCTGGTAACCCGTCGCTTGTTTTACATAAATTCCAGCTCGCATAACATGCAGACCGTGGTTAGCTGCTTATTTTACCGCACGGACTTCACCAGAAGGCTCCGGCACCTTATTTTACAATGCTGGCACATTGTAAAACAAGAGTGTGAGATAGGCATGCATGTTTCATCCGATAAAATAAGCTCCACTCGGGAGCCTGCGAAATCCAGGCAAAAGCTGACTAAGAAGGAGCGGTTCCGAAGGCAGAGGATACAAGTCGAAGAACCTGTGGCGGGACATGTGGAGCATGACCGCCATTCGGCGTTGGCTACCTACCCCCGCCACTCACGTCAGAATAACGTTGGCATAGCACCCCAGGAGAGCAGTCCACAATTTATTTCACCGGTCGACAAATGTGAGAACCACCTCTCAGAGCATTTTCGTGCGCGCTAGTCCTCGGGCAATGGGTAGTGTTCAAGGCTTTAAGGTCCTGTTCGGCGTGTGCCCAAACTGCTCTCGCGCCTGAGGCAGGGGCCCTCGTTTGACTGCCTTTACATCTTCCCTTACAACCAAGCCATGATAGACACAGCGTTGCGAGCCGAGCTAAAGAATGCCCTCATCAAACAGGAGCTTTCCGGCGGAGGCTGGAGTTATGGTCGAGCGCCGACTCAGGCTGCCCTCGAGCCGACGTGTCTCGCTCTCCTGGCTCTGAGATGGGATTCCAGTCCTGCCCGTGCCCTCGGCCTTGAGTTTTTGCTCGGAATGCAGAATCCAAACGGAAGCTGGCCAGCGTTCAGTGGCGACGACTCCGAGGGTTCAGGTCTAACGGCTTTGGCAGTGATCGCGCTCATCAACAATGGCGAGATGGCGCTTCAAACAGAGCGCGGAGTCGAATGGCTGCTGCGATTGAAAGGAAGAGAATCACACTGGCTTTGGAGATGGAAGTTTGACACCACGGATACTCACGTCCGCTTTGACCCCAACAAGTTCGGCTGGCCGTGGCAGCCTGGCACTTGCAGTTGGGTTATCCCTACGGCTCTGTCAATCATTGCGCTGAAGCAGGGATTCGTGTGCTGCAAGCCAGAGCAGGTCAGCTTCCGAATCCGGCGCGGCAAGGAGATGCTGCTAGATCGCGTCTGCCCCGGCGGAGGGTGGAATGCCGGAAACGGTGTGGTTTACGGAGTTCCTCTGGCGCCACATCTGGACGCCACGGCCGTCGCCTTGCTCGCCCTGGGCGGAGAGCAGAGCGATGGCGCCATAGCCTCCGGTCTTGATTGGCTCGAGCATAGGGCGGGGACTTGCTCCGCGCCTTGGAGCTTGGCCTGGTCCATCCTGGCTCTTGATGCCTACGGCCGACCCGTTGCGGGTTTGGTTGATCGCCTCTGTGCTCTGAGGGATCCAGCCCTCCTCGCGGATTCTGCCACCCTGGCCGCTGTGATCCTAGCCGTTGATTGCCTGGTCGAAGGCAACGTTTTCAAGGTGATCGCATGACAAGAAGAAGCTTGCTAGCCGGTTCTGTCGGACTTGCAGCGGGAGCCGCGACTGCCGCTCCCTTTCTCCTACCCAAATACGACCGAGTTCGGCGACCCGCCCGTTCACGCGTCGCCATCGTGCGTGCGGACGAGTATTCGGAACGGCTTGAATGGACCTTGATGAGCGCTTTCCGGTTATTTGATCTCGACATCGCTGGAAAGTCGGTTCTCTTAAAGCCGAACCTCGTGGACTTCGTACCGGGCGTCGCTATCAATACTGATCCCCTTTTAGTCACTACCGCCGCGGAGTGCTTCAGGCGGCTTGGTGCTCTCTCTGTCACCGTCGCTGAAGGCCCAGGGCACCAGCGGGACACACAACTTGTACTTTTTGAAAGTGGGTTCCAAGACGAACTCGCCAAACAGCATATTCCCTTTGTTGATCTGAACCGAGATGAGCTGGTTAAGATTAAGCTCTGCACAAGGTACACCGGCCTGGGCCATCTTTTTCTCCCACGGACAGTGCTCAGCCATGACTTCGTCGTTTCCATGCCCAAGGTGAAAACCCATCACTGGTCGGGTGTCACGCTAAGCATGAAGAACATGTTTGGCGTTGTCCCAGGCACAAAGTACGGCTGGCCCAAGAACATCCTGCACTGGAGCGGAATCCAGCAGAGCATCCTCGACGTTTGTGCGACGGTGCCGATTCATTTCGTCATCGCTGATGGCATTGTAGCGATGGAAGGAAACGGTCCTCTTGCCGGCACTTCCCGGCCGCTCCACAGCATTGTGCTTTCAGATGATCCTGTAGCCGCGGATGCAACGTGCGCGAGGCTCATGGGATTCAAACCGGAAAGGATTCCCTACATCTATGAAGCCGTGAAATTCCTGGGCAACGCCTCAACGAAATTGATCGATCAGCTTGCCGGCCAGGTCACAGCGCCAGACATACCCTTCAAGGTAGTGCCGGAATTTGAGCACCTGCGTGCCAGCTAATCCCCGTCGTGTTTGGGCACCTGAACCACCAAAGCTTTTCCTGAGTTAAAATACCAACAACTCGAAAGCGAGCTCTTCGATGCTTACGAGCGCGGGGCTTCGGGCGCTCCGGCCTTTTTGGTTTGGCACAGCCCGCCTTCGAAGGGGGAACGATGGCAGAAGAAAACCGTTTCAAGGGAAGATATCAAGCAGGCGACACCCCTTGGGATATTGGCAAGCCTGATTCGAATCTTATTCAGACCGTAACCACGACGCCCATAAAACCCTGTAAAGCGTTGGAGATCGGATGCGGAACTGGCGACAACGCGATATGGCTTTCCCAACAAAACTTCCACGTGGTAGGAATTGATGCTTCAGAGATTGCAATTGAGAAGGCCAAGGAGAAAGCTTCAAAAGCCAATACCAAATGTGCCTTTTTGGTCAGCGACATTCTCACAAGCCATATCGAAGGGGCGTCATTTGGCTTTGTATTTGATCGAGGGTGCTTTCATACAATGGGTTCGGATGAAGAGCGGAAAAGCTTTGCTGAAAACGTGAACCGTCATTTAGAAGAAGATGGCCTTTGGCTGAGTCTTCTTGGCAACGCGGATGAGAAACGTGATGGCCCTGGTCCGCCACAACGGACGGCAAGAGAAATTGTTTACGCTGTCGAGCCCTACTTCGAAATCCTTTCGTTGGTTTCTGGCTCTTTCGGATCTAACCGCCCCGACCCGCCGAGAGCCTGGGTGTGCCTGATGCGGAAAAGGCGTTAATCAAGAATGGTGAACAGCCCGAAACAGCGAACGGTGCGAACCAGTAAGGCGGAGACATGTGTGTCAGAGATGGCTCGCCGGGAAGCTGACCGGCATGCAAGGCGAATCCCATGGCAACGCCTTCTGGAAGCGAGACAACAATACGTCGAGTGGAACGCCTTCAGCCTGTGGGCGAGCGCGATCGCAGAAGCCGAGGGCTGCGCCCCCACATGGCTCGTGAAGGTTCTCGAGGAACGCTGCCCTGGGCTTTTGGGATCTGACCGAACATCCGAGACAATGCACCAGGACCCACCCCTTAACAGGCGAATATTGGAATGGTTCGAGAGCAATGTGCTCGTCCAAGCGAAGGAAGAAGGGTGGCTGCGGGCAGTCACCTTCTACGCGGTCCGAGATCCTGCCTTCGCGCGGGACTGCGCCTATTCGCTTCACTGCGAGGCGCAATGGAAACGACAGCATCCTTCCGCCTATCCGTCATTCGAGGAGTGGAGAAGAGCCTCCGAGCAGTGTGCTGATGAGGTTCTCGACGCATTCGAGATGGCGGAGGACGAACGTCAGATTATCAAGGTTTCCAGGCTGGTTGGTCCCGAGCGTTTCGCGGCAGCAGTGGCCCAATACATGGAGTGGGAAGCTTTCACTTACTGGTTGCGGTCATTGTTGGAGTCAGATGCCAAATTCCCTGCCGCCGTAGTAAAGGAGTTACAACACCGCTGTCCAGGTTTCCTTGATTGCGACGAAGAACTTCGTACCACACTCTCGCCGGAGGATTACACCAAGAGGTGGAAAGCCCTTCTCGAGTCGGGCGAGAATCGTATCTTCAGCAACATCCAGAAAGAAGGCTGGTTCGAAGCGGTTGTATATGAGGCGCGAGCGCATCCGCGAAGCGTCCGAACCGTAGACTACTGGGTATTCTACTGGGACGAGCATTGGTCGAGTGGCCCCCTCGAAGCTTACCCTTCATTCCAGGAATGGCGCTGTGCGGCTGACGACTTTGTCATTGGGGCAGGCGACGAACGAACTGCGGCCGTCTGACTCCCTGATGCTTGCAAGCCCTTATTCGAACCGTTTTTCCGCGCACATGCTTCGACGTGCCGCCCATGGGCGTTCCCACGTGTCTTACGGCCACACCAAGCGCACACGCCTACCTTGTGAAGATGTTTGAGGGTCCCGTTTCCATTCTTCGGCTGCTTCTGAGCCGGGACGAAACCCGCATCCTCTCTCAGCCAGCGTTGCATCTCCCTATCAAGCGCGTCGTAGTTTATTTCTGAAGCGTGCTTGCGACAGAACTCCTCTAATGATTCGTGAGTGATCCGCCCGTCGCGGCGCTCCAGGAACCCTGCTTCCTCCCAGCGCCGTACCGTTTTCGGGCTCACGCGCAGGTCCCTCGCCAGGTCCTCCTGCGAATAGTTGTCTTGAACCTTGCAGCTCTCGCCCAATTTTGCGAACCTCCACCGCACTGACCTCTCGCTTCGGTGGAGCAAACGAGCGATCATCCTAGCCGATTGCTCTTGCGCGAAATCGCGCAACAACGCATCGTCCGCAGCCGACCAGGGCGGACGTTCTTGGACATACTTTTGATCAAAACCCAGTTCTTTCGCTCGTTCCCAGACATTGTGGCTGCGCCACTTAGAATGCAAACTCTGAATTTTATTAATGGCTTCTCGGGCCCCGGACCAGCCTCGTGAGTACCCCTCACGAATGATCGCATCCAATTCCGGGCTCCAGACGACCGGATCTCGCTTGGAATCCGTCACCGCTGCGGCCCCACTCAGGCCGTGGCCTTGATTCCCATCTTCTTGGCCTTTCATACGACCTGCCCTTCCGCAAGCGCTCTCTTCATGGCCCGTCGACCGACATATACTCTCGGGTCAGTGACTGAGCTCCAGCCACTGATTGCGGGGCGCCTGTTACGACACTTCCCTCGGCGGAGGCAGCGGGCAAATCGACGGGCCGCCAGGTTGGTGCGCAGCACGTTTTCAGGGACTGTCGTGCAGGCTGCGACGGTAAATGCGACCCTGTGCAAGCGCTTTGCTACTGAAGTGTCAGGCGACTGCATTTCCATCTGCGCACTGCCCCATATTGAGGGAGGCCGAAATGAGTGTCATGCTTAAGAGGCATGCATCAGCATATGTCTCCACGACTCCGAGGGGGTGGACACCAAAGGCCTGAAAAAAAGAATTGAGGCATTAAGATTTAGACAGTTTGCGGACATCTTTATTGTAGGAGGAAAAATAGTTTGGAGTCTTTGTGCGAACGTTAGAATCCTTGAGAAATGGAACGGGAGAGGCTGAGTGGCAACCATGCGTGGAGATTCCAGAGCTAACCCACCTGTCTGGATTTGGCAATCGGAAGGCTCTGGGGCAACGGTTGAAAAAGATCTGCTTGATGCAGCGCGGCGAAACTGGGCGCGCCTCCTTTCTTATGCCCGGCGCTACGACCAGGATTCATCCATAGCCGCAGACATACTCGAAACGGTACTGCTCGCAATTTCCAGAACTAGAAGAGCACACAGAATCTCGGGTAATCCGATTCGAAATCTCGACAGTTACCTGTACGTGGCCTTTGTCCGCAGGCTTAACAGGCAGGTGGCTAGGCAGCCTAAAATTCAATTTGTCGGCTCGCTCCAGGATCTCGATGCCTTCAGTGGCATTCACACCCGCGGCAACCCGTCCACAGTTGAAGATGAGTTGCTCGTAAGAGAGTTGCTGAATTATATGACCGGGCGGTCGCGGGACATGTTCTTCCTGAGAACGAACGGCTACTCCTGGAAAGAAGTCGCACGCTTCCTGGGAACCACAGCCAACAGTGCGCAGGTTCTCTTCAACAAGGGAATTGGAAAGGCCCGCAGTCGCATTATGAAGCTGAAGGGCTCGAGCAGGCGGCCTAGTGAAGGGGGTGAGGCCAATGCGTGATCAAGCGCTCACCAAGCGAGAAGAGGCGCGACTGATCAAGACATACCAGCGCGTTCTGCAGGAAGGGGCGTTTCCCAACCCCGATCGCGCCGGATGCCCTGATAACGAGATTCTAAGAGCCATAGCCCTCCGCAAACTCGGGACTGAACAGGTTAAGGACTGGATCGAACACCTCGGCACGTGCACCCCGTGTTTCCGGGAGTACACCGAGTTTCGCGAAAATGTGGAATGGCGACGCGAAGCAGCTTACGTAGGAATGGCTGTCGCTGTCATCTTCTTTGTGGTCCTCGCTATCGGCTGGTGGAAATTGCGCCCCAGCCACCCAGTTGTAATCACGGCCCACAATCACATCGTCGCGGACATGCGGAACCGGTTAACGTTGCGCGGCGGTCAAGGCCGCGAACCCAGCGAGGGGCCGCTCGTGCTCGGGCGTGGGATTGATGATGTGTCTTTCTATCTCCCCGAAGGAAGCCGTGCAGGGACATATGAAGTCGCGGTCTTTCGCGAAGAACTCGGAGAGCCGCTTGCAAGCGCTACAGGACTAGCATCGGTGGAGAAAAGCATGACCAGGATGAAAGCCACGCTTGACCTTTCGCGCATCCCCTCCGGCCATTACCTTCTGGGCATTCGGCTGCCGGGAGTTGAGTGGAGCTACTATCCTTTAATGATCAGGTAATTAAGCTTCCCCTCGCGGATGCGCAGTAGGGACTGGCAAAGCGCGGTCATGGCGCGGGTGTCGTTTTCACCCGGATCATGGCTGAAGTAGAGGCGGTCCAAGGCGATGACCTCGATTGCGTGTTCTATCTGGCTATCACGGTCGTGCTTCGATAGCGCAGGCTGTAGCCAATCGGAAATTTGTTCGGTGTCGGGCGACCCGTCAGGTGGAATCCAGTCACCCGCCGTCTCTTTCTCTGCCGAAGGGCTTAACGCCTATTTGAGAGCGAGTGGGGTCTTCGGTGAGAAAATGATCGGTGCGGAACCGTCTCCGACCAAAGTGAAGGCTGCCCAGAAGACCGGTGGGCGATCACCCAACCGCTGCAAATAATCAAGTTTCGCTTGCCGGAGTGCAGAGGCTTTGTCTTGTCCGTCCGCCAAGTGTGTGTAGAAGTCCTTCATCAAGGCTTGCGTCGCGGAATCGTCCACATTCCATAGTGCCCCTACCACACTCTTAGCGCCCGCAAGCAAGAACGCTTCCGCGAGTCCGTAAATGCCCTCCTCACCTTCGAGCTTTCCAGTCGCCGTATCACAAGCCGAGAGCGTCACCAAGTCTGCTGATAAGGAAAGCT
>Ga0208819_1000699_pt1 | contig 21966 bp, 20 predicted proteins | sample June2015DPH_11_1_3_FD_184707 | JGI IMG/M metagenome (GOLD analysis project Ga0208819, IMG submission 184707) | Peatland microbial communities from SPRUCE experiment site at the Marcell Experimental Forest, Minnesota, USA - June2015DPH_11_150... | ecosystem: Environmental > Terrestrial > Soil >...
GGCTGCCCGCCGCATAAGGGCTGATGTGGCAATCGATCAACCACACCTCGTGGTTCTTGACCACCGCGTAACTGTCCTTCAGATTGACCTTGCCCTCTCGAACCGACTTCACTTCCGTCCCCGTCAGCTCGACACCGCTCTCGAACCTCTCCAGCAAATGATAGAGATGTGGCGCCTGGCGGTTAACCGCAAAGTTCTTTGGGGCCGGGTCCGCTGCCTTTCCCACAACACGCTCCCTTGTAAATTTCGACGTATCCCAAAAACTAAAATGTTAGCACATGCGAAGCTTCCGCGCACATGAAGCGCTCTTCCCACGAAAACTCCCTTGTCAAATCACCGCGCTTTCGATATGATGTGTTTGCGGGGTGGAGCAGTCTGGTAGCTCGTTGGGCTCATAACCCAAAGGTCGCTGGTTCAAATCCAGCCCCCGCAACCAACGCAATCATAAAGTTACGGGTCATCAGCAAGAACCTTCGAGTACAAATTGGTACAACCGGGGCCAGCAATGGCCCCCTTATGCCTTAAGAAGCGCCTTCACGACCTTGCTGGCCGCTTCCCTTTTCTGCTCTGACACAGCCTGAGTGTAAACATTTAGAGTTGTTGTGATATCGGCATGTCGCAGAAGTTCTTGTTGTACCTTCACATCCGCCCCAAGAGCCCTCAGGAGAGTTGAATAGGTGTGCCTGAAGGTGTGCCAGCCGACCTTGCCCTGAATCTTTGCCTCTTTCGCCGCTGGCTTGATATGATCTGCCAGGATTGTTTCTTGCCAGCGGGGTTTGCCTGTATCACCAGCGAAAACATAGTCTGTCGGCTGGACGTACGTTGTACCTAACTTGTACCTGAGAATCTCGGCCGCAAGGTCCGGGTCAAGAGGTATGGGCTTTTCTGAGGCTTCCGTTTTGGCATCGCCTTGCCTCCCGTGGACTACGCTGCGCCGAATTCTGATTGTGAGCGCATCCCAATCGACGTCCCGCCACTGAAGTCCTACAACCTCACTTGCGCGAAGTCCAAGGCATCCCGCGACGAGCACCATTGTGCGATATGGTTCCTTAAGATGAGCAAGCAGGGCGGAAAACTCTTCCGCTGTTAGTACGCGAGGAATTTCCCGGCGTCTTGCACCCTGTCGGACGAGATCAATCGGGTTTGAATCTATAAACTCCCAACGGCGCGCGCACTGAAACAACACGTGCATGACACCTCGGATGTGCGCCTTCGTTTTTGGAGCAAGTGGCAGCGACTTGAACCATGCTTCCACTTCGATTGGGCGAACAGCATCAAGGACAAGCGTTCCCCACTGTGGAACAATGTACAGCTTGAGATACGAGAGGTAGGAAACGCGCGTCGCGTACCGCGTCGGCATTTCTTCCGATTTGTACCGTTCAGCCAACGCCTCGACCGTTACAGCATGAAACTTCTGTTGCGGATTTTGTGCATTGATCTTAATCCGCTTAGCCTCGACGGCCCTTTCCGCGTCCGCCTGTGTCGGGAGTTTTTCGACGGTTCCAATCAACACCGACTTAAGCCTTCCGTTTTCCAGCCAGCGGAATTGCCAAACGTCCGGCCCTTTCTTCCGCTTTCTTACGGTCAAATTTCCGTACTGATATCGTGCCTGCATGGCACCTCCAATCAAAATGAAGTTGCCGTGCGGCACGGTTGGCTGCCTGATTGTAGCCTTGAGTTGATCCAGGCGTCCAGCGTTGTCGCGCGATACCGCCAAAACTTCCCGACCTTCAGCGCCGGGACTTCTCCCCGCTTGGCCATCCGCTCAAGAACCTTCGGATGAATCTTTAGGACCCGTGATGCTTCTTGGCTGGTAAGAAGTGTCTCAATTCCATCTGGCATGCAGTTTATAACCTCCCTAAGCAACCCCAACTCAATGTCTTTCCTGCAAGGGCCTTTTGCTGAGCGGCGGGGCGTCACAGTTCCCCGTTGAGCGCTTTCTTGCCTTTTCCCCTCGCATCAAGCCTCCCGCCTCTCCTACTGACACAACGGGCGACCGACCCGTTCGCCCCCAAAAGGCCCAGGCAAACACCGATTGCCAGTTCATAGGAATTCATAATTTGAACTTTTTTTTCTGTCAAATGAGGGTGACAGGACTCACCGTGCAACTCAAACGGTCGATGTCGAGCAGCCTAACTAAGGGGCTCTAATCAACGTGTTATCTGTCACTTAGCGCCATGTCAGCACGAAAGCTTTTGGGATCTGTTTAACGGCGTGACCCCGAAAGCGGGAGAGAGTTTCGAGCATTGTGCCTTTCGAGGCCGGTAATTGAGGCAGGGCGTCAATTGCAATCGAAACAACGTGCTGCTTTACGTCTTGCAGCCGAGTTCATGGGGTGGCGGCCCCAATGCGGGAATCGTAGCAAGATATTATTCACACCTAGTTCGACCCCTAAATCTCGCACCAGGGAGGCAGGAGGGTATCGAAATGCCTTACTGCGGACTGCCCTTCATTTGACAGAAAAGATTCTTGGCCGCAGCCTCCGCAATAGGGGCCCACCCACAGAGGGCGGGACCAAGGAGGTGCCCATTGAAAAGTTTCTTTCGCCGCTTGTTCCGTTTTGTTCATGACCCCCGCTATGGGCTCTGCTATTCGCCATCAGCAGAAGAATGCAAGAAGGCTTGGGAGTCTGTCATCGGAGATTCCTTCACACGCCCATTCTCCCTCGCAGCCCCGAAGCCTGAAACCAGGCCGTCTTTCATCGGGGCGTACCGCGACCTGGACCCGCCTTTGGAGTGGCCCGACTTTCTCGGCAACGGCTTGTTTGTAGTTTTCTGCACGTGGGTCCTCTACCGCGCTTTGCTGTCGCCGGAGGGCTTTTGGGTTCTCTTGCTCGTCTTGCTGGTTCTAGCCGTGGGCCTGGTGCAGCTTGCTGTTGCACTTTGCCGGCTGGCTTGGCGCGCCTGCTTTTCGCGCCATACGGGGCGCTGAGCAGCTTCGCCGGGGGGGTGCGGCGCTTCGCGCCGGGTGAGCTTTGACACGTCACCCCCCGCAGGGTGCTGTATGGCAACCAAGGTTGCCCTATGGGAACGTCTTGAAAATGCACGGCCTAACGACGAGTTGGTCCCCGAGAGGCTCCGTGCAGCAGTCGAAAGTTCACTTATGGGAACCACTTGATTTTACGGGACGATTTCAATGGCGACACTTCGAACGAAATCAGTCAGCACAAAAGTCACCGAGGAGGAGTACGCCAAGTTTGAAGCCTTGGCGGGGGAGCGGACGATCAGCGAGTGGGCGCGCGATGTTTTGTCGAGAGCAGCCAACCCGAAAACCTGCGAGCAAACCATCCTGGCCGAGGTCCTGGCGTTGCGGACCGCTTTGCTCAACCTGTTTTTCAAGGTGGCCAGCGCAGAGCGCATCACCGCCGACGAGATGCAGCAACTCATCGAGCGGGCGGACGCCGACAAACTGAAGAAGGCGCTTTCGAAAATCCAGGAAACCGAGAAACTCCTGATTCAAGGAGGCACGAAATGAATTCCGTGTGGGGAAGGAGAGAGAGCAAAGGGTGGCCGAGCAGGACACCCAATTATACGATTACGGCGCTCATGATAGCTCTGGCGAGCGCGATCCTCACGGGCTGCTGCCGATACTACTTCATCTGGACACCGCTCGAAAGGCACTATCTGCGGGAGTATTTCCTCACCGGCTTGATGGCTAGATTAGGAGCCAAGACCGACCGATATGACGTACTAACCGTGATCACCCGAAAGAACTACCGATTGGCTGTGGATGAGGACGTGGCACCCTTCAAGACGCCTTTCGGCGCAACCACGTTCACGCTTTCCGAAGACGCCGGGAAGAGAAGCGGACTCCGTCTCACGTGGTTGCGGAAGCCATACAACAACGTCCAGTTGCACGCACTTCTCGCCTCTTGGATTTACCACGGCCAGACGCTTGCAGATTTGGCAGCACGGCCTTTGTGGGTGGGACTCGCAGTGTTCTTGGCAGGCTTGCCCTTCGCGGCCCCCCGGGATGCCGCCCGCTTGCGGGAACTGCGCTACGGGCGACGACTGAAGGGACCCGAACTCGTCACGGGCGGCACTTTCAATAGCCGCAACCGCTCACGCGGCATTGGGTTCTCAAACTACGAGCGGCCCCCCACAGAGAAAATCTTCGGATGGAATCGCCGGGTGAGAGTCCCCCAGGCCCGCGAGTCGAGCCACTTTCTGATTATCGGTGACACGGGGGCGGGCAAGAGCACGCTGATTCGGCAAATGCTCGTCCAAATCCAAGACCGGGGAGAGACAGCCATTGTCTATGATCCCGAACGCGAATACACCCCGCAGTTCTTTAACCCTTCCCGTGGCGATGTCATCCTCAACCCGCTGGACGCGCGCACACCCTACTGGAGTCCGGGCGACGAGGCCCGGAACGAACCGGAAGCGCTCACCCTTGCGGCGTCACTCTTCCCCGACCGGAACAACGAGCAGCGGTTCTTTACGCGAGCTCCCAGGGAAATCTTCGCCCATCTTCTTACCTACAAGCCCACTCCCCAGGACTTAGCCGAGTGGCTGTCACACGATGAAGAGATCGACAGCAGGGTACGCGGAACCGAAATGGCGTCGGTAATCGCCCCAACCGCGCCAGGGCAACGCGAGGGGGTTATGGCGGAACTGAAGATGATAGGCAAGGCATTGAAGCTGCTACCCAACGAGAAGGAAACCAAGACGCGGTGGAACACCTTGCAGTGGTCGAAGCAGCGGCGGGGATGGATATTCCTAACGAGCACCAAGACGACGCGGGAACGCCTTTTGCCACTCACCAGTTTGTGGCTTGACCTACTGGTCTTGCGCCTCATGGACGAGGGAGCGGCCAATCACCAAGCCCCGCAGCCGGTTTGGTTCATCCTGGACGAGCTCGCGTCTTTGCAGAAGCTACCCCAGTTGCACGCTGCCATCACCCAAAATCGGAAGTCGAACAACCCGGTGGTTTTGGGTTTCCAGGGGCGCAGCCAACTGGAAACGCTTTACGGGCACGAGGCGGAGGCGATGCTCTCGCAACCGGCGACGAAAATCTTTCTGCGCACCAGCGAGCCCCACGCCGCGCGGTGGATCAGCGAAACCATCGGCGAGGTGGAAATCGAGCAGTTACGAGAGAGCCACGCGACCGACCCATTCCCCCGTGATCGCCAATCGAAAAACTTCCAATTGGAGCGCCGTGTCGAGCCGCTGGTGATGCCATCGGAAATCACGGGACTGCCCGACCAGCGCGGCATTCTAAAATCAGGGAATCTGGTCGTGCGGCTGAGCTTCCCATACACCGATCTGCCCGAAATCCAACCGGGTTTCGTCGAGCGACATATCGACTGGCAACGAAGCGGTGAACCCTCTGCGGCGGCAACAAGTGCCTCCGTAACCGGGCGACCCGGCAGCGCCGGGCCCGCTCAGAAGCTCACCCCCAACGAGCAGAAGCAAGCGCAGGAACAAACCAAGCGACCGCCCGGCCACGGGCAGGGTCGTTTCTTCCAGTAGGTCAGTATGATGACAATTTCCAAGCCGCTCAGTGCAGCCCAGGCCCAGGCGTACCACCGCGACGAGTTCGGGAACGCCCAGCAGAACTATTACACGGAAGCAGACCGGATACGTGGCACTTGGCACGGCAAACTCGCCGAGGCATACGGACTGCGGGGTGAGGTTCAGGAGGAGCACTTTGCACGCTTGAGCCAGGGCCAGCACCCGATCACCGGCGAGCAGTTAGTGCAGCACCAATCCTCACGGGAATACTTGAACGAACAGGGTGACAAGGTGACCACCATGGAACACCGCGCCGGGTGGGACGCTACCCTTAGCGCACCCAAAAGCGTTTCACTCACGGCGCTGGTCGGCGGTGACGAGCGGGTGAGAGAGGCGCACCGTGACAGTGTGCAGGTTGCGCTTGACGAGTTGGAACGTTTTGTACAGGCGCGCATAGGCCGCAACCACCCTGCGGAAACCACCGGCCAATGGGTCGCGGCCAAGTTCGAGCACGACAGCGCAAGGCCGGTGGGAGGCTACGCAGCCCCCCAACTTCACACCCACACCGTATTCTTTAATCTCACCGAAACCGAAGACGGAAAGACGCACGCGATTCAGCCCCAGGAGCTTTACAAAAGCCAGCAGTACGCCACGGCAATTTACCGCTCCGAATTGGCCCACCGCCTTCAGGAACTCGGTTACGAAATCGAGTTGGGGAAAAGCGGCCAGCCAGAAATCAAGGGCTACACCCAGGAGTACTTGAACGCCAGCAGCCTGCGTCGCCAACAAATCAAGGAGCACCTTGAGGAGCAGGGCTTGCGCGGCGCTGGTGCGGCGCAGATTGCCGCACACCAGACACGCGAGGAAAAACTGTCAGCACTTTCGCATGAGGAAATGCGGGCCAAGCACGAAGAGCTTGCGGGGGCCTTTGGTAACCAGCCGCAGCGGGTAGTGCAAGAGGCGCAGGCCCGAGCCGCACCCGGCCACCAGCGCAGCGAGCAGAGGGAAGCCCGCGCGCAGGAAGCCGTCACCTATGCCCGAGACCGGAATATCGAGCGTGAGGCGGTAGTGGATGAACGCGTCTTGATGCGCGATGCGCTTCGCCGCTCTATGGGGGAGTCTAGCTTCTGGGAAGTCCGGCAAAACCTTGAGCACCGCATCCGGTCAGGCGAATTCGTCGAAGTGGGCCGCCAGCGCCCTGAAGGTCCAGACCGAACCCTCACTACCCGCGAGATGCTGGATTACGAACGGGACAACGTCGCCCGCATGAAGGCCGGGCAAGGCGGGCACGACCCACTGGTTTCGGAAGAAGCTCGCCAGGAGTTGTCCGGTAAGTTTGGCCACCTTTCCAATAGCCAGCGCCGCGCCGTCGACGAAATCCTCAGCAGCCGGGATCAAGTCGTAGGGTTGGAAGGCGTCGCAGGGACAGGAAAAACGACTTCGCTAGCCGCAATCCGCGAGGCCGCCGGGCGCCAGGGCTATCAAGTTGAAGGGTTAGCCCCGACTTCGCGTGCCACGCAGCAACTTGAAGAGGCAGGCATTCAGTCAAGCACCTTGCAGGGCCACCTTGCCCGATCTCACCGTGACGATGGGGACCGGCATTTGTACATTGTGGATGAATCGAGCCTCGCGAGCACGCGCCAGGTTAACGAATTCTTGCGCAGGTTGGAAGAACAGGACCGGGTAATCTTCGTGGGCGACACTCGCCAACACCAGGGGGTGGAGGCCGGGCGGCCATTCCAGCAGCTTCAGGAAGCCGGGATGCACACGGCGCACCTCGACGAGATCATTCGACAGAAGGACCCCTCATTGAAGCAAGCCGTCGAGCAGCTTGCACACGGTCAGGTGCGCGAAGCGATTGAGAACCTCACGCGGCAAGGCAGAGTGCACGAGGTCGCAAACCGTGAAGAACGGTTGGAGGCGGTTGCCAAGGCTTACGCGGAGCGGCCCGACAATACACTTGTGGTTTCACCAGACAACCGATCCCGCCAGGAAATCAACCAGCGAATCCACCGCGAGCTGCAATCCAGCGGACGGGTCGAAGAGCAGGAACACCGAATGAGCGTGCTGGTCCCGCGCCAGGAGATGACGGGGACCGACCGGCAGTGGGCCGTGCAGTACGCGCCGGGCGACATCGTGCGCTACACGCGAGGCAGCCAGGCGGTGGGCGTCAAATCGGGAGAATACGTCCATGTCACCGGCGTTGACAGGGAACACAACTTGCTCACCATCGAGCGGGATAGCGGCCAGCGTCTAACTTACGACCCGCGCCGGTTGCACGGCGTGAGTGTTTACCGGGAGACGGAGCGCGACTTCTCAACCGGTGACCGCGTGCAATTCACCGCGCCTTACCGGGACGAGCACATTGCCAACCGCCAACTCGGAACCGTCGAAAAGGTCGACGCCGAAGGAAACCTCCAAGTTCGGCTGGACTCCGGCCAGGATGTCCAGTTCAGCATCCGGGAACATCCGCATGTCGACTATGGCTATGCCGTCACCAGCCACAGCAGCCAGGGCGCCACTGCCGACCGTGTACTAATCCACGTGGACACCGAGCAGGCCCACGAGCAGCTTGTCAATTCACGGCTGGCCTATGTCTCCGTCTCACGTGGCCGCTACGATGCGCAGATTTACACCAACGATGCGGAAAAATTGGGCGAAGAGTTGAGCCGCGACGTTTCCAAGCAGTCTGCCTTGGAGACCGTACATCAAATGCTAGCACAAGACCATGGTCATCTGGTTGAAAACCTTGAACACCAATCGCTCAGCGAGTCCCGCGAGCACATGCAGGCAGGAGGTCACGGCATAAGCAGATAGCACGGATCCCCCAGGTTCTCAGCGGCGTTGGGGGGCATTACCGCACAGGCGGCTCCTGCCGCCGAGCCGCCCCCGGAGGAGAACAAAAGCAAGACCAGAGCATAAGGATATCGCCGCCATCGCCTTTCATCTGACGTGCAACAACCGCCTCAAACCGCCTTGCCTTATCGCCATCTTCGGAGTAGCATGACCTTCGTGGACCTGTCCAGAGAGTTGCAAAATATCGAAGACCACCTCATTCCAAAGCTCCATCTCGACCACGTCGAGAGGGCACTGTACTATCACCTGCTCAGGCATACGCGACTTATCGGGAAGGAGACAGCACTGTTCGGGCTCCATAGTTTGGCGGAATCCAGCGGCTTTTCTGAAACTACACTTCGAGAACGGATACGAATTCTCGCCACAAAGGGCTGTGTCGTCATCCAGGAGCGTTCTGTGGTCAGGTCCACATTGCGACTCTGACTAAATCGGATGGATTCAAATGGGTTGGGGGGCAGCCGCAGTTTAGGGATTCAAGGATTCTATTGCCAGTCCTCTTACAGCAAACGTAACGTCTCCGCGTGCGACAGAGCAAGACTCAGAGAAGCGGAAAGGACTGAAAGAGAATGACCACGCTAGTCACGGCAGTTATCGCATTTCTTGGTGGATTGGCGACGGCATATGCCACTCATCGCTGGCAAGTAATGCGGTGGATTTTGGACAGCAAGAAAGCTGAGTACAGTGAATTGCTCGCCGTACTGTCAAAAAGCATAGAACAGATGGTGCAAAATTCCTCGGATGTCGGGTACATGGATGTCCCTGAAGCCGAGAAGCGACGGGCGTTCGACGAGGCAGTGGTACGTGGCCGTTCGGTCATCCGAAGCCGTGTGCTGATCGCTGCACGAATGGAAGGAGATCGGATTCTTGAGCGATGGCAGATGCTCGGCGCCCTGCCCAACACCGGGGAGCGCAGTCACGCATGGGCTGAAATCCGCTACTCACTTCTCAAGGGAATGGGGCAGGAATTGGATTTCAAGCTGAGCATCCCTAAGCCGCTTTGAGCCCGCTACACCATCAACGCACATTTCAGCCACTACCTGGTATTTCGCAGGGCCGTTTCCCCCCTTCCCTCCTGCCCCTTCGTGACGCGCTTTTGGAGCAATATCCGTACCCTGTTTAGGAGCACTGCGGGAGCTTCCTCAACTTGCAGGTTAATGCTTCCTGAATTAGACTTCAATGCGCATGGTATTCAGTCACCATCAAGAAACAATCTTTGCCGTCCTCGGCTCGCGAGAAGAGCAGTATCCAGGCTTGAAATGAGAATAGGAATCATTGGCGATACGCACCTTGGTTGCACGGACTACTCTCCCAAACGACGGGCGGACTTCTCGACGGCCTTTTGCAATGCCCTCCGCGTATGCGCAGAAAACGGCGCCGAGGCGATCTGCTTGCTGGGCGATGTCTTCGACTCCGCAGCAACGCGGCGGAATGTTGATGCGTTTGCCGAAATCCTCAAAGAGATATCACCGAGCCTCTCGCAGCTCAAGAGCGCAAATACCCCACTCCTGGCTATCCCTGGCAACCACGAGTTTGGACGGGGTCGTGAAGCGGGGGAACTTGTGGCGCTTGAGTGCCTTGGCTTTGTTCACGTGTTGCGGGGAAGCGAGTTCAAGTGCCGGTCCGTACGCATCTGTGGCATTCCGTGGCAGCATGATCCAACGGAAGTGCCGAAATTAGCTGAAGGCCTGCGAAGACCGCCGCAGTCCGAGCGCCAAATCCTTCTCGTGCACAATTTCATAAAAGGGACGAAATCGATTCCTTCGGAATTGTGGGAAGTAGATGCTCAATGCTTTGAGGGATTTGATAAAGCGTTTGCCGGGCACCACCACGTTTATGAAACTGTTGCGAACTGCATTATACCTGGGTCAACAGAGGTCCAGAACATGCTCGACCAATCGGACAAATACGTCGTCGTGTACGATTGTGACGACGGTACCGTCGAGCGATACGCCTTGCCAAAGACTCATCGGGTGGTGGTCCTTTCCTACGACATCTCAATTCTGACCGGAAAGGAATTACTTTCAGCGATATCGAAGGACCTCGATGCGAACGGTGGAAGCGCTGGTGCCTTTGTTTATCTTCGCTTTTCAGGCAAGATTCAGCCAAACCGAGGACTCTCAAAGTCAGAGGTGCTCGCCCTCTTACGCGAGCGCAATCTTTTCGATTATTACATTGATCTCCGATATTCAACGGAAGCAAAGACAGCAGCCGAGTCTCGCCGAGGGGCGTCCATTGATCAAGTCCTCCGCCGCACATTTCGTGGCAGAGACCTGACCAAGGCAAGGCGGTACTTGGAATACAGGGAGAGCGAACAGCTGTTTGCCGATATCCGGGAGGATGTACTTTCTGATCATCAAAAGTCTAAGGCTCGATAATTTCAGGTCGTTCAACCAGGCCCGGCTCGACTTCCTTCCTGGCCAAAACTACATCTTTGGGCAGAATTGGCAAGGCAAGAGTAGCGTGGTGGACGCAATCGGATTCGCCCTGTTTGGGGCGGATATCTTCCCCAAGAAGATTGCAGGAACCGCCGTAAGCTCGGACCACTTAGTCAACGAAGGTTCAAAGCAAGGCAGTGTGGAACTCAAGTTTGAACTTAACGGACGTGAGTATTCTCTGCATCGGTCTCTTCCTGGGCGCCGCGTTGTTCTCAAGGAGGGAGCCGATGAGATCGCGGTGGGAATCCGAACGGTCGCGGAAAAGTTAATCCCTCTACTTGGAGTTGACGTTAGGTTATTTCAGAACATCTTCTTCTCGGATCAAGATGACCTCCGTAAGAGTCTTGACTTCTCCCCGGAGGAGCGACGAGTTTTCATAGAGCGCCTTCTGGGGGTCGAGGAATGGAAGCAGCGCGTCGAGTCCCTCCGGGCGACAAAAAGGGCGTTAGAGGGATTCCTTGACGACCTCACATCAGGGCGACTGGGAGCGTTCCTGACACATGTCGAGGAGCTGGAACAGGAAGTCTCCTCTCAGCAAGACGAATTAAACGAGCTCCAATCTTCCATCCGCGAGGCGCAGCGTAATGTCCCCAACGACGCGCAAAAGCTCAGATTGGCCCAGCGTAACTCCGAGAACGCTGTTGCTGTCCTCCAGCACAAAGAACTTGAGATTAGGACGAAGTTCGAAAGTGAAGAGCGCATGCGTGATGGATTACGAAAGGGGCGCTGCCCGACATGCACGCAGAAGGTCCCCCCTGCATTAAGAAAGTCTCGTCTCAGTGCAATCAATCGCACATTACGCGATATGAACAAACAGCTTGCGAACATCAGAAGGCACCTAGAAAGGGCCGAAAGCGCCCTTCAGCAAGGTGCTTTCGACGAATCGTTTGACGCATTTGTCGATCTCAAAGAGATGAAGGCCACGTACAGCGCCACAGCTAAGCGTGTGACTGCGGATCAGAAACGCTTGAAAAGATTGCGTAGTCAGGCCAGAACATTTGGGAAAAAACCCGAACAAGTGGAACGCACAAAAGCCGAACTTCTATTCTTAACCAAACTTGAAGAGGCCATCCAGCAATTTCGGAAGTCGCTCCGAAAGCGGTTAGTTCGACACCTTGCCCTTGGCACGAATGACCTCCTCGCTCGATTTCACGATGGAGACAACGATTCAGCAGTCAAAATAGACGACGATCTGAACATTGCAGTCCAGTTGCATGGACGAGATGTGCCCATTTTTAACTTGAGTGGCGCTGCAAAAGATATCTTGGCGCTAGCTCTCCGGTACGGACTTCTGCGAGTTGCAGCAAGGGGCATCAATTTCTTAGTTCTAGACGAGCCGACTCGACACATGGACACATTGAACTGTCAGCGATTGAAGAGCCTTTTTAATGATCTCTTCGACCACCAATTGATTGTCGTGACCGTCAATAATGAGTTCTCTGACGCAACCGGACGGCATTTCCGCGTCGTAAAGGACGATTCATTGCACTCCGTTGTCGCCGAGTCTTGGTAGGCTATCTTTTCCTTTAATCAAATAAATAAGGTTCGCGTCACGGCTCGCGGTTAGAATTTCGGCGATCCGACGATCAGTTTCTGTTTGCGCCGAAGTTGGTCCCGCACATCTATCACCCTCACCTTTTCTGGCACCGTTTTCTCGCGGGCACGGCGAGATGGGAAAGACGCCTGCGCGCTGGCGGCACAGCGGGCTCCTGCTTTGTCCGTCAGGTTGACGGACACCCTCCGGGTTTGCGGTCCCCCCCAAGAAACAAAACGAAGAGCGAAGTTTCATGGTTCCCCCGCAAAAAGCAGCCCTTGGCCTGGCGAGCAGGCCCCACTCGCCCTTTTGTGCCCCGCGAGAAACGGGCGCAGAAAAGGAGAAAAACAAATGATCGAGCAAACCAAACAAACCCATCGAGGTCAATTTAATGTTGAGGGTTCGTTGCAGGTTCGCACAGTGGACGCGCCGAGGAGCGCAGAGAGAAAGCCCATGGTTTCGTGGGCGGCCCTCTTGGACGAGGCTGTGAAAAAGCCCGGCTTCATTCATGAAGCCTACAGCCGCTTTCACAACTACTCACTCGGAAATCAACTCTTGGCTTTGTTCCAGTGCTTTTTGCGCGGAATCCAGCCGGGGCCGCTGGCCACTTTCCCGAAGTGGAAAGAGCTTGGCCGATACGTGAGGAAGGGTGAGAAGGCATTGACCCTGTGCATGCCTCTGACTTGCAAGCGCATTAAGACGGTAAAGCAAGACGACGGCACCGACCAGGAGGAGGAGTTTTCCTTTACCCATTTCACCTACAAGGCCCATTGGTTCGTTCTTGCACAGACCGAAGGCGCGGAATACCAAACCCCCGACATCCCGGAATGGAACGAAGAAAGAGCCCTTGCCGCTCTGGAAATCCAACGTGTTCCCTTCCAGGACCTCGACGGCAACACCCAGGGCTACGCCAAGCATGGCCGGAAGATCGCGGTCAGCCCGATTGCCGCTCTCCCGGCAAAGACACTTTTCCACGAAGTTGGCCACGTCATGCTTGGCCACACGGACGAAGGCGACCTCTCGGACACCGAGCGGACGCCACGGGATATCCGGGAAATGGAAGCCGAGGCCGTTTCCTTCTTGTGCTGTGAATCCCTTGGCCTGCCAGGAGCCGAGTACAGCCGTGGTTATATCCAATCGTGGGGCCAGGGCCAGACATTCACCGAGCGGTCAGCGCAACGCATCTTTCGCGCCGCCGACCAAATCCTTCGCGCAGGCTATCCGGGCAAGTGAGGTCCAAAAATAACGTCGGCTGGCCAACCTCCGGTTGGCCAGCCCGACCTTCCTCACGCGGACGACAAGTGGCCAGCCCTAGCCGTCTCTCGACCTGGTACCCGGTTCTCACATTTGTCGACCCGCAAAAAATACTTGGCAAGCGCCGTGCCTCAGTCCACCCTCAGAAATGGTACTCACATTTGTCGACCCGTGAAAAATAGTTGGCAATCGGGTTGCCCGTCGGCCCGCCAGCAATCCCCTTGACAGATATCCTCACGTCTTGTAAAATGTGTACACAGGTGAACGCATATGGGATTACTCAAAGTGGGTATCCGCGAGTTTCGCGAGAATCTTGCCAACTACTTGTTGCAGAGCGACAAGCCGGTTGCGATTACGCGGCACGGCGACACCGTGGGTTACTATCTCCCGGCGCGCCGAAAGCGATCCGATGCCGAGCGGGCGCAGTTGAAAGAGGCGGCTGCCCGGTTGCAGGAAATGCTGCTGGGCGAAGGCATCACCGAAGATGAAATCATCGCGGACTTCAAGCGCTGGCGCGCCGAAGGGCGTAAATGAACCCACGGAAAGGGCTAGTGCTTGATGCCAACATCCTTATGCGCGCCGTCCTGGGCCGACGCGTTCGTGAACTACTAGAAACGTATGAGGATGCCGCGACATTTTACAGCCCGGATGTTTGTTTCGCCGACGCCCGTCGCTACTTGGAAAAGGAACTGGAAAAGCGGGGCCGCGATACCGCCACTGGACTTGCAGCGCTCGACAAACTAAGCGGAACAGTCCAAGTGGTTGACCGAACCCTCTACGGGGATTTTGAGCAACTGGCGAGAGAGCGCATCGAAATTCGTGATCCAGACGATTGGCCCGTAGTGGCGGTGGCGTTACTTTTGGACTTGCCAATTTGGACGGAGGACCAGGACCTCTTCGGCAGCGGTGTGGCGACCTGGACGACGGACCGAGTAGAATTATTCTTGCGGTAGGGTTCCGATACGCTACGATGTAGCCTATGACGAGTACAAAATCGGTACAACTTGGGCGTTCTGAGCGTGTTTTTGCGTGCTTTTTGGTGGCCAACCGTGCCGCAAAGTCAATGAGTTAGCTTGCATTGTGACTTCTCATAACCCAAAGGTCGCTGGTTCAAATCCAGCCCCCGCAACCAACCTCTTGCATCGCAGTCTGCACCGTGTCGAGAGTTGCTGGCAAGCCCTACTTTACCTACGTTCTTTGGAGCCCCTCTGGGCAGCGGTTCTACGTCGGCATTAGCGAAGACCCCTCCCGCCGCCTTGACCAGCACAACCAAGGAATTTCACCCTGGACAGCACGCTATCGACCTTGGCAGCTCGTTCGGGTCGAAAGGTTTGCTTCATACACCGACGCCCGCAAACACGAACTCCTACTGAAAATGCAAAAGTCTGGACAAGGATTCTTCCAGCTTACCGGCCTTGACCCCGCATGCTTCGCCCGCAATCCCAGGGGCTCATAATCCCGCCTCGCGGGATCGCTGGTTCAAATCCAGCCCCGCAACCAACCCCTTGCATCGCAGTCTGCACCGTGTCGAGAGTTGCTGGCAAACCCTACTTTACCTACGTTCTTTGGAGCCCCTCTGGGCAGCGGTTCTACGTCGGCATTAGCGAAGACCCCTCCCGCCGCCTTGACCAGCACAACCAAGGAATTTCACGCTGGACCGCACGCTATCGACCTTGGCAGCTCGTTCGGGTCGAAAGGTTTGCTTCATACACCGACGCCCGCAAACACGAACTCCTACTGAAAATGCAAAAGTCTGGACAAGGATTCTTCCAGCTTACCGGCCTTGACCCCGCATGCTTCGCCCGCAATCCCAGGGGCCCATAATCCCGCAGGCGCGGGATCGCTGGTTCAAATCCAGCCCCCGCAACCAAACGTCTTTATATTTCTTCTACATCCAGAGGCCACTCGAAAGAGAGTGGCCTCTTCTTTTTATGTTATTGGGGGTCTGCAGGAAGGAATCAAGATCGTCCCGTTCGCCAAAGTCCTTGCGTTGCCTTCGATTAGAGTTGCCTGAGGAACGGTGACCTTTGGTAATTTCGCCCAACGATCACCGGAGTCTCCGCAAACTCCACGGTTGGGTGACGGGGTTTCGAGCGACAAGCACCATCCCCGTTTGGGTGTCGGCCCGTGCGGTCCGACCCCGAGGCGGGATCATCCAGGTGATCACACTCCACTCTGCTGAGTCACTTGAAGCGTACGGTCTAGTCTGAAGAAGCGGATGCAGTCTCCCCTCATCCAGGAATCCTGTGGGCGCGGACGATAAACCTCTTGGGGGCGGGGCCGACAAAATAGAACGGGTAACAGGTCACCAGGGTGAGGAAGTCGTCCGCCGTAGCGTCCAGCACCTCAGTGTCCTCGGGCTCGACCACTTGGGTCGAGTCCACGCGATAGCGGTAAGATCCGTGTAGCGTCGTCAAGGTGATTTCATCGTCCTTGTGAATATTGCGTAGTCCTCGGAAGACCGTGTCCCGGTGTCCCGCGAGCGCCACGTTGCCTCGTTGACCCGGCAGCGGGGTGCCTGGAATATGCCCGACCGCGTGTCGCAAAGCTCTTCCGTCTATGCCTTCCATGATCATCGCCGCAAGGCCGATGGAACTGATCTCGATGCGCGCCAACGGAGAGCCCACGAGGCCATCGATGCCAAAACTCTCAGCGCGCGCACGGTCCGCTTCCGCCTGGGCGGAAAGAGGAGACGAAGCAGGCTGTTGAATGGCACGGGCAGGCGTCTGCGCATCCTTCAAGGCGCGCTCAAATCGCCAGGTTTGATAGGCCTGAAAGAGCCACCTCTCGAGCAGCACGGTGGCGCAGTAACTCAGCGCCAGGACCCCCACGACAAAAAAGAAGTATTGGCTCCAATGGAGAAGCAAGGCGATTCGTGTCGGATGAGCGCTCTGGCGTTTAATTTTGAAATTCATGGCCGGTTGCTCTGGCTGCCGGCAAGGGGGGCTAAGGGCTGAGGTTTCGAAGGTGCGTAGTAACCGGCACGGGTGCGAACGGACAAGCGTCCATGACCCGGCGCCATCGCCTTCACTTGGATGACCCGATAGGCCCCGTCTTGCTTTCTGTTCGCGGGTGCATAAGCAATGGTGTACTGGTTACGGATATCATGAGCGATCCGTTCACAAAGAGGGACAACCTCCGGCACGGATTGCGGAAAGAAAGCCTCGCCTCCCGTGGCCTTGGAAAGCTGCCGGAGCGCGTTGGGGTTCTGGTCGGGATCTTCTTCCGTATAGATACCTATGGTATAGATGATGGCATCGGACTGCCCTGCCATGGTCAGGATCTGGCCCAACTTGTATCTGCTCGCGTTGTCGCCCCCGTCGCTCAGCACGATCAGCACTTTCTTGTCCCGATTACCCTTTTTCACGTGCTCGAGCGCAGCCGCCAGAGCGTCGCAGAGCGCCGTCTCGCCGCTGGCGATAATTCTCGACAGCGCAACCTGCAATTGCGTCGTTTGGTCCGTGAATGGTGTGTTAGCGGGAAGGCCAAACGAAACATGCTCGTTGAAATTGACCACGAACATCTGGTCCTGCGGATTGCTGGAGCGGGCAAACGCCATGGCAGCGGCAATAACCTCAGCACGCTTGGGTCCCATGCTTCCACTGTTGTCCACAACCAAGCCCACCGTGACTGGAATATCCTCATGACTATAGTATTCAATCTGTTGAAGCACGCCGTCCTCGTATATCTGAAAGTCATCCTTGCCGAGCCCCGAAACCGGAGCGCCTTTGTGGTTCTGCACGGTCGCGTGCAAGACCACGCTCGAAACACTTACACTGATTTTGTAGGGGTCAACTTGGCGAAGCTCGGATGTCGAGGGTTCTTGAGGGCGGGCAACACTGGGCAGAGTAAACAAGAACACAAGCGCGACCAGACATCGGCTCGTGGTGGCGCGTGCCTCCCCGGTGCGTACTCTCGTGCTGAATAATTTCGCGGCCCTCAACCTCCACCTCCCGTAGAAAGGTGAACCGTGACTATGGATCGAGAGACTCAGCCGCCATCCATCTTCCTTTCAGATGAGCGGCGCCCTGTGTGAGTTTGCGCGACCTCGGTGCCAGGATCCTAGCTCCCTGTTTGAGCACCAGAAACACCACACCGGCCGTACATAGCAGCGTCGCAGCAGCCAAAGCCGCGAGCGCACAGGCGACACATTCATAGACGATGAACATACACCCTCAATCCAGGACATCGATCGCCCTCTAGTCAATTACAGCCAGTTGCCAGAAGGACGGGCTCCTTCAACTACGACCCTGCCCGTCGCCGGTCGAGTGTGTTCCCGCTTGGCTCCGAGGGACGAACAGGCAGAGGTTGAACACCCGACACGCTCCCCCGTTTCAGTTTGTTGAATGTTAATCGTTGACGACTTGCCGTGTCGAACAGGTCGCCAACGCTGACAGGGCATAGAACTGTGCCTGTTTTCCCGGGCTGTACCGATGTTGACGGCTCTCTCATCAGCCCAGTCGTTTCGTGGAACTTGAGCGATCGCCGGGGAGTCCACCCGGGTGGTCGCGAACTCGAGCGCCCGTGAAGGGAGGTAATACTCGCGTACCACCCCCCTTCACAACCCGACGCTCAGTCAGCTTCGCCTGGGCCAGCAAATTGGCGCCCGAAGCGCCCTCCTTAGGCCCCCTACGCGGGCGGTCCACGCAGGCCCCGCAACGCACTCCCTTGGCTCAGACAGCTCGCTTCGAAAAACCCCACAGAGTAAGGCCTGCACCCAGCGACAGTAGCCCAATCAATCCCACAAGTGGCAATGTGCTGGCCGTTTTGGGTAAGCTCTGCGCAGCGGCTACCTCTACCGGCTTCGCAGTTGCTACCTCTGGCGGGAGCTCCACGACCTCAGCTACTTGAACCTCTTCGCCCGTAGGTTTAACAGCCACGACCGGCGCTGTCTTCAACTCCTCGATGGGCAGCGTTGCCAGTTCGACAGGCGTCGCGAGAACGACCTCGTTGGTCACCTTCGCCAGCTCGATCGCCCGTGACTTTGGGTACACAAATTCCTCGCCCCATTGACGCCCCGGATAAAACCACGCCCGGATGGCTTCCGGCTGTCCCTCCGCCCTCTCCTTAAACGTCATTACCGTTTTGTCGGTCGCCCGCAAACGGTAATTGGGGATGGCGAGGATGGTTGTATACACATGGTCTTCGGCTTGGTTGAAAATTTGGACGATGTGGCGGTCCGATAGGGAATCGAAAATCTTGAAGACATACGTACCCGCCGGCAAGGTCTGGGCGCCCACACCTGGAACTTCGACGGGGGCGCTGAATGTCACAATAGTCTTCCTGTTCCACTCGTCTGCCTTCGCACTCGGTAGAAACGTTAGAGCTACCAGGGACAAGCAGAAGATGGTCACTACTAATCTGAATCGATCCATTTTTTCATTGAAGTTACCTCAATCTTTCTTGGGGTGGTCTATTCTGCCCCGTGGTTCTTGGGTCGGATCTATAAATGAAATGAATTTATGAGACACCATATCAGCGGGAAAACTCGTCCCACCGTTCGCCGTGCAGGCGACACTTTGAAAGGCCGAAGCGCAGATTGATAGATTTCAAGATCCGGAGTCGCCTTAACTACTTCCTCTTGGCCTATTGTTTGTTCCATCGTGTGGAATGCGGAATTCGAGACCTCATAGATTTGGACCGAGGGAATTCCCAGGAACACTCTCGCCAGAGCCATCAGCGCGCCAAGGCATCTAGCCTAGATTGCTCCCACGCTCTCCTTTTGATCCCAAAGGTTTAAGGAGAGCGCTTCCGTTCCATCTGGGCGGATGAAGGCGACAAGGCCCCGAAAATCCCTCTCCCTTCGAAACAGCGGCACAACTTCCTGCTCAAGGGTCCTGGTAAGCTCGACCTCGCAACCAGGCTTCACATTGATCAAAACCCCTCGTGTAAACACGTCGCTCCCCTCTGCCATTCGCCTCCCGCCAGATCCCGCCTGGCAGCTTCAGGTACACTCGTTATACCCTTGGGTGATTCGCGTGTCTGTTCAGTACTGCTCGCACGTTTGCTCAAAATTGCTCATCCCCGCTAATGAGGGCCACCAACAGTGTGGGCCGGTCGAAGTTACTGCTTGGTGGCGCATCAGTTCTTCATGCACGCGAGCACGATCACTGGGCTGAACCAAGACCGTCACCTCCCCACGTGGATCCTGGAGAGGGAATGCATAACTCCAAAAACATTCAGGAGCCACAAAACCACGAGAATGACCACGACAGCATTCAAGATCGACTTAATGGAGCCCGCCATCGGAATGAAGCTATTGACGAGCCAGAGGAGAACACCAACCACGATCAGAACCACCAAGACTTGAACTAAAGGCATAAGCTAACTACCTCCTTATTTTCGAAGGCAAACGCCTATACGTCCGCTCCCCGGGAATTGAGAATGCGCGTACGTCTGTTTTTCATGTATGTTCCCAGCGGCCCCCGTCCCACAACCGGGGCCAGCCCGACTCCACTGACTCTTCTCGGTCAAGGGAGCCGGGCGCTTGTTTTGAACACCACCCTCTCAGTCTTTAGCGAAGCGACTGCATGTCGAGGATTGACCCCAAAATGCCGCCAAGGATTGTGTACTTGCCGCCATAATAGCGACCATATCGATAGCGGTGGTAGTAGCCATCTGCATAGCCGCGACGGAAACCCTCGCGAAAGTAGTAGTTGTAGTCGTCCTGGGGTACATAATAACCACCATAGCCGAAGTTCGCGTCCTGATAGGCATAAGAGTCTTTGTAGTTGTAACCCCAGCGATCCTGCCGGTCTGCCTGTCCGGCCAGGAAGCCTTGCTCATAACCGTAGTTCACGGCCTCGCGAAGCAAATTTGCGCCGTATTGATTCGTCTCGTAGTAGCGGCCGCCACGGTTGTAACGATAGTTCCAACCCGTGTAGAAGTATGGATCATTGTTGTAATCGTGGCGCTCGTTCTGGAGGCGCATGTGCTGCTCACGTAGGCGCCCTAGGTACTCTTGCTGATAACGGTACTGCGCCCTGCGTCCTTGTTGCTGAAGCTCCGCTGTGTGCTGCTGCCCGACACGCTGCTGCTGATCTAGATTTTGACGGTACTGAGTCAGACGCTGCTGCTGCTCCCCAATAAGCTGCTGCTGACGCTCTTGCGAGAGGCGGGCTTGCTGCTGGTTTTGGTCTTGCTGCCGTTGCTGCTGCACTTGCTGTTGCCAATTCTGATCTCGTTGCCATTGTCTCTGCTGCGCCTGCTGTTGCTGCTGTTGCGCTTGGGCGCGCTGTTGTTGCTGCTGTGTGTTCTGGTTCTGCTGCTGTTGCTGCTGTTGCGCTTGGGTGCGCTGTTGTTGCTGCTGTGTGTTCTGGTTCTGCTGCTGTTGCTGCTGGGCGCGCTGTTGCTGCTGGGCCTGCTGCCTTTGCTGATTTTGCTGCTGGGCCTGCTGCTTTTGCTGGTTTTGCTGTTGCTGCTGGGCCTGTTGCCTTTGCTGGTTTTGCTGTTGGGCTTGCTGCTTTCGCTGGTTCTGCTGTTGCTGTTGGGCCTGCTGCCTTTGCTGGTTCTGCTGTTGCTGTTGGGCCTGTTGCCTTTGCTGGTTTTGCTGTTGGGCCTGCTGCTTTCGCTGGTTCTGCTGTTGCTGTTGGGCCTGCTGCCTTTGCTGATTTTGCTGCTGGGCCTGCTGCCTTTGCTGGTTTTGCTGTTGCTGTTGGGCCTGCTGCTTTTGCTGGTTCTGCTGTTGCTGTTGGGCCTGCTGCTTTTGCTGGTTCTGCTGTTGCTGCTGGGCCTGCTGCTTTTGCTGGTTTTGCTGCTGCTGTTGGGCCTGCTGCCTTTGCTGGTTCTGCTGTTGCTGCTGGGCCTGCTGCTTTTGCTGGTTCTGCTGTTGCTGTTGAGCGCGCTGTGGCTGCGCTTCTTGCTGTTTTTCTTGCTCTTTCTTGTCTTGCTGCGGTTGTTGCTGTGCAGTGGTCGGTATGCTCATTCCCACCAACGACACCGCGCTGATCACAGCAGCTACCGCTATCCGCTTCAAGATATTAACTTTCATGGTACCCCTCCTTATTAGTCCGGTCGCTCCATGGGATGTAGCCCAAAAAGCCAGGCCACGAGGAGCACAACAAACAGGATGAGAAACGTAAGCACCCTTCTTCTTCTGCCATTCGCCTCCCGCCAGATCCTGGCTGGCAGCTTGAGGTACACTTCTTATACCCTGGAGGTAATCCGCGTGTCTGTTCAGTACTGCTCGCACGTCTGGTCAGAATTGCTCATCCCAGCTAATGAGGGTCAACAACAGTGTGGGGCCGGTCGAGGTTACCGCTTGGTGGCGCATCAGTAGAGTTGTATTCAGTGGCGGTAATGTGTATGTTATTGGTCGGTCGAGAATCGAAAAAAGAAATCTCAGTTTAGGACGCTCTCTTCATAACAGGAGGTGTGGATTGAAACTCAAAGAAGGCGTTGTCTCTATAGTGCTATTCAGCTTGTTGACCACCAC
>Ga0208819_1000701_pt1 | contig 21929 bp, 17 predicted proteins | sample June2015DPH_11_1_3_FD_184707 | JGI IMG/M metagenome (GOLD analysis project Ga0208819, IMG submission 184707) | Peatland microbial communities from SPRUCE experiment site at the Marcell Experimental Forest, Minnesota, USA - June2015DPH_11_150... | ecosystem: Environmental > Terrestrial > Soil >...
CAGCTAAATTCAAAATCACTTATGAGGGTGAAACCTACCATTTCTGCAGCCTTGTTTGCAAGAAAAGATTCAAGAGGCACGCCACAAAATTCGTCAAATAATATTGGCGCAAACAAAAAGAAAGGGATTAGTTGTTTTTTAGGTTTACTTGAAGATTTTCCAGACAACAGCAGCTAAGATTCCGCCAATTATCGGAGCCACCCAAAAGACCCAAAGCTGAGTCAACGCTGTACCGCCGACAAAAAGCGCTGGTCCTAAACTTCTCGCAGGGTTCACTGAAGTGCCATCTATAGGTATTGCCACAAGATGAATCATCACTAAGGTTAAGCCAATAGATAATCCCGCAAATCCTTTAGGTACTCTTTCATGGGTTGAGCCGTGAACGACAAGCACGAATATGAAGGTTAAGACTATTTCGGCAATCAGCACAGACGCTAAAGAATAAGCGGAATAACTGTTCGCACCCAAGCCATTAACTGCCAAATCATACCCTGTGTTTCCTATAACTATCGCGTAAAGTATGCCTGCACCAATTATTGCGCCCACACATTGAAAAACAACGTAAAATACCGTATCTTTTATGCTTAGTTTTCCAGCGACCAACATTGATATTGAAATTGCAGGATTAATGTGGCATCCAGAAATGCTGCCTATTGTGTAAACCATAGCTAACACAGCAAGACCGAAAGCAAAAGCTATCCCCACGTTTCCAATGTAATAACCGGCAATAACAGCACTGCCGCAGCCCATCAGCACCAGCACCATAGTTCCAATCAGTTCAGCAACGTATTTTTTCATTGGACTAATTTGAGGTGTCGCTGGCGGTGGTTCACGTATCTCGTTTATTGTTTTTTCTACTTCACCCAAACTCTCTTTCTCCTTTTCCAATTTGGCTCTCTGCTTTCTAAGTGAGCGCTTATAATAGTTTCCCTGCAAAAAGCTTAGCTTAAAGTTTCTCGCTTACTGAAATATCCATCATCATAAGCCCAGAAACCATCTTGGGATAAAAATCCGTGCTTTTCTCAGGCAACAATTCATGCTGCTGTGCTATCTCTGCAACGGTTTGGGCGCTTATCGGGTTAACCAGAAATGCGATGCTGGCTTCTCCACGGTTAACTTTATCCACCGCTTCCTTTGTCCACCGCACGTAAAGGATATTTTCATCCATATTCAATTGCCCTGTTTTCAAAATATGCTTGAAAACGATATCGCGAAGTATTACTACATCAAAAATTTTTGTCTCTTTAGAAACGTTAGCCTTCACAAAATCATAAACGCTTTTGTCATGCTTTAGCGATAAACCGTAAGCTTTCAAGCCATCATAAACGCAGAAAGCATGCTCATTAACATGGCTTTTCAAGAAATCCTCTAAGGATTCTACAGTCGGCTTTGTTTCTGAAACGTCAAAGAAGCGTTTGAGCCCTTGCAAAACTTGATCAGTTAACTTGAATTCTTTGAGAAGCCTGTGGGTGGGCAAAACAACAAGCCCTTCCTCTTGGACTGGAACCACGTAAGACATGTGAAAATTAAACGCTGAATCCGCTGTCCAATTTCCTTTGCTGCGCATTTCGTCTCGGTAAGCCAATGCGCTTTCGTACCTGTGGTGTCCGTCAGTTATTACCATGGTTTTGCTGCTTAGGTTTGCTTGTAGTTGCTTTATTTTTTGTGGGTCAGTAACTCTCCAAACGGTATGCTTAACTCGCAATGAATCGGTAACTTGGATTATTGGTTTAGTCTTCGCTACTTCCCGCAGGAAAGCCAGAGTTTTTCTTTCATGGTCCGAATAAATCAGAAACACTGGTTCAAGGTCTTTTTGGACGGTGCGAAGCATGTTTAACCGGTCAGCTTTTGGTGCTTTGTAAGTGATTTCGTGTGGGAACACCGTGTTTTCGCTGTAATCGTAAAGGCGCAGGGCAGCGATTAATCCTGTGCGCTCGTATTTTTTGCCGTCCAAGGTGAATTCTTGGCGTGAAACGAAAACTGCTGGTTCAGTTTCATTGGCTAATATGCCTTCTTTTAGCCACTGCTGAATCCGCTGTTGCGCCACTTGGTACTTGTTTTCTTCCATTGGCAGAATCAGTCGGCAATAGTTGTACGGTGATTTCTGGTAGTATTCTTTTTGCATTTCGGCATCTATTTTATCGTACGGTTGAGTTATGAGGTTCTCTGGGTTGCCAGCTTTTTGCGTGTACCGTATGGCTTTGAAGGGTCTAATGTCTACCAAACGTTTCAGCTCAAGGTGTTTTTTCCAGCGCTTCTATAACTCTTTTAGCTATTTGTACACTTGCCTTTAACTGGGCTTCATATGTTTGAGCACCAACATGCGGCGTAGCAATCACATTGTTTAGCGTTAATAATTTGCTGTTTTCCGGTGGTTCATCCTCGAAAACGTCCAATGCTGCACCTTTAACTTTTCCTGACACTAATGCTTGGTAAAGTGCTTCTTGGTCAACTACTCCACCGCGGGAACAGTCAATTAGCATTACGCCGTCTTTCATCATGTTAAACTCTCTTGTGGAAATCATGTGCTTAGTGTGAGGCGTCAAGGGCACGTGGATTGTGATGAAGTCTGCTTGTGGCAACATTTCAGCTAGGGGCACAAACCGGTCATAGACGCATTCTTCAACGCCGAGTACTTTCATGCCCAATGATATGGCTAAGCGTTCAACTGTTTTTCCAATGTAGCCACAACCGATAATTCCGAGGGTTTTGCCGTTGACTTCTGTTCCAATTAATTTTTCTTTTTCCCATTTTCCTTCACGCAAACTTATGGTTCCTTGCACGATGCCTCTTGCAAGCGCCAGTAAGTGACCTATTGTTAATTCTGCAACACTCATGTAGGAAACATGCGGAGTATTTACCAAGGCTATGCCGAGGGAGTTGACTTTTTTGAAGTCAATGTTGTCTAAGCCTTCACCTGCACGTCCGATTACTTTGAGTTTTTTTGCGTTATCTAATAGTTCTTCTTTAACTTTGGTTGCTGACCTTACGATTAATACGTCATAGTCAGCTATTATTTTGGGAAGTTCAGTTTTTGGAGTATCCCATGCTCGTGTGACTTGGTAGCCTTTTTCTTCGAGAAGTTTTATGCCTTCTTCGAATATTTTGTCGCTTATGAGGACTTTGAATGTCACGTTTTTAATCCCCAAATCGAATCAATTAGGCTGATGACTTCTTTGATTCCTGTTAGGTTCCATTCGCCCATGTGTCCGATGCGGAAGGTTTTCTCAGATAGTTTCCCGTAACCGTTGGATATCATGTAGCCTTTCTCACCGAGCTTCTGGTTGAGTTCTTTAACGCTTTTGCCAAGTGTGTTTTTTATGCAGCTTACGGTTATTGATTCGTAGCCTGGTTCAGAGAACATTTCAAAATGTTTTTTTGCCCATTGCTGTGTATACTGAGCCATTTCCATGTGGCGCTGGTAAACATGGTCGTATGTTTCTTCCAGCAAAAGATCCATGCGTTTATTCAAAGCGTAGAGTAAGGGGATGCATGGGGTGAAGGGTGTTTGATGTTTTTTCTCAAACTCGAAGATTTCAACCAAATCCGTGTATGTGCCTCTGAATGGAACTTCTTTAGCTCTCTCAATTGCTCGGTCGTTAACTAATGCAACGGTTAATCCTGGTGGCAGAGCGAAGCATTTTTGTGTTGAAGCAAAAATTATGTCGCAGCCGATTTCTCGGGGTAGTGTTTTGTCTCCTGCCATTGAGGAAACAGCGTCGATTGCGTAGATTATGTTTGGGTAATTTTTGCGTACAAGTTTGCCTATTTCGCTTATTGGGTTTCTTACACCTGTGGAGGATTCGTTGTGGCATACTGTTAATGTGTCATATTCGCCGCTGTCAAGTTTTTCAGCTATCATTTCCGGTTTGACGGCTTTGCCCCATTCAACTTCTAAGAAATCAGTGTTTTTGCCGCATGCACGTAGGGTTTCAGCGCATCGTTGAGAGAAAGCGCCGTTTATGCATGCTAACGCTTTTTGTTTTACGATGCTTCTTCCGATAATGTCAAACCAAAGTGTGCCTGAGGAGGTGGTGACTGTGGGTTTGAAATCTGCGGGTAACTCGAAGTACTTGCTTAGTTTTGCGGTTATTCCACCGTATAAGTCTGAGAATTCTTTATCTCTGTGACTTATAAGAGGATGAGTTTGCTCGTTAAGTATTTCTTGGCTGACTTCTGTTGGGCCAGGAATCAAGAGTTTCTTGTGCATGACTAAATCCTTCCAGCAAGAAGGTTTAACATTTAAAATATAAGGCTTATGCGAAGATGCTGTGTCTTTTTGCCTTCAATAGCTCTCTAACTCTTGACAACTATCGCGTGAAAAGACTCTAGCCCGTTAAATAAACCTGAATTTAGCCAAATCATAACAAAGACGTTGATAACATCATGGCTTCACTTAACTCATTATGAAAATCGGCAATTATCATAAAAATAGCACATGTTTTGAAATTAGAAATATATCGAGAACGGCAAGCTAATTCATAAAGACTTAACTAGATTATTCTCGCCTGATGAGTAAGGGAGAAGGCGTATACATGCTAAAGACAGAGGTATTTCCAAGTTTTCTTCTTATCTTCATGGGCTCCATAGACTGCTTAACCACAGTTATAGGCGTTCTATACTTTGGAGCTGCCGAGTTAAACCCCTTCCTAGCAGGCATAGTTAGCACAAACATTGGAGCTTTTTTAGTGGTCAAGCTTGCAGCGACGATACTCATAGCTTTTACATACATTCTGGCAAACAAAACCCTTATGAAAACTCAAAATAAAAGCACGAAATCCTTCAAATATTCTTGCAAATTTTTGAAGGTTGCCTATGCTGGTATCCTTGCATTTCTAGTTATAGTAGTTGCAAATAATCTTATAATTCTCTTAGCATAAGTAAGTAAAAACGCCAAAGCCTCGCCTTTGCCCTTTTCAGTCAACCTGTGATTGCTAATACAGATTAGTAAAACATAAATAAAATATTCACGCGTATTACCATTTAGGATTCAGTTAAAGAAACGCTTAACTGTTGCAACTCTAATAATATGTGGTTGAGAGAGGAAAATGAAATTCAGCCTATTCCGCAAACCCAAACAACAACCTGAACCAGAAAAACCAGCCGTGCCTCCAGAAGAACCCAAAGAAGAAGCAGTTGCTCCGCCACAAGAACAAAAACAAGAAACAGTTGCACCTCCGGTAGAGCAGAAACAAGAAACCGCGGAAACCCTAAACAAAACCTACCTAAAAGCCGTGCCTCTAAAAGAACTAACCGACATAGAAAATATAAAAAACGAAGTTAAAAACGGAAACATAATCATTCTCCGAGTTACTCCTCTTGCAAATAAAAGTATCGACGACGTAAAAAGCGCGGTAAACGAACTCTATGACTTTACAGAATCCATCGGCGGCGACATTGCACGTCTAGGTGAAGAGCGAGTGGTTATTTGTCCAAAAAATATGAGGATTTGGCGGGAAAAAACGCCAGTTTCAAATGAGCCTTTGCCTACAGCAGCCTAAAAGTTTCTAGAATTGCAGGAACAACGGTGTTAATGCCTAACTTGTTATCCAAGTAGTTAGCAAAGTTTATGGTCTTCTGTTTTTCTCCATGGCAAACAAAGATTCGCTCAGGCTTAGGTGTAAGATGAGTCAAATAATTAACCAGTTGCCGCCTGTCTGAGTGACCTGAAAATCCTTCAATTGATTCTACCTTCATTTTAACCTGTATCGCTGCCATTTTGCCTTCATTGTCCATCATTGTTACTTCACCAACGCCTTTTTGGACTCTTTTGCCCATGGTGCCTTCAATCTGGTAACTGACAAAAATTATCGTGTTCCTCTCGTCGCCAGCCCAGTTCTTGAAGTACTCTATTACTGGTCCACCCTCAAGCATGCCTGAAGTAGCCAAAACAATGCATGGTTCCCCTTCCATAATGCTTTGCCTAACGCTCGGGTGCTCCACGATGGTGAAGTAGTCACTTTGGAATGGGTTAATTCCTTCATGTAGAATGCTGTGGCGGACTTCCCTGCCCAAGTATTCTGGGTAGGCGGTATGAATGGCTGTAGCTTCGCTAATCATGCCTTCGATGAAAACTGGGGCTTCCTTCATTAAGCCGCGCTTCATGTAACCGTCGATGATAAGCATGATTTCTTGTGCTCTGCCAACGGCTGGCACTGGAATTAGGACTTTGCCTTTGCGTTCCAAAGTTTGGTTAATGACGCGTGTCATAGCTTCTTCAGCTTCAACCCTGGAAGGCATAAAATCTTCTGCTCCACCATAAGTGCTCTCAGTAATCACTGTTTCAATGCGCGGAAACTCCGTTGCTGCAGCTTCCAACAGCATAGTTCTCGCAAACTTGTAGTCACTCGTGTAAACAATGTTATGTAAGCCTTCGCCAATGTGCAGGTGAACCATTGCACCCCCCAAAATATGACCTGAATTATGTAAAGTCAGGCGAATATCGGGTGCAATGTCGGTGACAACACCGTACCTAAGCGGAATCGTGTGCAAAACGCACTCACGCACGTCCTTTTGGTCATAATATGGAGTAACGCCCTGTTTGCTGGCTACGTCCAAATAATCCAACTGCAGCATTGTCATCAAATTTGAAGTTGGTGCAGTACAGTAAATTGGTCCGTCATAACCATACTTGTATAGGAACGGCGCTAAACCGCAATGGTCAAGGTGAGCATGACTAATAACCACAGCATCCAAAGAATCAATCTGGAATTCTGGCGAATCAAAGCGTGGAAACGCTTCAAAAGGCCGATTTGAACCAGGGTTAATGCCGCAGTCTAAGAGTACGCTGCTTTCGCGTGTTTTAACTAGAAAGGCTGAGCGACCAACTTCTTGTGCTCCACCGAGAACAGTCATTCGGATGTCGCCGACATCGTAAATTTTTGGTCTAAAGATTCTCTCGCCAACAGTGCGAAGGATTCTTTCTCGCTCTTTGCTTTCCGAGTGAAGATAATGCCGCATGTGAGTAACAATCTTCGACTTAATCGGTGGACTCCGCAAAACATGGGGGCGCCACTTGGTTTTCTTTATAATTTCCTGCAAAACAGCGCCGTTTCTTCCAATTACCAAGCCGGGCTTTTTTGTTTCAATTATTATTTCGCCAAGGCTTGGGTCAAAGTTTATGTCGGTGATTTCGGCTTCAGGAGGGATTAGTTCTCGAGCGATTTTTTCTGCTTCAATTTCTGGTGTTCTAACTGAAGGGTCGGGGCGAATGACTATTCTTTTGCGAATCACACCGACGATTTCTGCCACTATGCTGCTTTGGTCAACTAAAATCTCAGGTTTCTTTGTGTAAACCGCTAGCATGGGTCCTTCGTATTCGATTCTAGTTACTTCTGCCTCTCTTGGAACTTTTTCCAAAATGTATTGGCTAATTTCTATCTTGTCTTTTTCTTTCTCTTGGGTGCGCGCCACAGTGTTTAACTTCCTGCTTTGAGAAGTTTACTTTTTTCTTCGTCTGATAATTCTCGGTAACCCTTTTTGTCGATTACCGTGATATTGTAACTGTTGCCGCTTGCAACGTCCCGCTTCATAGCCGCATTAACAGCTTTAACAACTGTTGGCAGCAACTCAGCAAGGGTCATGCCTTCACGGTACTTATCCTCGAGTATACCATAAGCGATTGGTGAACCTGAACCAGTTGAAACCGACTTTTCCTCCATTAAGCTTCCGAACGGGTCTAGATTGTACACGTGCGGTCCAGTGTCATCTATGCCGCCGACTAGAACCTGTGTTGCTAAAGGCAGGTAACGTGCGGAAAACAGCAAGTTAGCAACAAGCCTGGCAGCTGCGCTGACTGGCATTGGCCTGTTCTTGTCAATCTTGTAGAGTTGCGCGTTAGCCGTAAGTATATCCACGACTCTTTGGGCATCTGCGACGGTTCCGGCAATTGTCATGCCCAAATGGTCATCTATTTTGTAGACTTTTTTCCCGAATTTGTGAGCGACGAAAAAGCCCATGGTTACTCGGGTGTCTGAAGCTAATATTACGCCATCTTTGCAGACGACACCTATTGTAGTTGTTCCTTTAAGGACTAATTGGCTAGCTGTATTATTTTGTGACATAGTTTTTGTGCTCCCTAAAACTCCGTTCCGCGGAATGCCATCCACTAGGAAGTAGCACCATGTAATCTTCCCGTGAGATTTATTAATATTTCGCCCAGCGGTACTGTTAACTTGGTGGGATATGGCTTCTCCATGTTAACTGTCGTGAGATGACTATATTCTTTTGGTTCTGGTACTTCTTCGGTTGAAAGGCTGATTCCATGAGGCTGTTACTTTTCGGTTGATAACTTACTACGTACATCTTAGAGGCTATACTTGGAGTAATGATTACAGCACAGTTTGCAGAATCATGGGAGTTCAGGAAGAGAACAATGGCGCAAGGCGAAAGAATAGCAAAAATAGAGGGAATACTGGAAACTCAATCCAAAAAACCCTAATTTTTCTTGCTTGTTAGTCCTCTTCTTTGGATTCAAATAATGGTTGTGTCAAATTCTGAATCATTATGACTACATAGCCTGTAACAGTTCCAACTAGAAAAAGCAAAGCGTCACCACTAACCTTGCCATAAATAGTTAAAACGCTCATAAGTCCAACGACTACAAGTAAAAATGTAATCAGTGAAATTGATAGCCTTCTGTTATGTTTACTTAATGAATTTATTCGCCGTTCGTATGAAGCCTCTTTTTCCTTCTGAAGCTGAAACCACTCTTGAATTAACGGTGCGACTGCATCAATCATGTTCTTCCAATCTTCGCTAGTCCAGCCTTTCTTTTGCTCTTCATTCTTAGTTGGTTCACTCATGTTGAGTGTTTATGGCTCGCATTCTGTATTAAAGTTATCCACTTGTTTTTTCCCTCTATGCTTATCCGACAAACAGAACCTCAAAAAGCGCCTGTGGTTAACATGGACTCCTCTCTGTCCATGCGAGTGCCGAAGAGTTAACAGAACCAAAATTCACTTTCACTCAAGCCTCTACTTCCTAAGTCAGTCGTTTGAACGCTTACCTTATAAAGAGTTTAAGCTACTAAAAGAAATACCGGTGCTTCCGAGGGGTTTATTAACAGAACTGGATTTTTACTATTGGAGGAAGTTATAGAAGGAATCAGGTGAGGAGGCAAAGATGTCGGAATTAGAAACTGCGTCAGAAAGACAGAATGCGATTGTAATGGTGTTATACTCTTTTCTTGCCGAGGGAAGAGATGAAGTCAGCCTTCCGGAGTTTTTGGAATGTATTGAAAGCATTCAGAAAGAGATACCTCTAAAGTACAAATTTCTTGACCAATTTCTATACTCTCCCGACTTGTTGGAAGACCTTCGTGACTTAGAATACCGAGGTTTGGCGCGTCGATTCACATATAGGCATGACTCATTCATACCCAAGAGCTTTATCACCTTAACTGGAATGGGTAAGGCAAGTGCTGAAAGAATTGCACAAAAATTTCCTTGCAAATATATTCCGATATTGGAAAATTCTGTAAAGGCAGCTATCCAAAACTCCAAAGAAATGTGGAAAATATACGGAAGATCAGAAAGCCAATCATATGAAATGAAGAACTGCTAGGATTACGGCCGAAATTACGCCTGCTGCAACAGTAATTACCAAACCCATTAGAACATTAGTAAGTTGTTTGTGCAAGGCGAAAAGTTCCTTATAGGCTCTTTCCGTCACCTTAAGGGTCGCTTCTTCAACCATACGTGGCGCCACATCTTTTTCAATATAATGTATTGTCTCTTCTCTTCCTTTTTCTATTGCACACTGAACAACATCCCATGGATAGCCAAAACTTTTGACCACTGTGTCAAATTGTTCTCGTGTAAATTCTTGTGCCCTCATTAATTGCCGTGGCCGCGCAAACGCAAAAGTGAGCGAGTCTATCGCTGTTCTGCCAAGAAATGGGACATCCTTTTTGGTAAGATGGCCCTCAACATCGTTACAAGGCAGAAAGATGCAAGTGCAAAAGGTCTTTCTAAATCCAAGCAGGATTGTTGACTTGGTTAAATTCGTGAAACCCACGAGCATCTTGCCGTACCACGTTGGGTCTATACGTGTTGCGCTTAAGAGAGAACCTTCAAATATCCACCTTGCCCTTGGAATGATTATCCCCGTGACATTTTTGGGCAAAGCCGCATATTCGTAGGTAAGAACCAGCACCGTCTCAGAAGGATCTATACTAATCACTTCGCCTTCCTTAAGCTTCTTAACGGTATCTGGATCTCGTAAAGAAACATATTCTTCACCAACCGATAAGTCGTAACATGTGAGGCCAAGGTTTTCTGGTTCAAACGGATCGATTAGTATACGATTCTCAATTTTGTCCCAACTTCCCTTCTTCCACCAATCCCTTGCCTCTTTTATAACTGAAGGCTCCACAATTATGCGTTCTTTCAACTGCCTCTCCGACAATGTCACAACGAAGCCCCAACAAACTCAATCTAGTTCTAACTTAATTAAATTTTCGTATTTGGTTCTGTTAACTCTTCGTGGGATTTGGCTTTCGGGTAGTTCTCTGTTAACCATCGTGGGATACAATTACTGCGAGCATCCCCTATTAACAATCGGGTGATGACAATACTATGAGCATACCATGAAATATTTGACAATAAGTCGTCGGGGTCTGTCCGTCATAAGCTCCTCATCTTTCCCTATCAGACTGGGACGGCGACATCATCCCCCACAGTGAAATAGCACCCTCCACACAAATAAAGCGTTCCGTGAAGCAGGCGTGCCAGACCCGACAAAGTATGAAGCGTAGACTCTGATAAGCTAATATACCGTGAAATTCATTTCTAGTTTAGTAAGGGAATGTTATGGATGTTTTTGAGGCTGTGCAGGAAAGAAGGTCAATCCGCGTCTACCAAGACACGCCTGTGCCAAGAGAAAAGCTGGAGAAAATTTTGGAGGCTGCCAGACTTGCGCCTTCAGCGAGAAATATTGAACCATGGCATTTTATTGCAGTTACTGACAACGAGAAAAGAAAAATCCTCTCAAAGGGCAGATTCGCAAAATTCCTTGCTGAAGCACCAGTCGTGATTGTTGCTTGCGGCGACAAGAAAGCTTCGCCCGACTGGTACGCCATCGACGTTGCCTTAGCAGTGGAGAACATGATTTTAACCGCCACCAGCGAAGGCTTAAGCACCTGCTGCGTTGGAAGCTTTAATGAGAAGGAAGTTAAGGCAGCGGTTAAGGTTCCTGAAAACTTTGAGGTTCTCTTGCTTTTAGCAGTCGGCTACGCTCGTGAAAAACTGGATTTATCAAGTAAGCTTTTGCGTCTTGTGCGGGCAAGAAAAACTCTCAGCGAAGTTGCCAGTGAAGAAACGTTTGGTCAACACTTAGTACCAGAAAAGGTTACTGACCTTTAAATTAACGTCTTCTGCTTTTCTCCGGAAACTAAGCTTGAAACTCTAACGCCGATGAGCCTGACTTTGCGGTCTTTCCGCAAATAAGTAGAGAGTAGTTCTCTCGCGGTTTTTTGTAGATCATAGAGGCGGTTGGTTAGGAAAGGCAGGGTTTTGCTTTTGGTATGGGTTTCAAAGTTTTCATAACGAATTTTCAACGTAACAGTTTTTAAGAGTAAATGTTGGTTTTCGGTTGCTTTTTGAACTTCCACGCAAAGAGCGTCTAACGCTTGCAAAATGACAGCAGAATCTGCAGTGTCTTCCTCAAACGTGGTCTCATGGCTTACACTTTTAACGCCAGTTCTCTCCTCAACCTCACTTCGGTCAATGCCCTTTGCCATCAAATGCATCTGCAAACCCATCACACCAAACATTGAGGTTAACGCTGAAGGGTCATAACGTGCCAAGTCGCCGATAGTGTTTACACCTAATGCTTTCAGCTTTGCCTCGGTTTTACGTCCAACCCACAATAACTTACGCACCGGCAACGACGCAAGGAACTTTTCCACTTCCTCTTCTCTAACAATTGTTAAACCGTCAGGTTTTTGAAAATCGCTCGTGATTTTGGCGATAAGCTTGTTTGGTCCTACACCTATGGAGCAAGTGAGGCTTTGCTTCTCTTTAATCTCCTGCTTTATTTTTCGAGCTAAGGCTTCTGCTTCAGCATAATCTTTAACTTTGCTTGTAACATCCAAAAAAGCCTCATCGATTCCCCACTGCTCAAACTTATCCGCGTACTTGCGTGCTATGTCCATGATTTCGCCTGAAACCTTAATGTACAAGGAAAAATTCGGAGGCAAATAAATCGCTTCTGAACAAAGCCCCCAAGCTTGGGAAATTGGCATGCCTGAGCGTACGCCAGCTTTTCTGGCTTCGTAATTGCTTGTGCTAACGACGCCTCTGCCTTTGCCCCCTTTAGGATTAGCACCCACAATTACAGGTTTACCCCTAATTTCAGGACGTTCCCGCTCCTCAACCGCGGTGTAGAAGTGATCCATGTCTAAATGGAAGATAACCCGCTTTTTCTCACTCATGCATGCTCAAGAAGCCTTGTGCTGGTTTAGAAATTTGAATTTATCGTAACTTAAACAATTGAAGTAAATTAAGTTAGAATGCTGATTATGATTGAAATAGATCAAAATTATGACATACGCCATGCACAGGACCAAACATAACTTATCACACTCCACACCGAAACTGTCTCACGCAAATATCGCTCAAACACCATCAATGGACTCGACATCTCAGGCGATTGGTGGCCGCAGGCTGAGCTAGTCGACCGAAGTCTTCTAGCTTACACCCCGGCTCCATCAAACCCATCTTTTATGGGAGCCTTCGTCCCGGTAAACGGGAATGGCTGTCTCTTTTCGGGAGAGGCTTCGAGCTTAGATGCTTTCAGCTCTTATCCACAACAGCGTGGCTGCCCGGCGACTGCCTTATCAGACAACCGGTTAACTAGAGGCTACAGCGTCCCGTTCCTCTCGTACTAGGGACCCTTTCCCCTCAGGCAGCCAACACTCCCAGCAGATAAAGTCCGACCTGTCTCACGACGGTCTAAACCCAGCTCACGTTCCCTTTTAATAGGCGAGCAGCCTCACCCTTGGCCCCTTATGCAGGGCCAGGATAGGAAGAGCCGACATCGAGGTACCAAGCCGCGGGGTCGATGGGGACTCTCGCCCGCGACGAGCCTGTTATCCCTAGGGTAATTTTTCTGACACATCCAGCACCCACCAAGGGAGACATGGATGATCGCTAAGCCCGGCTTTCGCCTCTGCATCCCTTACTGTTTGGGATTCAGTCAGGCTGGCTTTTGCCCTTGCACTCTACGGAGGGTTTCTGTCCCTCCTGAGCCAACCTTAGGGCGCCCTTGATATCTTTTCAAGGGCGTGCCGCCCCAGCCGAACTGCCCACCTACCGTTGTTCCAGCCCGCAAGGGGCTGGTGAGAAACACGGTTGCAGAAAGTCGGTGTTCCATTGGCGCCTCCCCCAGATCCCGGAGAACCTGAGATCGACGGCTCCCGACTACGCTCTGCATCCACAACCGTATTCCAGCGGCAGGCTGCAGTAAAACTCCACAGGGACTTCTTTTCCCGCTGGGAGATCGTGGACTGTTCGTCCACGTTATGTGGTTTCACCGGGTACTACGCGGGGACAGTGGGGCCCTCGTTGATCCATTCATGCACGTCGGAACTTACCCGACAAGGCATTTGGCTACCTTGAGAGAGTCAGAGTTACTCCCGGCGTTTGCAGGCCCTTGGCCCAGTTGGACCCAGGTTTCAGGTACCTGTACTGGCCAGGATTCAGAAGCCGTTCACAAGCTTTCGCTCTTGCGGCTTCCTGTGTTTTTATTAAACAGTCGGGACCCCTTTGTCACTGCGACCTGCTCTTTACAGCACAAGGCTGAAAGAACAGGCACCCCTTATACCAAAGGTACGGGGCTAATTTGCCGAGTTCCCTCGCATTAGTGTATACCCGACACGCCTTAGGTTTCTCGCCTAGGGACACCTGTGTCGGTTCTAGGTACGATCATAAAGGATCCTTCTTAGTGCGTTTTTCAGTGGCTCCAGAGATCAGCTAAACCTCCCTAAAACGGGCTGCTATTCCCGATTTCGCCTAGTTCTCGCCATTACGGCACTCCCTAGGTTTATACGGTTAAACAAGGCGAAGACCCTGCTTAGCTTACCCCGAAACGTCAACACTAAGCTTGCGTCGCCGCATGTACCTCTATGGTTCCGGAATTTTAGCCGGATTCCCTTTTTCGGCATAATCGGTTAAGTTATGCCTTAGGATCGACTTACCCCCGGCTGACGATCGTTGCCGGGGAACCCTGGCCCCTTCGGCGGAGAAGATTCTCACTTCTCTTTGCTGTTACTACCACCGGGATTCGCAATCCTAACCGGTCCACTGGACTTCACAGCCCAGCTTCTGTCCAGCTAGGACGCCTTCCTACCAGCGCAGTGCTAAACTGCGTTCTGAGGTATCGGTAGCTGGCTTAGCCCCGTCAATTTTCGGGGCCGTCAGCCTCGGCGGGTGAGCTGTTACGCTTTCTTTGAAGGATGGCTGCTTCTAAGCCTACCTCCCCGCTGTCTGAGGCTGACGACGCCCTTTGGTTTGACATTTAGCCAGCATTTGGGGACCTTAACCTCAGTCTGGGTTGTCCCCCTCTCGGTCCAGGAGCTTACCCCCTGTAACCCGTTTCCCAAGGTCTTAGGCGCGGGTGGATTCGTAGTTTGAAAGGAAAGTGGATCCTTTCGGGTCCTTGTTTTCCAATCAGTGCTCTACCCCACCAGCCACCTCGCTCGGGACTGGGCTCAGGCCCACTTCGGAAGGAACTAGCTATCACCAGACTAGATTGGTCTTTAGCCCCTAGCCCCAGGTCTGGGGAACGAATTGCACGTCAGAACCCTTTCGAGCCTCCACTAGGCTTTCGCCTAGCTTCGCCCTGCCCAGGGCTAGATCGTCTGGTTTCTAGTATGTATATTTATGACTCCGGGCCCTTTCAGACCCTGCGCCTGGCTCCTTGCGGAGTTGCGCGCTTGTTGGTTTCCCTATGCTTACGGGTTTTTAACCCTTAGGCTTGCCATAATTATAAACTCCCCGGCCCGTGTTTCTAGACGGAACGTGCAACCCTGATCCCCTCTCCTCGTACTGCCGCTTCACAGCGGTTTCCTATGGAAAGGATCTACTCTTCTGGGCCGCACACGTCTGTAACTGTCTGGTTTCAGGCACTTTTCACCCCCATTCCGGGGTACTTTTCAGTTTTCCGTCACCGTACTAGTGCGCTATCGGTCTTGAGGCGTATTTAGTCTTGGAAGTTGGTGACTTCCAACTTTCCGCACCAAAACCATGGTACGGTAGTCTGGGACTCTAGCTCAACTCTTTCTGGCTTACGTTTACGGGGCTGTCACCCTCTTTGGCGGGCCATTTCAGGCCACTTCAGCTTAACCAGCGAAGAGGAAGCCAGGCCCTTAACCCTACATCTCCCGCACATTTCTGTGTGGGATTCGGTTTGGACTTTTCCCATTTCGCTCGCTGCTACTAAGGGAATCCCGTGTTGGTTTCTTTTCCTCCCCCTACTAAGATGCTTCCGTTCGGGGGGTTCCCGCTCCGTGAAGGAGCATATTCTAGGAAGTCCCATTTAGGTATCCCCGGATCTAAGGCTGCATGCGCCTACCCGGGGCGGTATCGCGGCTTGCCGCGCCCTTCTTCGGCTCTCAAGCCGAGCCATCCTCCAGACAGCGTGGCATGTTTCGGGCCATTGGTGGTGTTTGTTTGGCGTTTGGTGAAACATATTTCGTATGTGTGTGTTGCGTCGTTGATTGTTTGTCCTATGCATGGTGTCATTTTGATCTTCGCGCGTGTTTGCGAAGTCAGTTCAACCCTTCACTCCTCATCGATGTGGTGTGGAGTTGCATGTTTTTGATGGTATAACCCATTTTTGCTGAATTGCATTAGAAGCTGTTTTCGCTAATATAAGGATTACGTTGAGCATAATAAGGTTTGTTGAAAATGGTTTATGGCGTCTTGTGTCATTTTTGAGCTGTTTAGGCTCAAGTTCACGTCTTCACTCAGCATGGGTTAATTGCCGAGTTGCATCGGGAAGTACAACTAAGGCAAGTTTAAGCCATATAAATTTGGCGGCAAATTTAGAACATAAACCGTGCATTGTGTTTCAATTAGGACTTTCGGGTAAGATTTGATTATGAAATTATGCTTCTTTGCTAGGTAATTCAATCGTAAAAAGTAGCCCTCTTCTCTCATACAAAAATCGTTTTTCAGGTTGCTTTTTTGGTTTAGGGTTTGGATTGGTTGCAGGTTGAGGCTAGAAAAGGTGTAAAAAGGTTAAAAAAGGCTAGAAAAGGTAAAATTCGGTTTAGCAATGCCTGGTCTACTGGATGATCCAAAATATGTTTCTAATAGGTTAGCCTTCTGACGTGGATTTAAAGATTGGTAATTTTTTTCTTCCATATGGTAAAAAATTCTTTCCAATTCTACCTCTCACAAAACTTTATAGCCTGTCCGCTCAAATGGCCAGGACGCATGCAAACAAAAGAGGTGAGAACCATCAAAGAACTAACTCCACTTAAACAAGCCTTAAGGGAGCTAGCATGGGTCGGCGAAGAAGAACACGAAGGACCACTAATAGACCTAGCAGTGCTATTATCAAAAATCGTCCGAACATACAAACACAAAGGCATCCGCTACGCACTAGAAAAATACGCGCCAGAACTAATCAAATCCCAACAAGCTTGAATAGTTGACCTGACACACTCCTGATAATTGAGGAACAGGAATTGTGGCTAAACTGGCTAAACTTACTCGAGCAATAGAAGACCCAGAATGGGCAAAGTGGGCACAGAGCAAAACGGAAAAAAACCTTGAAACGATGCCTGAACTCAAGCCGCTGCAAGATAAACTGATGTCCCTTGGCGGCGATTGGGCAGCACTTCAACCTGAGCCCGACCTCAAAGCCCTCTTGAACAAAGGGCAACTCGTCAAAGGCAAGGTTATTTTCAAACCAATGGCACCGTGCCAATGCCATAGCAACTGTGCCCAATTCTGGGATAAGCATCCAAAAACTTGCAGAATTGCAACTGGGTGGGCTTTGAGCACCGACGGTATTTGGCGACAGCACACATGGCTACTCAAGGGCAAAGCTGTTATAGAAACAACCGAGCCCAGAACTTTGTATTACGGCATTGTACTCGAAGATGAAGAAGCCAATAAGTTCTGGTGGCAGAATCGTTAACCCAAGGTGTGTGAAAGATCAGTTGTACGGGGATTAGTCTTAAAACGAGTGTTACAAATTCCGACCTTTTTTCATTTTTCTCTTAAAGGCTCTAATTTCGCCGTCCGATTTAATTTTTCCTTCTTTAATAAGTGCTTCACACTGCTTTCTCATTTCATCATCTGAAAAATCCATCAGTTCCCTGTATTTCGACCAATTTATCTTTTCAGACACTTGATCAATTGAAGGATATCTGTCTCTAAATTTCCTCAGGTAATTAAGTTGCGACTTTGATATCCCTACATCTCTTGACAAGGCTTCAGTTGCATTTGTTAAGAAATAGCCTTCACTTTCAACGAAGCTACTTAATGTCTTAATCATATCGGCTAATTTCCATTGGTAAAGTGAATCTGCTTTGTTCTTATGATTTTTCTCTATCGTCCGCCAAAGGCTTTGCAATTGAGATATGCGTTTGGCATATTCATCTTGTATCTGAATGAGCTTCTTGCTTTGTGAGGTATCTGCCATTGCGTCTTGGAAAGATATAATGGCTTTATACTTTTCGACGCCGTCAGGACCCTTAAGCTTTGAAATTTCTACAGGAACTTTCATTATTGACCCTTAATGCATGAATCATACCAGCTAGAAAAGAGTTTCGTTAGAGTCTCCTTAGGGGTTTCTGTAGCCACTTCGTCAACGAGAGTAGAAAACACGGTCCTTAAAACATGGTATACCCTAACATGCTCACTTTTCGATTGCAATGTAAGTTCATCCGCGATCTTCCATGCAGGATGACCAATATTTATTATTATTGCTTTTTGAGCAGGATCTGCCCAGCCTTCCAATACGTCATCTGGCTTTTCCTCGAAGCCAAGCTTCACCAACCCTCTCACTCTCCGTTGAGCCTTCTCAATGGGTACTGTGCCGTCAGGGTTTTCAACGAAACCGGATCCTTCTTCATCACCCATTGTAGTTGTTCCTTCTCCGCCACCTTGACCGCCTGTTGTGCCCGCTGTTCTTTGCGCCCCATTAGTTTCTTCACCCATCAGTTCGCTTTGGGCGTTTTTGACTGCAACATTTTGTTGAATAATGTTTTGGAACAACGTATTCGCTATGCTCTTAAACTCAGGCATTTTTAGTACTTTATTAATACTCTTTTCTATTTCTTCTGACATCTTTGTTAGGTCATTTTCGGTTATTCCTCTGGTTGGTTTTGCTCCAATATCATCCAACCATTGTGAAAGTACTGATGCCATTTTTCCACAGAATTTTTTCCAAATCATTGAAGTTCTTTCGAAGTCTGATTTTGAAGTTCTCAAGATAGCAATCAAGAAATCCGCTTGAATTAAACCATAGAAAGTGTCGCTTCGCAAAGGATATTGCCTAAACCATTCTTGGTTGACCGTTTTTCCATGGACAACAATAAATGGACCTTGATAATCTTCTGGAAGTGATTTAGTTGATTTTACAATAAATCCCTTAATACGATTTTTTCCATACTTAAAGAGAAGTTCCTTTTTCTGCTCAATTTCGCTTTTAGGAACTTTCCAAGGGAGTATTCTTTTCCCATTCACCTCAACATTTTTCACTGCATAATATCCCATCAAAATTGCATTGTATTGTTGCTGCAAAACTTCTGCCACAAATCGTGGCGTGAGTTTACTTTTATCTTCTTCTGTCTTCAAACCAACTTGAACGAAAGTGCCTACAGGAGTTTTTACTCTACCCGCCATGTGAATGGGTTTCCATTCAAGAGAATCGCCATAAAATGCCCAATGGGTAGCACCTTTGAAACTTTTAGATTTTGTTTCCGTAACAATGGACTCAGCTCTATCTAAGAATATCTTGGCCCCTACCCCTGCAAAACCAATGGTCTCTCCTCGTTTTTTGGTAAGAGAAGCGATATTATGATATTCTTTAAAAACAGCTTGTGACATCCCACTGCCATTATCTTTTATTCTATAAACGTTATCGCCAATTAATTCAATTTCTATTTTTGTTGCTCCTGCGTCAACAGCGTTAGCAAATGTTTCAACTATTAAGGCTGTTAAAGGGTCATAGGGAAATTGGTCTCTGAAATCTCTGATGAGTTTTTTCCAATCACTCACAGTGGAAAGCTGTCTAACACCAATTTTCCACGTTGTTGACATTCAATCCTCCGCTTTTCAATAGCGGCTTTTAATTTATAACATTTTTCAATAAAATTTAATTTAAAAGCTAAAGGAGTTTAGATAAGGATTAATCAAGATACTATTTTTTTTTTAAGTAATTGACAGGTTTTTCTTCTATAAAGCAAAAAATATTTCCAAAAATGTCTGATTAAGCCTGTAAAATTTCAAAGATCTGGAATAAACTTCTTACAGCAAATATCACAAAATTAAGATTAAATTTATAGCTTAGGATATATGATAGAAACACTGGCAACTATGATTACAAAGTCGCTTAAAAGAAAGGAAGTCGAATTAGGGTTCATTCAAATACCTATCAAAAGCAGAGCGGAACTTTTAGGAGGGCTTACAGCGCCTTTTGAAACCAAGTTGAATAATTTTCCAGCAAAAGTTGATAAACAAGGAAGACTTCGATGCTCCAAATATCTCAAAGACAGATTTCCAATTAATTCTGAAGTGGCAATAACAAAAGATGAAAATGGATTTCAAGTTTCAGTGAATGGACAAAGGCAAGAACCTTCGACCCCTGAAAACGTACAGATGATTGAGGATACACCGAAATTCTGTTCTTATGAGAATAGGCAAGTAAATGATTCCGTTTCAGTATCAACAAGCGCTACGGGCATAAGTGAAACTTGGCACAAAGTGCTTGAGGGTGACTGCATAAAATACCTGAATGAAGGAGCAGTCGATAATACACATTTAACCTTCTTTGATCCTCCGTATCTTCAAGGCAAAGAATATCGATTTTTTGATGATAAACAATCCGACGGCAAATACTGGAATTGGATAAAGGCGATTGTTGAAGGCGTTTATAAAAATACTTCAGACGGCGGGGCAATATATTTCATGCATAGGGAGAAGAATGCGGAAACCGTACTTCGGATACTTAGGGAAACAGGTTGGAACTTTCAAAATTTAATTATTTGGAAAAAGAAAACATCCGCTGTTCCAATTGAAACAAGGTTTTCAAAGCAGTATCAGATAATCGCATATGCTATTAAAGGCAATAAACCAAGAGTTTTTAACAAAGTGCGAATCGATCCACCGCCTTTACCAGAGCATAAATATCGACACGAAAACGGCGTTTATTTAACAGATGTCTGGGATGACATTAGAGAACTAACTTCGGGATATTTTGCAGGAGACGAAGCCCTTAGGGATAGCGAAGGCAATAGAATGCATGTACAACAGACCCCGGTAGCGTTGTTGTTGAGAATAATCTTGTCATCGACTTTGCCTGGTGACGTAGTCTTTGATCCAACAGCGGGCACTGGAACTTCCTTGGTGGTGGCAAAACAGTTGAACAGAAATTCTGTCGGAATAGAAATAGACCCTGCTCACGTTGAATTAATCACCAGAAGAATAGAAAAATTGAGACTTGCAGATGATATTTCTTCCCAGTACAATTATTATAAATATACACCAAATCTAAATAATATTTGGAAATCAGAAGGAAGAAGTTCAATCAACCAAAAGAAATTGATTTAAATTCAAACCGTTTAAGGGTTCCAATATTTGTTTTATGTAAGTATTATAAATAAAGACATCCACATAGGAACCGCTGGTAATCTATGCAAACGACCTTTGAGTTCAATACTGATGCTATTCCTTTAATCATAAAAGAAATTGCCTTAGCTAAGAAATATGTAAGAATAGCCATGTTTCAGATTCATCGAGAAGAAGTTTTCAACACTTTAACTAATTTACTAGCAAACAAGGTCCAAGTAGAAATATTGACTCTTCCATACGATAGCATTAATGAAGATGTAAGACCACAAGTTGAGGCTAGATTTAGGCAACTAGCTAAAAATGGTGCAATAATCTACTTTGACAAATGGAATGTAGGCGACCCTCGTGAGACTAGAACAGCTTTTGGACGGTGGTACTCATTTCATGGAAAATTCATTGTTACAGACAAAAGCGCTATCGCATTGTCAGCCAATTTTACTCAAGGAGAGGAATTGGACGCAGCGATAATTTTTAGAGATAACGAAAGCAAGATTAAAGAGTTTAACAATCAATTCGAGAGGTTACTTCAACTATTTGTTATTAAAGAAAATGGCTTCGAGGGTCAAATCAGAAAAAAAGTTCTTGATATTGTTCCAGTAAATGGAGAGCGGCTGTTTGAATTACCAGAAAAAGTTGATGCAATTCACAAGGACCACTGGATTCTTCACTATCCTGTAGAACTATGCCCTCCTGTCGGGACCCCTGAAGACAGACTTTACATTACACCTTTCGATTGTAGAGGGCGAACACTTCTTAGCAATATAATAGAAAATGCAGATAATTGGGTCTACATTTCAACTGAAAGTTTTACTGATGAAGATTTTTCAAAATTCTTGATTAATCTTACTATAAACAAGGGCATTGTTCTTAAAATTATGACTGGAGCAAGAAGTCGTGATTTTACCGACAGGTTGGAAAATATGTTTAGAGAGCTTATTGCTCAAAACATTGAAATAAAAACGCCAGTTGACCCGATTCATGCCAAGCTTGTCATCACTGACAAAGCTTTGGTGGTTAGTTCAATAAATTTAAACAAAATGAATCTAGGGCACTTTAAGACCAAGAAATTCTGGAGAGAAAACACAGAATCCCTTTTGGTTTGTCAAAATCCTGATTTAATCT
>Ga0208819_1000702_pt1 | contig 21922 bp, 24 predicted proteins | sample June2015DPH_11_1_3_FD_184707 | JGI IMG/M metagenome (GOLD analysis project Ga0208819, IMG submission 184707) | Peatland microbial communities from SPRUCE experiment site at the Marcell Experimental Forest, Minnesota, USA - June2015DPH_11_150... | ecosystem: Environmental > Terrestrial > Soil >...
AAGAAGGAGGGATTGATAATGAAAATTGCGTTGTATGCACGAGTCTCCACCCAGGATCAGTCAGTCGAGATGCAAACCTCAGACTTGAAACGTTACTGCGATCAACGTGGATTTGAAGTCTACAAGGAATATTGCGATCAAGGAATCTCTGGAACAAAAGATAAAAGGCCTGCTTTGGATGAGATGATGGCCGATGCCAAGAAGAGGAAGTTTGATGCGGTGCTCGTATGGAGGTTTGATCGCTTTGCCAGGAGCACAAAGCACTTAATAACTGCTCTTGAAGAGTTTCGTCATCTTGGAATTGAGTTTATCTCTTATCAGGAAAACATTGACACGAGTTCGCCATTGGGCAAGGCAATGTTTACCATCGTCTCAGCGATAGCCGAATTGGAACGTAACATCCTTTTGGAGCGTGTCCGGGCTGGTCTCAAAAGAGCAAAGGAGAATGGGAGGATATTGGGGAGACCTAAAAGATTGGATTTAGATGTGAAGGAACTTCAAAAAATGAGGTACAAAGAAAAGCTTTCATTTCGGCAGATCGCTAAGAGAGTAAAAGCTTGTCCGGCCACTGTTTACAAAAGTCTCAAAAATCCGGGGCGTAAAAACCCCTAAAATGGGGCATGCTGGAGCGAAGAATTGGGTGTTTACAAAGGTAATGGTTTGTAAACGTTCTTTGATTATCAAGAAGTAAAGTATGTGAAACAATATGAACTTCGACAATCAGACCGATCCTTTCAGGGAACTGGCAAAGATCAAGAGAGATCTCATGAAGGCCCAAAAGAGACTAAGGCTCACCAAGGAAGGAGCGAAAAAGATTGAGTTGAAGACTCTTATCAACTCACTAAAGATGGATCTTGGATCGAAACTCTTAGACTTCGGAGAGCATGAAAAGGGGTTGGCCCTTTTCATATCTGTATCTGGTAAGGGTGATGAAGAGAGAAAGATCCATGGGGTAAGCAGAGCATTAACGGATATGGGCTATTATGATGAAGCTCAAAAGCTTTTGGTAAAAGGACTAAGGAAGTTCAAGAAGTCATGCTATCTCTGGGAGCAGTATGGAATTCTAAACAATCTGTTAGGAAATGGAATTCAGTCACTGAGGTGTTTTGAGGCAGCGATAGAATTTATGCCGAGGGAGACCCCTGAACTCTTCTACAACAAAGCTTTGGCTTTGGTAAACCTCGAAAGATATGAGGAAGCTATCTTCATATTGGATCATCTCATCGAACACTACCCGGGGCCGATGTATTTAGCAGAGAGGGGAGAATGTTCCCTGAAGACCGGATACCCTTATGAGGCGCTCCGGTATTACCAAAAAGCTCTGGATCTTCTGAACAAGAAACCGGAGGTTGAAGCAGGACTCTGTATCTACACGGGACTTTCGGCAACGTATATCGAATTGGGGATGAGAAAGGAGGCGATGGAAATTGCACTGGAGGGAATTAGCAGATATCCGAACAAGGAGCCTGCTCTTTATTACAACCTGGGATCGACCCTTATGGCAATGGGCTACAAAGAGGAAGCAAGAGGGGTGCTCAATTCGGGGATCAAAAGATTTCCTGAAAGTGAACACCTGAAGAACTTACTCAGGGATCTTGATGAGAACATGGATGATCCTAATGGTGGAAAATTAGCAATCTTTGGCATTCTCTTGTTGGTGGCATTGATTAAAAGAAGATTTAGAAGAAAACGATGGTAGGTATTTTGACCAATTTTTCAAAGGAGGACAAAGATGAAAAAGAGCAGAAGGAAACAAGTAAAGAAGGCTGAGGGGAGGAAGGTGAAAGATCCGAAGAAAGTGGAGGCGGCAAAGAAAGCCTGGGAGACTATCAGAGCGAAGGCAAAGGAAAAACAGGTGACAAAATAATCTAATTCCGCTTTCGAAGGTTGAGAAGGAAACGAGCAGGCATAAAGTTTAAGGTCTGCTCGTTTTCCTCAAATTTTCCTAAACGGAACTAAACCTGAAAGAGATTGTGAATTGACTCCTCAGCCTAACGAGTACACCTACAAAGAGTTAGGACTGGACAGTATTAAGAGTTGATGATTTGCGATTGAAAGTGAGAGTAACCATCAATCCAGTTGCGCCCAGCTTTTGTATAGACAGGAAAAAGCAGAGGCACAATTCTGGCTAACAAAAAAGCCCAGGCCGTTAAACCTGGGCTTTTCTCTTGCTCTTATCCCTATCCTCGAAAATCACTTGGGAGGTAGGGTGTAGGTTATGGTACCTTCTCCATATCCCTTTGGCCCACCTTCCCCTTCTTCAACTGGAAGAAACTTGCCTTTACCACTTTGAGTTCCCTTGATTCCCTCGAATCGTCCTGTCCCCTTGATGATTTCGCTTGTCCATCCGCCTGATGCCACTGCTCCTGTGGCTGTTCCTCCTATTGTACCTTGACTCTTTATAATAATGGTAGAACCATCTGCAAAGTTTATGGTTATGTATTGCATAAACGGGCCTGCCCCTTTGATTAAATCACCTGTACCAACATTGTTAGTAGTTGCAACCTCCCCGTTTTCAAACACATAAAAATTTCGCCGCACGTGAAGAGCCACAATGTGCCCTTCCACATCGCCGACCGGAACATTCTCGCCCTTAATCACCCAGCTGTAAAACTTGTAATTCATTGTTTCTGCTCCCGCCTGAATGGCAGACCCAAGAACCCAGGACGAGATTACTAAGATACCGAAGAGAACCCACATTAACTTTTTTGTAGTCATAATCGTTTCCTCCTTTTTAGTTTTGAAGATTTAGTTGATTTTTATAAAGAAAGCACAATTTAAGAAAGGCAGAAAAAAAGGCTCCGAGGGGCATAAGAATCCCCCTAGAGCCATTGTATTGGCACTTTCCGGAAACTCCTTTTCATACTGCACTCCAAAAGGTTAGAGGTTAGGTTGTTGGGTTTAGTGGGCGACGTAGGGAAACAACTACTAAAAAAATACTCTTAACCTCATGGGTAGTCAAGAGAAAAATTGTTTCCTCAAGATGCCCCTATTTTCTGGCCAGAATTGATGATTTCCATTTGAATTTGAGTATTCTTAGGGAAAACCACGAAAACACGACTTCAGGAAGGAGTCCTCGAAAAAGAGGGTGTGAATAACACCTACAAAGAGTGAGGATACGCTCTCTATATGATCTGAAGATTTCCGATTGAAATCGAGTATAACGATTGAGGTCAGTTGTGGCTATGAGCCATCGGCTATTCGTTTCTGTCCAATGTCAAGGGCTACCCCCAAATTCTCATTTTCAATGGTCAGAAAAAAAACGGGATGCCATCAGCTTTTTGGCAGGTAGCATCCCGCCATAGTCAGTTCATTGATGATCTCATACTTTCTTCAAGGCATCCATAACGGTCTTCGGGTTTAAAGGAATGCGTCTTATCCGAACACCGGTCGCATTGAAGAATGCATTTGCCACGGCAGGCGCCGCCGGAGGAACGCCCACCTCGCCTATGCCGCCGATCTTCTCATTGCTTTTGACAATGTGAACCTGGATTTCAGGCACTTCGCTCATCCGGATGACTTTATAATCATCGAAATTGGCCGATTTGACGCCACCGTTTGCGAACTTGACCTCCTCCTTGAGTGCCGTCCCCAGAGAAATAATAACACCCCCTTCTATTTGAGCTACCAAGGGATCGGGGTTTACCACCGGTCCGCAATCCACAGCCACCACAACCCGATGCACCTTGATCGTGCCGTCCTTTTTGTTCACCGATATTTCGGCCACCTGGGCGACGTAGCTTCCAAAGCATGCATGCTGAGCAATGCCCCGGCCTTCACCTTTTGGAATGGCTTTACCCCAGCCAGCCTTTTCAGCCACTGTCTCCAGCACTCGGCTAGCCCGCATATTGTTCTTTAAGCTCTGCAGGCGAAACTCCAGAGGATCCTTCCCTGCCGCATGGGCCAATTCGTCGACGAAGGATTCAATGACAAAGGCATTGGGACCATTCCCGACCGAACGCCAGTAGCCGACGGGCATGGGCAGAGGGGAGATAAGGAACTCTATGTAGAGGTTCGGTATCTCATACTGGAGCCTGTTGTTCCACATAGGAGAGTTTGGAGCATCAGCCAGACCCCACAAGCAATTGAAATCGATTCCATCCTTTATTGCCGCAGGATTGATGTCTTTCAAAATGGAGGGGCTGACGACCTTATGGGACCATCCAATCAACTGGCCTTGAGCGTCAAGGCCGGCCTCGATCCGGTGAGATGCTGAGGGACGAAAGGCATCGTACTTGATATCTTCTTCTCTTGTCCACATGACCTTGACCGGTTTCCCGAGCGCCTTTGAAATCATGACCGCTTCGGCCACGAAATCCGGCCTGAGGCGTCTGCCCAGACCACATCCCAGGAAGGTGGTATACACATTAACCTTCTCCTTGGGGAGTCCTGACACTTTCGAGGCAACATTTTGTGCGCCTGTCTGAGCCTGGATAGGTGCCCACACATCGCACCGGTCATCGCGCACATCGGCTGTGCAGTTCATGGGTTCCATCGTTGCATGGGCGACATAGGGGAGGAAATAAGTGGCCTCGATCTTTTTGTTCGCCTCGCTAATCGCCTTCTTCGCATCACCCGTGTTCACCACGGAGACCATTGGTTTGTCCAGATCCTCCATGAGGGACTTTTCAATAGAATTGTTATCCATATCGGGAAGGATTCCCCTATCCCAGTTCGCTTTAAGAGCCTCTTTTCCTTTCAAGGCGGCTTCGATGGATTTTGCGCACACCGCAATCCCCTGAGGGATCTGAACAACCTTTTCTACCCCTTTAATCTGCTCTGCTGCTTTCTGATCGTATGAAACGGGTTTTGCCCCATAAGCAGGAGGCCGTGCGATGACGGCGTAATGTAAATCCTTGAGCGTAACATCAAGACCATAGACAGCCTTACCACTCACCTTTTCCGGCGCATCCACACGGGGCATGGGTTTGCCGATGTATCTGAACTCACTTTCATCCTTGAGCGGCGGATCTTTTGGAACTTGGACCCTGGCTGCTTCCAGGCAGAGCTGGCCGTAGGTGAGGGTGCGGCCGCTCTTCTCGTGCTTCACCTTACACATAAAGGCCTTGCATTCATCTTCGGGAGCATTCCAGGTCGAGGCGGCCGCTTTGATCAGCATGATTCGGCCTGCTGCGCCCGCTTTTCGCAATGGTTCATAAAACCCCCTGACGCTGGTGCTCCCTCCGGTAACCTGGGCACCCAGAAGAGGACTTTTGTATTCATCTCTGGCCGGAGCTTGACACACCTGAACCTGTTTCCAGTCCGCTTCAAGTTCATCTGCGATGATCATGGAATGGGCGGTCAGAACGCCCTGTCCCATCTCGGAATTGGCGACGAATATGGCGATCTTGTTGTCGGGTGTGATTTTAAAGAATGCATTCGGGCTGAAACTGTCTATTTCAGACGCGTTGAGAAGCCGATGGCCAAAAGGGGTGACAGATACTCCGATGGTTAAGCCAGCGGCTGCCAAGGAGCCCTTTAGAAAAGTACGTCTCGTCATGGATGTTCTCATGATTTCTTCACCTCCTTTTCCGTCATCTGAATGGCAGTCTTGATGCCCTTTTTGATTCGCGGATAGGTTCCACACCGGCAGATCACATCATCCATCTTGGTGATGATTTGATCTGCATTCAGGACGGGCCTCTGGGACAGGAGGGCTGCCACCTGCATGATCACCCCGGGCTGGCAATAGCCGCACTGGACAACCTGTTCCTTGATCCAGGCCTTTTTCACAGGATGATTCTCCGGTAGCCCCTCGATCGTTGTGATTTTTCTTCCCTGCGCCTCCTTAGCAGAAATACCGCATGACCGTTCTGCTTTGCCATCAATATGGACCGTACATGCCCCGCATTCTCCAATGCCGCAACCGAACTTGGTACCCGTGAGTTTCAGATAATCTCTTATAACCCAGAGCAGCGGCATATCGTCTGAGACGTCTACCTTATAATTTTTGCCGTTAACCTTAAGAGAAATCATAATGACCTCCTTTCTTATGAAATTTATAAAGCTGAAAATAAGAAAGACCCCAAAGGGATACAACAATCCCTTGGAGGCTTGATATGGGCACCTTTTGGAAACTCCATTTCATACTGCACTCCAAAAGGTTAAAGGTTAGGTTGTTAGGTTATTATTGCAGGAACTAACGGAGACAACCCCCATCCAAGGTTTCGGATATCACAAAATGTTGTGTCTGTCAAACAAAAAACAATCTTGTGAAAATTATCTTTTAAGAATTATCAGTTGAAATATACTATAGCGATATCGATTCATGGCTTGATGATTTCAGGAAGGAATCCTCGGAGCTTCCACGTGGGGAACCCCTTCAATGGGTGAGCTCTTGGCAAAAGCGGCTTCTAATGAAGCGGAGAGGGTGATTGCTCCAAAAGGTGAAGCCTCAAAACCGGTTAACCCAAAGGGGGAAATGGAAAAAATACTATCTCCCCCCACTTAATTCCTTAATATTACAAATACAAAATCCCCTGGGGGGAGTTGGGGGAGATCCGTTGAAGGTGCTTCAAGAGACGGTGGGAATAAGAGGAAGGCGTCTGAAATTCTGGGTATTGATCGAACAACCCTTTATAAAATATTACAGAAAGAGGATGTGTAGATTTTTACAACACTCTCCAGTGGCTGTGTCGAATCTTACAACATGTCCCTCCTCACAAAATTTCTATTAAAATATTTTACCTTGTAAATTCATATAGTTAAAAATATTGTCTTATAACTTTCTTTGGCACCGATTTTGCTATTATATATGTTTAAACCTAATAAGAAGGGAGGTGAATTGAATGAAAAAGACAATTCTGTTAGTAGTCATGCTTACTTTGGTAGCTTTTATCTCTGGAGCCATGGCTCAGGGAAAACCCGCTACAGCCCCTGCCCCAGCAGCACCCGCCACGACCGCACCTGTCAAGATGGAAAAGTTCACGGGAGCGATTAAGAGTGTGGATGCAATGGCGAAGAGCATCGTCGTTGCCAAGGCGAAGGTTGAGAAATCCTTCGTGGTCACCGCTGATACAAAGATTATGAAGGGCAAGGAGGCTCTCAAATTTGAGGATCTGAAGGCGGGAATGAATGTCGGCATCGAGTACAAGATGGAGATGGACAAGATGGTCGCTGTCATGATCAAAGTGTCTACCCCAAAGGCTGCACCAAAGAAGTAATTTAGGCGTATTGGAAAATTTGCTCCATAAAAAAGGCGCACCTTCTCGGTGTGCCTTTTTTGTTTTCCCAGGATAGAATTCACTAAAATATGAATAATCTCGTCTTTACTTTGACCCTTCCAAGATGTTGACCGTAAAGGCCACGGGGGTTCCCCCGCTGTATTAAATATTCCGCCTTCTTACTTTGTATCCTGTCGTGTGGCCTCTCAAGTCTTTTGGTATCCATACCTTTCTTCTACCTGTTGCTCCAGCCTGTCCAACCTATGTTCAATGGCTGAGAACCTGTTCCCAAGATAGTTCACAAAGCCCCTGATAAGGAGATTACATTCCTGTCGCCAGGCTTCAAGGGTTTCGTCTCTTTCATCCAACAGGTCTGTGCCTAATCCATTTGATGCTATAAAGTTTTCGATATCGGTTTGACTAAGTTCTTTAACCATAATTCCCCTCTGTCCTTTCGTTCCCTCCGACATCCCGGGGGCCTCCCTTATTTAATACGGCCTACATCCTGATCTCCTTCTTATTTCTCCAGCTAATTCATTTTTTATGTGCTATACCCCTGAGAACAGTTTACTATCCGAGTCCATGACCTCTCTAACTCTACTTGAAGATGGTGTTCTTAACCTTTCGCATCTCGATAGTGGAACTGAATAGCCACGATCATTCCCGAGTTTAGGTTCATGAGATATGGGAGATATCTTGATCTCCTCAGTCGTTATGAAGTAAAGGCCATTGAGTATCTTCGATTCACAGGTTATGAAACATCCTTCCTTACCCTCAAGATGTTTGGCTTTGATGAATACAAATTTAGTCATCCACGATGCTTCCTCAATCCTGATGTAAACGTACTTTGATAGATCGAACATGTTGATCTCCTCCTATTCGGTATTTCGGTATTACCGTATTGGCAAATTAGAAAAATAATCTGGTTATTCCGTATTGGCTATGTTGAAAATAAAAAACTGCCCAATACGGTATTTTCCTAAAAATTTCTAAGAGGTTCCATTTCCGTATTACCGTATTGACCCTAAGGTAAATAAATCAATACGGAATAAAAAAGACCTTCTCTTCTTAAGCTAATCCGTTTCCGTATTGGAAATAATTTACCTATTCCAATACGGTAATACGGAAACTTTTTACCTCATCCTTTCAATGGAATATTTGTGAGGATTACTTCTAACCCCAGCACCTATTCTTTTAATCCTACCCTCTTGATAAAGTTCCTTGAGACATCGTATGATTAGGTTACGATCCTTACCGATCTCTTCTATAATTTGATCTCTGGTCATCGGCTCAGTATGAAATTTCCCCTCACCGATATTGGAGAGAACTTTCAAAATCTCATCCTTCATCTTGTTGGAATCCTCATCTTGAACCGATCCACCTAATTCCAGGGTCACGTCGTCTTTGCAAAGATTCAGAACCAAATTCTCAACATCAGGAACCCCAGGTTTTCTGTATCTTTGGATTGAAGAAAAGGATCGCCTTCCGTTGATGTTCTTTTTGATCAGGATGGCTGTATCCACTCCGCCTATAAGTCCCGTCGATCCAAGAGCAGAATCAACAAGTTCTCTTTCCATCTTTGGTGAATGATGGGAACCTAAAACGAAGCATTTTAATCTATGGGACACATCCATAACCGGTTCAAGCTTTGTAGTTACTTCGGCATAGTCCTCTATCTTCTTAAACCTCATGAAATTCTGAAGCATCTCTATAACAACAAGAATGGGTTTCCTGTTTTCCATTTCCACCACAAGCTCTTCAAGGGCTTCCTTTGGTGCCATTCCGAAGTGAACATGAAAATTATCAAAATTCCCTCCCATTCTCTTCATGTTCTTTACTACCTCATCCCGATTCTCTTGAAGAGCAAGGAAGAGAACAACGCCTGGCTTTGTTGCTCTACCAAGGAAGGGAATTCCTCTCGATACAGCAACCGCAAAATTAAAATCAAATGTAGTCTTTCCAACTTTGGGTTTTCCGAGCGTAAGGCCTAAACCATCGGCTGGAAAAACTCCATCCCAAAGCCACTCCTTCTCAATAGTTTCCATTGTTATCAACTCCTTTCCTTCAATGAAGTTATATTTATTTTTGTGATCGTCTTTAAATTCCTTCGCCAGTTCATTCACCAATTCCAAAAACTGCTGTTTTGGAATATCCTGATGTCCGGGTATGTTTAGAAAATCATAAACGTCACCATGCTCAGAAAGATCTGGAAGAAGGGCTGCTCTTAAACTCTTAGCAACTCCTTGGAGATTGTTGCCTACCGTATCGGCATAACCAGCACCTGCCGAATCATTATGAGGAAGAATGATAACATCTCTCCCTATGAAGCAAGGATTAAATTGCTTTCTCCAATCGGTTGCTCCACCAGCCGTAGTTACCGTAAATCCTAATTTCCTCAACTCATCGGTATCTTTTTCACCTTCACAGATGAAGACAGGATCACATCCAGAGAGTAACTCGGGTAAACGATAGAGAACCCGTTGAATACCCTTCGTACCCCAAATCTCCTTACCGTTCTCATCGATTCTTCGGTAATAGAATTTCTTATCGTGTGGTGGTGGATTAGATGTACGATATTTAAGCTTCTGATAGAGAAGATTGCCGCCTGCACTCTTATAGTCATAGGTTTCAATAGGCCTCCTAAGAGGGTCAGGTTCCCCTGAATCATCCGGTTCATTTGGTGGATCACAAAGCTTACCACCAAATTTATTCCCCGCAGCTTCACAAGGAAAACAGTTGTAAAACCCTTTCTCAAAATCAATTTCAAGAGATGGATTTTTATCCTCATGGTTTGGACAGATAGCTTTCCATTTGCCGTCGATGAACTCTGCCTCAACTTCTCTAATGCTGTTAATTTTCTTATCCCAAAAATAGGCGAGTCTACTCATTGGCGGATACCCCCTCTTTCAGAAGCTCTCGCATCAGGCGAATGAGCTCCCTCACTTGGTTGTTATAGTTTTGAGGGTCAACTCTGGCAGTTTTGTTGAGAAAGGAAAGGAGAGCTTTCTTTAACTCGGGGGTGTCTTCGAAGAGGAAAACTATCTTTTTTCCATACAACTTGTAATCGACGTACTTGAACTTTTCGTAAAGTAGATAAGCAACAGCATCGATCTTATCGACTTCTCTTGTAGGGATGTTCATAAGAACTCCTTATTACAAAGTGAGATTAGTTTAGACCCCTGCGGGTGATTTTACGTGTTCTTCACGACCTGTGAAGTTTGGATTGGTTAACAGGCTTTACAAACAGACGTGGCCACCGGTAGGTGATCTATCTTGATTTCATCTGGCTGGATTCGTCTAATCTAACTAAATTCATCTAATAGGAAGGGCCTGGATGCTTTTTAAGGGCATTAAAAACTTGGGGCCTTATTCCTTTATGGGGTTCATCTAATTCATCTATTTCATCTATGGGGCAGAGTGAAAAAAGGGGTTGGTAGCTGAGTGGAGGCTTGCGAAGGCCTTTTTGACTACCAACCCCTTCAGAAAGACTATAACTGTTTTCGCAATATCCACTCATAAATTTGCATTATTTTTTCTATTCCATCGATGTCCTGGATGCTTTTAAACGCATCTTCTCTATCTTCTCTATAAAAGTTATATAAGGATTCTCAGGAGGTCACTTTAAGTGATCCCGTAAGTCCTTAAGATCAATCAAGCTCATATGACCATGGGTTGAAAGGTTCATAATTGGAACACCTTTTCACGAATCTGTTAAGCCGAACACGGCTCACCGCATCGATCATCACTTCCCTTTATTTTTAATTAAGAGAGGAATCAGACTCTTCCTCTTCCCCTTCTATGATCTCTGTATAGGATTTACGCCCCATCCTGGTTACGATCATTCGACCTCTATCATCAAAGTCGATTGTTTGGACATCTATCGGGGAGCTCCAATCAAACCCCTCTTCTTCATATTCCATCAAATCACTTTGTTGCATCAAAACGACTCTACGTTTGTTTGGATCAAATAAAGTTATCGATGGAGGAATTCTGCCTTGCGTACGTATCAATTTTTCAAGAATCTTTGGAATCAGAGGATGGGTTTCACCTTCTCCCCTGTTTCTAAGTTCTTCACTATGTTCCTGCTGAACCTCTCCCACTTCCCAATCATCCCCAACTATTCCGTATCTTTTCCTAACATAGGATCGAATCATGTCTTCTTTCATTTTAGTCTCCTTGGGGGCTGACCTAATCGCCCCCGGGGTGGCGACCCTAAACAACATTAGATGGCTGGATCAACTTCCGGCTTCCTTACTGTACTCAACCTTATGTTTCGACCCTGATTGGGTCTCGGCTTCGGGCCTCATTTTATTTTGCCGTAGAAAAGGATTTGGGGTTACTTGCACCAGCCGGACGGTTTATCGCCTGACATCCTTCTCCTTCTGTCGACCCAGCCATCATTTCTTCGACCGGACAAAGAACGCAATCGTCGAACTCACTCATGACAAGCAATTCAGCCCATTCGATCTTCATATTCTATCTCTCCCTAATACTCCTCATCAGGGTCACTATTCCTTCTCGTCGTTTCCCTATACATCTTCTCTGCTCTATCTCGCATCTCCTGAAGGCGTGCTCGCTCAGCTTTGCTGGCCTTGCTATACCCTTGAACCTCACTTATCCGATGCTGCAATTCCCTCTTAATCCAAGACAGATGTTCACATGACATGGTTGGATCGGGTTCAATCACCCCAAGCGATGCATAATAAGCCTGAAGCTCCTCCCTGGCCTTATCAGTATTTTTCCAAGCTTGATGAGCCACTTTCTCCAACTCCTTGATCTTAGCCATAAGTTTTTCTTCGGTTGGTTCATCCTGAGGATACCATTTCGTATCCCTATCTGTCCTGATAACTCGCCTAACATCCCCTGTAACACCGGGTGTTACTGTAACATTTGGTGTTACACCCCGTAACTTTGATCGGCGGGCTCGTTGATACAGTCTCATCTCTCTTCTGGTTCTAAGTTTCATAGTCGTAGTCCTCCTTTGTTATTTTTTCCGGCTCTTCGACCGGACAAAGAACGCAATCGTCGAAGTCGTACATATCGAGTAAGTCTTCCCACAAGATTTTCATGTCTCTACCCCCTTATGACCCGTCGTGAGATAGGTTCATCTTCCTTATCGATCTCGGCGTAGATTTCAGCATCTGTTCTATCCGGATTGTCTATCCACTTTTTAAAAAAGCGTTGCTGGCTCCTTTCCCAAGGTTCTTCAAGTCCTCCGGGGGGCTTGTTCAGTCCCCTTTGCCTGGACTTCATGCTCTGCTCAGATCGAGCCATTGTAACTCCCAACCATCCCGAAGGACTCTTTCCTTAAAAGGACGACCTTTACGTGATAGCCCAAGTATAAAGGAAATGAATTTTGTTGTCAAGTACTTTTATTATTATTATTTGACCTCTAAATAATACTTGACAACAATTTTGGAATCTGGTAAATTATAAATCGTAGAAAGAAAGGAGGGACCAATAATGGATCAGAACCTGATCGCCGCCAAAAGGACGCTCACATGGTCTCTGAATTTCGTAAATCTCGACCTTAAGAAGCTGTCGCAAGAAAACCTCTTTCTGTTGTGGACGGAAATTCGGGAAAGGGTCTATGGTGACCAGGGCCCTTCCTTCATTTCAGATGAATCGCTTGTGAAATGGGAAGAGAGGAGGAAGCAGGGTGAGGAAATCCAAAATCTGCTCAGGCGTGCTCTCGATATACTCTTAAACCCCATACCTAATAAGCCCGGGAGGAGGGTAATGCAGTCGCCTGGTCAGAAATTCCATGTATCAGCTTGGGGAAAGCACTCACAGAAGGAGATCACCCTGACCCTTCCATTCTCAATTGAGGCTAAGAGGGTTGGTGATATGGTTTTCCCATTCTTTTCGAACGTGGGGGACAAGCTTCTTTACGATTTCGTCATCGCCTTGAGGCACTTCCCCATTCACCTCATTAAGAGATGTCAGCGAGAGGACTGCGGGGGGCATTTTCTCAAATCCGGTAAAAAGGAGAAGCGCTATTGTTCCAACAGGTGTGCTTGGGTAATGGCATCGAGAGAGCGGTGGAAATTGCAACCCGATGTAGAGAAAGAAAAACGGAGGGAATACTACCGGAAAAAGAAAGGGATGGTACAAGATTCCACATTATCAAGTGTAGAGCAGAAAGTCAGGGAGAAAAAGATTTAGGGAAAGGTGAAGATCTGGAGAATGAATAAGAAGCCCATGTCTCGACCGACCATCGAGCATGGGCCGGATGTAAGGGAGCCCAGTGGCTCCTTTTTTATTCGGCTTAAAAACCGAAAATGGAGGTGAAGAACATTGAGAGACCAAGCCCAAGAGAAGGACATATTATCCCAATACCCCGGGAGGAAGTGGGCAACACGGCAGCAGACCTGGGGATATAGGACTATTAACAGCTGAAGAAGTAATTTTTGAACTTTTGGAGTGGCCTCTTACCAGTGAGGCAAAATGAGTGGAGAAGAAATTTCTCAATATCAACGAAACTCCTCATGGTTTGAATCTACCTTCTTAGTTCTTTAGGAATTGAAATGCATTATCTAACACCCAAAGATCTTGCTCAACGTTATCAGATCTCCGAGCGCCAGGTTACTCATTTGGCCCGGATTGGACTTCTTCCAGGATTTAGGATTGGAAAACTTTGGCGATTCAAAGAAGAGGATCTGCAAGAATGGGAAAAAAGGCGAAGGATCCAATGGGATCGGGATGAAATCAACCAACGGGTTGATGAAATAATAAGGGAGGTTGACAAAAATGCTTCTGTATAATAATTTTGCTCCCATGGGCAGGAGGAAGAAAGGTTATCGAGCACCGGAGGGATTGATTAAAAGATCCGATTCGCCCAATTGGTTTATTAAAATGGGACCTATCTACAAATCAACGAAGACCACTGATTTAACTAAGGCGACGATTATCCTCCGGGAGGTTCAGAAAAGGCTTTTGGAAAGGCAGGACAAGGCCAGGGAGATTCTTGGAGAATCCATACCCTTTTCAAAACTTATTGCTCGTTATCTTGATGAAATTTCCCCTGGGAAGAGATCACATAAATCAGATCTAACCAATTCCAAATATCCGCTCAAATATTTCGGGGACCGAAGAATTGATAATCTTGCTCCCAAAGATATTTATAAGTACCAGGAATGGCGTAAGGACCAGGTTTCGTCTCGGAAGGGTAGGGCGGTGGTTGGAGCAACCATAAATCGAGAAGTGGCCCTAATCCGCCATGCCCTGAAGAAAGCGGTTCGCTGGGGATATATTGACCGGAATCCGGCTAAGAGCATTGAAGGCCTTAAGGAGACTAAACGCACAAGATATATCACTGATGAAGAATTTGAAGCGATTAAGAATGTGGCCAGGTCTGTTCGGGAGGCACAGCATCTTCCCTGCATTTTGGATGCCCTCTATCATACCGCTCAGAGATCCGGACGGATCTTCACATTGAAATGGCCACAGGTTGATCTCAAAGAAAGAAGGATAAGATTTGGAGAAGGTTCAGATACAAAGAAGGTTCCTGATGAGATCTGGGTTAACCAACCTCTGTTTGAAATCCTTTCACGTCTAAAGGCCGAGAGATCCCTTCAGAAGATAGTTGGCCAATATGTCTTTCAAAAAAGGGATGGAACACCGTACCGGTCGATCAAGACTACTTGGAACAAGTGTTGCCGAAAGGCCGGAGTCGTGAATGTTCATATCCATGATATTAGGCATAAGGCAATCACTGACATGGGGAAAAGAGGTTATTCCCTTCAGGAGATCGCAAAGATAGCGGGACACTCTCAGATCTCCACCACAATGAGATATACTCATCTCAGGGCGGAGGATACGAGAGAAGCCTTGGAAAGCCTTGGGAGAAAATAGTTGCAAAATAGTTGAGGAATAGTTACAGTAAAAATATCACTTTCTAAGTTATTGAAATTATAGGCAAGCCGGCGTAGCTCAGTGGTAGAGCAAGTGATTCGTAATCACTAGGTCGAGGGTTCAAATCCCCCCGCCGGCTCCATAAAATCAATAACTTACAAACCTTTGTCCAACCTTGAAACACCGAATTGTGATAAAATTGTGATAGATCCATTTCAAGCTGAAGCTGGCTGAACATCTTTCAATATCGTAGCCAATTTCTCAATTTGTGCTTTCTGAAAATCATGGTCATACCCCACATAGAAGTCTGTAGTGACCTGAATGTTAGAGTGCCTGAGTTGATCTTTGATGGTGATCGGTGAGGCTCCTTTCAGATGGAGCTGAGTTCCGGTTGTATGTCGCACTATGTGAAAGCTCCATCCCTTCTCATTCTTCCCGATTGCTTCAAGAGCCTTTTTGAAAGGCTTGTGGTAATGCCAATGTTTCAAAGGCTCTCCATTCTCTTGGCAAAAGACAAACTCAGAGTTTGCAGACTTCTTAAACCACTCTTTGAATAATTCGATCAATTCATCCTGCATCTCCACGGTTTGGGGTTCGCCTGCTTTTGTCTCTCCCAAAAGGATTTTCCCATCTTTCAGGTTCACATCCACCTTTTTCAAATTCATAAGCTCTCCAGCTCTCATTCCTAAAAGATAGCCAGTGATCACCATAGCTCTCAAATACCAGGGACTCTCAGGTAAAGCCTCAATGATCTTCTTCACTTCATCTTCTGTGAAATACTTCCTTTTGCCTCTGTTTTTCTTTTCGCTGTAGAACAATCCGCTCTTGGGCTCTTTAGGAAAAGGACTGTCCTTAAGATATTCCTTTGACACAGCAAAATGAAATAACCGTCTCAACCCTGCCAAAGCCCTATTGGCGCTTGAATCTGTAATCTCTCCTCCCCCTCTTTGTTTTGGGGTTGCCTTTAAAAGTTCCTTGAATTTAAAAAGGTCTCTTCGAGTGATTTGGGAGAGCATACGGCCTCTAAAATATTTCATGTAGGTAGGGATGAATTTGAGAACATAGTCTTTGGCATCTTCTTCCTTTTGGTATAAGTCAACCAGCTTATCGAAGATTACGTCTTCTTTCTCCTCAAACCATTGGCCTTTTACGATCTGTCCCTTCACCAAATCATAGATTCTCTGTGCAAATTTTTTATCGCTGGTCTTTGTAGATCTCCGATATTGCTTCCCTTGATAAACGAAACCCATCCACCAGACCTGGTCTCTCTTATAAAGTCCCATCTTGAACCTCCTTTCTGAGGCCGTTGATTCGATCTGGTTTCCCGTGGGAGGTAGTATACCCTTTCCCGTTTACCCCTTCAATAGCCTTTTTAATAACCCTATCAATATCCATCCTTGATCTGTTTGCACCCTTCATGACCCTTTCGGCTTCTTTTTTAATATCAAAGCATTCGACTCTGCACTTCTCCATAAAAGAATCAATCTCTTCCTTCTTGAACATAATGAGGCGCCCAAACCTGTAGAAAGGGATTTCTTTGCGTTCAACCTTGGAATAGAGGTTGGATTTTTTTATCCCCAGATAATGTGAAAGCTCATCGATAGTTAAAAATTTCTTTTCCACTCATTTTGCCTCACTGGTAAGAGGCCACTCCAAAGGCCCAAAAATTAGTTCTTCAGCTGTTAATATCCCTTTATATCCCCAGCTCTGCTGCCGTGTTGCCCGGTTGCCGTGTTGCCGGGTTGCCCACTAAACGAAAACCCTTGGGGTCATGGCCCGTCACCTCTTCAATCTTTCCGGCCTTGCACATGGCAACAAAGCACCGATTAAATTCTTCCGATGAATAATGTCCTCCGAGCTTGGTTTGGATTTTACGTTTTTCGAGATAAGGATAGGCAGCCAGGATGACCTCGATTCGGCGTTCAATCTTCAGCGACTTGGAAGGGGCCAAACCACTGAAAAGCCTCTCGGCGCTTCTCTGACAGTACTCCCCGAAGGTTATCGCACGATTGAGGTCATCGACGGTTATTTTGGATCTTTTCTCCAGGGCTGCCATGATCATCGCCACCTTTCGGATGTGCGTATGGATACGCTCGGTAGATGAGGCGATGATTGGATCGGCAATCCCCCTCTGCCGTTTCCACCACTGCCTGTACCATTGATCCCATAATTTGCTCGCACCAGTAGAGAGGGTAAATTTAGTGTGGCCTTTTTTTGTCCAGTGATTTACCGCATCCTTGACCGTTTGGATGACTTTTCCCCAAGCGTCCCGCTCAGGTGGCTGAGGTTCAGGGATCGGCATCACGTCTTCATCGCAATTAATCCAGAGGAAACGATTCACAGTGCCCGAGGTGAAGTCGCTTTCCTCAACCGCATCCTCTAATCCTGATTTTGTTGTGGTTCCGAGAAACGAAAGAAAAGGTTCCCTCGCGGTAATCGGATTCGTTCGAGTGGAATACTTCAGCTCTGGTGGTGAATCCAGAGCCTCTCGTAGTTTGCTCAGGAGGATCGAGTTCCTGGTATGTCCCTTTCTCAGCGTCTGCGAAAATTCTGGGTCGAAAATAGAGAGCTTGACCTTATCACCCTTCAGTGCGTCGACAAGTCCCTCGCCGGTAGCAAGACCCCCGTGATGATTGGTGATCTCCACGCCTACTTCTTTAGGAACCCTAGAAGCACCTCTTGCCGCGGTGTCCTTCCTTGGAATGCCGCTCTCCCCAACGATCACCAAGGCTATATTCGAAAGGTGAGGATGTGGATAATCAAAAGAAATTAAATGGGCTAAAGAGGCACCGAAAGCAATAAGGGAAGCTCCGAAATGCAGCGGCGCGGGGACTTCGCTTCTTCCTTGATGTGCTGAAAAATAGCTTTCGAACGCTCCCTGCCAGACGATTTCTGGAAATTTTTCTGTTTGGTTCATTGGTTCTTCTCCTAACATCTCTTTGGCGACGATCGCGCCCGCAGTTTCCCTTTCCGGCGATAATATCCCATCTTTTTCCTGTGCTCCTTGACTCCCTGATAGCGGCCGGTTCTAGGGGATAGTGTGATTCCCTCAGGCCATTCGATCTTGAAACCAAATGCCTGTAATATCGCAATGAAATCTTGAGTGAAACAACTGCCCAAGAATTGCTTTATGGGCTTCTGTTCGGAGACCTTATTAAAGATCGGTTCCCCTTTGTCTTTGAAATAATTAATGCGATCCAAAAGCTCCTCCATGGACAATTCATACTTGTACAGCCGGGGAAGTAATGTCAGGCAGATCCTGTCGATATGAGAAAAATGCTTTTCAAAAGGTTTCCGATCCAGTTGGCTAAGGATTTCACGCTTTTTTTCCTCGGCTTCCACATACCGTTGCGTTTTATACTCTGGATTACCAATCCATTTCAAAATTTGTGATTTATACGGAATTTCATTTTCTTTCCGAGCCTTTTTCAAAACTGCTTCTATAGCTTCGGGGTGAGCGGCCATCTTCTGTGCCTCGGACGACTGCGTTTCGTTGATACCCAGGCTATTCAAACCTCTCCCATAAGAAGTTTGATTTCTAAACGATTCACTCTTCCGATCTCCACCGCGGAGATGAAGTTCCTTCAAGAGCTCTCCCAACTTGGCTTCCGCGTAGAAGACTTCTGTTGCTAAAATCTGGCCTTCTTCAACTCCCTTGTCCCTTAGTTCCTTGGCAACGTTGAGTTTCCGCGCTGCACGAACCTTGGCGCGATATGCATTCAGTTTTTCAGTGTTCAAGAGGATAAAATCCCGCAGATCTTCAATCCTTGCTGGAACAGTAGTGGCACGAACAGTTAGGGATTCATGAGCACCATAAAGATCTCCAATTTCATATCGGCACTCTGGATTCGTCTCAAGGATGGTGCATGGCACTGGGGGGTGATACTTAAAGTTTAGAGTCCCAGGAAGTCGAAGGACTGTGGAGACATCCAGGCCTTTCTCAAAATCTCCGCCGAAGTAACTGGCAAGCATCTCGTTGGCCTTTTTAATCTGTCCAATTTCCCCTTCAGCATCACCACCATGGGTCTCCTTCAATCTCCAATAGATGTCCCGCTCATCACCGGAATCTACAATCCAGGTCGGACGGAGGGGGAATTCTTTGATTTCGCGAAGCTTCCTTTCCCACTCCTCAGGGATTACGTCATTTTTATCAATATCAACCCATAGGTATGGAATTTCCACAACCCCTTCTTCTCCCTCAAAGCCTTTTCCTTTTGTGGTTATCGCGAAGTAAGGGGTCAGGTCTTTGTACTTTTCCAGAATCGATGGTATCCGATTCAATTCGGAAATGGGGACAAACTCACTCCCGATGACTGTCCCATCTTTTTGGATGAAGCGCAGATGTATGCACGCTTCGCGGTAGCAACCCTCGAAAAACGATCTGAGAAAGGAAACGACCGGGTGGTCACTTGGTGAATTTTCCGCCTTCTCTGCCTCTTTAATCACTTCCATTTTCACCCTACATGCATTCCCGATAAAAAAGGAACCGAGAAAATTGATCTCTTTTTTAGCTTCCTTATACACTCATTATAGTGAGACGTTGGGAATACTCATAGGGAATGAAAATCAGGGATTTTTATTGACCTAATCTGGAAGGGGAAAGGCTTTTGAAACGGCTTTTTGGACTGTCTTCTTAATATCATCAATTCGGACAAGGATAGGGTGTTTGTCTGGCCAGTGATTCGTAGATTTCTCGATCCCAAATAATAAACGGGCTATGTCCATGTTTTTCATCCCGGCCTGAGAAAGTTCAAACACTAAAAGATTTGTTGCCCAATTTTGAGGACGCCCTCGTTCTCTCTCTTTACGCCGTCCTCTAAATGATGGATCTGGAAATATCTTAACACGATCTTTGAATCGAGAAGAAAATCTGAGATTAAAGAAAAGAAGCCTGGGTAATGGGAATCGAACAGAGTAAGGAATTGGACGAAATTCGATAAAATATTTCATTAAGAAAGAATCTGATATTCCATGGTGTTTATTTTTCCTTAAAAGATACACCAACCTATCATAATTTTTTAATGTTATAATTAATTTATATAATTGGCGATACAAATCATCGTCATGCAAATTCTCGACACATTTTCGTCCTAAAATTAGATTATCAAATCGTTGGCACCAATCATCGTATGATTCTTGTGGAAGTGGAAGGAAATCCATAAAAAAGATGCCTGAATAATCTACAGTATGGCCTAAAGCTGGAATACTCCATATTTTGGCGGTAAATTTTTGATAGTCCTTATTCAAACGGATTAATTGCCATGTTAAAAAACATATATCATCCCAGAAAGAAGGATGAAGATCTTGGATAATTGGTATCGACCGCTTGATTGCCTCAATGTTACCCGATTTATCTAATTCTTCAAAAACCCATTTCGTTGGTCTCTTTTTCATCTGTGCCATCGGTTAGCACCCTCAATATTAAGACTAAAGCCTTTTCGCCCCTTTTGAGGATAGTCGCGCTCTTCATGAAAAATTATAGCGCACTTTATTTTTTAAAGATATAGAGCATTACTGATATCAAGAGTCACCACGATTTTCCACTCGAGGAAATTGTGGATGAGCCTCTACTCGATGCTTCGATAGAAGAAAGGTAATTTCCTGGAGGATACACGGCTCTATTTCCCTACATAGAACTCTTTAATAATCGGATTTAGGGTGTCAACCCATGCTCACATGCGATTGATTGATTTAAAAGACCTAAAGGATCACTTAAAGCAGAGTTCCAAGGATTCTTATATAATTTAAGGTGTAGGGATGAAAAAGTGTTTAAAGACGTGGTTTTTACATCTTAGGATCAAAAAAATAAAGCTTTGGGTTGTTATATTTTTATGAGATAATAGAAGTAGAAGGACAGAGGAATTTATGAACGGTAATTGCGAAAATGGTTATAGTCTTTTCAAGGGATCGGTAGTTTCCTCAAGGTCTTCGCAAACCTCGTTCATGCTACTCGATCCCTTTTTTTCACATCGCTTAGATGAATTAGATGAATTTTGGGGGATTGGTAAGCCGGTGCCCAACTGAAAGCCAAGGTAATATGCTACCAATCCCCCTTCCATAGATAAATTGCCCCACTAAGAACCGACCTGCCCTACAGATAGATAGATGAAGGTTTAGAATAGAATTTGCCTGCCCCAGCAAATCAGATGAATCAGATGAACTCCTATTAGATCATCCTACGGGATGGCCAGCCTTGTTGTGCAAAGCCTGTTAGCCCATAACCTCATAGGCCGTGTGGAACACGTTAAATCAGCCGAAGGGCTCTAATCTTAATCTCACTTTGTAATAAGGAGTTCTTATGGACATCCCTACAAGAGAAGTCGATAAGATCGATGCTGTAGCTTATCTGCTTTACGAAAAGTTCAAGTACGTCGATTACAAGTTGTATGGAAAAAAGATAGTTTTCCTCTTCGAAGACACCCCCGAGTTAAAGAAAGCTCTCCTTTCCTTTCTTAACAAAACTGCCAGAGTTGACCCTCAAAACTATAACAACCAAGTGAGGGAGCTTATTCGCCTGATGCGAGAGCTTCTGAAAGAGGGGGTAATCAACAATGAGTAAACTCTTCTACCTTTGGGACAAACGAAATAATTCAAAACGAGAAGTGGAAGCAGAGCTCATCGATGGCAAGTGGAAAGCTATCTGTCCAAACCACGACGATACAAATCCATCGCTTGAAATCGACCCAGAGCAAAAAGTTTATAACTGCTTTCCTTGTCAAGCCTCTGGAAACAAGTTTAGTGGTCGTCTTTGCGATCCGCCAGAAGGAAGCGAGCCAAACGAACCTGATGATTCAGGGGAACCTGACCCTCTTAGGAGGCCTATTGAAACCTATGACTATAAGAGTGCAGGCGGCAATCTTCTCTATCAGAAGCTTAAATATCGTACATCTAATCCACCACCACAC
>Ga0208819_1000713_pt1 | contig 21716 bp, 39 predicted proteins | sample June2015DPH_11_1_3_FD_184707 | JGI IMG/M metagenome (GOLD analysis project Ga0208819, IMG submission 184707) | Peatland microbial communities from SPRUCE experiment site at the Marcell Experimental Forest, Minnesota, USA - June2015DPH_11_150... | ecosystem: Environmental > Terrestrial > Soil >...
AATGATTCCTGCTTCATCAGCTTTTACCCAATACGGAATTGACTTTGTATAAGCATAGAAAGTAATGTCAGGAAAGTATGCAGCAGCTTTCATCCAGGCATTGAAATACTCTTGAGAATAAAAGTCTCCTGAAACATGTACTCTGATAATAGCTCTAGCAGAATGAACTTTGCCACCTGTAGTTAAACTTTTCTTATGAACCTTTTTACCAATGTTAGTTATGTATTGTTGATTAGAAGCTATAGTTTTTACCAGCAAATCTTCTATATGCTTTTCATCATGGAAAGTATGAGAAGCAGCATTGATGATATCACCAAATTTAGATTCATCTCCTCTTAATTCCTTATCCAATTCATCGTCACCGACAACATTTATATTCAATGGATTCTTTTTTCTGATATCTCCGATATCTTTATCAGGATGAATGCCTGTTAACTTTTCCATGTTACGATTTCTCATTGCTCTTGCGTCTGCATAAATTGCTTCATTGGATGCAGCAAAGCATCTGAATTTGCAGAGAGGACCATCAACTACAACACCAACATCATTTCCTTTATATTTGACACCAGATGCCGTTGTGCGTGATCTGCATTCAGTAGCATAGGGACAAGTATACCCTGCCGGTAAACTAAAGCTAGGATGCAGAACCTTGGCTGTAAGATACTCTCCTGTGATAGGATCGATGCTTGAACCTTGAGGCCCACTCAATTCCAAAGTATATTCCTTGGTAGCTTTCTTGATATCTAGTTTCATATCTTCGATTTGCTTTTTGAGATCGTTGTATTCTTTGGGATCGTTTTTCTTATTGATTTGTGACAATTCTGCTTGAAGAGAAGCGAGTTTGTTTTCATCATCGATGATAATATCATATGTTACTTTTTCGTTCATAATCAAATAAGTTTTAAATTTAAGCATGAGGTTTCACCTTTAGAAGTTTTTTAAGAAGTCTAGAAAACTGATCTTCAGTTGTATCTTTATACTTATCCTGGAAATATATCAATGCAGAAGTTAGATTGTATTTGGATGGATCGGCAAGAGCATCTTTGAATTGTTCAATGAAAGGTAGATCATTGAACATTGAATTGAATATCTTTTCTTCTTTCTCTTCTTCGTTTTCATAATAGTCTTTTTCTTTATGGAATAAATCATGTACAACTTTGTCTTCTATTTTCAACATAAGCTCTCCACCAGCATCTTTATCGATGGTAGTATATTCAACGAGCTTGTTGTAATAAAGATCATTCAGTTCAGATATATCAGCGAAAGATAACCAGTTATCTCCTTCAGATACATTGTTGAATCTACAGAGGATAGGATCGACAAAATAAGAATCCCAATCAATATCTCCTACAAACATTCCATAAAAATTTTGGTTTTCGTTTACGTCTGGATGATCAATAGCATATGAAAATTCACAGATCAAGTGGGAAAAGTCTGGTGTAAAATTGACTTTGTTCTTTGTTACTGAATATTTGATCATAGGTATACCTTTTATAAATGGTTTCTTTTATTTATAAAAAAAGATCAGCAACGAATTGCCGATCTTTTGATAACCTATCGTTGATCTTTGAAGATGTTGTAAGCCATTTGAATATAGTGAGCAGCTTTGAAAAAGTCTAGATGCTCTTGTCCAGGTCTTTGATTCTTTCCGTAACGTGCTAGGTACTTCTTTACTTGAGTTAAACAATCCTCTACGGTGTATTCAGTAACTTGATCTTCACCTTTATCGCCATATTGAGTAACCGTATATACTTCAATATGTTGCAGTACTTCGTCTGCAAACTGTGACCATTCTTCCCCTCTTGTACTCATGTCTTCCCCCTTTTATTTTTCTAGAACTTCTCGTTCTAGTTTAAGATTGCGATTGATTGCTGCTTCTTCAGTAAACTTTTCTGGATATCTTGCTCTAAGTTTGGCAATGTTGGTAGTTAATATTTCTTCAAAAGTAGTTTCAAGAGCATCAATACCAATCGCAGAATACCAGTCTGAATCTCCTATCTCTTCTTGAAGATTTACTATGTCTAATTTTTTTCCGTAAAATATATGTTTCTTCAACATATCAACAAATTCTGCCGCTTCTGTACAAAGGCCCATGCCCACATGAAGAAGTCTAATAGTTCTAGTATCGGTTAGTCTTTCGATCAATTCTGGTGTTATAGGAGCTTCTGTTTGTAAAGCATTTTTTACATAATTCTCTGAAGTAATTTTTTCGATCATTTGAATTTTTCCTTATTTTTACGTTTGGTTTCTAGCCCCTTCATTATTGATTCTTTAGAATGATGTTTTCCATACATCCCATTCTTTTCACCTTTATGTCCACATTTACTTTTATGTTCTTCTGTTAATTGTCTGCCTTTAAGAGATTCAGATATGTTATTGATAGATTCCTTAGAATGATGTTTTCCATACATCCCATTTTGTTTACCGGCACATGAATTAGAAATTTTATTTTTAATTTCTAATGACTTTTTTGTTCCGTGTATATCTTCATATGTTTTATCTTTCAATCGAGCCGACAATATTACTTTTGTTTCTTCTGATATTATACGACCTGACATTTTTTGTATACTTTCTAAAGAATGATGTTGCCCGTAAAAATGATTTTTTTCTCCTGTTTGTGATTCACTATAAATTTCTTTTAACCATGCATATTTTTTACTTCCATATTGTTTATTATTTGACATCATTTGTACTGCATAAATAAGTTTTTTGCTTGTTGGATATATTTTAATTAAAAGTTGATGTGCAACAAAATGTTCTCTAGCAGTAAGTTTAACTAAATTTTCTTTTCTATCAGTTCCTCCTAAACATTTAGGAATGATGTGATGAGTCTCAACATAACTCTCTAATATATTTTGTTTACGATTTTCTATTAGATTTTGATATATTTTCTGATAATTCATGTATTATTTATGTTTCCTTTCGTAATAAACTGCCATAGCTACCCATGTTCCATTTCCTAAAACTAAAAATATTCCACCCGTAAAAGATGCCCATTGATGAAGAGTAGGATAATAATATAGGTTCCATACTCCCCATCCTGTAAAGAATGCTTGTGTGGACCAATTTACTCCTTGTATTGTTTTGTCTTTCAATAGTCGTTTAACATTTGACCACCAAAACAATCCACCTATAAATTCTAAACTTCCGTTTATAAAATCTGGAACTATCATTCAGGGTCTTCTAGGTTTTCTACAACGATAGTTACTAATTGTCCAAAAGTTTCATCGTCACAATGAATTTTGATATTGTTATTTATGGTGATGCCGAAAGGCTTATCAGCGAATTCATTATAAGTAAATCTGAAAATTTCTTCTTTGGTTTTGAATGTACAGAATATAAACTCGTTCATGTTAGTATCTCCTATCGTAGAAATTTATGTAAGTTGGTTTATCTTCTTCAATTTTCCTTTCTTCTCACAGAAATTTTTGATTGTAGTTTTTTCATCGGTTGACATCAAATCTGAATATAGGTTAGCTACATTATAACTAACAGAATAGAATTCACATATGTTGAGAATGTCTTTTTCTACTGCTTGCTTTTTAGCAAGATAAGGAATAAACATCTTATCAACTTTAGGTAGTCCATAATATAAACAATCATAATGCATTCGATCTGTCATTGGAAGATTTAGTAAGAGAGCAGCATTACAGAATATCTCATGACAACTAAGAATTTTATTCATCATCCACTGACTATATCCTTCTAGTTCCTGGTCGGTAAGATATCTTTCTTTGTTGAAGCACAGCTTCATTATGTCAAATGGTGACATTGACATTATTCGATTTCTATACGTTCAGCAATTAGTTCATTGATGATTTCTATAAGATCATCTTTGGTTGCATTCTTAAAAAAACCACATTCCCATCGATGAACAAACTCCGAAAGACTCATGTATTGTATCTGCATTTTTCTGTACTCCTCTATTTCATAGTATCATAGCTTTGTTCAAAAAGCTATTTTTATTTTTCTTATAAATAAAAGTAATACAACTTAAATTCTATATCGGAGAAGTGCATGGAAGAGATTGAAATAACTCAACTAAAAATGGACATAGGAGAGCTAAAGGTAAACGTATCCTCAATCAAAGAGGATATGAGTGATATAAAACATTCTCTTTCTTCTAATGTCGATGATATTTCTAAATCCTTATTGATGTTAACTTCTATTTCCGAAAAACAAATATATAACATCGAAGAACATAAAACGATACATAATCGTATCGATGATATTAAAATTGATGTTAAAAATATTGATACTTGTCAAAAAAATCTAGAGAAAAAACTTGATCTTGTTGACACAGAACACAAAGCTTGTGTTGAAAGACGTAAATCAGATATAGAAAAAAGAAAGAATTCTCCGTATAGACGAGCACTTGATAAGTGTATCGAGTATGGAGTTGTTATAATCATGGCACTGATTGTTTATTCTCTGATTATACAAGCTCCTAATTTCTTTCATTTTATGGATACAAAACCAGCATCTGTGATAGCTCCACATGCTCTTGTGCCAGTAGTTAAATAAAGACTGCTATCTTCATAAGCTTGGACATACAAGCAACCATAGGCAACGAAGAATCGTTTCCTCTCATAGCTTGATACTCTGCCAGCAATATACAAACGTCTGCTTTGCATTTGTTGTCAAGTTGATCTATTAGTTCTTTATAGATCAGATCATAAAATATTGTCGAGTCCAACAGTTCACAAGTCTTTCTAGCCTTTTCCCATTTCTTTAGTTTTATATCTTCCACAAGAAGTTTGATAGTTTCTTGATCATTCCTGCATGTAAAAATCTTATTGTCTATGCAACCATTCAACTGAAAACAAAATTGAAGTTTGCCGAGAATCTTTCTGAAATCTGGATACTCGTCTCGGATAAACTCACCAAGAATTTGTTTATCGAAAGTTACATTTTCAGAAGTAAGAATCCAACTCATTCTTTTATAGTATTCGATGATCAGTTCTTTTTTGAAATCATCAGAAAAATCAAAATCTATTTGTCTGTTGAATCTAGAGATAAGAGGATCGTCAGGTGCAAACTTAGAAATGAAGTTGGTTATGAGAATGAATCTACAGTTATCGATAACCTCAGTCACTAATGCTTTCATAGCTTTGAGAGCATTAGGACTAAGCATATCAAATTCATCTATGACTATAACTTTTGGAGTACCAAACATAGAAGAGCATTCAGCAAAATTCTGGACCTTATATCTAAGAGTATCAATACTTGTTTCCATGCTGCCGTTGATATAAAGTTTGTCTGCTTTGATATCTCTACATATAGCATTAGCGGAGATAGTCTTCCCTCTGCCTGGACTTCCATAGAAGAGAAGGTTAGGAACATCTTCATTGTCAACTATGCCCTGAAAGAACTTTTTGATTCCTTCCGGCAGAATTAGATCAGAGACTGTTCTAGGCTCATATTTCTTTTCCCATATTGAAGATGTTCCTATAGCTTTAAGTTCACTCATGAGTTAGTCCTTTTCTACGTTCTTCATGCCGATCATGTACTTCACGCCCAAAGAAGATTTCCAGTACGAACCTAAATGAAATCCGTCTCCGTTCTTCTTAGCGACTTTTCTGATCTTGACTTTGTATTCAGATGGAATGAGTTTTAGTTCGCTTACTGCAACCATGACCATTCCTTCGAGAGCATTGTATTCGATATCATCTTTGATAAGAATATCAAACGTATCATTGCTGGATACTATCGAGTCTCCAGCGGTTACACGAATTCCACCAGTTTCTGATTCGAAGAAAAGATATTTAGCATCAATGGTATTGGCAGACTTCATTAGGAAGGTAAACTTTTCTTGAGAGATAGTAAAGCCGAGATTGCATTCCATATCATCTGCTTTCTGGAGTTGTTCTTTGCTGTACATCTTTTGTTCATGATCTTTAAGGATCAGTTCTTTGGCATGGATTTGATACTTGAATTTAGTATCACCTTCTGATATGATGATGTATTTGTTTTCGACTACTTCTATTTCTGGTTTCTTGTAAAGACTAAGAACCGACAGGAAATTAAGAGAATCATAAATTCCTATATATTCAAAATCATATGGATGTTCGAATTCGTACATTCCATAGATAACAGTAGATTCTGATCTAACTCTAAGACAATCAGGTAGAACTACTATGTTAGGATTGATTTGTGCAAAGTTCTTGAGAACTACTAATTCGTTTTCTTGAAAGCTAAATTTAGTCATTCGTTTGTTACTCCCTTTAGTATAGATTCTTAATTTTGAATTTTCGAATAGGAACCTTTAGTTCTTCATCGTCTTGAAGTTCGTGTTCGTCACAATATTCTTCGGTAAAATATATTCCATTAACTTCTATCAATACACAACCACAGCTTAATGTCACGACACTTCTCCTTATGTTAGTTCCCAAATTTCTGTTTTATTGGACACAATTTCTAAATCCATTTCTGCTCCACCCATCGTAAAAGGTGGAATAGCTTTCAATGCTGCTTCTGCTTTTTTCAAAGAAGTAAATCTACAAATATGTATATGTTCTAATGAAGGAATCATCTTACATGATTCTTTGTATACTTTATATTCTTTACTAGCCTTTACTGTTTCTAATTGCTTGAACAAGTATCGTTCACCCTCTTTACATAGGATATACTTTTCCAGGTAATCGAACACAATGTAAAACTCTTCTTGCCATCTAAAATCTTTTATCTTTGATCCTTTGGTTCTGCCCCGTTGATAAGCACACATTAGATCGGTTCCTCAACAACTTCTGTTGAGGTAGGTAGCGATAAATCTATCTTTGGTTTGTTCTTTGCTGCCAACTTCTTGAACTTCCGATATACTTTTCTGCCGTTTGATTCTAAAGCTCGTCTTGCTTTTCTTTTACTCCATCCAAATTTTTTCGCAGTTTCGATGATCTGATTTTCAAATTGGGTCTGTCTATCCATGTATATCTCTTTACCCAAATCTTTTTCTAATTCTACTTCAGTGTTATCTGTAATCATTTGAAGCTCTCTTTCTGTGGTTATTCCCACCAGGATTCGATGTGGTCGTTAAGTATCTGAAACAACAGTTCTTTATCTTTGGTTCTTCGTTCAATGTCATAACTGTACTGATAAGGCTTATTGATATAGTAATCATCTTCAAGAAGTTTGTCAATAAGTTCAATACATTGTTTAATATTATCAGCATCTTGAATTGAATCTTCATGATATCCATATCGTCTGATATAAGCTTCCATACATTCAAGTTTTTTCTTAAGTAAGCGTAAACAATAATTGAAATCCCAATCTCTATCGTTCCAGACAACTTTGAAATACTTTATCAGATTCTGACTTCCATAGAGAACTAATCTAGGATGATGATAAAACAGTTCAAGAAAATTATGAAAATGATAATTAGATTCTATAATCTCACCACAAAAAAGATTAACTAAACTATCTTTTAAGTTACCGAAATAATAACGAATCTTGTATGGATATAACGACATCATTCTCCTCCGAAGTTTTTGTCCAACTGAATCTGAAAATTATCAATAGCTTCTTGTTCTGTTTTGCCTCTACCTTCAATTCGAAGACGTTCAACAAAGCATACAAACTCGTCTTCATCAAAATCATATGTTATCTTAACTGCTAGTTTCATTCTTTCTCCTATTATGTTTATGGTATCAGAAAGATATTTGAAAGTCAAATATAAAATATTTTCTTTACAACTATTCCTGCATTGTTTGAAATGGAACACATATGATCTGTGCCATGAGTTTTACTTTTCTTATCGATCATGGCTAGAACGTGAGTAGGATGCCCTTCGTCAATCATTTGTTGATTCCGTTTGAAACCAGCTTTAGGATCAAAAATTCCATCTACTTTCCATTTAGCGGGGAATGGAAGTAATTTGATATCATTGGATATGGCAAATGCAGCACCGAACGCATCAGGACCATCAGCCATTCCTGAAATGATGCATTCAATATTTGACTTGTAAGGTAGTACTAATTTGTTAAGCTGTTGTATCGCCCAACTGTAATCTGTAATGCTGCGGGAACCGCATATCAATAATCGTATCATATTTTATACACTTCAGTATCCCAACTATCAACCATTCCACTTTCCCAATCTGTTTCTATGTTTGTAATTCTGATAGAATATTCTGCTCCATCTTCTATCTCTGGAAAGATTAAACTATCACAAGAAATAGATTCATTAGCATCATCCATCAAATATCCACAATCACCGCACCCTGGACAAGATTTACGTTTCAATAACCGAATACCTTGTTTCAGTTCGATCTTGCCATTTTGCATATAAAAATTTCGATATCCACGAAATACAAGACCAATGCAGTGATCTTTTTCTGGATTCTCTACTGTTGTCAGATCAAATTTAAAGTCAAAACTCATACGTCCATCCACTTCCATTTTTTCTTAGGTATGTTTTCTTTATATGAAACTTCATCACAAACACATTTGGATTTATGAAATGTACCATATGGATGTACAGTACGCTTTATCAATCTTTGAAAAGTCCATTTATGAAAATGAATTCGGATGCCAATCATTGGTATTGGCAGAATATACAAATCTCTTTTCTTCCTGTCCCAAAAGATTCCTACCCAAAAGTCATAATATTTACACACAATTGAAAATGTCATATACCATCCTTTATATTATTTAAATGAGCATAGTCTCCATATACTTCTATTGCTTTCTTATTATAAGCAAGTCCAGCATCTTTTTCCTTATCAAAACGTCCTATGTATATATTTTTATTATCAAATTTTAGTTGAACAAACCATTTATTTCTATGTTTGTCAAAACTAACTCCTTTATATTCAGATGTTTTATTGCCTCTATGTTTATTAGTATTATAATGATTTTGAGATTTTGTGCATATTCGCAAATTTTCTTTTTGGTTATTCAAACCGTTATGATCTTTATGATCTATATCTTGATTATTGATATTATGTTCATGATATTTCATTATGAATATATGCATAGTTATTGGATGACCATGATTCCACATTGCAGCATAACAAACATTATCTTTTAAATATATTTTAGGATGCCAATTATACTTTATAAGTTCATCATAATCTTCGTCATCTACAATACATTCTAAACCGGGATATTTTACAGAATTTAGTTTAATAAATTTACTCATTATCAATCTCCAGAATATCTTTTCTTGTAGGTCCATTGCTAAGATATTTTATTTCAAGATCGGTTTTGTTTTCAATAACTTTTTTTAACTGACATATATCTCGGAACCTAACTTTGTTGTCCAAAATATATCCGACAGAGGACAATGAAGATATTTGATCTATACAAGTCAATCCTATAGTCGGAGTCAAACATATTCCAGGATTGTTTCTTACAGAATATAAATCCTTTCGAATTGCTACGTTCAATAGATCAAGATTGAGATAACTATATCTTGGATGTTGCTGCCATGCATTAAGTATGTTTGTATCGTCCAAAATTGACACGTAAGGCTTTTCTTTTAGTTCATGAGGCATTCGTCCTGCCCCATGCTTTGTTGTGTATGTGCGAGTCATATAAGACACGTTAAGCTCGTTTATGTCCATCACATGACACAGTTCCATAACATTAGTCAATCCGGTTCTTGAACGTGTTACATGAGGATAAAATCCACTCTCTTCGTCCAGAAGCAAACCTTGTGCTCCTTCAAAGATATAATGATCAAATTCATCAGCAACAAACTTCGGCGGAACCATAGTTGTATGTTCCAAAAAGAAATCAATATCTTCTATGTAATGATCAATGATGTTATCGTCAGAGAAAAATACCTCATATTCAGGAGGAATATTGAACCCTTCGTCTCTTAATATATTTCTAGCATAGACATCTCTTGACCAGAGCAGAGCATCTTTCAACATTGGTGCTCTATTAGAACCACCATCCCAACATCTTTTTTTAAGAAAATCTGAAACACAAAATGGTTTTTGATGATCTTTGTGTCTAGTCACTGTTTCGTTAATACCTAGTCCACATGAACCGTGTCTGTTTACTCTGGAAGCTTCTTTGATCTGATTTCGCATCATATCAAAAGGATCAGTTACCATACATTGTTTATCTACCATAACATATGGTTTGATACCTTTCGATTCCAGTTCTTCGTATTCCTGCCGAAACATAATCGGATTGACTATGAAATGTCTTGAAAGATATGTAGCTGCACCAGCAAAAGAACCTGAACATATATGATGAAAGATATGTTTCTTGCCTGTTGGAGCAACAACGGTATGCCCTGCTTGTGCTCCACCATTGAATCTGATTACAACACAGTCTCCAATGTATTTGTGTGCAAGGTAGTCAGTCATTAAACCTTTACCTTCGTCACCCCATGCAGCACCTATGACAGCTTCGGCAGTTTTCATTTTGATATCCTATCTCTGATTTCCTGGAGGGTTGTAAGATTATAAGCAACCCCATTGCAAAAGATAGTCTTGAGAAGGTTCTTGCCACTACCACTATACCAACCTTCCTGTGCAGTAGTCAGTCCATCCTTGAATACTATCTTGCCGTCTTCAATAATTACAGCTACCTTGCCGGTTTGAGATTTCTTTACACCGTTATCGGTGATCGGGTCTTTGACAATGTAAATCATGCGTTCTCCTTTTATGGGTAATAAAAAATCCTAGAAGCACTATAACATGCCTCTAGGATTTTGTCAAGCTATTTGTATTTTTATTTTAGTCGAAGGTGATAATTCCACCGTTGCCTGTACGATTGGCAATGATACCATCGATTGCTTTGCTGACTACGATAGAAGTCTTACCATCCCAACTAGCGGTAATCTTGTCTTTAGCATCACCTTCCATTGCCTGAATAACAGAAATGATTACTTCCGACATCTTTGTGTAATCAGAGAGAGGAATAGCATTCTGACCGAGAATACTTGTCCACGAATCGATTGCATCTTGACGATACGATCTCATGTAGCTTCCCTGCTCTACCATGATATGAAACACATTATACGAACGAGAAACCATTGTGAGCAATTCTTCGGCAGTGAAATCCTTTTCAGGATTGTATCCAAGATATCTTTCAATCTCACTTGCATGAAGAACAGGAGGAACACACTCGTCTCCTACAGTGAACAGATATCCTTTCTTGCCACGCTTCTCGAAGCAGTCGATGCTGGTATGCATGGCAGCAAAGTACCAAGGGAAAGTATAGCTCTCGTTATCATTTCCACCACCCCTACCTTCCAGATAAAACTTCTGAAGCTGCTCTGCAATCTTGATATCAACTTCGAATTGTGTTACCTGCAACGGAGCACGTTCATGCATGGCAGCATCACCAATTGCCATGAACATAATCTGCGGATCGGTGATAGGCTTACGATCATAGATTTCTGTTGCCAGTACGTTCAATCCTTCACGAATCATTTGCTTTGAAATCATACCCATAGAACCTGTTTGATCAATGCCTACGATCAATGCAGTAGATTCGGGATATGCATCACTGTCTCTCGATTCCCTGATCTTTACATCTTTGGGATTGAGAAGAGGATCAATATCAGTATTTGTAAAAAGTTCTGCATCTGTTTTGCCTGTTACGTGAGTACTAGCATATGTTGTCCAATCTCTTGCTGTGTAACTTCCTTTGCCGGTTGTCGTGTTATTTTCCTTTCATTTTTATTCAGAAGACTATTCTTCTGTAGGTGTTTCGTTATCTGTTTCGGGTTCTTTAACAACTTTAGGAGATACATATGTATCCCAACCTGGAGGAGGACCGCCCATAATTAGCTCCTTTCATTAGTTTAGACTATTCAGAATAGTCAGTTCGTTTTCCATTTACTGTGAATACTGCACTACACCGTTTGTCTTTTCCTATCTTACAAGGAACACTAGGAGAAGGATTGTATACATGTTTCTTCTGTAGAGTAAAAGTACTTGTTGAAGTTGTTTGAGATTGTACTGGTACAAATACATGAACTACAGGAACATAAGGTTTCTCATATTGTGCGGCGATAAATATGCCTAGCGATAAGATAAGAACTATACCGATTGATGCTGTTGCTTTTTGTGTTTTGGTTGTCATTTGATTTCCTTTCTCCAATACAATCCTGTCCAATCTACAATATGCATTGTTGATAATATACCGTTAGCTGCCCTAAAATCTTCTATAGCCTGTCTACAATTAGGCAGACTGAAATCATCTACTATGATAAATCCTCCAGGAGAAACCTTACTATAAAGCTGATCAAGAACCTGGATAGTTGAAGAGTACATATCTCCATCCAACCGAAGGATAGCTAACTCGTTAATGTCTACAGTTTTCAGGCTATGTTCAAACCATCCTTTTACAAATATAACATTTTCATCGAGCAAATTATATCGTCTGAAATTGTTCTGCACTTCCTCCATCGAAACTTCCAACATTGGAATTTTCTGTGCTCCAGTATCCGCCCAATATTTACTATCAGGTGCTGGCAATCCTTCAAAAGAATCTGCAACAAATACTTTTCGTTTCTTTGAACTATATCGTTCATATGCATCTACTAAAGCTTTCATATAGATGCAAGCACCACCACGCCATACTCCAGTTTCAATCAAGTCTCCAGGTATGTTATCGCCTATTACAACTTCAAAGCATTCTCTGATGTTATGCAGACGTTTTTTTCCTAACATAGTATGTGCTCTCAAAGGCCAGTAATTTCCAGTTTCAACTTGGCTCTCTGTTGCCTCTCGTTCAGGGTCTTCGAAATGATGCGATCCATAAATGTTATCGAGTAGAACATCTTCCAGCAGTGATAGATATCTATCTAAATTAGTCGTTGACATATGAATCATCTGCCTTATTGTATTTTACAATTCCCCAAAACTTATCTTTTGTTATAATCAAAGTCAGAGATTCTTTGGTAGGATCAAATAAACCGTCAGACAATATCGAATATCCTTTTGTTCCCATACAAACAACGAACAGTTCGCAATTGGTAACATCTGTGAACGGTTGAACAAATGATACTTCTTTAAGACAATCATTTCGATCTTGAATATATTCCTTTACATCAGGATCAATTTTCGTTTCTACTGTCGGTGTTATATGTCCACATGCTGTAAGAGAAATCAAAATTGCGATAAGTCCTAACATCTTTTTCATTTGTTTTTCCTTTAGATAATTTTGATGAAGGGGAGAATCGAATCTCCCCTTTCATTTACGGACAAGGTACTTCTATTACTTTAGTGCATTTATGATTTACGATTTTCTTGTGATGCTTAACTACAGGTTTGACTACAGGCTTAACTATTGGAAGTATACAACAAGTTTCGACAGGAGCAGCAAGTTCTTCTTTGACAACTTTAATAGTCAAGTTGATCAGAATTTCATGGATATCCTTTTCAACTTCTTTTTTAATTTCATCATGGGAAATTGGAGGAGGAAGTATAAGGATAGGACCAGGAATTACTTCATAGAATGTGACGATGAAAATAGGATCGAAGGTTGAAGAGAAGTATCCCATTCCTGCCTGTCCACCACCAGAAGTTGAGCCTGTCATGGAAGACATTGCACCACCACCACCAGCATTTACACCACCACCAGTAATACGACTTTTGAAGTATACAGTGAACCGGACATTTTGCATATCTTTAAACTGTTCGGCTTTATCCAAAAGAAATACTTCAAGGTCTTCCAGATTGATATGGTTGTACCAATGACCAGAATAAACATTCAGAACTTTGACAATCTGATCAGTACGATACAACGGAGTCAATGCAGGATTGCTAAAGTGATAAAGTTGAGCCGTATACTCTCCGATAGAACCGTTGATAATACCTACAAGATTCTGAGGAATCACGGTATTGGAAGCAGCAACATTACCAGAGTTAGTAGTATTGCCAAGTTTGATTTGAGCTACTGCTCCTGCTTGAGAATCAGAAGTAGTTGTAGAATCAGCGAATGATGGAACCGCCCAAACCAAGATGCAGAGTATAATAAGAAAGATATTAAGATTTAATTTTTTCATTCATTTTCCTTTCATTTTTAGTTAAGGGAGGGTTGCCCCTCCCTATTCGTTGATCTTAGGGAGTTTTAGGAGGATTGATAGCTACAAATACCGAAGCCCAGGCCCCGATAAAATCCGACAGAAGAAGTAGATGAAGTGGGAGTAGAAGTAGCAGGACTAGCATAAGCTCCACCAATTGTATTGGCATTAGTTGTTACAGTAGCCGAACATGGTGTTTTCGATCCTGTAATACCAGCACTAGCAGTATTCCATGCACTAGCATTAGAAGTGATACCACCACCAGTAGTAAGACCAGTTGTACCAGCCTGTGATTCAGAGAAAAGCGAGATAGCAGGGTTTACGTTAGTGGGAGTACAAGCAGACTGACCGGGACCGCCACATGCAGCAAATGCTGATGTTGCTCCGAGTGCTAAAATTGCTACGAGTGTTACAAAAATGTTTTTGATCATGTTTAATTCCTTTCATTTGGTTAGAGGTTAATTTCCAATCTACATTATTAATCAGGTACAAATTGAGACATGGGATCACATTTCGTAGGATTCTGAGGTCTGAATTGACCATTGAATTTTACTGTGTATCCTTTAGATTCCATGCAGCTTGCAAACTGACTGCAATCAACTACCTTTTCGGTGTGCAGTTCATTGTAAAGTCCTTGATAGCTATGTACCCATTCACTATCCTTCATGCACTGGTATCGGTCATGTTGGTATTCTTGAACTGTAGCTTCCGGCTTATCGTACCCTGTTGCTACCATGTGTCCACACGCAGTTACTGAAAGTAAGAGTGCAATCAGTGTTAAAAGCTTTTTCATTTTGTTCCTTTCGTTTAGATGTTAATGTCATTTACTACCCTTGGGATAAAACACACCTTTGATGGTAATGTCTTCTGCCAATTCAATTACCATGTTTGAATCATTGACTGTTAAATATGGAGCATCGTTATTGCTAAAGCTAGTTGTTCCATTAGGATAAACAATTATTTTGTTGTTTGCAAATCTAGCAAAATATCTAGGAAACTCGTTTACTAAAATTTTAGTATCTGTCGGAACATCTTTCCACGGTACACGAAGTTGAGGACGATCTGTGTGGAAGTTATTAGTATCAGTTCGATAGAAGAGAGTAGGTTCGATATCAGATCGAAGATATCGTCCAGAATAATCGTATTGCTTAATTCCTATGTTAAATTTACATGCAACAGGATAATCAAGGTTAGTATGTATTATGTTTATTTCACCTTCACCATGAAGTCTGCTATAAACTCTATCTCCTGCCTGTGCATTTTCAAACATTTTCATATTGGTTCTCCTCTTTATTTCTAATCGTATTAACAATGGTATCACAACTTTTTGCCAATGTCAATTGTTTTTTTGCTTTTCTTATTTCTCTGTTCAAAGAATTGATTACTTGATCTCTAAATTTATGAACAATATCATATTCGTATTCTTTAAAATATTCAGAGCATTCAATAGTATCACTATGAAACATACCTCCACGTTCCCATTCAAGATATTTCAGTTTAAGTTTTAGGTAATCAATATTAGCTTTATTCATAAATCATATCTCCTGTCAATTTAAGTTCGATGAACTTTCTTTTTCCATAGCTATCGATCAGAACTTTTTCTTGCCAGATTTTGAATTCTTTTGCAGGAATTTCGCCTGAACTGAACTTCAACCAATTAGTAAAAGCAACAGGTGCTGTTACTTTCTTCAAACATTCCCTGCTAAGTGCTTTACTCAATTCCATATCTGTTGTGTAGCTTGCCATCTTAGAAGCTTTCACAGCAGGAGGAATCAGATTATATAGTTTAGCAGGAACCGAAATCATTTTGGTATTTTCTTTTACTGCATACCACCAACCTCCGAACAAACATATGGAATGAAATTCAGGAGACACGAAAACCGTTTCTTCGGATATGCTGTTATGAACTATGCCGTACAAATGCATATAGCACATTATATTATATAGCTTGCTTTGCATCCAGGCAACATGACGATCCCAAAATTCGGGATATGAAGTTCTATTGTAGTAATCTAAAACATCTTTTAACAAAAGAACATCAGGAGTTTTTTGGAGGATGAGCAAATAACTTCCATCTGAAAGTTTAGTATTGAATTTTATAACAGGAAGGTATCTGGACATTTCTTCTTTCATTCGATCTGATTTATACTCGAATAATGTAATTCTATTAATAGCATTTATGAATAATTGTTTATACTTAGCATCAACATGATAAGCAATAAGACTATTATTAATATACATCTGTCCTAATTCAAATGGATGTGTTTTTTTATAGTTGATTTTGTATTTTCTTTTATAATCATCTATAAATTCTAGAACACCAGGAATTTTCCATGTTCCTTTTTCAATTAATAGGATAGCTTCGTCATAGAGATTTTTGATATGAGCAAAAGCTTGTCCCGACAATTTGTCGTGATTTTTGTCGGGATGTGTCACGAATGCAAGTCGTTTATATAATTCTTTTGCTTCATCCAGATCATTAGGAAAAAGAACACAAGGATTGGTTATGTCAAGTAAATCTTTAACGGAATAGTTTTTCATAAAACCCCATGAACATTAAAAATTTATAAACTATAAAACTTCCGACAGGTACAAAAAATAAAAATCCAAAGAATCCAATTCGTTCATACCAAGCAAGTTGAGTTGATCTATGAATACTTTCTGGTAACTTATGTTCACAACCACACATGCACATGTTATCCCTCAAAGAAATTATTTGGTTCAGTTCGTGCTGCCAACATTTGTGCTTTAGTTCTTCGTGTACGTTTCTTGACTTGTACGGTGACTTGTACGGTGACTTGTCCGGTCAGAAATTTACCTTTGACTCGTTTCAAATTGAGTTTGGCTAACTTCTTCTCTTCTCTATCTTCTAATCGTTTTTTCTTTTCACGTTCTTTTGATTCTTTCAGTTCTTTCTTTTCTCTAGCTTTTTTTGCTTTATCAGCTTTTCTTTGGAGGATTGCCATTTCCTTTTCTTTCTTAGAAAGTCGTTCGGCTTTCCTTGCAATCGAACTTGGAATAGGAAATACTGGTTCTCCATATTTTAAAATGTATTGTTCTGCTATTGGTTCTTCCTGAAACTTTGTATAGTTCTCTTCGTAAATTCGACAATCGACATTGAACTTACAATTGTAGATACAGATCAAAGAATTTTTAAACCCGTTTGCTTTGTTTCTAGGACAACGTATCAGCATTTTTTATCCTTTATTTCAGCATAGCTTTGACTTTTTCCAGACCATTACTGTACCACGATGTAGGTTTCTTTGCGAAACTGAATCTTGGAAATGGTGGCAAGATTGACCATGCGGAATTCCATCTTGGCAGAGTCCCAAAGGATTCTATAGGGATTGCTAATATTTGCAGATGGTTTACGATCAGAACCTATTACGCCTTTTCGTACTCCGGTACGTCCGGTCAGTCTACGAGTAGTACCGTCTTTCTTTACAAACGTAACAGTTACCCATTTCCCTTTTGTAGAATTGATAAACTCCGAAACTTTAGTTTGATCTAATACTTGCATTGTGTTCTCCTCAATTTTATTTATAACCTATAGAAAGATAATATCATCTTTTTTGATAAATGTCAAGAACTTTTTATAAATAAAATAAAAGGAGATTTTATGAACATTTCTTATAATTATTTTATTCTTGATCCTAGAAAACCGGGAAATTTTTACTATGAAAATGTGAATTTCTGTTTTCTTTATGAACCAATTTATGTAGGTAAAGCAAGTACATATAATTGTGGAAAATCTAAACAAAGAAAATTTCATCATTTATATCCTTCTAGTTTGAAACATTCAAACTTAAAAAATAACAAACTTAAAAAAATATTACAATTATTTGATAAAAATATTTTAAGAACATTTATATGGCAATGTAATCAAAATATTTCTGAACAAGATTCTTTGGAATATGAAATACATTTTATCAAAACTATTGGTAGAATACAATATAACACTGGTCCTTTGTGTAATCATTCAGATGGAGGAGAAGGAGCAGGAAAAGGATTACTTAATAGTTGGAATAAAGGTAAAACTTATAAAGAAATATATAGCAAAAATTATATTCATCCACTAACTAATATAACAGGGAAAGAAAAATGGGGTGAACAATGGATCGATCCTAAAAAAGGTATAACCAACAAAATGAGATTTGGGGAAACATATACTAAACCGTCTAAAGGCAAAACCTTCAAACAACTATTCGGTGATACTTATATTCATCCTAATAAAGGTAAACAAAAATCAGAAATAATGGGAAAAGAAAAAGCACAAGAGTTAATAAATGCAATGAGAGATAGAATGAAAGGATGTAAACATTTTAATTTTGGCAAACACGAAAATGCTACAAACGCAAAAGAATGGATTTTTATTTCTCCTACTGATCAACTTTTTAGAATCAAAGGAACTTTTTATGTTTTTTGTAAAGAACACAATTTATCAACATATTCTATAAAAAAATGGATCAATAAAGGAAAAATACAATCTATAACTTCCAAAACAAATGGATGGGAAGTTATTAGAAAATAAAAAAGGATACCGATCATCGATATCCTTACACTACATTATATTGAACTAAATGTCAATAACTTTTTATATTGCTCCGTAGATAGCAATTTTAGGATCGATTCCTTGACTAAGTGCCATAATCAATCCTGCTGCTTCGAGATAGGTTTCAACAAAAACAATTTTATCTGATTCGTAATATATCATTTCTGGATAAATGGTTGTGTTTTCTTTAACCACAATGATTAGAATTTCATTATCCAAGCAAGCTTCGTGAGCTTTTCCCCAACAATTTATAGGAGTTACCATGAAGTCTATATCAAGATTACTTAAATCTTCATCATATATAACAGGTTTCGGTGCTCTACTTAATCCTTTAAATATGCAGGACATGTAAGTATTAGAAATGACTTCTGCTGCCATTGAAGGATCAACTATTGATTTAGAATATAAATTTGATAATGAAGAAGATAAACGAGAATATAAGTCTAAAGGTCCATGTGCGATAGGTTTCATTAGTTTAGAAGCAATTGCTTTGGAAGTTATAGCTTCTACTGCACCCCAAGGATTTACTCCTCCGTTTGCCCAATAATCGATTTTTATATCGTCTTCACAAAAAATTGGAGTATGAAGTGCTAAAGCATCAAAAGAATATTCTCTAATCTGTTCAAGAAGTTCATCTACTCCAGAATATATACCACTAGCTGATCTATCTGGATTGAACGTAACTGTCATAGTTAATGGAGTTTCTAATTCAACTATTTCAATTTGACAACCGAAAACGTGTCGAGCAGCATTCATTGCATTGATACTATCTGGAGTTATTGGTTTATTAACTAGAAGAAGAATCTTGTTTGAAGTTTTGGTAAATTTCAATCCAATTTCTCCATTGAGAAATTTATCAATATGAGAACCTTCAACATAAAGACAATTTTGAGACATATCATTTAAATCAGAAGCATTTACGGCATTTGGATTTACGATAAGATTATCACAACAAGAAGCAATAATTTTAACTTGTATGTTTGCTGCTGCATCCCCACCAATTTTACAATCAATACCAGTAGGAATAATGAATACTCCGTTAAGCTTTTTGTTCATTTTATCTCCTTACGATAACTTGATTAGTTACAACTGTACCTTTAAAAAATTCAGCAGCAAATTTTTGTGCTACATCAGGATCAAAGGTCTTACACGAAAAAATATTCATAAATACTTTCTTCCAGGGGTCTATAGTATGAATCACGATGCTACTTGTGTGTATGAACTGAACACAACTTGTTCCTACCAGATAAGGTTTATCTGTCCAATCTCGTTTGTATCCTTCTTCATTTCCGGCATAATCCCACCAGTGCAATTCGATGCGTTTGATATCTATAAGTTTACATAGTTGTTCTAGAAAACTTTCAATATCTTTTCTGTTAGATTTGGATATATCACAATCATGAATATCTAGTATAAGTTCCATACCATAGTCATCTTCACCTGATGCCGGAACTTTTCCAATTACAACATCTTGTTCTTTTAATAACATTTCTTTAAAAGACATCATTTTACCACCTTCCTTTACATCAGTTTACTTGTTGTGTCGCCATCCTTTAATCTTTCTTTAGCAGCTTCTTCGTCCCATCCATACCAACCATTATAAGGTTCTTCAACTTTAAACATGAAACTGTAACCTTCTTGTTCCATCTCTTCTATGAATTCTTCATCATTACAAACATTTATGATGGTTTCTCTATTTGCAAATAGTTCAAAAGGTTCACTCCACATATCCTCTGATGGAAATACATGATAATCCATTTCATTATGATTAGAATCTTGCCATTCAATATCTTTAAGTCCACGCTTAAAATCATCTAACATTTCTGCTTCAGCACCATATTCACTTCCAGTAGATGCTGCACTTCTACATTCATCATATACATCATCACTTTGATCTCTTAAGAAAACAAAAGCATCGTTTTCCCATTCTTCTTTATCATCTTCATCAGGATAATTTTCTTCAAGATACTTATCTACTTTGTTTGTATCTAGCATATCAAAACATTCTTTTATTTGATCGTCTCCAACATAACCATAATCAAAATGTTCTTCTCCAGACAAAACTTTAGCACACCATTTAGCAACACCATTTCCACAATCATCTGCAAAGGCATGGACATCTTTATATTTAACTATACGAGCAACTTTAAAATCTTTATCCCATATCAATTTTTCTAAACCAGAAGCATCTATACTATCCCATTTTTTTTCTATAAGTTCGTTTTGTTCTTCAATTGGTTTTCCTTCTAGAGATTTTTTGAATGTAATGATTTCTCTAGGAACAAAAATATCTTCAGGAATTCCATCTTCTCTAAGTATCTCATGAAATTCTTTATCATTTATAAGATTATATGTAGCATCATATACTTCAGCAACACCATCTAATTTTTCAGGATATACCGAAACTGCTATCTTATAGTAAGGTTCTGTCTTTGGCAAGTCTTTGGCAATAATAAAATAGAAAGTTAGATGTTGTTTAGTATAATAGTTGTTCCAATGAGTATTAGTATTTCCTGCAATACACCATCTAGTTCCTGCACCATATTTACATGATGCTTCATATGATTGTATATTGTAAACGGAGACTTCTTTATTTTCGAACACTTTTACAGCATCTTTCTCTTTAGATTTCAAGAGTTGTTTGTGTTCTACTTCGTGTCGAGTATCATCTATAAATTTAGCAAACTCTGTTAATCCTTTAGGAATCCAATAAGATATATCTTTTTCCTGGCCGGATAGTTGATTAGAATCTTTCATGTGTTTGAATAGCTTAATATAACTGTCTATTACATTTTCTGCTGCACCATCCAATTTCCATTTCTTCTTAGCATCATCGAATGGAGATTCAAGCAATAAGTAACTTAGGAATGAAATCATTTTCTTATCTCCACCTGTTTCTCGTTTATCTTAGTATGAGAATCGTATTCACATTCAAACAATGTAGCCGAAACTACATTACATCCTTCTAAAGCACAACCATGAAGCTGACAATTCTTTTCTACTTTGACATTCATTAGATTACAATTTCTCAATACACAATTAGATATTACCGAATCTGTAATGTCAAAATTATTAGTAGCAGTATCTTCTATCACGCAATGTATAAATTTTTGATCGAAATCATATTTGCCTATAATATTTGAATGTTCTATCTTACAATCTTGAAATGTAACATCTC
>Ga0208819_1000730_pt1 | contig 21416 bp, 20 predicted proteins | sample June2015DPH_11_1_3_FD_184707 | JGI IMG/M metagenome (GOLD analysis project Ga0208819, IMG submission 184707) | Peatland microbial communities from SPRUCE experiment site at the Marcell Experimental Forest, Minnesota, USA - June2015DPH_11_150... | ecosystem: Environmental > Terrestrial > Soil >...
GGGACTTGGCAAATAATGGGGCGGAACCAGACAACGTTCGAAGAGCGCCTGCGCCAGGATGAGTACTACATTCACAACTGGTCGATTTGGCTCGACCTGTATATCTTAAGCCGCACGCTTCTGGTCGTCCTGCAGGGGCGGGGAGCCTACTGATCAAGGTGGTAGGAGGCGGGCCTTGGTTGGGCACCTCGCGATTGGGCCCTAAGGGCAAGCTCTGGTTACAGCCCAGGGAGAGTCCCGAAGAAAGAGTGGCGGTTGCGGCGTCGGTTTCGTCGGGAACTGGGGATCCGGTCCCAGGGCAGCTCTCTGGAGGCCCCATACCGTTTCCATGTGGTGACGGCTTAGGCCCGTAGCGCTCGCTGGACCAGCGGTCATGGGCCGGAGCGGCTTGGGGCGATAGGGCAACCTGGGTGGGGTAGGACGAATGGAAGGCTGCCCAGGATCGCCTGTCAGGCGGCTACGGAATGGCAGAATCTCGGGCCAGAAAGGGGGCCTTCCCTCATCCAATCCTCTTCTTCTCCCGATGACAAGGCTGTGTTCCCATGGCAGGCCCCTCGGAAGGCCTGTTTGCAGCAGTTCGAGGCGGGGGTTGGCGACCGAACACGGCCAAGAATGATGATTGTTAGGAGCGCCAGGGCAGAGTTCGGGTCGACTCCGTGCCCTCAGGGTGCTCCGCTCGAAGAGCATGCTCAACACCCGCGGATTCCAACTAGGCAGCGAGACTGAAAGGGGAGAGGCCGGACGATGTGGGTCGAGCGGGCAGGGGTGGCCAAGGCAGGTGCGGCAAGGGTCGTTGGGTACCTCCGTTTGTCGTTTGATTATTCCATGGGCGTCAGGAGGATTCCGGGTTCAGCTTTGATCCTCCAATGCAGATGATTGCACCACTGGGAGCGGGCTTAGCCCCTTGTGGAGTGGTGCCCATCCCCGGTCCAAATCGTCCCGGCGCCTCTGATTCCAGCGGGCTTTGGCTCAATTGAGCCGCACAATCGTTACGCTTTGCGAACTGGGCGTCTTTTCGACGGCCAAGCAGGACGGGCGAGCGGGAGTAGTCGCCCGGCCTGCCGGGCCGGCGTAGTGAGGTCGGTCTCCAGGTCTTGATGATCACATTCTTTGGCCACGAAAAGACGCGGGCACTTCTTCGGGATCGGAAGGTCCGAAAAGTCCTGTTGGTCGGCGGGTTCCATGGATATTGGAACTTTGGGGACATCATGCAATTGGCTGGCACGGTTCGATGGTACGCAGGCCATCTGCCGGAGATGGCTCTCCTTCCGGTCGTGCATCTCCGGCCGGTCCATGACCCTCGCACCTGGAAAGCGTTCGAGACTCTTCTTGGCGTCGATGACTGGTTGATGTATTCCCCGGGCGAGAGTTTGGCAGTCCAGTCCCAAGCGCGCGAGCTCAAGTTCCAGCGCTTGGACCCCGCAGAGGCATTGGGCAACCTGCGCCTGCACGTGTATGGAGGGGGCCTTCTCAATCGCTTTTGGGGAGACTCGACGATACGCCTCCTGGAGACGATTCTGGAGGGGTTTGGTATTGAACGCTACCTGATGTCAGGGCAGCAAATCGGGCTTGAGTGTGCGGATCAGGTAGCCCGACACTCTCTTCGGTGGCGGCCGGAAACCGTGGGCTGTCGAGATGTTCTGAGCGCCCAGGTGTTGCAGGAGCGGGGGGTGAATGCTTGTGTTACCGGCGATGACGCATTCGAGGAGCTGGTTCGGGTGGCTTCAACTACCCTGCGACGGGAGGCGCTCCCACTTGAGCTAGTCCGCTTCGGCCTGCACCTCAACCTTGCTCCGTATACGCGAAGCGTTGACAATGAACAGGATCATGAGGCGCTAGAAGCAATCGGGCAGGATCTCCGTCTGCTGAAGATCCGATTCGGCGAGAGTTGCCGACCTCTCCTGATTGGAGCCTATCTTGCAGATCCCCAGGGGCCGGAGGAAACGTGGGTGAGCATAGCCCGAGTTGGACTCGCCCGCCACTTTCCGGCCTTCGAAGGAATTGACTTGGTAGGGTTGTTTCTTCAGGGGCGCTTGGACGAAGGCGCAGCGAGCATACGGTCTACGGAGCTGGTTGTCTCCCACTCGTACCATGTTGCCCTGTTTGCCCAGCTGCTGGGTGTGCCTTCCTACTTGGTCGCCCGCAATAACTACTATCGACAGAAGCGGCTTGGGCTGCAGACTCGGCCAACCGAATTAAAAGAATTCCTGGAAATCGATCGACGAACTCGGCTTGGGGAGCAGGACAGCGTGTTGAAGGGCCTTGCTCAGGCCCGAAAAACTCGGCTTGACTCGCTGAAATGGGAGGTTGGTCCAGGCAGCCTCCGGAGAGAGCGGCCCCAGCGGCGCGGAGTGGCCATGGGAGATTCTTGCGGTGGAGGCAAATCTCCCTCGAGGGTGATGCTGGTAGCGAGCACCGACTGGTCCCTTTTAAACTCCCGCCTTTCTTTGGCAAGGGAGATTAGAAGACAGGGATTTGAGCCTGTGATGCTCACGCCGTGCGATAGCGACGCGCCGCTGTCGGGAGGGCAGGACCTTCGTTGGATCAGGTGGGAGTGGGCAGGGGGAAACTTGAACCCTTGGAGCGAGCTGAAGTCGCTCCTGGGCCTGATCTGTGCTTACCGGTGCGAAAAACCGGTTCTCGTCCACCACTTCACCACCAAGGCCATTGCCTACGGATCCTTGGCTGCGAACCTCACTGGTGTGCCCGCGGTCGTCAACCAGGTGACGGGCCGTGGCCCCGTGTTTTCCCGTCCAGGTTTTCGCTCATGGATTGTGCGCCAAGTAGTCAAGGCCTTCAATCGCCTCGCGCTGAGCCACCCTAATAGCGCCACCATCTTCGAGAATCCTCTTGACAAGGCGGATTTCCTCTCGCAAGGACTGGCCAACGAGGCGCGGGCCTGGCTGATCGAGGGGGCCGGAATAGATGTGGATTACTTCTCACCTATGCCGGAGCCTCCAGGGCCAATCACCATCGGGTTCCTCGGAGGTCTGCTGTGGCACAAGGGAGTAGGGACATTCGTGGAGGCCGCGCAGATTCTAAGAATGAACGTCGAGGCGCGGTTCATCCTCGTTGGAGCCCGAGACTCCGGCGATCCGGCGGCGGTCAGCCGGGCAACTCTTGAACAATGGTTGGAAGAAGGGGTCGTCGAATGGTGGGGAGCGCCGACTATAGAGAAGAAAAGCACCTACAGCCGGTGCCACATCATTGCACTCCCATCTTCTCATGAGGAAACCATCCCAACCGTCTTGCTGGAGGCTGCGGCTTGTGGTCGTCCGGTCGTGGCCACCAACATCCCCTTGTGCCAGAACGTTGTGCTCCAAGGAGAAACAGGCTTGCTCGTCCCTCCGGGAGATGCCCAAGCGCTTGCGGCAGCCCTGGCCCGCCTCATACAGGACAGGGAAATGCGAAGAAGGATGGGAGAGACGGGGCGACGGATGGCGGTGGACCGCTTTGCGGAATCGAAAATCAACTCCGCGACTTTCCAAGTGTATCGGGATCTGCTCCGTGGAAGCGCAAAAGAGCAAGTGACCTGAATAGGAAAGGTCCTTCTTTGAAGCGGGCTCGCGCTGTTCCCCTCTGGAGATTTCTGCCAGTTCTCCGCAAAGACCGTCGGGTCCCCCTCCGGAACACGCGGCTGGGGTGCCAGATCGGGTGATCCGTCCTCAGCCCCACTGAGCTGGGCAAGAAGCGGGGCGCAGCCAGGCTGCTCAGTCAACGTCTGCTCTCAACGGATCATGCGCGGCTCTTGAGGAGGGGCTGATCAGCCCCTCCGAAACGACCGAGAATCGTCCTGGCGTGGGAAGAGAGCTTTCAAGACGGCGACGGTTGGTCCAGAACCTCGGGAGCCGGAGCGAATCGCCCCTAGGGAGTGACCAGCCGGGGCGTACTGTGGCTGAGATATCTACAGTACTCGTGTGTTGGTACCGTTGCCGGCGCGCGCGGCCCTACGCCCTGTTGTTGCTTTTTCGACAGCAATGTCAGGTCGAGGTTTCTGGATTCGATCGCCAGGGTGGCAGCCGAACGTCTTGAGCAACATCCTACCGGGGCGCAATTGCGGCCAAGGGAGATCAGAACCTGGACCCGCATAGGACGGTCATGGGGTCAGGCAGGAGTTACCAGGCTGGCAAAGCCGGCACCGTGCAGTCCCTCATCGAGCAACCCTTGCGAGATGTCGCCTGCGAACATGCGCCCCCGCGCGAGTAGAGCCATTGGAGTGATCGGCCGGTGCTCAAGCAGGATCTGGGCAGATCGGTCGCTGAGTAGGCTAGCCAGTCTTCGATCGCGGAGCCCATGCTCGCCCTGCCGGGCGTTCACCGCGAGCGCGAGAGGGCATCTAGCCGGGCGGAATAAGAAGGGCGTCGATCGAGTAGAGGATTAGATTGCCAGTATTCAATCTGGTGGAGTGGATCGCCACGCCGTTGACGGACAGCGCGCCGGCTTGTCCCACAGTCACCGTTAGGCTTTTTCCCAGCAGAGTGGGCAGCGTGCTGACCGACGGGAGAACATCTGGGGTGTAATTGCCCTCGACGATGTGATACTCTAGGACCTCAGTGAGACGGCCTCGATCTTGGAATAGCGCCGAGCGGGTCGCCTGGGGCATCTGATTAAACACCTTGTTGGGGGGAGCGAAAACGGTGTAGGCATCCTTCCCCTCTAGACGGCCTGCAAGGCCGGTTTCCTCCAAGGCGCCAAGGAAAACGGAAAACCTCTTGGGAACCTGGGTGGATAGCGCCGCCGGGACCTGGGTAAGGTTCTCGGCTCCTGCAGTTGCGGGGGCTGTCGGGGTCAACGGAATCGGGGTTGCGCCAGTCGTGCTTACCGAGGTTACGGACTTCGGAGCGGTCACGCAGGCGACCAACGAAGCCACGACCAATAGAGCCGAGATTGTCCTCGAATTCGACACGTGTGGATTTCCTCCCGGTCTTCTAGGCCGGCTCGCGCAGCGCCCGGCGCAGAGCCTCGCCCGCTGCACTCCCGTGGAGTGCTCCAGGGAACTTGACCAAGCGGGGGATTCACGAGAGCCTAGCTGTATCTCGCTGTGGCCGAACGACACCTCGGCAGAGGGGCTGCACCCCGTCCGGCAGATCACGAACGCCTGAATCTCCTATCCCGCCCTTGCGCCCAGAGCGCTGCTCACCTTGGCATCGGCGACGCAGGGATGAGAGGCCAGGACGCTTTGGAACTCAACGAACGAAACTGCTGACAACCATGCCTCATTGTATCCCTTCTAATACTCAATCCATGCCCGCTATTTCAAGTCTGCCCGGAATCCTGGTGCGGCGCGGGTGCCGAAGCAGGAGACGTCCAGCCTGTCTGGGACGGGCGCCTCGTGAAAGTTGTGGCCCTAAGTTCGGGCGACAACGGCTGCACCGAGCGTATCCAGCCCCTGAACCCCGAACGTGGAGCAGGGCAGGTCCAGTGGCCGGTCTCGGCTTTGGACGCCTTTCGAAAGCGTTCTGGGCCAAGGAGGCGATTGGTCTGTGCACTGCCCAGGGAGCCGCACCCTGCCCCGCCTGCCGGTCTCGCAAAGAGGCCCAATCGATCCCAATGTATGTCGAATTGTCGGCCGCGAAGGTGGTAGCTCGGTCCCCGCAGCTGCTCCGGAACCTGGGCAGGGCGCACCCCTGCCTCCGGCGCGAGGGCTGAGAGTGGCAACATAAGGAGCGCCAATCTGGGGAGCACCAGCCCATTCCCCTTCAACCGGAGCCTAGCTTCGCCGCGTTCCATTGGCGCTTCCTACCGGAGCAGAGCCCATGACGAACCCATGGCTTGCCAGAAGGGAGCGCCGGAGGATTCCCAACACGGTTCATAGGTAGCCCAAGGTTTCCATGGTCGGACCTGCAATCTCCAATACTTGCTCTACTTCCTCTGGCGAAAGCCCCGTTCGGTATTTCCCGATGCTTGAGTCGCGCACCTCTTGGGTCGAGAATCCGTCGGCTTCAACTCCCAGCCACTTCCCCAGCGCTTTCATCTCCTTCGTTGGCTCTCCCACGAGGTTTTCATAGCGCATGCAATAGGCCTGCGATCGATGCTTTTCCATGTTTTCGATCGCCGTAACCCATCGGGCGGCCACCTTCTGAGGTGTGTCCATCAATTGCACCCAGTCGAACCTGCGCCATTTCGTGCGAGCCATCTTCAGAGTGGAGCTGACAACGTCCCGGCAATCGCGGTAGATGACGACGAATTGGAGACCCGATTCCCGTGCCAGATCGTCAAGCTGGAAGATATATCGTGGGTACTTGTCTCCCACGATTCGGGCTGCGGGAAAGATTGCGTGAAGAACTTGTTCGACCTCTCTCACTCCAATCGGTCCGCCCGCGCCGGGTAGGAGCCTCAGCAAATACTCGCTGAGGAAGACCGCACTACGCAGTCGGCTGCGGAAGCTTGGCGGCCCCACTAGCCTGCGACGATACCAGTTCTTGCGCAAGGCGCTGACATGTTCCCGATACCCGACGTTGATCGCCTTGAAATCCCGGAACTCCATGGTGATCCGCATGTCAGGATGCAGGTCGCAGAGCCGTGCCAGAAGGGATGTCCCGGAACGAGGATGTCCGGCAATGATCAACGCCATGTGCACTGCTCCTATCCGGATGCGAGACTCGGAGAAAAGCCCTTGCTCCTAATTCTCCTGTGCCAGCAAGAGTCGATCTTCAACCCGTTGGAGGATCAAGCCAGCGACCTCGGTCACCATTGGAGGCTCCACTCAGGTGATCCGAGGGGGCGGACTCGAGCCCGTCCCCGTTTTTTCTCTCCGAAGCGGGACTTTGGTCGATCCAAAGTGTGGAATGGTCTGGAAGATGGTAGGGATCGGATAAGTGGCCGCGAGAATTGTCAGGCTCACGCCTAGGGAATAAGAAAGCGGATGCGGTGAACCTGGCCAAGCTCGGAGAAGTTCGCGGATGCCGTTGCCCTTCTGGCGCCCGGGCGATGGCTGACGACGTACGCTGGGACACTGGGTCCCGAAGTTTGGTCTCTGGTTCTCAGCCGGGCCAAGCCCTACGCCCCCGTTCAAGCCGCCTCCATCAACTGCTCGTGAAGGCGGAATAGGTTGGCATAAAGACCCTCGCGGGCGACGAGTTCCGCGTGCGTTCCGGTCTCGACAATCCTTCCGCTGTCAATTACCACGATGCGACTGGCGAGCCGAACCGTGGAAAAGCGGTGCGAGATAATCACGGTCGTGCGCCCGCGGGCCAACTCGCGGAACTGCGAGAAAAGCTGGAACTCTGCCCGGGCATCCAGATTGGAAGTGGGTTCATCCAAGATAAGTACCCGAGCGTTTCGAGCGAAAGCGCGGGCCACCGCAACCTTTTGCCATTGGCCCCCTGAGAGATCCACCTCGCCGAACATACGGCCGATCAGAGTGTCGTAGCCTTGGGGAAGTCCCCTCGCGATTTCGTCTACATGCGCCATCCGGCCGAGCTCTTCGACCCGGGGCCGGTCATCCAATAGGTGACGCCAATCGCCCAGCGCGATGTTCTCTTGCAGGGTCCCTTCGTAGCGACCAAAGTTCTGGAACACAAAGGCGATCTCGCCATACAGAGAATCCAGGGCATACTCTCGCAGGTCGACCCCATCCAGGGAGATCGTGCCCTGGTCAGGGTCGTAGAGCCTGGCGATCAGCTTGACCAATGTGGTCTTGCCAGCTCCATTCTCCCCAACCAGGGCCAGAGTTTCCCCGGGTCGGATTTCGAATGATATATCCGACACGGCTGGGACGCTGCTGCCTGGGTAAGTGAAGGTCACATGATCGAGGACCAGGCCACCTCGGACGGTCCCCGGCCGCCGCTGACCTTGATCCCGCACCTGAGGCTCCAGGGCGAGGAACTCGCGAAGATTGGACACGTAGAGGGCCTGTTCCAGCATGGCGGCGATAGCACGAGTGCTGGAGTCGAGCGAGTTTCGGAGGCGCGCAGCGCTAGCGCCGTAAATAGCGACATCACCGATCGTGAGGTCACCTGCGGCCGCGCGAATTACCACGCGAGCAAAGGCCACAAAGTAGGCTAACGTTGAGAGGACCCCAAAGAGAAGGCCTCCGTTCAACCCGATCCGATAGAGCTTGCGATCCTCCTTCATGAACGCCGTCATGAGTTGTTCGAAACGCTGGATCAGCAAAGGCGCCAGATCCAGGATCTTGACTTCAGGGATATAGGGCTGGTCAGTCATTCTCGACACAAAGTAGCGGCTCCAGCGGCGCTTTGTCGTCCGCGAGTGTTCTTCAATGAAACTCCGCCGGGCAAGCCGCCACTGGAATAGCAGTTGTGGGAGGAAAACTGGCACGATCGCAAGGGTTAGGACTGGTTCGATGGAGATCAGAATCGCTGTAAGGGAGGCGGTTTGGGCTAAACCCGTCAGGGCTGCCAGGGCGGCGTTCACAAACGTAGTGAAGTGCTGGGCTATATTCTCCTGGGCGCGGTCCAGCACATCCTGGATGGCAGGGTCCTCGAAGGCTGGGACATCGAGCCTAGCCGCATGCTTTAGGATGAGCCGGGTAATCCCCAAGTTGAGCTCGTCGAATAGCCGTTGCGAAATGTACCCCTCCCACACGTTGACGGCTACGTCCACAAGCGCCACTCCAAGCGCCAGGAGAAGCCAAGGCAGAACAACCGGGAGGGCAGGCGTTTTCCTAGTCACGGCGCGAAGAGCGCCGTTCACGATTCCGCGGGCCGCAAGCGCAGCTGCAGCCGGCGCCAGGCTGTCGACGAACGTGCTGATTGCCAGCAAGATCGACAAGGGGCGATGGGTTGCCCAGGTGAGCCTGAACGCCCAGCCAGCGTTTTGCCAAAGCCTGCGCAGACCGAAATCGATGGGTCGATTAGCTTCAGCGGCCATCGAGCCCCTTTCGTTCTTCATAAGCCACGTCGCACCTGTTCGGGGAGGGGGTCCACGTCATCCCCATTGCCCAATCCGACCAGCCATCTCGCGACCCAGGCGTGCGGTCGCGTGGAGGGCTGAACCCCACCCCCGCGGTTGCGCAAGCAGGCCCACGGTCGGGAGAGCCACCTCGAGCAGGCAGGCACCCCATCGCCTCTGTAGCGCCCGCGCTGCGAGCGCAAGATAGAGGTTGATCACCTCCGGTCGTCCCTCAGGCGCCACAACGGCCGCCTGGAGCGCATCTTCCCACAATTGATCCAAGCACGCCAGACGGATTGGCTCCCTGGCCTCCAGAAGCGCAGTGCAGGAATACTCAACCAGCTCATGCGATTTGAAGTGCGGGAATTGGCTCAACGCGGCTCTCCCTTGAGCTCTGTCCCCGTTGGTATAGGGCCGCCAAATGTCAACCCAGAAGTCTAGGCTTCGCTCTGCCTGCGCCCAGGCGGCCGGACCCATCTTGGACGCGCGCTTGAACACCGGCCAGAGCGCACGCGGCTCGGTCTGCAGCACGGCTCTGCTCACCTCTCCTCTGGTCCGTTCGGCGAGATCGCTCAACCACCCTAACACAAGCGTCTTTCCCGACAGGCGCGTGTACATCTGAGTTCGTCCCAAGTACTGGCCAGCTGCATCCAACTGGCCAGCCTGGATGAGGTACCAGGAAATCCACATCAGGGTGAAGAAGTACACCGTCCGCTCCAAACGCCGGATCCGCCGCGGTAGAGACCGATTGCCGAAAAAAAGGACGAGAGCAGCATCGAGATCACGGGCTTGGCCCAGGCTGTCCCGCGTGATGTTGGTGTTGTCCTTGCGCCGGCAGACCGTGACGGAGCGGATCCATTCGCCGCGGGATCCGCTCAAGGCCAGGCGAAAGAGCAAGTCTACGTCTTCCGCTTGGAACAATCGCGTGTCAAATCCCCCACTATGCTCTAGCGAAGACCGGCGGAACATCATGGCTCCGAGGAATACCGGTTTCCGCTCTAGCCAGTTCTCCAAGTCAAGCCGTGGAACTTCTTTCCAGGGAGTCTCGTCCGCTAGCGGTTCCCCTCGAGCGTCGACAAACCTCCAGCCGCTGTGCGAGAACCCGTGGGACGGGTGGGAGAGAAGTTGCCTTATGTGCGCGCTGAGGGCGCCCGGGAGCAGGAAGTCGTCGGCATCCAGGAAAAGGATGAATTCCCCTTGCGCGATTCGCAGTCCTCGGTTGCGCGCGGCGGCCGGACCCTGGTTCGACTGGTGAACGTAGGTCAACTCCTTGGCCTGCGCCTTGAGCACCTCGGCTGTTCCATCTGTGGATCCGTCGTCGACCACGATTATTTCACGATGTGGGTAGTCCTGCCCTAGGACGCTTTTGACCGCCTGCGTGACGTAGGGCGCCTTGTTGTAGGCCGGAATGATGACGCTCACTAGACCCTTCTTTGATGGGGGCATGGTCACGGATTGGGCCACCCTAAAAGTGTTCCGGTGGGCAGGTGGCCCTCCTGATGACCTCAAACGGCCGGTCAGGCCGCGGGCCTCCGCCCTCCCGAAGTCCAGCCAAGCCCTCAGGCTGACCCGACTCAACCCCTCGCCCAGGGCGTTGTCGAGAGCACCCCAGGCTCGGTGCCAGTCTCGCATCCTTACACTGTCAGCGAACACGCTCAGGTACAAGGCTGTGACTTCGTGCCGATCCGCTGCGCCGACTAATCCATGGCGTCCCAGTTCAGCCCACAAGGTCTTGACAGTGCCTGCGTCCACGGGTTGGGGTACGCCCGCCAAGATCGGCGCAATGAATTCGCTCCAGGAGAGGTCCCGCATGGCTTCCCTTTGCGTTGGGTCGGGGTTGCAGGGTTCTCCCCTGGTGACCGGCAACCAGACTCTGCGAAACCAGTCGTAACGGGTCTGAACTCGATTCCAATCGCGAACCGATGTCCCTGAAGCTTCGTGAAGGAGCGATCGGGTTCCCAGGCTCGCAAGGGGCGACATCCCTTGTCCTTCGTCCCAGTCGTGAAACCTAATCATCCAGCGCAGCGCCGATTGCTCCGGAGGCCAGTCAGCCGAGGCGAGGCAATCCTGGAGCCGTGCCAAGGCCTGAGCCCGGTACCCCGTTTGCCAGAGGTGCCAAGCGGTCCAGACACTTGTGTCGTGGCGCACTTGGCGTTCCAATTTGGTAATGGCGCTCGGAAGGCCGGGAAGGGAAAAGAAGCGGTCCAGGACTTGGTCCAGGTTCTCGGCACCAACGACCCCCTGGCGCGTCATGTTGTCGCCATGCACGCGGACACAGAGGGTGGTATTGCGCAGCCAGATTGACTTGCATCCCAGGACTGCCAAGCGCAGCATCAAATCGACGTCCTCGGATTGAACAAACGTCTCGTCAAATCCGCCAGCGCGCTCTAGCCAACGTCTTCTCAGCAGGGTAGCCCCCATCCTGGCTGGCTTCCAGAATAGCCATCCCTTTAGGTCTAGCCGGGGGGCATCCCGCCATGGTTGGACATCGCAAATGAAAGCACCGTCTTCTCGGACGAGCCGCCATCCGCTGTGCACGAGGCCTGCGCTGGGATCCGAAGACAGAAGCTCGGCCATGCGCTGCAAATGCTCTGGGAGATAGTAGTCATCTGCATCCAGAAAGGCGACCAGTTCACCGTGAGCCTGGGCGATCCCCCAGTTCCAGGCCGCGGACAGCCCGCGGTGTGGCTCGGTGAAGTAGCGAATGCGGTCGAGATAGGGTTGCAGAACATCGGATGTTCCGTCGGTCGACCCATCGTCCACGACAACAATTTCTGCGGGAGGATGACTCTGGGCGAAGAGACTCTGGAGGGCCTCGCAGATGAAGCGCCGACCGTTGTACGCGGCCATCACAACGCTAACGGCGACGTCTGCTCTGTGCCCCGATGCGCTCATGGCATGCGCCTCCAGCCGATGCGAGCGTGCCTCATGTAGTCCTTGTCGACCAGTCGGAGCGTCACGGGGTTCCAGGCGGACCGCAGCCATGAGAAACTGTCGGTCGTGCCAGCGGAACGCATGGGCGCCCGGAGACGGTGCCAGGAGGATCCACATTGCGGGCGGAGCTGGGTCGTCGAATACCAGTCTAACAAACACGAGACGGAGCTACAGTGTCCTTCGGCGACCCATGTTTGGGGACGATCGGTTGCAGGGAGGCGGACACTGGAGCCCGTCATATCCTTAGTCATATGAGGAATCTTCTTTCTCAGTCCGTTCCAAGGAATCACCGTCCGGGAGAGGCGGGCGCCACGAGGGGCCCTCAGTGTCCGAGACCAGGCAACCATCGGCGGTTCGCCTCGTACCCCGTCTCGATCAGGGCATCTCCGGCGGCCACATTGAACATCAAAGCATCCACTAGGCTAAAGTGAGACTTCCAGTCTCCGACCCGGCCGCCACGGCGAAAGCCTGCCTCGGAAGGCCGGTAGTTGATGTCGAAGTCTGTCGCTGCGATAACCTTCTCGACAATGGCTCGGTCAACTGGGATCTGGCAAAAATCAAAAAGGCGGGCGCAGGTGGAAAGGGGCTGACCCTTGAGATCCTCGTAACGGACTTCCAGAAACGCACCTCCCAGCAGGCTCGCATCACTTCGGGCTCGATGAACGGCGGCTTTCCATGCGCAGCCCGAAGCATAGATCGAGCGCCCAAAGGTGCGCTGCCATTGAAGAATCCATGACCTCGCCGCTTGACGTACCGAGACGCTAACATCTCGTCCGTCGCGCAGGACATGGATGAATCGCGCCGTGGGGAGTATCTCCCGAATCAGAGGCATAGTGAAGATATGCGAGGGGCTCTTCTCGACCAGGAAGCGATGATGAGGCTCCAGCTTCAGCGCGAGCACGGTCGATACAAAACACCTCACCTGCTCCACAAATGCCCGCCTATCAAACGAATGCCCCAGGCCCGAGCGGCCTGCCGACCAGTGGGCTGGGCCAAAGAAGGCGCCGACACCCAGGTCCCGTGTGAAGAGCCAGGATTCATACACACCGGCGACCTCCGCGAGGGAGGTCAGGATGTCGTAGACCCAGGTCGTGCCCGACCGCGCTGCCCCCACAATAAAGATCGGGCCCGACTCGAGCTGCTGCAACGGATCTCTGTGATTCATGCTAGATCTGGTCGACTCCGGCCGGGCGGACTTGGTTCACGGTGCGGGGTTGGTCGTGCAACAACTCCAATTCCAAAGCCGATTGAATTCTTGATTGTCCGAAGGCACCAGCCGATTGTACCGTAGCTGTCGCGGCGCGGCCCGGCGCCAAACCCTCACATTGTCCTTGCCTCCAGGCTTGGATGATGCCCACGGAAGTGAGCGGGGCAAGGCTAGGTTGCCTATCGGCCTAGCGAGTCACAAGACCCCGACCTCACGCATGCCAGAGCAGCCGCTGGTAGCGCGAGCCAAAGAAGTGTGCGCCCTGCGCTAATGCCAGGAGCGCCCACATCGCCGCGGGCGCGCGGTCGTCATATAGCTGCTTGGCTAGGGCGAGATGGAACGGTGGACGTCTTCGTTGGCCAATCCTCCTTGGGAGTCGGTTGCGGAGAAGCGCGCGTCGGAAACGGTCGTCTCCTTGGCCATAGCGAAACTGCAGGCATAGATAGTGCCAAACCGTGAGCGGGTGATCGTGCCAAACCCGAGCCTCCGGTCGGTACCCTTGGCGGAACCCTCGGGCAACAAGCCGATGACTCAACTCATGATCCTCGGCCGCAGCCTGCGGAAAGGAGGGGTCATAGCCCCCAAGCGCCTCAAACACCTCTCGCCTGTAGGCAGCATTGTTGCTGCAGGCCAGATATACGTCCCCATTGGGGAGGCGCTGGTAGTCTTGGATGAAGTCAATCAGGTATTGGTGGCTTTTCGGTGCTAAGGACTCCGGCCAGGGGTTGAGAGTCCGGCCGGTTAGCGCGTCCCAGGGACCTGTAGCGAAGGCCTCCGCAAAGCAGCTCAGCCAATCTGGGAGGGGCCGGCAGTCATCATCCGTGAACGCCAAGTGGGTTCCGTTGGCCTTTTGAGCCCCCGCATTGCGTGCCGCTGCCGGACCTTGGTGAACGGTATCCACGACGCGCATAGGCAGTGCCCCTCTCAGGTCGGAAGGCAGATCAGCTCGTGGGTCGATGCCGCCGTCATTCACCACGAGTAGCTCCCAAGCCTCACGTGGATAGTCAAGTCGGCGCAAGCTGAGCAAGCAGGCGCGCAGCTGCTCCGGTCGGTTATAAGTGGGGACAATCACGCTAAAGAAGAACGGCACAGGGTATCACGTCTCCTGCGAAGCAAGGATAGCTTGGCGAAAGCTCTTGGCCACAGCGACAGGGTCAAATCTGTCCGCAAGGATCTGGCCGTGCCCTGCGAAAGAGCGCCGCAGAACTGGATCGCGCAGAAGAATGAGAATCTTACCGGCCATTTCCTCAATCCGTCCGGAATCCACGACGAATCCGTCCCTCCCCTCCGTGATGTAGCCCGACACGCCGGCATACTTCGAACATACGACCGGGACGCCACTCGCCCAGGCCTCAACAACAACCATGCCGAAGGTGTCTTCCAGAGATGGCAAGGCGAGCACATCCGCCTCCGCGAAGACGCGTGGCAGATCATCCGGCTCCACGAAGCCGAGGAACTCCACGTGGTCAGCCAGGCCCATGCGTGAGGCTTGCCGCTCCAGGCTGGTGTGCAATGCTCCTGACCCGGCCAGGATCAGGCGAGCTTGGGGTAATTCGCGAGCCACTTGGCCAAAGGCTTCTAGCACGAGATCCACTCCCTTTCGTTCGCTGAGACTGCCCACATACAACAAAGTTGGCGGATGCCGGTCCACTAGAGCGCGAGCCCGTTCCACTCTCTCCCGAAGGAACCGAACGTCGTGACTCTGGGGCGCTTCGGAGATGCGGTCGGCGGGTGCTCCCAGAGCTACCAGGTTGGCACATGCGGCAGGGCTGGTGCCCAGGTAAGCGCTCGCTCGTGGAATAATGATGCGGCGTGTCAGTCTTTGACCGTAGGTCAGGGCGCGGTCGCTCCATGCGGTGCACTCACTACAAACGACGTATCGGCATCGGCTGAGTCGCGAGTACAGGAGGGCGGTCAATGCCGGCAGGGAGTACTCATATCCAACGACCACGTTCGGCGCCAATCGGAAGAGATGCCAGAGGAGCGTTGGGTTCACGTAGATTGTGCGCCATTCGTGATAGTGGGGCTTGGGAAGCCGGAAGAAGAATCCGGGGAGCACTGTATGCGGGAACGTGAGAACGTTTTGAGAGAGGTTCCACGAACGATCCCAACCTCGCCGCGTCAAGAAGAGAACATGGACGTCAAGCCCTTCGAGAGAACTGAGGGTGGCAAAGAGCGGAACGCGGTAGGGAAAAATCTCGTTGTTGATGATGACGACTCTAGTTCTCATTGCAAGGCCAGCAGAGTCTCTGTCTCGGGTTGAACGAGAGCCTCAGGGGGCACCCCGGTCCCTGGGGAGTCGCTCGGTTCGGGAGCGACCCGCCGATCACGCGAGGGTCCCTAGCTTCCTCTATTATTCCTCGAAATGGGGTAACCTTCCGCAATGCCTGCGACGCTTCTCCCAGGAAAACACGGGACCATGCTGCTCCCATCACGTGCACCCCAGGAGTGGCGAAGTCTCATTCCGATGGAGTGGTCTGTCCCCGCCTGACCGGGTGAGAAATGGGGCCCCGATGGACACCTGCCCGCGGCCAACCCGGCCAACCAACGCCGGGCCTGACGGCCCATTCTAGCCGCGGCGAATACTCTGCGCCTCCTCCAATCTAGAGGGCGAATCAAGCAGCTTCCTCTTCCCCTCCCTTGCCCGTGTCGGACGCGCTCCTCACCTCCCAGAGCCCTTCATTCTTGGAGGTTCTTCTCGCGGTCTTCCCGCAAGAACCCGCGCGAACGCAGCAGGCTCACGATGGCTCGGGCGTTCTGCTCGGGGGAACTTTGAATTGTGCCCAGGGTGATCTCCGCAGACTCGGGAGGCTCGTAAGGATCATCGATCCCGGTGAATCCGGTAATCTCTCCTCGCCGCGCCTTCGCATACATACCCTTGGTGTCCCGCGCCTCACACACATCCAATGGCGTGTCCACGAACACTTCCACGAACCGATCGGCGCCCACCATGTTGCGCACATCATTTCGTGTCGCCCGATATGGGCTCACGGCAGCGCACACGGCTACGCCGCCGTGCCGAACGATCTCTGCCGCCACGAATCCGATCCGGCGGATGTTTGTGTCACGATCTTCGCGGCTGAAGCCAAGACCTTTGGAGAGGTGCGTTCGCACGACATCGCCGTCAAGGAGAGTCACCTGACGCCCGGCCTCCTGCAGCAACACCGTTAGCACCTCGGCCGTTGTGGACTTGCCAGATCCGCTCAGCCCCGTAAACCACACGCAAACGCCTTGGCGGTACCTGGGAGGGTAGCTCTCCGCGAGGATCTCTGCGACCTCCACCCGTGTAAACCATCCAGGGAGAGTCCTTCCGCGCGCTAGGAACTCCTCTCGCACCTGAGTACCGGAGATGGAAGCTGTCGAGGAATTCGGGGGAACCTTGGTGATTTCCTCGTAGCGCTCCTCGTCAGGCAGATAAACCAGTTCCCGGAAAGGGATCATGCCCACGCCCAATTCCTGCGAGTTCTCCTCCAGCAACTCCTGCGCCGCATAGGGAGGGTAAAAGGGATGGCCCTTGGAATCGAGCCCTGGACTGGCGTGGTCGCGGCCCACAATCAAATAATTGGCTCCATAGTTGCGGCGAATGAGAGCATGCCAAAGCGCTTCGCGCGGGCCCGCCAGTCGCATGGCTAGCGGCAGCAGGGCCAGAAGAATACGATTCGGGTCGTAGTAGCGCGAGGCCAGGGCGCGGTAGGTCCGCACGCGGGTGAAGTGGTCCACGTCTCCCGGCTTGGTCAAGCCGACCACCGGGTGTAGGAGCAGAGTACCGTGAACCTCTTCAAAGGCGCGCTTGGTTAGCTCCTCGTGAACCCGATGAAGGGGGTTGCGAGTCTGGAAGGCCACGACGTTGGCGCGGCCTAGTGCGGCCAAACGGTCGCGGGTTTCTTGAGGGGTCAGGCGCAGTTCTTGGAAGTCAAAATGCTTCGGGAGTTGCAGCACCTCGATGTGTCCAGAGAGGTTCAATCTGCCCCAACGATGCATTTCCGCGACCAGAGGATGCTTGGTGTCACGCGTTCCCAGGACTAGGGAGGCCGTGGATTCCAGATCCCATCGATAGACCTCCTCGAGTCGTAGGATTGCCAGGGGCTCGTTCTTGGAATCGCGTAGCACGATCTCCCGGTCTAGTTGCAGGTCGGGCGAAGGATCTGCAGGAAGCGACACCGGAATGGGGAAGAGGGTGCCACTCTGCAGCCGCATCTCCTCCACCACACGGCGATAGTCTTCCTCGCCCATGAAAGTATCCAAAGGGGAAAAGGCGCCCGTGGCGAGAAGCTCGAGGTCGCAAACGCTTCGTTCGCTGAGTTGGATCGAAGGGAGTGTGTTGCGGTGGGCCCTCGCCTGCTGCTGCGCCTCCGGAGGCAGAGATAGCTGGACAAGGGTCCCGCCGTATGGTGAAATCAATTGTGGTCGCTCAGCCATGAGCTTCTGAATCGCCTCCAAAAGGAATGCTTTCCTCTGGGCATGGCTCGACGCGGCGCCAGCCGCTCTCCGAACATCTACCCCCGTGGATGATGAACGGTCATCCTGACAGGTAATCAGCCTGCTTCTCTTGCTGCGATCTGGCCGCGTCGCTGGCTGAGCCTCGGCCTCCAGGACCGCAGGCCCTCAAATATGTAATCCTCTTTGGTCAAGCACCTCGCGGGACACCGAGCGCGGCCGGCGATCAACCATGAACACGTGTGGACCGGAATCCCCAGGAGACTAGCGCAGTTTCATCTCCTCCTTGCCCGGGCCCGATCCCATGAATCGGCAAGCGCCATGTTGGGAAGCATACTCAGCGTGATCGGCTCAGGCCCAGTGATCACATGCCCTTCCGTTTCTTGAGTCCGATCTAATTCGCCGACTATCGGCACTAAGATCCACCGAAGAAAAGATTCCTATGTACGATCGCCCATGACATCTAGGCAAGAGAGCATCCTATCGGCCCCCACCAGCCGAGTGTGCCGAGAGCCAACTATTCGTCCGAGGGATTGTGCGACTGGGGTTGAACCCGCCAGTGCGCGTCGCGATCAACACCAGGAATGTAACAATACCATAGGCCCAGGAAAGGGATGTGAGTGCCACGGCAGTATATGTCAGATTCTCGGGCCCGGGACGGGGATTGGCAAGGAGTACCGTCCTTGGAAGATGGCTGGCGCGCCGCGACATGAGGGCCACCATTCCTCACCCTGCACGCGCCCAGCGGACTAGGCCGCGGGGTCCGCAGACTCTGCTGGAATCAACCGAGAGACTGCCGTCCCAAGAAGTGGCTCCCGACTCGTCAGGATCGCCTCTTCTATGGACACTCGCGGACCAGCCAAGAGAAATGAGCGGATCCACAGGCCGGCAAAAGCGCCTGGATCTACCGCAGGGGCCAAGATGCGAGGGGAAAATGGCCGAGGTCACTCCAGGGGCGCCATTGTCAAATCGACCCGCCCAGAGGCTTCGTCCAGGTCGATGGCAGGCGAACACAAAGGCGGAAGGCTAGTGGTTCGGGTACCCAAGCAGCCTGGGGTCACAAACAAAGCGTTCCGCGGGCATTAGCACCCTGGGAGGAAAAGGAGAAGATCCAACCTATGCGTTATCTCTTGACCTGGATTCCGGTTAGGCCTTGGTTCATAGCATGGGAATCGGCATGGACGATAGGTAATAATCCGGATGAGATCACGTGGAGTCAACCCATTTGGATGGAGCCGGCGGTTTCCTGGTGAAGCTTGCCCCGGAACACCTCCCATCTGATTTGTGTCGACCAGCTGATCTTTCTGGACGACCGAGTTGGTCGTATGCTATGAGAAAAGTGCATCCGGTCTGTTGGCGATGAGCAGAGAGTAAGGCGACCGAAGCCCCATGTCCGCCGCGGCGCGCAGACGACCCTGGGATGGGTCTGAGCGCTGTGCAAGTGAAGTCCCGCCCGGCCAGAGGTTGTGATCTATGCTGGCGGATTGGCAACTTGGGATTGCTTCCCCCTTGACCCGAAACGCGCAAGCGAGTGAGGTGTATTCTCGCCTCTCGGTTGTTCCCCCTCCGGTATAATCGAGCGACCGTCGGTCAGGAACAACCTCATTGGAACCGAAGCGGATTCGAATCCTTTGGAAGGGCAGTACAAAGATGATCTCCTCAACTTTCCACTCAAGGACTCGTTGTGCCATTAGCCTCGCCGCGTTCCTTCTGCTGACTGCTTGCGTTCTCCCTTTCAGTGGCGGGGCGAGATCCGCTGCGACGATCCCTCTGCGGGTCGGGTACTTTCCCAATCTCACCCACAGCCAAGCGGTGATCGGCATCGCTCGGGGCGACTTTGCCAAATCCCTGCCCGCCGGCGTCGTCCTCGAGCCCAAGGTTTTCAACGCGGGCCCGGACGAGATCGAGGCCATGTTTGCCAACCAATTGGACCTGGCCTACATCGGCCCGAGCCCGGCGATCAACGGTTACCTGAAGAGTGGAGGCCAGGCGCTGCGCGTCATCGCCGGGGCGACCAGCGGAGGAGCGGCGTTGGTGGTCTGGCCGGCCGCCGGGATCCACTCCCCCGACGACCTTTCGGGAAAGCGCATCGCGGACCCGCAGCTGGGAAACACCCAGGACATTGCCCTTCGATCTTATCTCAGCGAGCATGGGCTGAAGCCGGCCGAAAAGGGAGGCACGGTCACGATTGTTCCGGTCAGCAACCCGGAAATCCTCCAGCTTTTCCGCATAGGGCAGATCGACGGGGCCTGGGTACCGGAACCCTGGGCCAGCGAGCTGGGCGCGTACGGCGTCGTCTCTGAGAAAGGGGGATCGCTCGGTCCAAGGGAGCCGTAGACCTCGTCGGTCGAGACATGGTGGAACCGCACAACGTCCTTGCCTCGAGTTTGCTCAGCCAACCACACCTTCCGGGCGGCTTCGAGCAATGAGAAAGTGCCGATGATGTTCGTCTGGATGAAAGGCGCTGGGCCGAGGATTGAGCGATCGACGTGAGTCTCTGCCGGGAAGTGCACAATGGTATCGATCTGGTGTCGGCGAAGCAGATCCAGGGCGAGCTGGCTGTCGCAGATGTCCCCATGGACGAAGATGTAGCGATCCGGGTTGGGGAGGTCGGCCAAGTTCTTGGGGCTTCCGGCATACGTGAGGGCGTCAAGGTTGACAATATGGGCAGATTGGTCGGTATCCAGGACGTGTCGAATGAAATTGGATCCGATGAAACCTGCCCCGCCCGTCACCAGAAGGTTGCTCATGTGTTCATCCCGTGGCAGTGGGCACCCCAGACCGTGGTCATTCAAACCGCTCCGCTTCGGCTAGCGTGGTGCCCTGTCCGTCTTTCCTCGAGACAGTCGAGGGTTTTCCCCGCAATAGAGGCCCTCATGGCACATGGCGCATAGCGGCAGATATCATGCAGCCCATATCAAGCCTGTGATCGCGACCAGGGTGGCCGCGCCCGAACAATCCACCATGACGAATTGCAGTGAGCATTCCAGATAGTCCTTGTTGCGTATGTCTATCCTCAGAGCCGCTGTGAGCCTTGCGTAGAGACCCTCACCAGAGGGAGATGTCGTCAAGAGGAGAGGGTTCGGGTGCGGGCTTGATTCGTCAACTCAGCCCGATCGCAAGGTGCGTCCTCTTCGATAGACGACGCCTGGCCATGCCGGCCTTTCTACCGGCCTCCCGCATAAAGCTGCCGGTAGATCGCGTAGATCTCGTAGATGTCCTTGAGGTAGGTGCGCGTCTCCCCGTAGCGGACGGTCTCCACAAACAGGTCCGGGTCGTTTGGGGCGAGCGCCTGCCACTGGGCCGCGTTTCCGGGGCCCCCGTTGTAGGCCGCCAGGGCCACGTAGGGGTTGCCCCCGAGCTCGTCCCGTTGCTCGGCCAGGTAGGCACTTCCCAGCTTGACGTTGATCACCGGCCGGGCGAGATCCGCCTCGGTGAAGTCGGTGAGGCCGAGCTTCTTCGCGACCTCTTCCCCGGTCGAGGGGATGATCTGCATCAGGCCATAAGCGTTCGGGGTGGAACTGGCGGTCGCCCCAAAGAGCGATTCCTGCCGGACCACGGCGAAAAGCAGCAAGGGGTCGAGCTGGTAGGCCTGGGACTGAGGCAGGAGCAAGTCCGCAAAGTACGGCCCGAAGCGGACGTGGCTGAAGTAGGCCGCCCGGTCAGCTCCGCGGCCTGAGGCCAGCTAGGCGAGGGAATCTCCCAAGACCGTTGCCTGCGGGCTCCGCCAATCCGGGGGTGCGGCACCCTGGGAGGGAGAGAAAGAGGCCATATCACAGTTGCGCATCCGCGCGCGCTCGTGTTGTTGTATCAGTGCCGCATGGCGCCAAAGGAGGCTTCCCTCAAGACGTGATCGTCTTCTGGTTATCGAAAAAGCTCAGATTGCGAGATGAGGCTCTTGTCGTAGAGAGGCTTCATCGCATTGCAGTAGGAGGATTGCGACCCATTAGATGGGTCCAGCCTTATGACCAAGACCCCACTTGGG